>Ga0081455_10007566_pt1 | contig 11420 bp, 10 predicted proteins | sample TabmetS3T2R1_FD_70207 | JGI IMG/M metagenome (GOLD analysis project Ga0081455, IMG submission 70207) | Tabebuia heterophylla rhizosphere microbial communities from the University of Puerto Rico - S3T2R1 | ecosystem: Host-associated > Plants > Roots > Rhizosphere ...
AATCGCACACGTTCGTCCAGCGACCAGATCGTGTTCCGGCCCGATCACGGCCATCGCATGCTCGACGATCTCGCCGCGACCAAGCGCACCAATCCCGGCTACACTGCGATCGGGCGCTTGCGCGGATTAGCCGAGTTGCGCGGCGCCATCCGCGCCATCGAACACGCCGGCTAGGGGAAGGAACGGGGGTGCTGTGAGGGTTGGGTACGAAGCCAGTCCCTCATTCTCCATTGTCGTCCCCCGCGCAGGCGGGGGACCCAGTACGCCGCGGCCCCTCGATCCGCAACGACCGCCTCTGGAATACTGGATCACCCGCCTTCGCGGGTGATGACAGCCTGAAAATCGGCCGTGAAGCCAATCACATGCCTACTGTGCATGGGGTTGTTTTCACAGTTTTGAGTCCAGACCCCTCAGCCCGGCGCCCGGGCCGTCTTGGCGGCCTCGAAGGCTGCCAGCCGTGCGGCAAACTTTCCGTTGGCCAGACCGGCCCGTGCGAGAATGGTCGGTGCGGGTATCGTTTCAAAGAAATGACAGGCGACGCGGTGGCCGGGCGCCGCCTCGCGCAGCAACGGCTCCTCGGCCGAGCAGCGCGCCTGCGCATGCGGGCAGCGGGTGTGGAAGCGGCAACCGGTCGGCGGCCTGAACGGGCTCGGCACGTCGCCCTGCAGCATCACGCGCTTGGTGCGGAGCGCCGGATCGGGTTTTGGGATCGCCGCGAGCAGCGCCTGGGTATAGGGGTGCAACGGCCGATCGTAGAGCGTCTTCTTGTCTGATATCTCGACCAGCTTGCCGAGATACATCACCGCGACGCGATCGCTGATGTGCTTCACCACGGCCAGGTCGTGCGCGATGAACAGATAGGAAAGGCCAAAACGCTGCTGCAGATTCTGCAGCAGGTTGACGATCTGCGCCTGGATCGAGACGTCAAGCGCCGACACCGGCTCGTCACAGACGATCAGGTCGGGATTGGCGGCGAGCGCCCGCGCGATGCCGATGCGCTGGCGCTGCCCGCCGGAGAACTGGTGCGGATAACGCCTGGCATGCTCGGGCAGCAGACCGACGATTTCCAAAAGCTCTTTTCCGCGCGCGGCGCGCGAGGCGTCGTCGCCGATCTCGTGGACCCGCAGCGGCTCGGCGAGGATCTCGCCGACGGTCATCCGCGGATTGAGCGAGGCGTAGGGGTCCTGGAAAATGATCTGCATGTGCCGGCGCATCCGGCGCAGCGCATCCTTGTCGAGATCGGCGATCTCCTTGCCCTTGAAGCGCACCGAGCCTGCGGTCGGCTCCATCAGGCGCAGGATCAGGCGTCCGGTGGTCGACTTGCCGCAACCGGATTCGCCGACCAGCGCCAGCGTCTCGCCGCGGGCGATCTCGAAGCTGACGTCCTCGACGGCGCGGACGAGGCCGATCGTCTTGCGGCGGATCAGCCCGCGCGTCACCGCAAAATGCTTGACCAGGCCGTCGACCTGCAAGACAGGGACATTGCTCGGCGCGTCGCTCATGACGCCACCTCGACCGGCGCTTTCCAGCACGCCACCTGATGTCCGGGCGAGATGTCGCGCAAGGGCGGCGGATCGAGCCGGCAGCGCTGGTCCGCAAACGGACAGCGCGGTGCGAAACGGCAGCCCGCCGGCTGATTGTTCGGGCTCGGAACCGTACCCTCGATGGTAGCAAGGCGCTTGCGGTCGACATCGATGCGCGGGATCGAGCCGAGCAGGCCGATCGTATAGGGATGCTGCGGGTCGGCGAACAGGTCGTTGACGTCGGCGCTCTCAACGATGCGGCCGGCATACATCACCAGCACCTGGTCGGCGACCTCGGCGATGACGCCGAGATCATGGGTGATGATCAGGATCGCCATGCCGAGCCGCCGCTGCAGGTCGCTCAGGAGGTCGAGAATTTGCGCCTGGATGGTGACGTCGAGCGCGGTGGTCGGCTCGTCGGCGATCAACAGCGCCGGCTCGCAGGACAGCGCCATCGCGATCATGACGCGCTGGCGCATCCCGCCTGACATGTTGTGCGGGAAATCGTCGATGCGTTGCGCGGCGGAAGGAATTTTCACCAGCTCCAGCATCTCGATCGCCCGCGCCCGCGCCGCGCGCGGCGTCATGGCGGTGTGGGCAAGGATCGCCTCGATGATCTGCTGGCCGACGGTATGGACCGGATTGAGCGAGGTCATCGGCTCCTGGAAGATCATCGACATCTTGCCGCCGCGCAGCTTGCGGCGCTCGTCGGCCGTGAGCCTCAGCACGTCGCGATTGCCGAACAGCACCGCCTCGGCCTCGACCTTGCCCGGCGGGCTCGGCACCAGGCCCATCACCGAGAGCGACGTCACGCTCTTGCCGCAGCCGGATTCGCCGACCAGGCCGATCGTACGTCCCCTGGGCACATTGAAGCTGATGCCGTCGACGGCGCGGAACAGGCCGCGATCCGTCGCGAAGTGGGTCTTCAGTCCACGTACCTCGAGCAGATTGTCCATCAGAACGAGAGATCCAGTCCCTTGTAGAAGGTGTTCTGATAAAGCATGTGCGGCCGCACGCCCTTCAGCTTCTTTGAGCTGACCGTGTACATGGCGATGTTCAACACCGGCATCATCAGATGCTCGCTCGTCACCTTCTCCTGCACACGCGCATAATTGAGTGCGCGCTCGGCATCCGTCAGCGCAGCGCGTCCGGCACGCAGCCACTCGTCGGTCTCGTCATCCTTCCAGTTCATGCGATTGGGGGTCGGGATGTTCTTGGAGTTGAAATAGACATTCATCAACTCGCCCGCTGACAGATAGGGCACGGTCACCGTCCACAGTTCGTAGTCCTGCTTGCCCATCTCGGCCGGCGCGATGGTGGAATCAAAGCCCACGATCTTCCAGTCGACGCCGATCTTGCGCATGTAGCCCTGAATGGCCTCGGAGACGCGCGGGAAGTAGGCGACCTGGGTGAACAGCACACGGGGAGCCAGTTTCATGCCGTCCTTTTCGCGGATGCCGTCGCTGCCGACCTTCCAGCCGGCCTCGTCCAACAGCTTCTTGGCGCGTTCGACGTCTTCCTTGATGACGCCCTTGGTCTTCTCGGCGAAATCGAGCGCCTTGGGGTCGACGAAGGTAAATGCCGGTTCGGCGTTGCCCAGCAGGATGCCCTTCGCGATCTCGGCACGGTTGATCGCAATATTCATTGCCTCGCGCACGCGCTTGTCGGCGACCATGGGGCGGGTGATCTTGTAACCATAATACATGAGCTGGAAGTTCGGCTGAGCTTCCTGAACCGTCAGGTTGGGCGCTGCCTTGACTTGCTGAATGAACGCGAGCGGAACCTGGTGCGAGAGATCGAACTGACCGCCCATGATGGCGGCGACGCGGCTGGCGTCCTCAGGCACGATCTTGATGCTGACCTTCTCGAATTTCACCGGGCCCTTGTTCTGATACATCGAGGGACCCCACTTGTACGCATCGTGCCGCTTCAGCACGATTTCGGTGCGCGGCTGCCAGCTCTCGAAGCACCACGGCCCGGTGCCGTCGATGCCCTTGATGCCGTAATCCTTGCCGAGCGCCTCGACGCTCTCCTGGTTGTGGATCGCGTTGGTGTACATGGAGAGCTGCAGCAGCAGCTCGGAATAGGGCTCGCTCAGCTCATATTCGACGGTGTAGGGATCGGGCGCGCGCAACTCCTTGATCTCGCCGGCGCGCCAGGCATAGGGCGCCTTGGTTTCCGGATCCTTCAGCCGCTTGAAGCTGTAGATGACATCGGCGGCGGTGAACTTCTTGCCACTACAGAACGTCACGTCGTCACGCAGCTTGAAGACATAGGTCTTGCCGTCCTCGCTGATGGTCCACGACTTGGCGAGATAGGGGATCGCGGTTTTGCCGTCCCAGTCGAGCGCGACCAGCGTATCCTGGAACATGTTGACGATGTCTGACGTCGGCGACCAGGTCGTGCGCTGTCCGTCGTAGTGCGGCGCGTCCAGCGACTTCATCACCCGCAAGGTCTGCGCCTCGGCCGTCGCGCACAATCCGGCTGCTCCGAGCAGCGCCACAGCGCCTGTCAAAATGCTGCGCATCTTGTTTTCTCCCTTGTTATTTCTGGCGCGACACGTCCAGCCCTTTGTAGAAAGTGTTCTGGTAGATCATATGCGGCCTGGCGTCGGTGATCTTTTTATTGGCCACCTGATCCATGTTGATGTTGAGCACCGGCATCCAGAGGTGCTCGCGCATCACCTTCTGCTGCACCAGCGCGTAATATTTGGCGCGGTCGGTGTCGGTCAGCGCGGAGCGGCCCTGCTTCAACCATTCATCGGTCTCAGTGTCCTTCCAGTTCATCCGGTTGGGCGTCGGGATGTTGCGGGAATCGAAGTAGATGTTCATGAGGTCGCCGGCCGACAGATACGGCACGGTCACCGACCAGATTTCGTAGTCCTGCTCGGCCATCTTGGCCGATGCAATGGTCGAGTCCCAGGGCTGCAGCTGCCACTGCACGCCGATGCGGCGCAGGTAACCCTGGATCGCTTCGGCAACCCGCGGCGTGTTGCCGGCCTGGGTGTAATAGACTTTTGGCTGCAGCTTGATGCTGTCCTTCTCGCGGACACCATCGCTGCCGATCTTCCAGCCGGCCTCGTCGAGCAGGGCTTTCGCGCGCTCGACGTCCTCCTTCACGATGCCCCTGGTGCCGGCGTCGTGATCGAGCGCGTCGGAATCGACGATGGTGAAGGCCGGATCGGCATTGCCGAGCAGCACGCCCTTGGCGATCTCGGCGCGGTTGATGGCGATGCTCATCGCCTCGCGCACGCGCTTGTCGGATACCATCGGCCGCGTCGTCTTGAAGCCGAAGTAAAGCAGCTGGAAGTTCGGCTTTGCCGGCGTCACCGTCAACATCGGCGCAGCCCTGGCCTGCGCGATGAACTGCGGCGGGAACTGATGGGTCATGTCGAACTGCCCGGCCATCATGGCCGCCACGCGGCTGGATTCCTCGGGCATGATCTTGACGCTGAGCTTTTCGAACTTCACCGGGCCCTTGTTCTTGTACAGCGACGGGCCCCATTTGTAGGCGTCGTGGCGCTTGAGCACGATTTCGGTGCGCGGCTGCCAGCTCTCGAAGCACCAGGGCCCGGTGCCGTCGGCGCCCTTGATGCCGTAATCCTTGCCGAGCGCCTCCACGCTCTCCTTGTTATGGATCACGTTGGTGAACATCGTGAGCTGCAGCAGCAGTTCGGAGTAGGGCTCCTCCAGCTCGTATTCGACCGTATACGGGTCGGTCGCGCGCAGCTCCTTGATGACACCGGCGCGCCAGGCATAGGGCGCCTTGATCGCGGGATCCTTCAGCCGCTTGAAGCTGTAGACGACGTCCTCGGCGGTGAACTTCTTGCCGCTGCAGAACGAGACGTCGTCGCGCAGCTTGAACGTATAGGTCCGGCCGTCCTCGCTGATGGTCCACGATTTGGCGAGATAGGGGACGGGCGTGCGGCCGTCCCAGTCGAGCGCCACCAGCGTATCCTGGAACATGTTGACGATGTCGGAGGTCGGGCCCCAGGTCGTGCGTTGCGCATCGTAATGCGGAGCGTCGATGCCCTTCATCAAATGGAGCGTCTGGGCCGTTGCCGGGCCCGTGACGCACAGTGCCAAGGACATTCCCAGTGCGAGCCTGATCATGTCTGCAGCCTCGGATCGAAGACGTCGCGGAATGCGTCGCCCAGAAGGTTGGCGGCCAGCACGATCACGAAGATCACGCAGCTCGGGATCGTGGCGATGTGCGGCGCCATGAACAGGAAGTCGCGGCCCTGCGCTGCCATCATGCCGAGCTCGGCGGTCGGCGGCTGCGCGCCCATGCCGAGGAAGCCCAGCGCCGAGCCGGTCAGGATGATCTGGCCGAAGCGCAACGTCAGGAACACGAAGATCGTCGAAATGCAATTGAGCGTCAGGTAGCGCCAGATCAGTGCGCCGTCGGATACGCCCACGGCGCGGCCGGCTTCCATGAAGTCATGGCCCATCACGCCCATCGCCGCGCCGCGCGCCTCCCGCGCGACAGCGGGCACGGTTGCAACGACGAGCGCAATGGCAACGGCCGAGAGCCCGGCGCCGAAGATAGCGGCCACCGCAAGCCCGATCAGAATTGCCGGGAAGGCCAGCATGATGTCGACCAGCCGCATGATCCAGCCGTCCAGCCGGCGATAATAGGTGGCGAAGATGCCCATGATGCCGCCGATCAGGCCGCCGACGATCACCCCGACCAGCCCGAGTATCAGCGTGTTGCGGGTGCCGAAGATGACGCGGCTCAAGATGTCGCGTCCGGTGTTGTCGGTGCCGAACCAGTGTTCGGCGTCCGGCGGCCGCATCACCTTGGTGAGGTCGGTGAAGTAGGGATCGTAGGGCGCGATCCATGGCGCGAACAGCGCCGCCAGCACGATTACCGTGAGCACCAGCCCGGCCAGCGCCGCCGCCCGGTCGCGCGCCAGCCGGCGCAGCACTCCGGCGCGGGCGAATACACCGGTTTCACTCTCCCTGGCAAAGCCGGTATCGAGAGTCTCGGCGCTCATCTTCGCTGCACCCGCGGATCGAGATAGACGTAGAGCACATCGACCAAAAGGTTGATCGTGAGAAAGGCGATGGCAAGGATCATGATCGCGCCCTGCGCGGTCGGAAAATCGCTGGAGACGATGGCGCCGACGGCAAGCCGGCCGACGCCGGGCCACGAGAACATGGTCTCGGTCACCACGGCGCCGCCGAGCAGGAACGCCGCCTGCAGCCCGATCAGGGTGACGACGGGGATCATGGCGTTACGCAGCGCGTGATGGATGATCACCACACGCTCGCGCAGTCCCTTGGCGCGCGCGGTGCGGACAAAATCGGCGCCGAGCACTTCGAGTACGGCGGTGCGCGTCAGCCGCGCGATCGGGCCGATCAGCACCGCGCCAAGCGTTAGCGCCGGGAGGATCAGGCTCGGCAATCCGCCATCCCATACTGGCCCGGTGCGGCCGGTGAACGGCAGCAGCGCCCACTTGAACCCGACGAACTGGATCAGGATCAGGCCGATGAAGAACACCGGCATCGACACGCCCGCCACCGAGCAGGCCATGATGATGCGATCGGTGAGGCTGCCGCGATTGACGGCGGCCAGCGTTCCGAGCGCGAGCCCGATCGGCACCGCGATCAACATCGCGCCCAGCATCAGTTCGATCGTCGGCCCGATCGTCATCGCCAGTTCCTCGCTCACCATCCGGTTGGAAATGATGGAGCGGCCGAGATCGCCGCGCAGCACGCGCAGGATGTATTCGAAGAACTGGACCGGGATCGATCGGTCGAGGCCGAGGTCCTGGCGGATCGCCGCGATGGTCTCCGCCTTCGCATCAGGCCCGGCGATGATCATCGCGGGATCGGCGGGCACCACCTGCAACAGGCAAAAGCAGAGGAAGAGAACCCCGACCAAGGCGGGGATCGAAATCAGCAGACGATGGACAATCTGTTGTCCCATGCGACGCCAACGGACCGGTTAGGCCAAAAGGGAGCGCATGCGTCCACGTCGACGCTCTCGTTTCCCCCTTGGCAGCCACGCTTCGTCCGACGTGCGCGACATTTGTTTGTCGCTCGATAGTGACACCTGTCTGCCGTGGCGTCACGCCCAATCTGACAATCCGGCTGCGTCCTTTTGCGCTGGCTGCAATGACCTCTTGCAATGCAAGAAGTCCGCGTCGCGAAATTCTGGCAGACAGTTTTGTGTCCAGACGCCGATCCGAGGTTGCGACGCCATTCGCCGGAACCTGCGCGGATCGCGCAGCAGAAACATGATGCGCGCCGCGCGGCTGGTTACCTGTCAGCGGTGGAATACATCGCGCCAAGGTCGCGACCGCGCAATCTGCCTCGCCGGATCGACCATTGCTCAAGGCTGTTTCGCATCACTTCGGCGAGCGCTGGACGCGCGTTCAACTGTTTTTCCGGCACACACGCAATGATCGCATTTCGATCCTGGATGCCCTGCTCGTCGATGATCCATGTTCCCAGCCGGTCACCGGCAAGCCGCGCGGCGATGCGATCGGGTAGCGGATCGATGTCGTTCGCGACCAGCACGTTCATGACGATGCGTCCGCCGGGCGCTAGCCGCGCACGGATGGCATGGCAGGTCTCGATATCGAATTCATCATCAAAGCGAAAATCCGGCCCCCCGACATCGATGGCGATCCCGTCGTAAAGCAGATCGCTATCGAGAACGAAGTTCCGGAAATCGGAGACCATCAGCGGCAACCCGTCCGGTAGCCCGAAATATCTCTGAGCGATCACGAAGCTGATCGGGTTGTTATCGACGATGGTCAGCTTCTTTCCGAGACGCGCGAGCCTGGTGGCGAGATTTCCGCCGCCGCATCCCAGGACCAGAATGTTCGTTGCGCGATACAGCAGCTCGTCCATGAGCCTGACGTAGCTGAAGACACTCTCGCCGTCGGGTGTGGCCTGACTCTGCCTGATGCCTTCCTCGAAATAGATCCGCGTCCCATCCGCGGAGCATTCGACGATCTCGATTGCGCCGTTCCTGCCCTGATAGCGCCCCAGCAACCGCACCTTACGTCACCACACATTAAATAGGATGTTTGATACATCGTTTATCATGTTGTGAATCGGATGCCAATCATGCAGGGAGAGCCAGGCCAGTTTCCAACTTGATATGTTGAACCTCTAAATTGATGCTTGAGGCAGTATTTTAGATGGGATAAATATATTCCTCCGGACCGGGAGGAGCCGCCCCCATGATTACCGCCAATCAACTCAGGGCCGCGCGCGCGCTTCTGAGTATCGATCAGCGGCAAATGGCCGAGCTGGCCGATCTTTCGGTGCCGACCATCCAGCGTATGGAAGCGAGCGACGGTGTGATCCGCGCCAACGTCGATTCCCTGATGAAACTGGTTTCCGCGCTCGAGAGTGCCGGGATCGAGTTGATCAATCCGGGCGCCGCGAGCGTGACGGGCGGGCGAGGGGTGCGCCTTCGCGAACATGTCATAAATCCCAAAACAAATCTCAAGACAAAGAGCAAGACCTCCCGCCAACCGAAGAGGGTGCTGGAGCGGGTTAGATAGTGTTCCTCACGAGGTAACGGCGCCCGCATCCGCGCGTTCGAGCAGCGCCAGCAATCCTTGCAGCATGGCTGTGGGAGCAGGTGGGCAGCCGGGAATGTGCAAATCGACCGGGACGACCTCGGAGACGCCGCCGACGACCGCGTAGCTGCCGGCAAAACATCCTCCGTTCCGCGCGCAATCTCCGACCGCGACGACCCATTTCGGATTCGGCGTCGCGTGATAGGTGCGTTCGAGCGCCTCGCGCATGTTTTTCGTCACCGGACCCGTCACCATCAGGACATCGGCATGGCGCGGCGAGGCGACGAACCGCAGGCCGAACCGCTCGACGTCGTAATAGGCGTTGTTGAGCGCATGAATTTCCAGCTCGCATCCGTTGCAGGATCCGGCATCGACTTCGCGGATCGACAGGCTCCGGCCGAGTCGTCGCCGCGCGGCCTGACCGAGCGCGGTTGCAAGCTCCGTCACGGCGGCGTCATCGGGCGATGGCGCCCGCTCGGTGAGTGGCCGGCGAAACACGCTTTCGAAAAGCAGCTTGCGCATTGCGGGACTCCATTACAGATCGTGGCCCGAATAGGAACAGTTGAATGATTTGTTGCAGAGTGGAAAATCCGCGACGATGTTGTTCTCGATCACGGCCTCCAGCAGCGGCCATTGAAACCAGGACGGATCGCGCATGTGGCACCGTTCGAGCAGGCCATTGCGCAGGCGCAGCCAGACCAGGACGTCGCCGCGGAATCCCTCCACGATTGCCATGCCCTCCCGCACTTCGCCTCCAAGCGGGACGTCCTCGTATATCGGGCCTTCGGGAAGTCGGCTCAGGATCTGATCAATCAGCGACAGACTTTGCTCGACTTCGCGCACTCTGATCCAGACGCGCGCATTGACGTCACCCTCGTTGAGAACGGGCACGTCGAAACGCAGGCTGTCATAGGGCGGATAGGCCAGCGTCCGGCGCGCGTCGAACGCGCGGCCCGAGGCGCGGCCGACATAGCCGCCGGCGGCGTATTGTCGGGCAAGCGGCGGCTTCAGCGTTCCGGTATCGACGGTACGATCCTGCAGCGAAGCTGTGTTGTCATAGAGTTCGACAAGCGCTGGAAAGCGCAGGCGAATATTGTCCAGCGTGGCCCGGATCGTTTCCGCGCCTCCATCGCCGATGTCGCGGCTGACACCGCCGAGCACGATGATATCGCGCATCAGGCGATGGCCGAACGCCGCGCCTGATGCGCGCAGCACGCTCTCGCGCAACACGCCGCAATGCGCGTGCATCAATGCAAAGGAGGCATCGTTGCAGATCGCGCCGATGTCGCCGAGGTGATTGGCGAGCCGCTCGAGTTCTGCCAGCAGCGCGCGTAGGAAGACGGCCCGGTTCGGCACGGCGAGATCGAGCGCCATTTCGGCCGCGCGCGAAAACCCATAAGCGTAAGCCACCGTACTGTCGCCCGACACGCGGCCGGCGAGCTGAACGCCGCGTGCGAGGCTGGCTCCGGTCATCAGCCCGTCGATGCCCTTATGGACGTATCCAAGCCGCTGTTCCAGCCGAACCACGGTCTCGCCGCTGGCGGTAAAGCGGAAATGTCCGGGCTCGATGATACCCGCATGTACCGGGCCAACCGCAATCTGGTGCAGGCCGTCGCCTTCCGCGGCGAGGAAACCGTAGAGGGCAGCTTTCGGCAATGCATCGATGCGATCTCCCAGCGGGAAACGCACGCCCCAGCGGTTGTGGTCGAGCCAGGGGCGGGCATCGGGCGAGCCCTCGGCGGATAGTCCAAAGAGGTCGTTGATGGTGCGTTCCAGCCGCAGTGCCGGCGGATGATGCTTACCGACGGAAGGAAATTTGCGGTCGGGGCAATCCAGGCTGATGACCGCGATCTCTGCGGTCTGTCCATCCATGATCGCCATGTGCACCGCTGCGGGCTCGCCCCAGAGGCCGAGCAGGCTCCAGCGTCCATGCGCCAGCTCGCTCGCCGCAAATGTCCATACCGAGGCATCGACCGCAACGCGCGGCCACGGGCCGTATTGCCCGACCTTGCGGCCTTCCAGCGTCAGATCAATCAGCGACGGCATTTCATTTCGTTCCTATCCAAGGAGCCGAGCCACGTGCTGGAACCAGACCACCAACGGGGTGGGGAGATAAATTCCGGCGCCCAGCACCAGCGCGAGATGTGCAAACATCGGAACATACGAGGCGTCGGCCGGCGCCGTGCTGCCACGCGGCTCACCGAAGGCAACACTCGTCAGGCGCAACATCAGTGCACCGAATGCCAGCAGCAGGCCGAACACCAGCGCGATCGCAAGCAGCGGCTGCCTTGCAAAGGTCGAGCTCACGACGAGGAACTCGCTCATGAAGATTCCGAGCGGCGGCAGCCCGGCGATCG
>Ga0081455_10007567_pt1 | contig 11419 bp, 12 predicted proteins | sample TabmetS3T2R1_FD_70207 | JGI IMG/M metagenome (GOLD analysis project Ga0081455, IMG submission 70207) | Tabebuia heterophylla rhizosphere microbial communities from the University of Puerto Rico - S3T2R1 | ecosystem: Host-associated > Plants > Roots > Rhizosphere ...
GGTTGGCCCCGGCGCGGTTGGCATCCGCCATCCAGTGCCGGCTGCCCGGCCGGTGGGTGATCGACGCCGTCTCCAGGTCGCTGTCGCCGATCGCCAGATGCACCGGCACGCGGCGCATCGCCTCCAGGTCCGGGGCGCGGCCGAACAGCCGTTCCATGTCCCGCGTGCCGACCCACCAGCCGCGCTTCGGGTCGATCAGCGTCACCGAGCCTGGGGCGCCGATCGACACGGCGCGCAGCCGCTCCGGATGCAGCAGCAGGAAGCGGTGGGCGAAATGGGCGCCGCCGGAGAAGCCCGCCAGGCAGAAGCGGTCGAAGCCCAGGCCGGTGCGGGACTCGGCCTCCGCCACCATGGCCAGCAGCAGCCGGTCGTACCGGATGTCGCCCTCGGCCATGTATTTGTAGCCGTCCTCGTTGCCGTCGCCGAGCGGGTCGGCCGGGAACAAAGGCGCCAGCACCGCGGCGCCGTGCCAGCGGGCGAAGTCGGCGAAGGCGTCGCGGCTCGACTCCACGCCCCGCAGGCTGCCATGGACCGAGACCAGCAGCGGCACCCGCTCCGTCCCGCGCAGCCGCGGTGGCACGAACAGGCTGTAGCAGAATCGCGGATCGGCCCGGCAGGACAGCAGCGGCGTGGCGCCGGTGCGCCGCGGGCCTGCCGCCGGACGCCCCGTCGATTCACGGGACGCCTCGCGGGCCGCTTCGGCGCCCGTCCCGGGATCCGACGTCCCGGGATCCGATCTCGCCACCCCGCCATCCGCCATTTGGCTTTCTCCAAAATTGGCGCCAATTTTTCCGTGACGATAGACGTCAAAATCGCGGACGGCAACCCGGCATGCTACAAGGGCCGCTGGCGCGCTCGGCGCGGGCGGGGACGAGACACCGAAGAACGATGAAGCGGCAGGACACGGATAACGGGCGGGTCGGGACGCTGGTCGAGGCGATCCGGGACGACATCCTCTACGGCGTCTACCGGGCCGGGGAGTGGCTGAAGCAGATCGACCTGCAGGAGCGCTACGAGGCCAACCGCTTCGAGGTGCGGCAGGCGCTGGTCGAGCTGAAGAACCGCCGGCTGGTCGAGCACAAGGTCAACAGCGGCTTCCGCGTCGCGGCCCCCGATCCCGACGAATTGCTGCACATGAAGACGGTGCGGACCATCCTGGAGACCGGCGCAGCCGCCCTGGTGATCGACCGGGCGACGCCGGCCGATCTCGAGGAATTGTCCGGCCTGGCCACGCGGTTCGAGCAGGCGATCGAGACCGGTGACCCGCCGACCCGGACGGAGCTGAACTTCGCCTTCCATCGCCGGCTCTACGACATCGCCGGCAATCCGGTGCTGGCCGGCCTGATCCGCGACATGCGCGAGCGCGGCCAGTCCGGCACCACCGGGCGCTGGTACACGCTGGCCGGTGTGCGCCAGAGCGCCGGAGAGCATCATGCGATGGTCGAGGCCATCCGCGACCAGGACGCGGCCAAGGCCCGGGCCAAGACGCTCGCCATCCTCGACATCGTCGAGGAAGACATCAGGGAAATGTCCAAATGAATGGTAACGGCGCCCAGGAAAACGGTATTGGGCCGGAAGATGCTTTTGCCGAGGCCTCGATGGCCGTCGTGCATGACGAAGCCAATGCCTATGACGCGGTGGTGCCGCCGATCGAGCGACGCGGCGATGTCGTCGGGGGCGCTCACCGGGTCCCCGGTCCACGGGACGCTGCGTGCGCCGCGGGGCTCATGGCGCGTCGCGCCCCAGGATCGTGGTGCCGATGCAGGACAGCCAGCCGCCCGAGCCGCAGGCCAGCGCCAGCGCGGCGTCGGGCACCTGGGCCGCACCCGCCTGCCCGCGCAGCTGCCGCACGGCCTCGATGAGCAGGAAGATGCCCCGCATCCCGGGATGGGTGCAGCTCAGACCGCCGCCGTCGGTGTTCAGCGGCAGCTTGCCGCCGAGCCGCAGCACGCCGCTCTCGACGAAGCGCCCGCCGTCGCCCTTCGGGCAGAAGCCGAGGTCCTCGAGCAGCATCAGCACGGTGATCGTGAAGCTGTCGTACAGCTGGACCGTGTCGATGTCTCCCGGCGTGACCCCGGCCTGGCCGAACGCCGCTGCGGCCGCCGGGACCGCCGCCGTGGTCGTGAAGTCGGGCATCTCGCTGATCTGCCAGTGGGTCTGGGCGCCCCCGGTCCCGAGGACGTAGGCGGGGGGCTGGCGCAGGTCGCGGGCGCGCTCGGCGGTGGTCATCACCACCGCGCCACCGCCGTCGGAGATCACGCAGCAGTCGAGCTTGTGCAGCGGGTCGGCGATCATCCGTGAGGAGACCACGTCGTCCACCGTGATCGGGTCGCGGTACAGGGCGTCGGGGTTGAGCGCCGCGTGCTCCCGGACGCCCACGGCGATCTCGGCCAGCTGCTCGGGCGTGGTCCCGTACTCGTGCATGTGGCGCTGGGCGGCCATGGCATAGGCACCGATCAGGACGTTGCCGTAGGGCGCCTCGTACTGCGCGGGCCCGGGGACCCGGGCGGACCCGCCGTGGTGGCCCTTGCTGCCGAGCGTGCGGCCCTGGCGGGACAGCAGGTCCGAGCCGTACGTCATGAGCACGGTGTCGCACAGGCCGTCGCGGATCGCCCCGGCGGCATGCTGCGCAAAGAACTCGAAGCTCGACCCGCCGACCATGGTGCCGTCGAGCCAGCGGTGGTCGATGCCCAGGTACTCGGCCATCGGCGCCAGGTCGTCGGGATCGGCGCTGGACTTGCTGGCGCCGGCGCAGCAGTAGCCGTCGATGTCGGCCTTGCGCACGCCGGAGTCGTCGAGGGCTCGCCTCATCGCGACGACGTGGTGCTGGACGGCATCGAGGTGTGGGGCCACCGGGCCGTCGCTCAGGCCGATCCCGACGATCACCGGCGCGCGGCTCGCGGTCACGAGCTCACGCGTGCTCGTTCTCAACGGCGCCCATCCTATGTATGTTTAGGAGGAAAGCCGGCGGGGGTCAAGCCCGAGGCGGCGTCACCATCGCGGTTCGGTAGGCCTCGAGGCGCTCGACGAGCTCGTCGGGGTGGGCCAGCGCCGGCAGGTGGCCGCCCGCCATCTCGTCGGCCGTGATGCCGAGGCGGTCTCGCACGACGCGCCGCAGGAACTCGGCCGGGAAGAAGCGATCGTCGCGACACAGGAGGAACCTCGTCGGCACGTCCGGCCACGCCGCCAAGGGCCACGGCTTGTCCATCGGCGTGCCCGACTGGTCCCGTTCGCCGCGTGCATACGCCTCGGCGACCACGTCCTGCGGCACGTCGTGGAAGTACTCGACCATGGGATCGTCGTCGCCGTCGCCCGCCCAGCTCTCACGCTCCGCCTGCTCCCGCCTCGCCTGCTCGAATCCCGTGTTGGCCCACCAGTCGGCGGGCCGCTCACCCGGCCGCGGCACCATCGCCGCCAGCAGGACCAGCAGCCGCACCGGTACCCGATCGCAGACCAGCGGGGCGGTGAACCCCCCGAGGGACTGCGCGACCACCACGAGGTCGTCGCGATCGGCGCGGCCGCCGATGGCGGCGACGACGGCATCCGTGTACTCGGACAGTCCGGCGGAATCGTCGTCGGACGGCAGGTCGGGCGCCACGACGTCGTGGCCCCGCGCCCGCAGACGGGGGACGACGAGGTGCCAGTACCAGGAGTCCGACGCCGCCCCGTGGATCAGGACATACGTAGCCATCGTCGATATGACGTCCGGAGGCGGCCGATCTCATCGGTCGAGCCCTGGGCCCCGGGCAGCGGCTCGAGGCCCCCGAGGCTCAGGTGCCGTACTGCTCGCGCAGGGCAGGCTTCACCACCTTGCCGGTGGCGTTGCGGGGCAGCGCGGCGACGACGATCACCGACGTGGGCTTCTTGTAGGAGGCGAGCCGCTCCCTGCACCAGGCGATGATCTCGTCCTCCGTGGGTGGCGAGTCGGGGTCGGCGGCAACCACCACCGCGCGCGGCGTCTCGCCCCAGCGCGGGTGGGGCACGCCGATCACCGCGGCTTCTGCGACGCCCGGGTGCGCCGAGATCGCGGACTCCACCTCCGGGCAGTAGATGTTCTCGCCGCCCGAGATGATCATGTCGTGGCGCCGGTCGACCACGTAGATGTAGCCCTCCTCGTCCATGCGGCACAGGTCGCCGGAGTGGAACCAGCCACCGGACATGGCGTCCGCGTTGGCCTCGGGCAGGTTCCAGTAGCCCTGCATGACCGTCGGCCCGCGGTAGACGATCTCCCCCACCTCGCCGGGCGCCACGTCGTTCATCTCCGCGTCCACGATGCGCGCCTCGACGTTGACGACGGGCTTGCCGACCGAGCCCCGCTTGCGCTCCGCGTCCACCGCATGCAGCACGCACGTCACCGGGCTCATCTCCGTCTGGCCGAAGAAGCTGAAGATGGGCACGCCGGGCAGTGTCCTGCTCATCTTCTCCAGCACGTGGACGGGCGTGTTCGCCGCCCCCCACGACACCCGGCGCAGGCGCAGCTCACGATCGCCCGCAGCGGCGACGTCGCACACCTCGTCCCACTGCATCCCCACGAAGACGCATCCGGTCACCCCGTAGCGCTCGAGGTCGTCCACGGCGCCCTTGGCGTCGAACTGCCCCGATCGCACGATCACCGAGCTCCCGCCCCCCATCACGTACGGCAGGATCCCCACCAGCCCACCGATGTGGAACAGCGGCAGATTGGCGTACCAGACGTCGTCGCCGCCGCCGATGCCCTGCTCGATCATCGAGTTGACCGTCTGCATCACCACGTTGAAGTGCGTCAGCACGGCACCCTTGGGCCGGCCGGTGGTGCCCGAGGTGTACATGATCAGCGCCGGCGCCTCCTCGGGCACGTCGACGTCGAGCGGATCGTCGGACTCGGCGGCGAGCACGTCTTCGTAGCTCTCGACCCGGGCCACGCCGTCGGCCGGCGCGGCCGCCCCCGGTTGACCCAGCACGATCACGGTGTCGAGCGTCGCCAGCGAGGGCCGCACCGCATCCACCAGGGCCAGCAACGCCTCGTCCACGACGATGGCGCGGGCGCTTGAATCGCCGAGCACGTGCTCGACCTCGCGCGCCACGAGCCGGAAGTTGACCGGCACGACGATCGTCCCCAGCCGCCAGCCGGCGAAGATCGCCTCGACCATCTCGATGCCGTTGCCCATGAGGACGGCAACCCGGTCGCCCCGGCCGACGCCGCGCGCGGCCAGCCCGCGTGCGAGCCGGCTGACGCGGGAGTCGACCTCGGAGAACGTCCGGGAGTCCTCCCCGCACACGAACGCCACCCGCTCCGGGTACTTCCGGGCGATGCGTGCGAGCTGTTCGCCGTGCGACATCCGCCGTGCCGCGTCCAGCGCCGGCGTCCCACCTACCGTCGCGCCGGCCGATCCCCCCATGTCACGTCTCCTTGTCGCTGCCTGCCCGTGCTTGCCAGCCCTGCTTTGTGGGCGAGGCTATCTTATGTATGATACTGAAGTTAGGTAGACTGGCGGTCGACGAGAGGGCGGATCCCACAGCTGTCGCCGGATCGCACCGCTAGGGGGCGGAGCCGCATGGACTACGAGCTTGGTGAGCAGGCTGACCGCCTGCGGCTGCGGCTGCGCCAGATGGTCGAGGAGCATCTGCCCGAGGGATTCCTGGGTGCCTTCACCGACGATCCCGAGGATCTTGCCATCACCCAGCGATTCTGCAAGCTGCTGGCGGCCGAGGGGCTGCTCGCCAAGGCCTGGCCCACCGAGTACGGGGGCGGCGGCAGCACCGTGTGGGAACAGACGGTGGTGCGGGAGGAGATGTGGGCCCACCACGAGCCCCGGGGCCCGCAGTACATGGGCATCAACTGGGTGGGCCCCGCGATCATGCGGTTCGGCACGCCCGAGCAGCAGGCCCAGCACCTCCCCGCCATCGCCGCCGGCGATGTCATCTGGTGCCAGGGCTTCAGCGAACCCGATGCCGGCTCGGACCTCGCCTCTCTGACCACCCGGGCGGTGCCCGACGGCTCCGGCGGGTGGCGGATCACCGGCCAGAAGGTCTGGACGTCCTACGCGCTCATGGCGCAATGGTGCATCCTCGCCGCCCGCACGTCGGTGCAGGCCGCCAAGCACGAGGGCATCACCATGTTCCTGGTGCCGATGGAGAGCCAGGGCATCACCGTGCGGCCGATCCCCAACCTGCTGGGACCGCACCACCTCAACGAGGTGTTCCTCGACGAGGTCAGCGTCGGTCCCGACGACGTCCTCGGCCCGGTGGACGGGGGCTGGAGCGTGATCCGCGAGGCGCTCAAGTTCGAGCGGATCGGCATCGCCCGCTATGCCCGCTGTGACCGGCTGCTCACGCTGCTCCGCGAGGCGCTCGGCGAGCGCTGGGCCGAGCTGCCCGCGGCGCTACGGGCCCGCTGGACTCGGGCGCGCGTCCACACCCGGGCGGCGATGGTCCTCGCCTATCGCGTCGTCGACGCGCAGGCCCGGGGCATCGTGGACGACGCCGACGCCAGCGTCGCCCGGGTCGCGGCCACGCTCTGCGATCAGGAGGTGGCCGAAGTGCTGCTCGAGGCACTGGCGGCCCAGGCGGTCGACGACGGCCACACGCGGCATCCGGTCCTCCACGGCGCGGTCGAGGACCACTGGCGGTACGCGCAGGCGGCAACGGTGGCATCGGGAACGATCGAGATCCAACGGATGCTCGTGGCCCGCGCGGTCCTGGCCGGCGAGGTCCGATGAACCTCGAGCTGCCGGAGACGGCGATCGACTTCGGCGTCGCGGCCGAACGGGCGTTCACCGATGCCGGCGGAGTGGACCTCGCACGGCGCGCCGCGGCGGAGCCGCACGTACGCGCCGGGGTTGTCGGCCCGCTGCTCGATCAGCTCGGGGCGCTCGACCTGCGCGCGGCCGATGACCTCGACGCCGCACTCGCAGGCGGCGAGCTGTGCCGGGTCGCTGGGCGCTGCGCGCTGCCGTACCCCGTGATCGCCGTCCTGGCATCCGGCACGCAGGACCGGCTGCCGGCCGCGCTCGTCGACCCCGTCGTGCCCCGCGCCGACCACGGCGACCTGTTCCCCCGCTGGCGGCTGGCCGCCATCGACGGGGCCGTGTGGGAGGGGCGCCCCGACGGCCCGCCGCTCGGCACCGAGCTGGGCCCGTTCGTCGTGGACATGGCCGTCTCCACGACCGCCGACCACGAGCCGGTCGACGTGCCGATGCTGCTCACCCTGACGGCCTGGCAGACGCTCGGCACCCTCGAACGTGCATTGGAGCTCGCGGTCGAGCACGTCAACACCCGTCACCAGTTCGGCGGCCCGCTGTCCCGGTTCCAGGCGGTGCAGTTCCAGATCGCCGACGCCACCGTTGCGGTCCAGTCGCTTCGCGAGCTGGCCCACTTCACGCTGTGGCGCCTTTGGGTGGCTCCACTCGACCGACTGGTGGACGCCCTGGCCCTGCGGGCGCAGGCCCTCGAGAGCGCCCACGCCGTGCTGCGCACGTGCCACCAGCTCCACGGGGCGATCGGCTTCTGCGACGAGCACGACCTGTCGATCCTCAGCCGCCACGCGCAACCCCTCCTGCGCCTGTCGGCCGGGCTCGAGGCGACCACAGAACAGCTCATCGCCGCCATCGACCACACTGGGTTCGACAGCCTGTTCGACGCCGGCGCTACCGCACGTGCCGCCCACAACGGGTGACAGGAGGGTTATGAGCAAGGTGGCGGTCGTCACCGGGGGGAGCGGCGGCATCGGCTTCGCCTGCGCCGAGGCGCTCGTGGCCGCCGGGTACGACGTCGTCCTGACGGCGCGCCGGCCGGAGCCGCTGCGGGAGGCGGCCGACAAGCTCAGTGCCCGCTGGGTCGCGGCCGACAGCGCCGACGAGGAGCAGTTCGCCGCCGTGGTCGCGGCCGTCGACCACGTCGACTTCCTGGTTCACGCCGCCGGCATCCTGGACGGCACGTTCGTGCGCAAGGAGGCGCCGGAAACGTTCGACCGCGTCATCCGGGCCAACCTGCGCTCGGCGTTCGTGGCCACCGCAGCCGTGCTGCCCAAGATGCCCCCGGGTGGGCGGATCGTCTTCGTCTCCTCGACGGCCGGGTTCCAGGGCATGAAGGGGCGATCGGCCTATTCGGCCGCCAAGGCGGGCATGAACGCCTTCGCCCAGTCGCTGGCCGCCGAGGTGGCCCGCGACGGCATCAACGTCCACGTGGTGGCGCCGGCGCCGGTCGACACGCCCATGCTCGACCGCGTCACGTTCCCCATGCACGTGCTGAAGTCGCGCGACGTGGCCGACGTCGTCGCCTTCCTCGATCGCCTCGACCCCAGCGTCGTGCTGCCGGAGATCGTGCTGCGCGCCGCCGCCGAGGGGCCGCTCGCCTCCGAGCCGATCATGCCCGAGGCGGCCGTCCTCAAGGAGGCGCACTCGGCCGACCGCCCGCCCGAGGGGTCCTGAGGCCCGGGCATGTCGATCGACTACGAGCACGACGGTCACATCGTCACCATCACGATCAACCGCCCCGAGGCGCACAACTCCCTCGACATGGAGCACTTCCGCAACCTGCTCGGGGCGTGGACCCGGTTCCGGGACGACGAGTCGGCGTGGGTGGCCGTGGTCACCGGAACGGGCAAGGCCTTCTGCACCGGCGCCGACCTCAAGAGCTTCATCCCCGAGCTGACGGGCACGCTGGAACGCCCCGACGGCTGGGATCGGATGGACGCCCTCCACGCGGTCCTGCACCGGTTTCCCATCTACAAGCCGATCATTGCTGCGGTGAACGGCGTGTGCGTCGCCGGCGGGATGGAGATGCTCGGCTCGACGGACATCCGGGTGGCGACGCCCGAGGCGCGCTTCGCGGTGATGGAGCCCAAGCGGGGCCTCTTCGCCGGCGGCGGCACGACCGTCCGCCTGCTGCGCCAGATCGCGTACCCGCACGCCATGGAGCTGCTGCTGACGGCCGACATGATCGACGCCGAGCGGGCGCTGACGATGGGGCTGCTCAACCGGGTCGTCCCGTCGGATGAGCTCATGCCCGCGGCACACGACTACGCGCGGCGGATCGCCGAGAACGCACCGCTCGCCGTGTTCGCCACCAAGCAGTCGGCCATCGAGGGGCTGTCGCTCGGCCTCGAGGAGGCGTTCGACAACGAGGCCCGCCACACCGACCGGGTGTTCGCGACCGAAGACGCCAAGGAGGGCCCGCGGGCGTTCGCCGAGAAGCGCCCCCCGGTCTGGCAGGGCCGCTGACACAGGGCCCGGGCGCGTTCCGGCGTTCGGAAGCGCCGAGAACCGGCACTTGCGAACGCCGCTACGCCGGCCCGGACTTGGGCGACGGGTGCGCCCAGTGGGGCGTCGCCGGCCAGTGCTGCCGGGACCGCCTGCCCGGGTGGTCGGGGTCGAAGCGGGCCGCGGCGTCGCGGTAGGCGCGGCCGGCGGCGATCGCGGCGGCCATCCCCCAGTAGTCCATCTCGTACGACCAGCGACCGCCGCCGGCGTACTCGTAGACGGTGATGCCGGGGAAGTCGAACGGCCGGCCGCCCGGCTCGGGGTTGTCGCGCCGATTCTGCATGTGGACCACGACCCGGTTCCCGTCCACCATGTGCCACTCGTAGACGGTGTAGAGCTCGGGGAACTCCTCGTTCATGAGCTGCGTGCACCAGGTCCGGAACTCGGCAGGCGTCTTGCGGCCGTAGTAGTGGTCGATGTACACGGCGTCGTCGGTGTACAGGGCCGCCTGGGCGGCCCAGTCCTCCCCCACCGGGCCGACCCGCCACAGGTGCCGGAACGCCTGCTCCACCTCGCGGGGATCGTGCTCGCCCATGACCGTCCTTCCGGTTCAGTAGCCCGCCACGCGGTCGACGATGCCGGCCAGCGGCTCGCCTGCGATGTATGAGCGCAGGTTGTCGAGGAACCTATCCAGGAGCCGGCCCAGGGCTCCCGGGGCCGACCACGAGACGTGGGGGCTGAGCCGCACCCGGGGGTGCCCGTACAGCGGGTGGCCGCTCGGCAGCGGCTCGGGGTCGGCGACGTCGAGCGTCGCCCGGGCGACCCGCCCATCATCGAGAGCCTCGAGCAACGCCGCCTGATCGATCAGGCGGCCCCGGCTCACGTTGACCACATGGACGCCGGGCTTGACGGCGGCCAGGGCCTCGGGGTCCAGCAGATGCCAGGTCGCCGCCGTGGACGGTGCCGCCACCACCAGGTGGTCTGCGGCCGCCAGGACCTCGGAGAGGCCGCACCGATGCATCCCGCCCAGCGGCGCCGGTGCGTCCGTCCGCCTGACGAAGCACACGCGCATGCCGAACGCCAGCGCCCGTCGCGCCACCTCGGTGGCGATGCCGCCGGCGCCGATCAGGCCCAGCGTCCGGCCCTCGAGCCCGCCGAGCTTCGCCATGGCCCAGTGCTCGGGCGGATCGTGCACCCACACGTCGGGCAGCTGCTTCTCGAACGCGAGCATGGCCGCCAGCACGAACTCGGCGATGGGCACGGCGCTGGCGCCGCGGCTGCAGGTGAGCGTCACGTCGTCGGGCAGCGCCTCGAGCGGGAACCTGTCGATGCCGGTCGACAGCGAGTGCACCCAGCGCACGCCGCGCGCCACCACGTCGCCGAGGTTCGGCGTGCCCCACGGGAGCGTGAGCAGGACCTCGCCACCGACGTCCTCGGGCACCGGCCCGTCCGCCTGCACGTCCACCACCCGCGTGCCGGGGACGGCACCGACGATCCGCTTGGCAGCGTCGCCGCCGAGGTGGTTCAGGACGGTGGGCGGGTCGGCGTCAGGGCGCACCTCTAGCCCGCGCGTCCACCCTCGACCGGCGCGTCGCCCCCCGGCTGCTTGATGAAGACGCTGACGCGGCCGATCAGGCCGGCGTCGTCCCGCTCGAACACGAGGCATTCCGGGTAGGTCGTCGGCTGCCCGTCCACCTCGAACGTCTCGCTGAGCTCGACGTACGACAGCCGGTCCGAGGCGTGCGTCACCCGGCTGACGCGCAGCTCGTAGCCCCGCAGCGACGTGATGATCCCCCGCAGGAAATCGACGTACGCCCGCTTGCCCTCGACGACGTCGCAGAAGGGCCCGTCGCGCACCAACCCGTCGTCGGCGATCGTCGCCGCCAGCCCGTCCCAGTCGTGAGCCGCCATGCTCGTGAGGTAGCGCTCGACGGCCGTCGTGGTGTCAGTGTCGGTGGTTGCAGTGTCAGACGGGGCAGAGGTCACGCAGCGGTCATCGTAAGTGCGGGGTGTGCCCCGCTGCCGCGCAATCCGGGCGATTCGCCGGGCTCGTGACCTGATGTGAAAAACTTTCAAATGATGATGAAGGCGAGACGGTGATGGACGGCCGATTCCAGGGGCGCACGCGGCAGCTGAGCCAGCCGCGTGTGGCCGAGATGGTGGCCGACATCCTCCGAGCACGGATCGTCGACGGTGAGCTGGCGGACGGCGACCTGCTTCCCAAGCAGGACGACCTGCTG
>Ga0081455_10007568_pt1 | contig 11418 bp, 10 predicted proteins | sample TabmetS3T2R1_FD_70207 | JGI IMG/M metagenome (GOLD analysis project Ga0081455, IMG submission 70207) | Tabebuia heterophylla rhizosphere microbial communities from the University of Puerto Rico - S3T2R1 | ecosystem: Host-associated > Plants > Roots > Rhizosphere ...
TGACCGGGTCGGCCGACATCAACGGCACCGGCAACGCGCTGGCCAACACCATCACCGGCAACAGCGGAAACAACAGGATCGACGGCGGCGCCGGCGCCGACACAATGTCTGGCGGGGCCGGCAACGACACCTACGTGGTTGATAATGCCGGCGACGCGGTGACGGAGAACGCGGGTGGGGGCACCGATGCTGTCGAGGCCTCGATCACCTACACGCTTGGCGACGATGTGGAGAACCTGACGCTGACCGGGTCGGCCGACATCAACGGCACCGGCAACGCGCTGGCCAATACCATCACCGGCAACAGCGGCAACAACAGGATCGACGGCGGCGCCGGCGCCGACAAGCTTAATGGCGACGGAGGAGCCGACACCCTGTCCGGCGGAACTGGAGCCGACGAGCTCGACGGCGGCAGCGGAGCCGACACCATGAATGGCGGATCAGGTAACGATCTGTATTTCGTCGATAACGCCGGGGACACCGTCATTGAAATTGCGGCCGGAGGTCGGGATACAGTGTTCTCCTTCGTAGACTACACCCTTACGTCGAACGTGGAGGACCTAGAACTGCAAGGAAGTGCCAACCTGACAGGGATCGGGACTATGCTCAGCAACACCATCCACGGCAATTCCGGTGCCAACACGCTCGACGGCGGAGCGGGCACCGACGTTCTTCAGGGCAATGACGGCGACGATGTCTTTGTGTTCCGTGCCGGAGAGGCCAATGGCGATACCATTGTGGACTTCGCCGGCAACGGCGGGGCAGCGGGCGATTCGCTGCGGTTTGAAGACTATGGATCGGGTGCGACGTTCACGAACATCGACGTGAACCATTGGCAAGTGACCTACGACGATGGCGCTTCGCACGACATCATCACGTTCAGCAACGGGGCATCGATCGACGCGAGCGACTTCCTGTTTGTGTGATCGTCACGACGACGGGGCGCCGCAGGGGCGGCGCCCCGGGGTCGCACTCGCCCATTCGCATAAGAGATATTATGGAACATCTCTTTACGCCCCCATGGCAGCGGGGCTTCTAGCGAGCGTTGCTTGCGGCAGGTGCGTCAGGTCATGCGATGCGCGTCTCTTAAGATCATCCAACAAGACCCTGACCCTGCACGCAAATCAAACGTTTCTACCGCCAGTAGGCCCGGCTTTGCAGAAATTCAAAAGTCTCGGTGCCAGAATCGCTTGAGCGGTGTTCTTGCGATCGAGCTTCAAGAGCGCCCGGCGGCGGGCAGCTCGATCGTGAGACCGTCGAAGGCGGGCTCGACGTGCGGCGGGAGCTTCGCCCGCAGCTCGTCGTAGTCGAGGTCGGCATGGAGATTGGTGAGGATGGCGCGCGCCGGCTTGATCCGCCCGATCCAGGCCAGCGCATCGTCGACGCTGAAATGGCTGGGATGCGGGCGGTAGCGCAGGGCATCCACGATCCAGATTTCGGTTCCCGCGAGCGCAGCCACGCTGGTCTCCGGCAGGCCGCTCAGGTCGCAGGAATAGGCAAGCGCACCGAAGCGAAAGCCCAGCGAAGGAATATCGCCGTGCTCCTGCAGGATCGGCAGGGCCTCAATCGGACCGCCCTCCCCGTCGACGCGCAGGCGCCGGCCCGGCTCGAGCCGGTGCTCGGTCACGATCGGCGGGTACTCGCTGCCCGGAGGCGACTCGAAGCAATAATCGAAGCGGGCGCGTACCGACTTCGAGGTGGGCTCATCCAGATAGACGTCGACCCGCCGCCGCCGGTGCAGGAAGAGCCCGCGCAGATCGTCGATGCCGTGGGTATGATCGGCGTGCTCGTGGGTGAAGAGCACGGCGTGCAACCAGTCGACCTCGGCGTCGAGCAGTTGCTCGCGCAGGTCGGGCGAAGTGTCGACCAGCACGCGGGTGACGCCCGCCCCGTTGCGCTGTTCCACCAGCAGCGACGTCCGCCGCCGCCGGTTCCTGGGATTGCCGGGATCGCAGGCTCCCCAGCCCAGGGCGGGACGCGGAACACCGCCGGAGGAGCCCGAACCGAGGATCGTGAAGCGGAGCGTCATGCCGCACGCATGCTCATGCTCGCGCAGACTGCGCAAGCTTCTCGGCGCTGGTCACCCCGCCCGGCACCTTGCGAAAGAGCTTGAAGAAGTTCTCGCTGGTCTGCCGCGCGATCTCCTCCGGCGGCACGGCACGGGTCTCGGCCAGGACGGCCGCGGTCTCGACCACGAAGGCCGGCTCGTTGCGCTTGCCGCGATGGCGGCCGGGGGCGAGATACGGCGCGTCCGTCTCCACCAGGATGCGGTCCGCCGGCAGCCCTTGCGCGATGGCGCGCAGCTCGTCGGACTTTTTGAAGGTCAGGATGCCGGTGAAAGAGATGAACAGCCCGAGCGCGATCCCGCGGCGCGCGAGCTCGCGGCCGCCGGTGTAGCAATGCAGCACCGCCGGGAAGGCGCCCTTCGCCGTCTCCTCCTCCAGTATCCGCGCCATATCCTCGTCCGCGTCGCGCGAATGGATAACGAGCGGCAGGCCGGTGGCGCGCGCGGCGGCGATGTGGTTGCGAAATCCGCGTTCCTGGGCCTCGCGCGGGCTGTGTTCGTAGTGGTAGTCGAGCCCGGCCTCGCCGATCGCAACCACCTTGGGATGGCGCGCGCGGGCGATCAGCTCGTCGGCGCCGATATCGAGCTCGTCCTGGGCGTGGTGCGGATGGGTGCCGACCGAGCAGTAGACGTCGGGAAAGCGCTCGGCGATGGCGAGCACCTCTGCGTGCCGCTTGACGCGGGTCGAGATGGTGACGATGCGCGCAATGCCGGCGCCGCGTGCGCGCGCGACGATGCCGTCGAGCTCGCCGGCAAAGTCGGGAAAATCGAGGTGGCAGTGGCTGTCGATCAGCATGGTGTGTAAAGGGAAAATTCCTCGGCCTGTCGGGGCGGGAGATGCCGTGCCAGCAGCGCGGGCCGGTAGCGCAGCCACGACGCCACCCGCCCGCTCATTTGGCCCGTGAGGTAGCGTCCCGAAGCCCTCCGATCAAGGCCACCGAAAGGCGTCGCCAGGGCGATGCGGGTGGGCGACCGACGGGTCATCCAGATCCAGTCGTTCTGTGGAAATTGTTCGGCGCGCTGCTTGGCGCAAGGCGGCGCGGCAGATGTCGTTACGGCTGTGGCCCGGAGAGATGCAACTCACGTTCGGCACGAAATACGTTGCTGTAGAGACCTGCAATCCACTGCCGCCCGCTCGAGGTCACATTGAGGTAGCGGATAGCGGTTTGGATGTGAGGAGAGATGTTGTGCCAATAGAATTGCGGATACTTGTCGACGAGGTCCGCCGGCGATTCATAGCCGAGCTGCCTGTTCAGACCGATCTCTTCGAATTCGTGGTAGAGCGCGTTGGCTTTCCTCAAGTAGTGAGGATCGCCGAGCTGACCGATGAGGTCGGCGCTCCGCAGCAGTGCCCCTTCTTCGTCGATGTCCGTGTAGTCGTTCGACGATGAGTATGGGAAGCGCGTGAATCCGATCGCGCGTGCGATTCGCTCGCCGTCGAGCTCCTCGATCGCCGCAACGCGATCCAATACGAACAGCTTCGACCGCTCGACGTGGTACGGCGCAAGCGCGGCGTCGGACGAGCCGCGCGGCAATGAAACTTTACGCCCGCTCGCGTCGACAACGTAGCGATCATCTTCGTCGCCTTTGACGACGCCACGGACATAGCCGATATCGTGCGTCAGGCAAGCGACGATGAAGTTCGCATAATCGGCCGGTGTCGCAGGCATCAACAGCGCACGGCCCTTGAAGATGTCGTGCCCCGCCAGAGTGACGAGCATTGTATGCTCGACGTTGTGGTAGAGGGCATCGCTGTTGCCGATACATTCGAGTGCCAGCTTGGCGGCAAACGGGATGATTTCGGCCAATCGCGCATGCGAAGATCCGAAACGATCCTTCACATCGGAGGCCAGGAACGCACCCAGCGCTTCTGCCGCCATCTCGGGTAGCGTGATCATGCAGCGCGGCCCGAATGCGTGTTGCCACCGCGATCATATCCTGGATCAGCGCGTTCGCCAGTGCCGCGGCGTTAGGGCACGGTGCGAGGGTAGGGGTCGTCATGAGGCTGCGGCGATCCCTGCCCTCGCGCCCTCGCCCTCGCATCCGGCCGACGCGGGGCAGGAGCCCCCTTCCCCGCCCCGGCAGCCGCAGGTTGCTGAGGGGAAGTGAAGGGCCTCGCTCGCTGCGCGCCTCCCCTTTCCAAAATGTCGTCCGGGCCGGTACGATCGTGCTTGCCGGGGGCACGGAGGTAGGCATGAAGCGGCGCGAGTTTCTTACTCTGGCCAGTGGCGCGATGGCATGGCCGCTGACGGCGCGGGCACAACAGAACGACTATCCCAGTCGCACCGTCAGGATCGTCATCGGATTCGGCGCGGGCGGCGGCACCGACACGGTCGCGCGCATCTTCGCCCAGAAGCTGCAGGACACGATCGGCGGCACCATCCTTGTCGAAAACAAGCCGGGTGCCGCGGGGCGGATCGCGCCGGACACCGTCGCGAAATCCACGCCCGACGGCTACACTCTGCTCGGCGCGGCGGCCGGCGCCATGACCATCGGCACCGCGATCTGGGACAGGATCCCCTACGACATCTTCAAGGATTTCGCCCCGATCTCGATGATCGCCGACTATCCGATGCTCGTGCTGGTAAGCAAGTCGCACCCCGCGCAAACCATCGGCGAGCTGGTGACGTGGCTCAAGGCCAATCCGGACAAGGCGAACTACCCGACGCCGTCGCCGGTGTTCACGCTGCCGATCGAGCACTTCAAGCTCAAGACCGGCGCACCGGCCACGGCGATCTCCTACCGCAGCAGCAACGAATCCATTACCAGCCTGCTCACCGGACAGACCGCGTTCGCCTTCGTGGAGACGCCGGTCGCCGTCCCGCAGGCGGCCACCGGCAACCTGCGGGCGTTGGCGGTGACGGTATCGTCCCGCCTCGCCGCCCTGCCCGACGTTCCGACGCTGGCCGAGGCCGGAGTGCCGGAGGTGGTGGCGGGAACCTGGTTTGCGCTGATGGCACCGGCCGGCACCCCGATGCCGATCGTCAAGAAGCTCGAGGCAGCGTCGCGGCAGGTCGCGGCGTCGGGCGATTTCAAGGCGCGTTTGAAAGACCTCTCCGGCACCAGCATTGGTAGCAGCGCGGACGAGCTCACCGCGCAGCTGCAGACGGAGGTGAAGCGATGGTCCGCCGTCGTCAAGACGGCTAATATCAAGTTCGAACAATGATTGGAAAACGCGCGCGCTCGGGATTCTTTCGTTTGTACATGTCCTTATCGGAAAACCGGTTCCCACTTTTCCGGGACATGGGCTATTGTCGACACGACGCCGCCTCGCGCTGCGCGCGACCGGCTGCGACGGGCGCAATCTGTTGACGGAGCGGACATGCCGCAATCCTACCTCGTGTGCCGCGCCGACGAGCTCAACGACGGCGACCGCCGGGTCATGTCATGCGACGGCGTGGAGGTGGGCGTGTTCAAGATCGACGGGCAGTTCGTGGCCTGGCACAATGAATGCCCGCACCGGCAAGGCCCGGTCTGCCAAGGCCGGATCTACAAGCGCGTGCGGGAGCCGATCGCCGACGACGGCACGGTCCGGGCGCTGGCCTACGACGAGAACGTGACCAATATCGTGTGCTCCTGGCACGGCTACGAGTTCGACCTGAAGACCGGGATCAACCAGGGTTCCCCGAGGATCAGGTTGCGCGCGGCGAAGCTCGATCAGAAGGACGGCAATATCTATGTCGTCGTCTGATGACCGAGGCGCGGCCGTACGCGCCAACGACGAGTACGGCTGGATCGACCGCTACGCAGCGGACCTGCACCGTTCGGCCAAGGAGCTGGCGGCCGCCGGCGAGGCCGCCCGCGTCTCCGACGAGGCACTGGCACAGATCATCACCGCCGCGGTGCGGCTCTACTACGCCAAGTCCGAGCTGGAAGACCGCGCCCTGCCGGCGATCGTGCAGGAGGGCGAAGAGACGGTGACCGCGACCGAGATGCTGGTGGCGGTCTCGGAGATGCTGCGCGACGTAGGGCTCGGGCCGATGGAGCTCGGGCTCTGGTTCCGCCGCCGCCCGGGCGAGAACGATGCAGACGGCTAGTGTGGCGGTTCAGAAGTCCGCATCATTCTCGCGGCGAGTCCGAAATGCGGACTTCTGAACCAAAGCCACACTAGATCAATAAGTTGCTAGTGTCCTTCGATTCCGAAGTTCGCAAACGAACGTGCAGCACAATGATGCGAACTTCGGAATCGGGACACTAGCGCCGCGTCGGAACTTTGCCGGCCCGGCGATGTTGTCCCGCTGATTGTATTGCAGAGCGGAGGCGTGCGATGGCGCAGGTCGTCACGCGGTGCCGGCTGACCGGCCATTACATGTTCATGGGAATGGATGCCGACCCCAAGGACTTCGCGCGCGCACCCGGGCCCTTCACGCGCAAATTCTGTCCGTTTTGCGCCTGCGATCACCTCTGGCACCGGGAAGACTCGAAGTTTCTGGCTCCCCAACCGGTGCCGCGCCGCGGCATCCAGCAGGCGAGCTGACGGCGCAACGCCGCGGCGCTCCCGCCACACCACGTCATGCGCGGCTCGCCCGCCCCTCAGAAGGCGTGCGCGAGCTGATCCGCGGCACGGCGCAGCACTGGCAGGAAGCGCTCGATCAGGTCCTGCTTGCTGGCGCGACGTCCTTCCGCGCTGGCATTGAGCGCCACTTCGATGCGCCCCGACTTCGACGGGATCGGTACTGCGATCGAGCGCAGCCCGAGCTGTAGTTGCTGGTCGGAGAGCGCGAAACGCTCGCGCGCGACGCGCGCCAGCGCCTTGCGGATCGCCGCCTCGTCGGTGAGCGTGTACTTGGTGATCTTCTCGAAGGTGGCGTTGCGGAAATAGTCGTCGAGCTCCCGTGCGGTGAACTCCGCCAGCAGCACCTGGCCCATGGCGTTGACATGCGCGGGCATGCGCGTGCCGAGATTGACCGGGATGAACGACAGATGCTTCGGCGGGATGCGGGCGATGTAGACGACGTCGTGATCGTCGAGCACGCCGAGCGCGCACGACTCGTTGAGCTCGTCGACCACGTCTTTCATGATCGGTTGCGCCGTCTTCCACAGCGGCAACGAGGAGAGGTAGGCGTAGCCGAGATTGAGCGTCTTTGGGGCAAGCCTGAACGCCTTGCCGTCGCAGCGCACATAGCCCAGCGCCTCCAAGGTCAGCAGGAACCGCCGCGCCGTGCCGCGACTGAGCCTGGTCTTGGTTGCGATCTCCGAGAGCGTGAGCCGCTCGGAGTCCTCCCCGAAGCAGGTGATGACCCCGAGTCCTCGCGCCAGCGCGTTCACGAAGTCGGGATCGTCGCTCGCGATGGGAATGTGCGGGTCCGTCATGCCTGCGCGATCCGTGCGACGGTCGCCCGTATTGACAATCGACCGCGCACTGTTAGCGTTTGTTTAGAATTCGGACAATTGTCCGCATAGCGGACATCATCCGGAAGACAAAGTCAACCGCGCGCGCCGCACGAGTCGGGCGCGGGCGGCGACGGGAGGGGTCGATGCAAGAGGACGCGCTGCGCAAGGTCGACCAGTTCAAGCTCCTCACCGAGACCGGCCCCGACACCCCGATGGGCAAGCTCTTGCGCAAGTTCTGGCACCCGATCGCGCTCGCCGAGGAGGTGGCCAACGGCAAGGCGCGCGCCGTTCGCGTTCTCGGCGAGGATCTCACCCTCTATCGCGGCGACAGCGGAGAGCCGCATCTCGTCGGCGGCCGCTGCGCCCATCGCTGCACCGTGCTGCACACCGGCGTGGTGCAGGGCGAGCAGATCCGCTGCATGTACCACGGCTGGCGCTACGACGGGACCGGCCTGTGCACCGAGATCCCGGCGGAGAAGCAGCCGCGGACGCGGCCGATCCGGATCGCCGGCTATCCCGTGCACGAATATTGCGGGCTCGTCTTCGCTTATCTCGGCGAGGCGCCCGCGCCCGCCTTCGATCTGCCGCGCAAGCACGCGCTGGAGGAGCCCGGACGCGCCATCATCGCGCACAAGTCGATCTGGGACTGCAACTGGTTCCAGCACGTGGAGAACTCGCTCGACGCGGTGCACGTGAGCTTTGCCCATCTCTGGAGCCGGGCGGGAGAGTTCGGCTCGTCGGTCACCGCTTCGATCCCGGACCTCACCTATTCGGAGACGAGTGCCGGGATCCGTCAGGTGGCCACCCGGCCCAACAACAATATCCGCGTCAGCGACTGGACCTTCCCCAACAACAACCACGTGGTCGCGCCGGGCCCGGACAAGGGCGGCCCCTGGGCGCATATCAGCGCCTGGCCGGTGCCGGTCGACGACAACAGCACGATGCGGTTCGTGCTCAACGCGGTCGAGGTGAGCGATCCTGGCAAGCTCGAGGAGCTCAAGACGAAATACGATTTGGACTACAACCCCGCCGATCACTACGACGCGCTGTTCCACGACGGCGTGGTCGAGGGCGTGCACGAATTCGGCCTGCTCAACGCGCAGGACTACGTCGCGGTGCGGGGACAAGGGGTGATTTGCGATCGCTCGCAGGAGAACCTGTCGACCTCCGATGCCGGCGTCGCCTTCCTGCGGCGGATTTTCCTGCGCGAGCTCGAGGCCATCCGCCAGGGCCGTGCCACCAAGCAGTGGACGCGCCTGGACGAGGCGCAGCACTTGCCGCCTCCGCCGGTTCAGGCGGCGGAATGATCCATCGCCGCGCCGTGAGACTCGCCACCCTTTCGTCACCGGAGACCGCAACGTGAAGGTTGCCGAGGCCGTCGCGCGCATTCTCAAGGCTGAAGGCGTCGAGCACCTGGTCTGCTATCCGCGCCAGGCGCTCATCGATTCCTGCGCCGAGATCGGCATCAGGCCGATCGTGTGCCGACAGGAGCGCGTCGGGGTCGGCATTGCCGACGGCATCAGCCGCTCCACCTACGGCAAGCGCACCGGCGTGTTCTCGATGCAGGGCGGGCCCGGGGTCGAGAACAGCTTCCCCGGCGCGGCGCAGGTGTTCGGCGACAACGTCCCGGTATTGCTCATTCCCGGCGACCGCGTCGGCCGCAGCTTCACGCCGCCCTCGTTCGACCCGGTGCAGAACTTCCGCCCGGTGACCAAATGGGCGGCGGAAGTGAGCGAGCCCGGCCGGGTGTTCGAGCTGATGCGGCGCGCCTTCCACCATCTGCGCACGGGGAAGCCCGGCCCGGTCCTGATCGAGCTGCCGTCCAAGGTGGGCAACAGCGAGGTCGAGGGTGAGTTCGACTACGCCTCGCCGCGCCCCGTGCGCGCCGCGCCAGATCCCGCCGACGTCCGCGTCGTCGCCGAGAAGCTACTCAAGTCGCGCCGCCCGGTCATTCACGCCGGCCAGGGCGTGCTCTATGCCGGCGCCACCGCCGAGCTGGTCAAGCTCGCCGAGCTCATCCGCGCGCCGGTCCTCACCACCAACACCGGCAAGGGGGCGTTCCCGGAGAACCACCCGCTCGCGCTCGGCGCGGCGGTGGTGTCGGCGCCCAAGACCCTGTTTCACTTTCTCAAAGCTGCCGACTGCCTCGTCGGCATGGGGTCGAGCCTCACCCGCAACCACTGGGCGCCGCAGATACCGCACGGCAAGACCATCATTCACTGCACCAACGATCCGGCCGACATCAACAAGGAGTTCGCCACCGAAGCGGCGATCCTCGGCGACGCCAAGCTCGTGCTCGAGGCGCTCATCGCCGAGATCGGGACGAAGCAGCGCACCACCGACGACGTCGCCGCGGAGGTGGACGCGGTCCGGCGCGAATGGCTGCGCGAATGGCAGGGCGAGCTCACCTCGTCCGAGGTGCCGATCAACCAGTACCGCATCGTCTGGGACCTGATGCACGCGGTCGACCGCGAGAACACGATCGTGACGCACGATTCCGGCAGCCCGCGCGAGCAGCTCGTGGCGTTCTGGCAGTGCCTGGTGCCTGGCGGATACCTCGGCTGGGGCAAGACGACGCAGCTCGGCCACGGGCTCGGCTTGATCATGGGTGCCAAGCTCGCGCATCCCGATAAGCTCTGCATCAACCTCATGGGCGACGCCTCGATGGGAATGGTCGGCATGGACATCGAGACCGCGGCCCGCAACGGCATCGGCATTTTGACCATCGTGTTCAACAACGGCGTCATGGCCGGGGAGCAGAACGGGCTGCAGGCCGCCATCCAGCGCTACCGCGCGGCCGATCTCGGCGGCAACTACAGCGAGGTGGCGCGCGCGCTCGGCGCCTGGTCGACGCGCATCGTGGAGGCGGACGCCTTCCTCCCCGCGCTCAAGCAGGCGATCGAGGCGACGCGGTCCAACACGCCGGCGCTGATCGAATGCGTGGCCAAGCAGAATTTCAAATATTCGCGCTACTGAGCGCGCGGTAGCGAGCGATCCGGCTTTCGTTCGCGCAGCGGAGGACTTCGAATGCACATCCAGGCACGCAAGCGATCGGTGCGGGCTGTCGCGCTGATGGCGCTGGGGCTCGCCATCGGGCTGACCGCGCTGTCGCATACGGCCGAGGCGCAGGGCTATCCGAACCGGCCGGTGCGCATCGTCGTGCCCGCTGCGGCAGGCGGCGCGCTCGACATCATCGCGCGGCTCATGGCGCATAAGGTCGGAGAGAACTGGAAGCAGCAGCTCTACGTCGACAACCGCCCGGGGGCCAATTGGATCATCGGCATGGACGCCGTCGCCAAATCACCCCCCGACGGCTACACGCTCCTCGTCGTCGCCAGCTCCGGGCTGACCGTGAACCCCTACGTGTTCGCGAACATGCCGCTCGATCCGCTCACCGACCTTACGCCGATCATCGTCACCACCCGCACCGCCTTCGGGCTGCTGCTCAACCCGTCCGTTCCAGCGAGGACGGTGCCCGAGTTCATCGCCTATCTGCGCGCCCATCCCGGCAAGCTCAACCACGCCTCCAACAGCGCGACCACCATGCTGGCCTCGGAGCTGTTCAAGACGCGCGCCAACGTCGACTACGTCGACGTCAACTTTCGCGGCGCCTCGCAGGCGGTGGTCGCGACCCAGAGCGGCACCACCCAATTCTGCTTCGTCGATCTCGGCACCGCCTCGGCCGCGATCGAAGGCAAGACGCTGCTGCCGCTCGCGGTCACCTCGCCGACCCGATACGAGCTCGCCCCCGACATCCCCACCCTCGCCGAGCAGGGGCTGCCCGGCTATTCGGTGTCCTCCATGACGCTGCTGCTCGCGCCCGCCAACACACCCGCCGATCTGCTCGATAAGCTCAACGGCGCCGCGCAGCAGGCGCTTGAATCGCCCGACGTGAGCGGGAAGCTGCGCGCCATCAGCCAGGCGGTGGCAGGCGGAACCCGGGCGCAGGCTGTCGAAGAGGTGCGCACCGAGGCGCAGCAGTGGAAGCAGCTCATCTCGGAGCGCAACATCCAGCTCGC
>Ga0081455_10007569_pt1 | contig 11417 bp, 11 predicted proteins | sample TabmetS3T2R1_FD_70207 | JGI IMG/M metagenome (GOLD analysis project Ga0081455, IMG submission 70207) | Tabebuia heterophylla rhizosphere microbial communities from the University of Puerto Rico - S3T2R1 | ecosystem: Host-associated > Plants > Roots > Rhizosphere ...
ATCTCAAAGACGTCGAACTCGTCGTATTTGAGGTTACGGTAGAAAAGCTCCGGCGGCGTGGTCACCACGAATTGGAGATCAAGAATTTTCGACTTGATAGTGCCGTCGATGAGCGGCTCAAAGCGGAGATTCCTCGTAACGGCTACCGTTAAGTTCAACATCCTCTTTTGCTCCTTCTTGGATGTCTGAAATCGTCCGCTTCTAAATACGACGACGGGCGACAGTCGTCAAATGGGTTCGATGACGGCGCCGTGTATCGTCCGACTTCATTGGACTTTACCGACACCTTCAGGTATGAGGAAAAAGTCTTTTGGAATTCGAGAAAGCGAGGCGAACATGAAAATTTGTCATTACAATAATAATCAGGCCGGAGTGATCGTCGCCGATAAGGTGCATAATTTTGGCGACGCATTGATTAAGGCGGGTCTAGCACGTCAGGGTTACACCATGCTCGAGATCATTGATGCGCTCGCCAACAATCCTGCGGCGATGCAAATTGCCCGTGATGTTTCCTCGGGCGCCGGCGGTGTCGATCTAAGCTCCGTGAAACTGCTTGCTCCGATCACCAATCCGGGCTCCCTGTGGGCGGCCGCGGCGAATTACTACGCTCATCGAGCGGAGATGGTGGATCGGATGGGAAGTGCGAACAAGGAGATCAAGAACAAAGATGAATTGATGGCAGAATTTTTTCTTAAGACCACCTCCTCGATTATCGGTCCCGGTGATACTATTATTCTTCCAAAAATTTCCAAGCTCGTCGATTTCGAGTGCGAGCTTTGCGCGGTAATCGGCAAGCGGGCGCGGAAAGTTACCGAGGATCAATCGCTCAATTATGTATTCGGCTACATGATTTGCTGGGATATCAGCCAGCGGGACCCGTGGGGCAAGGGCATGCATAACACGCGCAATATTCGAAAAGGGTTTGATACCTTTAGTGCATTGGGGCCGTGGATCGTGACCCGAGACGAGATCGATGAGCCGCAGAATCTTTCGATCAATGTGCTACAGAACGGCAAAGAGGTCATGACCGCGCACACGAGCGACATGATTTGCGGCCTGCGCGAGCATATCCGATTTCTCACGAGCTGCTTGACCCTCCGTCCGGGGGATTTGATCACGACGGGAACTCCCGCCGGTGTGAGCAAGCTCAACGACGGCGATCACCTCAAGGGAACGATTGAGAAAATCGGCGCGATGGAGTTATACGTCAAGGCGGAGACTTAGAAAACTGCTTCGTAGGTAGCGGGTGACTGCTGACCACATGAAACTGAGTGGCGCGCGCTTCCGAATTGGCTCCGTCACTGTGTAACCTGCTCCCACGCGGAGGCGTGCGAGGAGCGCGGTCGCACAGACAGAAGCGCGCGCCAAAGTCGGCTATCCCACGCTTCACCGACTATCGATTTCTTGGCTTGGTACTACAGCTCGGAATTCGTTCCTGAAACTAAATTTAACCATTACCCCTTTCTTTGACGGAAGCACCTATGCTCTGTTCTTTCGCGAATCGCATCATTGCTTACAGAGCAAGCAAATCAGAACTATATCTACCGGGGACACACCGAACTCCCAAAATTGGGACAGCAATGGTCATGCCAATGTCTTCAAGGGAAAAAGTCAGTGAAAGCCCATTTCTTTTCGCATTGCCCTGCCGAGATGCCGCATGCTTACTCATCTCGCTGCCTAAACAGAGTGCATGAAACACTAAACGGAAGGAAAAAAAGAAGGTTAAATGGAAATAGCACCAAGATAAATCCGCCCTTGCCCACGTTGCTCTGACCGGGTCCGAGCCCAGTGAATCCGCCGTGTCCTGCAAAGCTTGTCTCTGCCGGTAATCGGAGTGGAGAATGTTGAGTTGCTGGCTCAAGCGCTGCGGCGGTTGCTCTAAACCAACTATCGGCAGCGGCATTAAAAGAAGCGAGATTGCGGGGGCCGACTATGGTGATGCAGCGGTTTTATTTTTTTGGGTTGATTCAATCGGTGTGACAAACTCTCTTCGAATGAAACCGGCTAAGGCGGCGTCGTCCGCTCGCACCTCGACCCAATCCCCGCTTGCAGCAATCACAGTGACTTTGGTCCCTGACGCAAATTTACCGATAGAGACAGACCCGAAGTTTGGCTCCAGACGAATCGTAGTTGGATGCTTGATTTGATAGATTCGAGTTAGCGATTTTGGTTCTGGGCTCGGCTCGGTTTTAGCTTTAATGGGCACCGGCGCTTTGGCAATAGGTTCGCTCCGCTTTACGCCTTCGGGAGCCTGGCTTTGTTGAATCGCCTGCGTATTCATTTTGGCAAGGGCCAATTTCTCGCTAAATTGTCCGAGGGTTTTTTCCCATTGAACGATTGTGGTGATGTCCATTCCTTCGCGAACGAAAAGGATTGGACAAGTGATCGTTGTGCTGTCGGTTAAGATCTCCGTGAACGTCCATTTTGATGCCTCGGCCAACACCGCCTTCTTGAATTCGCTGTCGGCGATGCGCGAGACCAGTTCTTTCACATGAGTAACATCCCCTGAAGGGCTGACGGCCAGCTGGAGCAGCATTCCACCCATCAGGGTCGGGTCTCGCTCGCTTTCCTGGCGGTAGAATTCACGCAATCCATGCAGCTGGCCCTCAAGTCTGGCCGCGATCTTGGACTCTGCAACCTCCGCACCCTTCAGACTCTTGGCGTTTAAGCCCAGATCCGGTGCTACAACGACCACGTTACCCAGAGCAATGTTCCAGGCGCGGTGGGGTTTCTTTTTCGGCGCTGCTGCGGAAGAATTTTTTTCCGTTTCGTCCCCCGAGTTGGAGCTCATTTGTGATGCCAATAGAATCAATGCCGCACCGAAAACACAACTGGCGAGCGCGATGATGATTCTTCTCCGTCCAGACCGCCCTCTCTTTTCTGACATGTCGTCCATCAAAGACCTCCCCCGGGGATTGTTGAGGGGCGAAAAAAAAGCAAATTTTATACCGCGCTTAGACCAGCGTCTTTAAGGCGAAACGAGGTCCCAAGAGAGAAGGCATTGTCTATCGGTGGCTGCGTTTGTCTCAGATTGGCAATTGTTGTATGGCCCTGGGAATACAAGAAACGCAGTATCGGTCTTGTTGCCACCCAAAGGGTTTAAGAATTGCCGCGGCTCCAGGTACAATTTTAGACCGATCCTTAGATCTTACGAACTCTTTCGCTGTCAGAGATTTTGTCGACTTGAAGAATAGGACTAGCCCGGCTTTTGACTTGATGGTATGGATGGTTCCGATCTAGTAGGCTCGCGCCTGAGCGGATGTATCCGCTTGCACGTCAAGCAATCATGGAAGGCAGAGGAGGCTCTCTAATGAAACAGATCGTTTTGTTAATTTTTTTTCTTTTGTTACCACGCCCGGGACTTTATGCGCAGCAGGCGCCGTTCTATCAGGGCAAGACAATAACTTTGATCGTCGGTTCCGGGGCAGGTACAGCATATGACATGTATGGGAGACTGCTTGCGAATCACATCGGTAAGCACATTCCGGGAAATCCCAACGTGATGGTGCAGAACATGCCGGCCGCCGGCGGCATGGTGGCGGCGAACTTCGTTTACGAAGTTGCCAAACCTGACGGCTTGACCATCGCATCGATCAATCCGGCACATTATTTCAACCAACTCCAAGGCAGCAAGGAAGTGAAGTTTGACTGGACAAAATTCGCCTGGCTCGCCAGTTCCGACAAGTCGGAACATATGCTCTATATGCGCAGCGACGCGCCATACAAGACGATACAGGACGTTCGTAAAGCAACCGAACCGCCCAAGTGCGGCGCCACCGGTACGGGAACTAGCGGGCACTATATCCCTCGCATGCTAGAAGAAGCCCTGGGGACAAAGTTTACAATCGTCACGGGTTACGCCGGCGGCAACGAAATCGATTTAGCTACTGAGCGCAATGAAGTCGTATGCCGCTCGTTTACCACGGCAGCTTACTTCGCGCGGGAGCCTTACCATACATGGCGCAAAAAAAACTTTGTTCGGATACTCCTGCAGACCGGACACAAGCGGGACCCGCGATTGCCGGAGACGCCTCTACTGAATGATCTCATGGACGAATTCAAGACCTCCGATCTCGGACGACGCGTCGTCACCGTCATGCTCGGTTCCGGCGAGCTCGGCCGCCCGATCGTAACCCATCCGGCGACGCCGCCGGAACGGACGAAGATCTTACGCGAAGCCTTCATGAAAAGTATGGCTGATCCCACCCTCCTCGCGGAGGCCACAAAGAACAAGCTTGAGATTACGCCGGTCAGCGGTGAGGAACTAGCCAAGATCGCCAAGGAGGTGATTGAACAGCCGCCGGAGGTTGTCGAAAGAATCAGAAAAATTCTGGCGCAGTAAACACAAGCTGTCTTTGGCGTCCTGACGCGACGAGCCAAGTAATCTGAAAGACAATTTTTGCGCAAGGAGCTAGGCATGACGCTACTGCTTCGCCGATCCGAAGTCGCTGGTTTGCTTGACCTGAAACAAGCGATGAGGGTGTTGAAGCAAACCTTTCGCGAACAATCTGCGGGCAAAGTTAAACAAGTGCCGCCGCTGCGTTTTATGGATCGCGGCATGCGCATGGTTGTCGGCGGACTGGAGGCACAAAACAAAAACGGTCTACGAGTGAGCGTCACCGGCGGCGAAAGTATTGCGCTTTTGTTCGAGATCAGCTCCGGCGATCTTTTGGCGATGATGGGTTATCCCTTCAGTAACCTTCGGATCAGCGCCACCGTAGGGCTTGCGATTGATCGATTATCCACGCCCAAGGCAGAGTCGGTAGCCCTCATCGGGAGCGGGCGACTGGCAATGCCGATTCTCGAACCCGCACTTGCAGTTCGCTCGATAAAGCGGGTACTCGTCTACAGTAGAAATCCCGACAATCGCGAAGCGTTTGCTCGAAAGGCTATGGCAAAATTAAAACTGTCCGTGGCTGCGCTTGCCTCACCCCAGGCAGCGATCGATGCGGCTGAAATCGTACTCGTGAGCACCAATTCGCCGGTGGCAGCGCTGCTCGGTCAATGGCTCCGGCCAGGCCTTTCAGTATTCGGAGTTGGCCGGCCCAATGAGTTTGACGATAATGTTTACCTGCGAGCGAATTTGATCTGCGTGACGAGCAAGACGCACGAGCTGGGATATTACGATACGAAGTTAGATCAGCCGCTGATTCGGTTGTCGCACCAAGGTCGGATTTCTTGGGATGGTGTCGCGGAGTTTGGCGATCTTTTGGCCGGCAAACTCACCGTGCCGGATCTTTCCAGCAGCATTCTCGTGTTTCGGGACTCGCAAGGAGGTTACGGCGATCTGGCGCTGGCAGCATCGGTGTACGAGGAAGCACGGAGAAGGGAACTAGGTCAGGAGATCAGTATCGAATAAAGGAGACAATCATGAGACTGACCTATCCTTGGCTCGCTGCCATTTTCATATACATGGGAACTTGCACATCTGTTGGTGCGGCAATCGCCGCGCAGGCAGGCTGGGAAGAAGTTGTCAAAGCGGCCGAAAAAGAAGGGGAGGTGACGGTCTATGCGACGAATTCGGTGGGTGATCTCACCGTTATCTGGGATGCTTTCAAAAAGAAATTCCCCAAGATTAAACTAAATTCCGTCGGCATTAGCACGACCAGCGAGATCGTCACCAAAGTCATGGCCGAGCGGCGTGCAGGCCAGTTCCTAGTCGATGTCATGCTCGGCGCGCCGGGCGCAACCTATAATAGCTTTTACCGCGGCAAGACCCTCGATCCCATGCCGCCCGCGTTGGTATTGCCCGAGGTAACCGACCTGTCAAAGTGGTGGAAGGGCAAGCACCGTTACGTCGATCCTGAGCACCAGTACGTCTTCGTTTACCAAAGCACCCTTTATGGACCGCCGTTTTACACCAACACGAAGCTGGTTAATTTAGAATCGGTCCGTTCGGTGTGGGATCTGCTCGATCCAAAATGGCGGGGGAAGACGATCTCACTGTGGCCGCGCGCCAACTATGTTTCGACGGCCCTGCTCTTCATGTACCACCATCCGCAAGTCGGACCAAAATTCCTTGAACGGCTGTACGGCGGTGAGATGGATCTCACTTATTTCAGCGATTTTCGGCAGGGAACCGATTGGCTGGCATCGGGTAAATATCAGATCTGCGTTCTCTGCCGGCTCAGACGCGCAGTGGAGCAGGGACTTCCGGTGGCCGAGGTGAATCCCTACCATTTCAAAGAGGCGCCCGGGATCGGCTCGAATAACGGCGCAATCGTGTTAATGAACAATCACCCTCACCCCAATGCTGCTAAAGTTTTTCTCAACTGGTATTTATCGCGGGAGGGGCAAATCGCATTTCGAATGGCAAACAACACGCAGGAAGACGAAACTACAACCTCGATGCGCGAAGATTTACCAGCGAGTGTAGTGCCGGAAGCGGCGCGCAGACGGAAGGATGTCGAGTACATCGAAATCAGCAGGCACGACTGGATGGAGTGGAAGCCGGTCGGTGATCTCATCAACACCGCACGACAAAAATCGGGTAAGTGAAGTTGGTGGTGTTAGAGTCACTGGCAATGGAGGAATAATGACAACCAAGACGGTAACGATAGAAAGGATCGATCACGGCGTGATTCCGAGCAACGACCTCGGGCGCGCGCATCGCTTCTGGGGAGGTTTCATGGGTGGGGAGATCGATCATCTCACCAACTTGAATATCCGCGGGCTTAACCGCGAGGTGCCCCAGATTATTTTTTACACGTTGGCGAATCACAAAGGATGGGGCGTCGCGCTGCAGGATTTCCCGATTTCGCCCACGCCGTCACGACCCCTCGAGGGTGTCGTCTATGGCTTCGAAGTCGCAGCCGGTGATTTGATCGCGGTGGCGCGGTCCGCTGAAGAGCGGAAACTTAAATGGCATGGTCCGGTAGAATATGCCGCGCCATGCCTGCTGAAACAGTCACTCTTTGTTCTGGATCCGGATGGCAACACCGTGGAGCTTTCGATCCGAGGGGATCCGGTAACTGACAAACCGCAAGGGAAAATCGTTCCGTTGCGCCGAATCAGTCACGTCCGCGTCGAGGTCACTGACTTGGAGCAGGGGAAGAACTGGTACCGGGATACATTCGGTCTGACGGAGGGCGGGCAAGTACCGGGTGAAGGCCAGGTTACCCTCACGGTACCGAACACGGGACAGCTGGTGATTCTGCGCAAAGTAGATCAGGTCGCAGAACGGAGCACGCGCGCGGTGAAGGGGCCGCACATCGATTTCCGGATCGCGCCGGAACTGTATCCGCCGATCCTTGAACGGTTCAACCGAAAAGAATACTACTGGGGTCCTGATCCAACGAAAATTCCCTGGCACGAACAAGGGGGTCATACGGTTTATGGCTATGATCCCTTCGGTAACCGGATACAGATTGGGCATCGGTTCGACCGCAGCGGTCACTAACAGACTGCTGATGAAAAAGACTCATAAGCTTCGTTGCACTCGACCGATTTCGTGTCAACGTACGAGAAGAGTACGCCTCCGCTAATCAATCTTCGCGCGCCTCGCCTCTGAGATCTTTTTGAGCAGCCTGTAAAAAGTTCGTCGTCTTATCAAGAACAACAAGATTAGACATTGGAAGAACTACTGGAAACTGTTGCCTCGTGCTTAGTGTGTCGCGCGTCCCGCGCTAAAAAATAATCCCTGGCGATTTCCGGAAACAATGCATAGGAAAGCACGTCCTCTTCGCTGGTCGCCAGGCCATTGATCTCTTTGCGAGCCTGATCGAGACCTGGCTTCAGGAGATCTGCCGGACGGCAAGTGATCGGCTGCTTTTTTCCCAGGACTTTGCTTTTGATTTCATCGCTGATCGGCCCCGGTGGTTCGCCATACAGCCCCATGACATAGTTTTTCGTCTCCATCGCCACCACGGAATAGCGCTTTCCCGTCATGACATTGAGCGCCGCCTGCGAGCCGCAGATCTGACTCGTCGGCGTCACCAAGGGCGGATAACCCAGGTCCCTCCGCACATGAGGCATCTCAGCCAGCACCGCATCCAATTTGTCCTCGGCATTTTGCTGACGCAACTGGGCTACGAGATTCGACAGCATCCCGCCGGGGATTTGCGATATGAGAACGTCCGTTTTGATTTGATTGTTGACCGGGCTTTCGAACTCGGTGTACTTGCGCCGCACTTCATAGAAATAGGCAGCAATCTCATCCAGCAAGGTGAGATCCAGCCCCGTATCGCGCGGAGTCCCTTTCAAGGCAGCAACTATCTGTTCGGTGGCTGGCTGGGAAGTTCCCTGAGACAGCGGCGCCAGCGCCGTGTCGATAATATCGACTCCCGCTTCGATAGCCATCATGTAGCTCATGGGCGCCAACCCGGCCGTGCAATGGGAATGGAGATGAAGCGGTAACGGGATCCTCGCCTTTAGCTTTTTCACCAGCTCATAGGCCACGTACGGAGCCAGCAACCCACCCATGTCTTTGAGGCAGATGATCTGCACACCCATGGCCGCCAATTTTTCGGCGACGCGCACAAAATAGTCCACCGAGTGCACCGGGCTGATCGTGTAGCAAATCGTTCCTTCAACCAGCTTGCCGGTTCTCAATGCCGCTTCGATGGCGGTCTGCATGTTGCGGATGTCGTTCATGGCATCAAAAATACGGAAAACATCAATGCCCGTATCGGCCGCCCGCTGGACAAACGCCCGCACGATATCGTCGGGGTAATTACGGTAGCCCACGACGTTCTGCCCACGCAGGAGCATTTGAAAGCGTGTCTTGGGCATCGCCGCACGCAGTTTTCGGAGACGCTCCCACGGGCTTTCTTTCAAGTACCGCAGACAGGCATCAAACGTCGCGCCACCCCACGTCTCCAGTGACCAGTAACCCACCGCATCCAGCCTCTCCGCCATGGGAAGCATATCCTCAGTGCGCATCCGAGTGGCCAACAACGACTGGTGCGCATCGCGCAGGACTGTCTCTGTTATTTGGATTTTGTTTTCCATCTTGATCCTTGCCGGCGGTGAATGACTACTCGTAAAACTCCGCCTGCTTCTCTTCTAGGCGTTCTTTCTCCTTTGCATCGATGACGAACAAGCCGTTTACCTCTTTAATCTTCGACTTGTCATAAAAGAACTCCGAGACTTGCAGCCCATCTTCGAATTCGTACATCTTGATAGCGTCCCACGGGCAGATTTTCTTGTCCAGACGGTCCTCCGATTCCGTTCCGATCAGTTGAAGCTGGATCTTCTTGGGCATGGCGTCCGCCGAAACCGGAGCTTTATTACTGTCATAAAACCGGTTCGCATATTCGTAGTAGATCTCGCCGGTCTCTTTGTGTTGATGAATTTTCGTGAGATCCTCGCTATAGCACATCTGACAACCGATGCACTTGTCGTTGTCGACAAATACACGGTAAGGCTTGAGCCCCCCCTGGGGCAGCTCTTCGTAGAGCAAGTTAATGCAATTATCCACCGGGCAATGGGCTTCGCATATCGGCGAACCGGCGCAACTCGAGCAGTTCTCATCCATCACTGCCAAGAGCGCCGTCCCCTTGCGCTTTTTTGTCGGTTCATCCGCCATTAGATTAGCTCCTCGCTTTTTGGAAACGCCCTCTAACAAAAAAGATTATAGCAATTAATAACAAGACCCACCAATAACGGATCAATCCGATCCGTCCCCATTCGAGCCAATAAACGAAATTAGGCGATCGCGCGATCAGCTGGCTTAGGGCCTTTTGTGCGCCCGCATAATCCTTTGCTTCGCGTAGCGCTTGGGACAAACCGTAAAGCGCGCCGTCGTCGCCGGGATTAATTGTCAGCGCCTTCTCGAACTCGCGACTCGCATCGCTCCACTGGTTCTGCTCTGCGAACACCCAGCCGCGATTGCTGATGGCTGCACTGTAATCGGGCTTGAGCTTCAACGCCTTGTCAAAGCTGTCCGCCGCCTTGGCTAAATCTCCCTTGCGCTTTTGAGCTACCCCGAGATTGTTATAAGCCTCGGGCAAATCCGGGCGCAGCTCGACCACCTTTGAATATTCTTTGATTGCCGCTTCAAAATCCCCGCGGATTTCTGAATCGATCCAACCCAGCAGTGTCCAGGCCTCGACATGATTCGGGTCTATGCTCAGTGCCTTTTTTACGGCGGCTTCGGCGGCGTGGGGTTCGCGCAATCGAAGCAAAGAAATCCCCAAAAAGAGCTGAAGATCCGCATCTTGAGGGTACTGCTGGAGCAACTCCTCGAAAGTCGCCCTTGCCTCGGCTGCCCTACCTTGCGTTAAAGATTTGCGTGCTTCCTGCCACCGATTATCCTTTGATAAGGGAGAGCTTTGATCAGCAGCAAAACAGAACCCTATGCCGGCGAGGACGGCTAATAACGTCAGCCAACCTCTCAGCATCACCTATTTCCACATTTCATTAGGAATCTCGTCTTCTTTACCTTCCTCGATGAGCTTGTCGTGCTTGAAGGCCTCGCGCAGCCCCAGCCAAGTAAAGAAAATGACGAGAATAAGCATCGCAACGATCGGGATATTGTCCGGCTTGGTCAAGATCTCTAAAAAATTATGCCAACCACTGGCTTCTTGCATAAGTTAAGCACCCGTAAAATCGATATTATTTTAAAAAAGGTATTCGATATCCGTGCCAAAGTCAACGTCACTCGCGCGCAAGAATCCACCGGTCTTTCCATTCAGCTCGCCGATCTTTGGGCCTCACCCCGTCACGATTTGCCCCTGACGCTCACCGAATTACTCGATCCGCCCGCGCCAGCACGTTCGGCGGAATCGCCAGAGCGATCTGTTTAGCCGCCTTCAGGTTGATGATGAACTCGAACTTCGTCGGCTGCTCTACAGGGAGATCAGCGGGCTTAGCGCCTTTCAGAATCTTGGCGACTATCCGCGCCGCGCGCTTGTGCGGTTCGACTTGGTCGGCTCCGTACGACATCAAGCCGCCGCTGTCGACGTAATCTCCCCGAGGATAAATCGCAGGCAGGCGATTTTTTGTCGCCATCTCCGCGATCCGTTTTTGTATAGGAGTGAAAAGCGAACTCGAGGCGAGCGCGAGAGCGCCGCTACGCGCCTTCGTTGCCTCTTTGAACGCGCTGTCGAATTTGTCGGCGTTGCTGACCTCCACGGAATGAAGTTGTAGACGTAGCTGGCGAGCCGCCAGTTGAGCGGAAAGGGAGACACTCCCTAGAAATCCGATCTGGGGAACCTTTGTCCGTTGCTGCGCCTCGACGGGAAAGCTAAGAGCCAAGAGCATAGCGCCGAGTATAAGGATCATGATTTTTTTCTTCATGTGCTTTTCTCGGCCTCTATCAACTTGTCACTCGACACTCGACACTTGCCCATTCTCAGTCGCGGTAGGGACCGCCCTTGCGAGCGGCCCCCCGCACGGATCCGTACGTGAAGAATTCCCTCATACGGCTCTTACCTCGGGTTCATCTGACGGCCAGCCGCTCGTTGGGATAGAGATGC
>Ga0081455_10007570_pt1 | contig 11417 bp, 13 predicted proteins | sample TabmetS3T2R1_FD_70207 | JGI IMG/M metagenome (GOLD analysis project Ga0081455, IMG submission 70207) | Tabebuia heterophylla rhizosphere microbial communities from the University of Puerto Rico - S3T2R1 | ecosystem: Host-associated > Plants > Roots > Rhizosphere ...
CGGCGTTGCGCGATCCACTGTTTTATTGGCTCCGGGCCAACTCGAAGGCCGCCTCCAATCCGGCTCGTTCGTCGCGCCTGGTGAAGCACAGCCTTGCTCCGCTGCCGCAATTGAGGCGCGCTTCACCAGCCGCTCCTGCACTCACCGGACACGGCCTTATCGTTACCCGGAGCGGGCACCCTCCTCAACACACCGGCGCCCGATCCATGAGCATGAGTGGCTACAGCCAACTCGAAGGCCGCTCCGATTCACAACCTTCTCGTTATGCGGAGCGGTTAGGCGGTCTGCTCCTGGCGCTCGAGCTCGGGATTCTGGGCGACGCCTACGTCGGCACTCGGTGCTCCGGTAATCAGCGCGTACGAGGCGCCAGCAATCGCGGCTCCGATGATCGGCGCGACGATGAATAGCCACACCTGAGCGAGCGCACCACCGCCCGCGAACCACGCGACTCCGAGCGAGCGTGCGGGATTCGCCGAGCAGTTCGTCACCGGAATGGCCACCAGATTGACAAGGGTCAAGCCGAGACCGATCGCGATGGGCGCGAAACCCTTCGGCGCTCGATCGTCTGTGGAACCGAGAATGATATAGACGAAAACCGCGGTGATGACGACCTCGACGATGAGCCCGGACAGGAGTCCGTAGCCGCCCGGCGAGCGATCACCGTAACCGTTCGAGGCAAACCCACTCTCCACCGCGCTGAACCCGGGGGTGCCGCTCGCAATCACGAACAGCACCGCACCAGCGATCGATGCGGCGACAACCTGAGTGATGATGTAGGGCAGCACGCCCTTCCAATCGAAGCGCTTCGCGATCGCCAGACCGATCGTGACGGCCGGGTTGAAATGCCCGCCGGAAACGTGCCCAAAGGCGTACGCGCCGGCCAGCACGGACAGCCCGAAAGCGAGCGAGACCCCGACGAACCCGATGCCCAGCTGGACGTTGTCATCAGTGAGGAACTTCGCTGCCAGGATTGCCGATCCACATCCGCCGAACAGCAGCACAAACGTCCCAAGGAATTCAGCGCCCAGCTTCGCAGCCAACGTCGGTTCCCGCATGTGGATCCACCTTGCCTTCCCGAGTGCACTAAGGCCGCGATTCTAAGGCAGGCCGGCACTGTCGGTGGCTCCACCCGCTGATGCTCACCCAGCGGAAACCTCAGGAGAGCGGCGTCGAAAGCTGACAAAGCTGTAACCGTCGTGCGGTTCCCGGCCGGTCTCCATCCACTCGTCGGGGTCAATCTCGGGAAAAGTCACCTCACCGTCAGGTTTCTGGTTGACCTCAGTGATCTCTAAGCCGGTGAGCCGATCCCAAGCCGCTCGGTAGATCTCTCCGCCACCGGCCACAAAGATGGTCTGCGGATTCAGCAGCATTGCTCGATCAAACGCCTCGTCGACGGAAGCCACTGCGCGTACGCCGTCGCCGCGCCACATCCGATCACGAGTGATCACGAAGGTGGTCCGGCCGGAAAGCGGTCGGCCAATGGAGTCGTACGTCTTGCGGCCCATGATCAGCACATTTCCCATGGTCTGAGCTTTGAACCGCTTCCAGTCCGCCGGAATCCGCCACGGTATGTCGTTTCCCGCGCCGATCACGCCGTTGGCGGCAACGGCCGCGATGGCAATGATCTCGGCCATGATCAGACTGAGATCGGCGCCCTGATACCTGGATGTGGGTCGTAACCCGCAATTGTGATGTCGTCCAGGGTGAAGTCGTCGATCAAGCTGATGTCAGGGTTCAGCCGCAGCCTGGGCAGTGGACGTGGCTCACGACTCAATTGGAGCCTGGCCTGGTCCAAATGGTTCAGATAGAGATGTGCATCGCCCAAAGTGTGGACGAAGTCACCGACCTCAAGGCCGCATACCTGGGCGACCATATGGGTGAGCAGGGCGTAAGAGGCGATATTGAACGGGACGCCCAGAAATATGTCAGCTGAACGCTGATAGAGCTGGCAAGACAACCGGCCCTGCGCGACATAGAACTGGAACATCACATGACACGGTGGCAGCGCCATGTCAGCAAGATCGGCAACGTTCCACGCACTGACCAGGTGCCGCCGTGAGTCGGGGAAAGCCTTGACCGAATCGATGACGGCGGCGAGCTGGTCGATATGCCCGCCGCTTGGTGTCGGCCAGGAACGCCACTGGTAGCCGTAGATGGGACCGAGTTCGCCGTTGGCATCGGCCCACTCGTCCCAGATGGTCACCCCTTGCTCATGCAGCCACTTGATATTGGTCGAACCCTGAATGAACCAAAGCAGCTCAGCAATGATCGACCGGGTATGCAGCTTCTTTGTTGTGAGCAGGGGAAACCCCTGACGCAGGTCAAAGCGCATCTGATAACCAAACGTGCTGAGCGTGCCGGTGCCGGTTCGGTCGCTTTTCTCGACGCCGCTAGTGAGCACGTGACCCAACAGATCGAGGTAAGTCTTCACGTGGCTCTCATCCCTCCCGAGCGACAGGTTCCAATCGGCGCAGCTCAGCTAACAGCACGGGCAGGATCGCCCGTACGGCCCGACCACGATGACTGATCGCGTCCTTGGCGGACGGTTCGAGCTCGCCATTAGTCACCGCATAACCGTCGGCTACGAATAGCGGATCGTAGCCGAAGCCATTGTGACCCGCCGGACTGACAGCAATCCGGCCGCGCATTTCTCCGATGCGTACATGCTCAGTACCGTCCGGAAGCACCAGTGCCATGGCACAGACGAATCGCGCGGTCCGTTCGGCTGCCGGGACATCGGCTAACTGGCCTAATAGCAGTGCGTTGTTGTCCTCGTCGCTTGCCGCTGGCCCGGCCCACCGCGCCGATCGCACCCCGGGCATCTGATTGAGCACATCGACTGCAAGGCCCGAATCATCGGCGAGCGCAGGCAGACCGGTAGCGGCAACGCAGGCGCGTGCCTTGAGCAGTGCGTTGCCCTCGAACGTGCGCTCAGTCTCGGCTGGCTCCGGATAGGCAGCGACGCCAGCAAGTCCCAGGACCTGCACATCCTGCGATTGGTCTGCAAGGATGCGCTGCAGCTCAGCCAACTTCTTGACGTTTCGTGTCGCCAGCACTACTCGCTGGCGTGTCATGCGAGCCGAGCGTGTCGAAGGGCGTATTCGGCGGAGGCAGACAATCGCCGTCCTGAGCTCGTCGAAGTGCTCTGCCCGCAAGGTGTAATCGCCATCACGAAGCAAGCGCGGCGCGCTGCAGCTCGGTGAGCCGCGCGCACCCTGAAGCGCCAAGATCAAGTAGCTCGTCGAGCAGCCGCCGATCAAAGGGGGCGCCCTCAGCCGTTCCCTGAAGCTCGATGAATGATCCATCACCAGTCATGACAACGTTCATGTCAGTGTCAGCCGCGGAGTCTTCGGAGTAACAAAGGTCCAACATGGAGATTCCATCGACAACGCCGACCGAGACGGCTGCAACGGAGCCGGTCAAGGGCTCGGCCGTCAGCAACTCGCGTTCCCGGAGCCAGCAGACCGCGTCCGAGAGTGCGACGTAGGCGCCGGTGATCGATGCGGTTCTGGTGCCACCATCGGCTTGCAGTACGTCGCAATCCAGCACGATGGTGTTCTCACCGAGCGCCTTATAGTCGATGACGGCGCGCAGACTACGACCGATGAGGCGGCTGATCTCATGCGTACGGCCGCCGATCCTGCCGCGTACCGACTCGCGGTCGGTACGGGTGCTGGTCGCTCGCGGCAGCATGGCGTATTCGCTGGTCACCCAGCCCAGGCCAGAGCCTTTACGCCAGCGCGGAACTCCTTCAGTCACACTGGCCGCAACGAGAACGCGGGTCTGGCCGAACTCCACCAGCACCGAGCCCTCCGCCTGGTCCAGCCATCCCCTAGTGAACCGAACCTCTCGAAGTTGATCATGGCTGCGTCCATCGGCTCGAGAAGTCACGACGCCACCCTATGCCGCGAGCGTCGGCAAATCGCGCGCCCGCCGTGCTGAGCCAGGCTGGCGCGCCGCTGTCCTGGACGAGCGAGCGAAGCGAGTGAGGAAGGCAGCGGCCAACGAGCGCCAGCCTCAGCGAGCGGAGCGAGCAATGTATTTGAAGGGAGCAGATGCGCATTTGCTCTGCGAGCGCCGACGAAGTAGGCGGATCCATGCGCGCGATGCGCGAGCGGTATCAGAAACATGCGATCACACGCCACCGATGTCCCAGACAGCTCCAGGCTTCGCGAGTGCAACCGGACCGTCGAAGTGCGGCGTCGCCTCGGCCAAGACACGATCGGGTTCATACCACGGAGGGATGTGGGTGAGCACAATCGTCCCAACGCCAGCCGCCTGCCCAATGGCGGCAGCTTGCCGGCCAGTCAGATGCATACCGTGAGGATTGTCGGCATCGTCGAGGAATGCGGATTCCACGAGCAGCAGATCGACGCCGGTCGCTAGTCGGAGGAGAGCCTCCGATGGGCCTGTGTCGCCGGAGTACACCATGGTGCCGCCTGAAACATCCTCTTGCACACGGATGGCGTACGCCTCCACCGGATGCTCGACTGGGATGGTCTGGACGGTGAAGGGGCCAATCCGCTGGCTGGGCTGCCAGGTACGCCAGTCGAGATACTCTGCTATGAAAGGGTCCTCGCTGATCCCCGCGTCGGTGGTGGGGACGTCGTATGCCAGCGCAATTCGGGAAGCGGCGTTGGCCGGGGCATACACAGGGCGTCGCGGCCACGGAGCGTTCGGTGAATATCGTGCGGCAACGTAGTAGCCGCACAAGTCCAGGCAGTGGTCGGCATGCAAGTGGGTGAGCGCTATGGCATCGACCTCGCGCGGATCGATGTACCGGTAGAGCGCACCCATGGCGCCGGGCCCACAGTCCAGCAGCAGAGAGAAAATTCGACCTTGATACGGCGCCTGCAGCAGGTAGCTGGAAGCTGCTGAGTCGGGGCCCGATAGTGAGCCGCTGCAGCCGACGATCGTCAGTTTCATCATCGCAATCAGACAAACTGCTCGACACCGATGACCAACCCGCCCATCAAGCGATGCCCGACGCCCTCGAACGCCTCTGGACTGCCAGTCGTCAGAAAACGGTAACTGGCAGTCCGCGGCTGATCATGAGTCAGGCCACGCCGGGTCAGCACTGCGTATACATCCTTGGCGCACTCCTCGGCGCTGGAGACCAGGCTGACATTGTCACCAAGCACGTAGGAGATCACACCTGTGAGCAGTGGGTAGTGGGTGCAGCCCAAGATCAACGTATCGATGTCGGCTTGCTGCAAGGGTTTCAGATATTCCTCTGCGCACGCCAGCAGCTCCGGACCGCCCGTGATCCCAGCCTCGACGAATGACACGAAGCGGGGGCAGGCCGCGGTATGCAGTTCGATTTGCGGTGCCGCGGCAAACGCATCGTCGTAGGCCTGTGAAGTAGCTGTCGCATCAGTACAGATCACTCCAACACGACCGGATCGGGTGGCAGCAACTGCTCGTCGGGCGGCTGGCAAGATCACCTCTACGACGGGTACGCCGTAGCGTTCCCGCGCATCGCGGAGCACCGCCGCGCTGCCCGAGTTGCAGGCAATGACCAAGATCTTGACGCCCTGGCCCACCAAGTGATCAAGGCACTCGAGGGCGTATTCACGGACATTGGCGATTGGCTGCTCGCCGTACGGGGAGCGTGCGGTGTCACCTAAGTAAATGATGTCTTCGTGGGGCAGCTGGTCGATGACCGCACGAGCCACCGTAAGTCCGCCGAACCCCGAGTCGAAGATGCCGATCGGCGTTTCAGTATCAGCCGCCACGAGCGCTCAGCCTACAAGCGATCACGCCCAAACCTGCGTATCGAGGTAATCCTCACTGGCATCGAGGTCGCCGCTGTAGGCGCCAGTGGAGAGATATTTCCAGCCGCCATCGGCGATGATTAACACAATCTCTGCCGACTCACCGGCGCTGACAGCCTTGGCGGCTTGCGCCAGCGCGGCGTGCAGAATCGCCCCGGATGATAGTCCGGCAAAGATGCCCTCGCGTTCCAAGAGCTCCCGGACGCGCCGGACGGCATCCCGGGAACCCACGGAGAACCTCGATGTGACATAGGACGCGTCGTAGAGCTCAGGGACGAAGCCCTCGTCCAGGTTGCGTAAGCCATAGACAATCTCGCCGTATCGCGGCTCGGCCGCGATGATCTTGACGTCTGGCTTCTTATCGGCGAAGAAGCGGGCCACTCCCATCAGCGTGCCGGTGGTACCGAGCCCGGCGACCACGTGAGTCACTTCGGGGAGATCTTCGAGGATTTCGGGGGCCGTAGTCAGGTAGTGCGCCTCGACGTTGGCCGGATTGCCGTACTGATAGAGCATGACCCAGTCGGGATGCTCCGAAGCGAGCTGCTTCGCGACGCGGATGGCCTCGTTCGAGCCACCCTCAGCCGGTGACGAGACGATTTCGGCGCCCCAGATCGCGAGCAGCTCCTTGCGTTCCGATGAGGTGTTCTCCGGCATGACGCAGATCAGCCGGTAGCCGCGGAGCTTCGCTGCCATGGCCAGCGCAATGCCCGTGTTGCCACTCGTCGGCTCGAGAATGGTCGCACCTGGTCGCAGCGTCCCGTCAGCCTCGGCAGCTTTGATCATGGTGAGCACCGCCCGGTCCTTGATCGAACCGGTCGGGTTGTAATCTTCCAGCTTTGCCCAAAGCCGCACCGACTCACTCGGCGACAGGTGCGGCAGGCCGACCAGTGGGGTATGACCGACGGACTCAAGTAGCGAGGCGTACCGCACCATGAGTAGCTCGCTCACCCCCCGGCGACAGCGGGCAGCACGACGACGACGTCACCATCCGCAGTTGGGGCGTTGAGTCCGCCGCTGAAGCGGACGTCTTCATCATTGACGTAGACGTTCACGAACCGTCGCAGCGCCTCCGACTCGACGATCCGGTCCTTCAATCCAGGATTGCGTGCCTCGATGTCATCGAGTACCTGTTCCAGGGTCGTCCCACTCCCGTGCACCGCTTTCGCACCGCCGGTGAACGTCCGGAGGATCGTTGGGATCCTCACCTCTACTGACATCGAGTCTCTCCTGTTTGTGCCTGGCTACTCTTGCCAAACGACTAGCTTCAGAGGCCTATTCCGTGAGGTCGATCTCCTCCTCGGTGACCACACCATCGACGATGTGGTAGGAGCGTACGCTGATCGGACCCTCCGAGGCGCCGGACTCGGCGGTCGATACCAGCACATAGTGAGCCTGCGGTTCAGAGGCAAGAGCGACGTCGGTCCGCGACGGATAGGCCTCAGTTGAGGTGTGCGAATGGTAGACGACGATGATCTCCTCTCCCGCTGCACTCATCACCTTGTACAACTCGAACTGCTCCTGCGGATCGAAGCGAAAGAAGGTCGGCGAGCGGTCGGCGTTGATCATTCGCACCAATCGGGTCGGCACGTCAGACCCATCAGGCCCGACAATCACCCCGCAGGCTTCGTCCGGATGATCTTCCCGAGCATGGGCGATCATGGCGTCCACATGCTCGCGAGCGATCTTCAGCACGCCGGTCACATTAGGGGCGATACCCCGGCTCAAGCAGTACATCCGGACTATGAGACCCGGGATGTAATTCAACGCGCCAGGATCGCGTGCCGCCGTGCTGAGTCAGGCTGGCGCGCCGCTGTCCTGGACGAGGGAGCGAGCAGACACGCATTTCGTCTGTGAGCGAGCGAGGAAGGCAGCGGCGAAAGAGCGCCAGCCTCAGCGAGCGGAGCGAGCAATGTATACGGAGGGAGCGGAGGCGTTCTTCCTCCGCGAGCGACGACGAACTAGGCAGGTTCAAGGCGCCCAGGATCGCGCGCCGCTGTCCTGGACGAACGAACGAGCAGACACGCTCTTCGTCTGCGAGCGAGTGAGGAAGGCAGCGGCTTCAGAGCGCGATCCTCGCGAGCGGAGCGAGCCATCGAACATTGCGCGAGCAGACGCCAATTCAAAGGGCCGCGATGATGCCGAGCCGTTCGATGAGCAGCAGGAAGGCCTCCGCAAAGGGATTGTCCTGCGTCGCCTCCCGGATTTCGGCCCAGTCGAGCTGCTCTCGCACGGCACGCACAACCGGAAGTAGTGCTCCAAAATCGCAATAGTGCTCGGAGAGCGATTGCAACTTGGCGATCATGATCGGAGTGGGCGGCAGCACCGGGATCCGGACACCCAAGACCTCGTGTTCACCTGCGGTATCAAGCAGCGAGTGCGTGACTGAAACACCTCCGAGCCGATGCAGCACATCGACGAGCGCAGGCTCCTCACCGGGCTCCGTGGACTCGTTATCGTCGCAATACGCCTTGAACAGCCAGTCCTCGGGTGGGCGCTCGATCCGCAGACCGGCGGCTGTCAGGCTGTCGGCGGCCGTCTCGACATCAGGTTCAGCCACGACAAGATCGACATCGTGGCTTGGCTCAGGACCTCCGGCAACCCAGAGGGCATAGCCACCGCCCAGCGCGAAGGGGACGCCATCGGCCTTCAAAGCCGACGCCGAACGCTTGAGGGCGGTACGCAGCAGTGGCTCGTCGGCTGTGGCTGCCGGCGGCAGTGATTGCTCGGCGATGGTGGGTACCTTCTTCCCATGCGGTTGGCGACATTCAACATCCTGCACGGCCGCTCCATCCACGACGGGATGGTCGATCTTGGTCGGCTGGCCGATGCTATCCGCTCGTTGGACGCCGACGTCTTGGCCCTGCAGGAGGTCGATCGCGACCAGCCGCGCTCCCACCTCGCCGATTTGACGGCAGTCGCCGCCGAGGCGATGGGAGCTGTGACTCATCGATTCGCTGCCGCGCTGTCAGGCACGCCGGGCGCTGCGTGGATAGCCGCATCCGAGGACGACCTTCCGGGCGTCGCCTCGTATGGCATCGCACTGCTCTCGCGCTATCCCTCGGATTCTTGGCAGGTCCTGCGGCTACCGCGAATCCCGACACGCGTTCCGCTCTATCTGCGCACTCCGCGCAAAATGCTCATCGTGAAGGAGGAGCCGCGCGCTGCGGTGATCGGACGGCTGCGCACTCCAGCGGGGTTGGTGGTCGTTGCCAACACCCACCTCTCGTACGTGCCCGGTTGGGGCCGGCGCCAGCTACGGCGCATCCGGCGAGACCTCGCTCCCCTCCCGGAACCGGTGATCTTGATGGGCGACCTCAACATGCCGGGTGATCGGCCCGCCCATATCACCGGTTACCGCACGCTGGCCAGGCACTACACCTTCCCGATCGAAAAGCCTGACCGTCAGCTCGACCACATCCTGATGCGCGGCCGGCTGGGCAAGGTGACCGCAAGCAGTGCCCCGGCGCTACCGCTGTCTGACCACCGAGCGCTCATCGTCGACCTATCCATCGCCAGGCAAGAGGCATCAGATGATCAACACTGAGCACTACATTCGCTGGGAACGGGTGGACTCGGTAAGTCAGACGCCAACGGGCATCCTGGCCGACCTGCACCATGAACGGTTGAGCATCGACGTGGTACGCGCAGACGTGCTGCGGATCAAGATCAGCCGCGGCGGCGTCTTCGACGAGCCCCCGACCTTCGCGGTGTGCGTTGACCCACTTGCCTCTCCGGTCGACTTCCAACTCGAACAAGACGAAGAACGGGTGCAGTTGATCACTGCCGCATGCACCACGTCGCTCTGGCTGAATCCATTCCGCATCGACGTGCACCGAAGCGACGGGTCGCCAGTGATCGAAACCGCCCAAGACGCCGGTGGGCAGTACTGGGCGTACGCGACCTTGAACGACTCGTTCACGGTCCGGCGTCGCTGCCGTCAGGAGGATGCCATCTTCGGGTTAGGTGAGAAGTCCGGACGGCACAACCGCAGGGGCCGCGACTTCACCCTATGGAACACCGATGTATTGAGTCCGTACGCGACGGTGGAGTTCACTGCAGGCAAGGCTTCGCACGATCCGCGCGGAGATTTTCGCAGCGTCGAGTTCGATCCCTACTACGTCAGCATCCCGTTCTTCTACCACCAGTCCTACCCCGACGGCCGCATCGCGGCATCCTTTGTAGACAACGGATATCGCAGCACGTACGAGTTCTCCCACAACGACGAGTACCGGATCGTCTTCACCGGCGGCCAATTCACCGAATACGTCTTCGCAGGACCAGACATGCCTGCCATCTTGGAGTCTTACACCTGGCTGACCGGGCGTACGGCACCGCCGCCGATCTGGTCGCTTGGCTATCACCAGTGCCGCTGGTTCGAATACACCCAGGATGCCGTCGAGGACGTTGCTCGCCAGCATCGGGACAACGACATCCCGTGCGATGCCGTATGGCTTGACATCGAATACATGGACGGCTATCGCGTTTTCACTTGGGATACCGAGCGGTTTCCCGATCCGCCCGGCATGCTCAAACGACTTGATGAGCAAGGCTTCCGGGTGATCACGATCATCGACCCCGGAGTGAAGTTCGAGCCTGGTTACTGGGTCTTCGATCAGGCAGTCGAGCGTGATGTGCTCTGCCGCACCGAAGGAGGCGACCTCTACATCGGCCAGGTGTGGCCGGGCAACACAGCGTTCCCAGATTTCGTGGCGGAGGAGGCGCGCACGTGGTGGGGCGAACTCAACGCCGCCCATGTGCTTTCTGGACTAGCCGGCATCTGGAACGACATGAACGAGCCCGCAACCGGGGACATCGAAGCCTCCCCGATGCGGTTCGGTCGTGGCCACTACTCGCACCAGCGCTATCACAACCAGTACGCACTGCTGATGGCGATGGGCACGACGGCTGGGCTGCTCGAGGCGATGCCGGAGCGACGGACCTTCGTGCTCTCGCGCGCAGGCTTTGCCGGCATCCAGCGCTATGCCGCCAACTGGATGGGCGACAACCAGTCCCGCTGGGACCACATGTGGCTGAGTATTGCGATGGGCTGCGGCTTCGGAATCTCCGGCCAGGCTTTCGTGGGAGCCGACATCGGCGGCTTCGCGGGAAACTCGAACGCCGAGCTGTTCCTGCGTTGGATGCAGTACGGCGCGCTGACTCCTTTTTGCCGCAACCATTCCGAGATCGGTAATGTCGACCAGTACGCCTGGGCATTCGGCGACGTCATTCAAGATCACGTCCGGATAGCGATCAAGCTTCGCTATCGCTTGCTGCCCTACCTGTATGCCTGCTTCCTCAGAGCGTCGGAGACCGGCGAACCGGTGCAGCGGCCGTTGGTCTTCGACCATCAATACGATGCCACGGTCCGCGATCTTGATGATCAATACCTGTTAGGGCATGACCTGCTGATCGCACCTGTCGTCGGCCCAGGCATCACCGCTCGACAGGTCTACCTGCCCGTGGGTGACTGGTACGACTGGCACACCGGCGAGCTGGTCGGAGGCAGGCGATTCCTGACAGTTACGACGCCGCTGGACCGAATCCCGATCTATGCGCGCGGCGGAGCAGTAATTCCCATGTGGCCCGAGGCGCCCGACTCCACCAACGGCTATCAGCCTCTGGTGATCGAGTTGCACCTGTTCG
>Ga0081455_10007571_pt1 | contig 11415 bp, 10 predicted proteins | sample TabmetS3T2R1_FD_70207 | JGI IMG/M metagenome (GOLD analysis project Ga0081455, IMG submission 70207) | Tabebuia heterophylla rhizosphere microbial communities from the University of Puerto Rico - S3T2R1 | ecosystem: Host-associated > Plants > Roots > Rhizosphere ...
GACGTCCGGCGGCGCTCGGACCACGCCTGAAGCCCGCGTGTTGACGGGTCGTTTGCACTATAGCTTCGTAGAACCTCCCACAGGATATACGCCGCGCGAGGCAGATCCGCGGATCGGCGTGCAAGGGATCCGGTTTGTCGATTATTCTTTGCCGCCTTCGTCAACCAATGTCGTCGAGTGGGTGCGGCGTCATCGGCTCGAGAAGAAAGACCCGAAAGCGGCCATGAGTGAGCCGGTGAAGCCGATTATCTACTACTTGGATGCAGCCGTGCCGGAGCCGACGCGATCGGCTATGAAACAAGGATTCTTGTGGTGGAATAAGGCGTTCGAAGCGGCAGGGTTCAAGCATGCGCTCGAGATTCGCGATGCCACGCCCGACATGGACCCGATGGACGTTCGCTACAACATGATCTACTGGGTCGATCGAGATCAGCGCGGTTATTCGACCGGTGGCGGGCTGACGGATCCTCGAACCGGCGAGATTTTAGCGGCGCGCGTACGATTGGAGTCGGATCGTGTACGAACAGTAAGTAATTACTGGCAGGCTTATGAACCACCGATTGCCGGTAATGGCGGATTTTTTCAAGAGAATTTCTTCGATCCTGGCCTGCCTGCGTATTCAACTCCGGAAACGGAACAGCAGTTAGTCTTATTACGTCAAGCGCTGCTAACTGCCCATGAGACAGGCCATACGCTGGGCTTCGATCATAACTGGACATCAAGCATGAACGATCGAGCGTCGGTGATGGACTATCCTTCGCCGCGCATCAAAGTGGTGAACGGGAAGATCGATTTGACGGACGCCTACCAGAAAGAGATCGGCGCGTACGACATCATGACCGTTCGTTACGCCTACACTGTGTTTGCTCCGGCACACGAGAAGGCAGGGCTCGACAACATCATTCAAGAAATGCGCAAGCAGGGATTAAATTACACGCCTGCGACCGATCCCCGGTGGAATCGGTATGACGATGGACCGGACCCGGCAGAGTACATGCGGCAAGCCGCGGCGCAGCGAAAAATCCTGCTCGCTAACTATGGCCCTTCGATTCTGAAGCCCGGCGAGCCTTATGGAAATCTGCGCGGCATGCGCTTGTGGATGACGTATCTGCATCATCGGTGGTCGATCGACGCCGGAGTTCGATATGTCGGCGGAATGTACACCAACTATGCGCTGAAGGGCGAATCGATTCCTGCAACGGAGATTGTGACGGCGGCCAAGCAGCGCGAGATTCTGCGCCTGTTACTCGATGATGTCGATCCGGCAAGCCTCACGATTCCCGAACCGTTGCTCGAAAGTTTGACTGTGCCTGTGGAACGCGCGCCCGGTGGTGGTGGACGAACGGGCCAGCCCGACCAGGAAAACATGGAATCGTCGATGGGCTACGCATTCGATCATCTGGCGGCCGCGCGCACGATTGCCGGGCTCGTCTTCGATCAATTGTTCGAGCCGGAGACCGCGGCTAGGCTGATTGGATTTGCGGACCGGCAGCAGAATGCGCTGAGTTTGCCGGAAGTGATCGACGCCTGCGCGAAAAAAGTATTCGAGACGCCTGCGCAACCTGGCATCGAGCGAAGCTTGCAGCGGCAGACGCAACGGGTATTTTTAGATGCGGTGATGACGCTTGGGGCGAGTCCGCAGTCGACGCCGGATGTGAAGGCCGTGGTGATGGCCTCGCTCGAAAAAGTTCGCAAAACCGTGGCGAATCTGAAAGATTCGGATCCGGTGAATGAGGCGAGTTTACGGCAGATGGAGCGGGATTTGACGAAATACGCCCAGAATCCAACGGCGCCGAAGAAATCGTCGGCGGCGGCGCCGATTATGGCTCCGATTTAGAAATTTCGCCTGTTTGCCAACTCGAATCAATGACCCGTGAGCGCGCCGACCAGGTCAATGGAATCGAGGATGACACGCGTCGTTCTGTCATAGACGACAGCAACGCCATCGATATAGCCGCGCTCACAATTCGGCGGCGGAGGCGGGAGTTGGCGAATTAACTCCGGAGGGAATGGCTGCAATTTCTTTTGCCAGCCCGGCGGCAACGTGCCCGTTCGATAGTATTTCTTCCGTAGTCCTGGAGGAAGATTCCGCGGGCCGCTGTAATAGCGGTCAATGGCGCCGTAGTCCTCGTTTCTGAAGTAACGCGAATCATGATCGCCGTGGTTTTCTTTTTGTCCCTTTTTCTTGCCCTTGCCCGGATCCTTGCCGTAAGACTTTCCGGCAAAGGAAAGAGCGCTGAACAGCGGAATCAAGCCGGACAGGGTCCTGAGTAAATTGCGACGGTTCAAGTTTTCAACCCCCTCCTAGACTTATCGTAAAGCGACGGCTAGTTCGATAGTCAATCCAACTTGCGTCTCGATGATCGACTATAGGCCCGCCCGTTTGAACACCTTTTCGCATTTCAGCTTAATTTCTTTGGCCAGCTCGAATGGCTCGGCTTCCTGGAATTTCGGCAGGAACAGCTCCACCGAGATCGGCCCCGCATAGCCTCGGCTCGCCAGCTTCTGTAGGATTTTTGGAAGCGGCGCCACGCCGTCGCCAGGAATCACGCGCGAGTGCATATCGAGCAATTCCCAGGGCAAGTCTTGCGTATCATTTAGGTGCGCGTGAATGATCTGGCCCGGCTGGATGAGGTCCATATCCTCAAACTTGCTTGGGCCGGACCAGAAGTGATAACAGTCGAAGAGTATCCCGAAATTGGGATGCGAGGCTTCGCCGTGAAGTCGAAGAGCGGTTCGTAGCGAGGCCAGGAAGGTAGAACTACGCACGAACTCGGCAGCGACTTTCAACTGGAACTGGTGCGCCACCTCGGCAACCTGCCGAATGTTTTCCTGGCATCTGACGTAGTCTTCCGGCGTAAATTTGGCAGTGGTGACGCACGGCGAATAGACCAGCGGCGCGCCGAGTCCGGCAAATTGTTCGCAGCGTTTCCTAAACGCATCAAGGTTCTTCGAGAAGTTTGGATTGGGCTCCCAAAGACCGGTGACGCCGGTGGCGCCAGAAACGATCTTCAGGCCGTTATCAGTTAATATCCGTTTTGCGCTTGCCAGTGAATTAGTGTTCAAGTAATCATCGAGAACTGCGGCGGTAGGCTCGACATTTTGGATCCCAGCTTTGGCCCAACCTTCGAGGGACTTTCGATATCCGGCGAGGGCGGAGGTGGTTTGGTGCATGCTTAGCGTCATGCTTGCCATAGCTGCTCCGGCACGTTCGGCGGCCAATAGAAGTGGCGCTTGTAGAAGACGGCGGCGTGGAACCATCACGAATACCATATCGCTTTGATGGGCCGCCGGTGTAGGGGCAGCAATGGTCTAGAATGTGTTGCCAGTATGTCGAGAATAATCGTAATCTTGTTCTGCGCCGCAACCAGTGTGCCCAGCCTGGCAGCGGCCCAAGAAAACACCTGGCAACCCGCGGCCGGACTAACGCAAGTCAAGATCTGGCCAGGCGAGGCGCCGGACGCTAAGCCTGTCGCCGGCGCCGAACGAAACATTACTAACGCGCAGAACCGATTAACCGCCGGAAAAACAGTAATTCGGGTGAGCGACGTTGTGTCGCCAACCATCACGCGCTATCCGCCCAAAAGCAAGAACACCGCCGTCGCCGCACTGGTCTTTCCTGGGGGTGGTTACCGCCACCTCTCGATAGATCTCGAGGGAAGCGAGATCTGCGACTGGCTTACAGGAGCAGGCGTGACTTGCGTGCTTCTGAAGTACCGAGTTCCCGACTCCGGGCCTTATCCGAAATCACCCGCCGCTCTCGAAGATGCGCAAAGAGCGTTGGGATTAGTTCGATCGCACGCAGCGGAGTGGCACATTGATCCCGAAAAGATCGGCGTGATTGGCTTCAGTGCCGGGGCACATTTGGCCGCAGCGCTAAGCACACATTTCGACCAGCGCCTTTACCAGAGCCAAGACGCAGTCGACCAAGTGAGCTGCCGTCCGAATTTCGCCATGGTGATTTATCCAGGCTATCTGGCGGGCTCTCCGCAGTCCCTAAGTCCAAATCCAGATTTAAAGGTGACGAAAGAAACACCACCCACATTTCTATTGCAGACAGAAGATGACAACACGGCCCACGTAGAGAGTTCGCTCGCCTATTACGCGGCGCTCAAGAGCGTTGGCGCTCCCGTTGAGATGCACCTGTTCACCGAGGGCGGCCACGGGTACGGTCTGCGAAAAACCGGACTTCCAGTCGCCGATTGGCCGAGCCTCGCAGAAATCTGGCTACGAACGATCAAAATGCTGCCGCCGAGGGTGACGGCTGGATACTGAAAAATCGCAAAGTGTTCAGGGCTTCTCCTTGAAATGCAGGAATTGCATTACATGGCTGCTTGATCTTCCGAGCCCGCGGATCGTGTTCTTATAGCTCTTCTTAAGGGCATTATTGGTCGAGTCACCGGCAAGCGTAATTGCGCTCGCCGTGTTCTTGTTGCTGCCTCGGAGCGCGTTGGCGGTGGAACCGCTGACGGCGATCACCCCTTGTGCAGGATGCCGGCCGGGATTGAACCACGCGATGTCCGCCGTGGAGCCTTCATCCAGCCTTGCGATGATGGCAGGCGGAAAATCAGTCTTGGCCATCTTGCCTGCGAGGGGCCAGTTCGGCGAGTCAATCCACAACGAGCCGTTCATCGCATGGCCTGGCTCTCCCAGGTTGATGAGTTGGTCTTTGGAAAGAGGGTCCATGTCTCCGAACAGATCGTTGCCGCAGCCATGTTGAGCGAGTGCTCTGTCCAGAAACGATGCGTGTTTGCCACGTGAGATCCACACCGTGGCGCCATGTTCTTCTGCCTGAACGGTGGAAGCGCGGGCGACCTGGCTAACATCGCATACCGTGCTTTCGTGGGCACCCGCAAACCAGTAGACCGCCTTCCAAGTGGCGGAAATAAGGTCAGACGTTGACGCTCGTACGAGAACGGAAACGTGTTCGGTGTCCAGTGGATGTCCGCGCGCGCCGCAGTCTTTCTTCCACAGGTGATAGAAATGGATCTCGACAGACGGCGGTTCCGCCCTACCCAATGTCTCAGCCGGAAATACTTGGCCGTAGATTGTGCCGTTTTCGGATTCGACCTTTGGCGCACCCGGGGCCCTCACAAACTCTGCCGGAATCCGGGAACAATCGGCCCGATCGATCATAAATAGCGGCATGAATTGGAGCAATAATGCCTGTTCGAGATCATCACTGAGGCCATCGCCATCCGTATCGAAATTCGCGTCCGTAGCTGGCCGGGGTTGCTGCGAGTGAAGTAGCTCCGTAGGCGCCAACGAGAAGAGAAGTGCTACAACGACGAGTGGGCGACACGGGCTCATCATGGTATTCGGAATGTAGAAACTCTTCCACGGTAACAGTCGCAAACTGAGCTTCATAGCAGCAACTATCTCTCGGCTACCGGGCTATTTCCGATAACCTGTTGGATTGCTGGATCGGACCGGAAGAATGCGGATGGACCTTTGGTTCGTTGTGATGAATGCCGCGTTCTTTGCCGGCAGCGCGTGCGCGCAGGTGGCGGCCGGCCGCCAGGCGGAAAAAATACCGAGTTCCCCAAATGAGTGGACATCTTTCCTTGGAGTCTACGGGTATCTCGGCGGCGGCCAGCCCGCTTACGGCTCCTCCAGCTTGAGCGCCGACCATAACTGGCTCCACCTCGAAGCCCGATATAACTACGAAAATCTCAAAACCGGTTCACTGTGGACCGGCTATAACTTCGTTGCAGGTCACAAACTGGTGTTGCAGGTGACGCCGATGTTCGGAGTGGTCTTGGGAAGGACTACGGGCATCGCTCCCGGCTACGAGTTATCGTTTACCTACAAGCGGCTTGAGCTGTATAGCGAAGGCGAGTACGTCTGCAATACGAAAGACAAGCGCGATACGTTTTTCTATTCCTGGAACGAGTTGCGATATTCACCGGTGAATTGGCTGCATTTCGGGCTCGTCGATCAGGGCTCGAAAGTGTACCGGACTGAATTCGAGGGTCAGCGCGGCGTATCACTGGGCTTCAATCACCGCAAGATAGATTACACGACATACACCTTCATCACCGGATCGGGAGGTCCGTCCGTAGTCTTGGCGTTGAGTTATACATTCTGAAGCTCAGGGAATTCTCACTCCGAACTTGGCCGTCGCTTCGGGTTGCCGTGGATGATCGTGCGTCGATCCCTGCCAGCGATATGATTCAGAAGGGCGGGATGGGTGGCGACCAATTTGAAACGCCGGCCGCGGCAAATCAGCAGTTGAACCGATGGGACACCGGTTACGGACCGGCGCAAAGACCACGGCGTTCGCCCCGATCAAGCACACGGAGCACACGAACATGAAACCAAAGAATACGATCTGCCTCTGGTTCGACAAGGACGCGCATGAGGCCGCGCGCTTCTACGCTGCCACCTTTCCGAATAGTGAAGTAACCGCTGTTCACAAAGCTCCCGCTGACTATCCGGGCGGCAAGAAGGCCGATGTGCTGACGGTGGAGTTCACAGTACTCGGCATTCCCTGCCTCGGCCTCAACGGTGGTCCGACGTTCAGGCACAGCGAGGCCTTTTCCTTCCAGATCGCGACGGACAATCAGGAAGAGACGGACCGTTATTGGAACGCAATCGTCGGCAATGGCGGTGCGGAAAGTGCGTGCGGTTGGTGCAAGGACCGCTGGGGCCTCTCCTGGCAGATCACCCCGCGCGTGCTAACCGATGCGTTTGCGGCTGGTGGCGATGAGGCCAAGCGTGCCTTCGAGGCAATGATGACGATGAAGAAAGTCGACGTCGCCGCCATCGAGGCAGCGCGGCGAGGTTCAGGCGAGAATTAGGTCGCAGAGCGGACCGATGAAGCGCACGTGGACGATCATAGGGGTGGGCGACGTCCCCCGCAGCTTCAAATGGTACCAGGCGCTGTTCGGTCAGCCGGCTACTCTTCCTGCCCATGACTACTTTGGACAAATCCTCGATTCAGATGGGACTGTCTTGCTCTGCCTTCACAAATGGGGCGCCCACGAGCATCCCTCATTGATGAGCCCCGATGACGGGACACCTGGCAACGGCCTGCTGTTGTTTTTCCGTGTCGATGATTTCGATATGGCGCTTCAAAGGGCACACTCTCTCGTCGGACGGCTCGAAGAGGAGCCACACCTGAATTCGAACACTCGAACGAAAGAGTTCTCGCTCCGAGATCCGGACGGATATTACGTTACAGTTAGTGCGCTCTCTGGTGGCTAGAAAGGTGTCGCAGCCCCCAAAGCTGGCCGGAGTTCCTGGGTAGCGCACACTGTTCTAGGGAGCGTTCAGGATTCTGATCGCTCACGGGCAAACCGGAAACAATAGAGGACTCCACTGGCCAACGGATACAGTTCAGGAGCGATCACTCTCCGATTGCGCCCCAGGCGATCTTGCCGTGATGATCATGATGCCCGGTTCCGATTCGGCGGATCTGCTCCTCAGGACATGTCAGAAGCCGCACCCGAAGATCACTGCTGCTGTTCTGAGAATGGTCCAGCACAAGACCAGGACCGAGGATATGGCCTTACGACGGAATGTGCTAATTGATTTCTACACGAAAGTTTCGGTCCAGTCCTCATGCGGGATAAGATGGGCGAATGCCTGAGCCTGTCTGTCCTGAATGTGAGGCGATCCGCCAGGAAATGTTTGAACTGGTTGAATACTCTCACCAGAGCAAGCCCCGTCCCGATGCAACTCCTCAACAGCTTGCAGGTTGGTTTGATCAACGCGAAGCCGATGAAACTTACACCGGAAGCGTACGCCCCAGATTGTCAACTTTGATAACTAGATTGGCTGAGCACCAGAAATTGACCGGACATATCGTTCCAGTATCTCTGCCGCTAAATGGGTTGAGTTCGCAAAACTGAAGCAACTTTAGTTTGAATCGCATTTGAAGACGCTATCTGCCAAGGTCGCGCCCTATACTGGAGCCAGGGAAAGCGAAGCCCGGCACGTACGATGCAGATGTCGCGGTAATGGTCGCCTACATTGGTGGTTTGTAGCCAAACAAAATCTTCGGCCTGCAGCCTTTCATTCCTCTCTCAACACTGTGATCGGATCGAGAGTAGCAGCGCGGCGGGCTGGAATAAGCGAGGCGAGCCCAACCACTAACAAGAGAAGCGCGCCCGCCGTCAGAAATGCGAGTGGGTCGAAAGGTTTCATGCCATAGAGCAGCAGGCTGGCCACAACTCGAGAGGCGGCTAATGAAATGAGCGCTCCCGAGATTACGCCTACACCAGCCAAAAGCAGCCCGCGAAGCATCACAGAACGTAGTAAGTCGCTGGGCGTGGCTCCTAAAGCGCTGCGGATGCCGATTTCCCTCCGGCGTTGTTTGACAAATTGAGAGAGTGTACCGAAGGTGCCGATACTAGCAAGCATGAGCGAGATTGCACTGAAGGACCCCAGTAGAATACTGCGGAGATCTGGCTGTTTGGTTGCCTCGGCGACGAGTTCGGGGAGGGGTTGGAATTCGGCTAAAGCAGCGTTCGGATTGACGTCGCTAAGTACGTGCTGGAACTCCTCGCGGGCAAGCGGCCGTGCACTGCGAATCGACATTTCAATGCTTCTTACGACCGGATTCGATCCGAAACCCGCCGCCTGCGAGTCTGGCAGATAAATCTGTGGCGCACTTTGCCACTCAACGGTATTGAAGGGCATCATCTTCGTATTTGCGGCAACGCCGATAATTATCCGCCATCTGCCTAAAACGAAGACCGCTTCGCCCAACGCTCCCTTCCGGGCAAACCAGCGCTGTGCAAGTCTTTCGTTGACAATCACCACTGGCGGGGAGGACGCCGAATCCTGGGCGTCAAATAGCCGGCCTGCCTGTAACGGTATGGAGAGGGTGTGAAAATAATCGGGCGAGACCGCACGCAGTTCAGCCTTCGGTTCAGGGCTTTGGGTCAGGTTCGATCCTTTCAGATGAAAACCGCCGTTTAGAAATCCGGATCCGAGCGGCGTGAAATCGGATACTGCGGCGCTCTGCACACTGGGAAGCGCTCTAATCCGATCTGTCAAAGCGCCAAGAGAGGTCCGAAAGGTTTTCTCGCGCACCTCGTCCTTCCCGGGAAAAACAAGGTGCGCGACAGTAACGCTGCGCGAATCAAAGCCGAGCGGCGTAGAACGAAGATCGATGAGAGTGCGAACCAGCAACGCGGTTCCGACAAGAAGGACCACCGTCACGGCCAGCTCGATCGCCACAAGTGCGTCTCGGAGGCTGCCTGCCCTTCGGCCCGGCGAGTGACTCGCGCCTCCCACGCGTAGTGCGTGTATCGTATCGATTCTATTGGCGCGGAACGCGGGCAACGCGCCAAATGCCAGAGTTACAAAAATACCTAGCGTTGCGGTAACAGATAAAGCCGCTAAATTCAGTCGAATTGGAACCGCCGGAAGCGTTCCCAGCGGATCCCAGGCAATAAACAGACGAATGAGCGCGTAGGCCACTGCAACTCCCAGAGCGGCACCAAGGAAACTGAGTAATGCGCTCTCGGTCAAAAGCTGCTTAGTGAGCCTCGCGCGTCCCGAGCCGATCGCCATGCGCACCGCCAACTCGCTTTGACGTTCCAACGATCTGCCCGTCTGAAGACCAGCAATATTGAAACACGCCACCAGCAAAACGGCGAAGATCGCCGCCCCCAAGGTGAACAGTGTCGTCCCGATCAAGAGTGTGTTGTTCGTATCGAGTGGATCGAGCGCAACATCAAACCCCTTCGGGTTATCCGCGAATTGCAGGTCAACCCGCTTTTGAATTGCATCTAGTTCAACTTGCGCAGCTCTCGCAGAAACTCCACGCCTCAGACGCGCAATTCCGGCCATATTGCCATTCCCGTTGGGCCCGTATCCGGGATCGGAGGGCCGTACCAGCGTCCAAAGTCTCGATCCATCGGCTTGGTTCAATAGCCGGAAATCAAACGCTGCCGGCATCACGCCAATAATGCGATACGGCACGGAATCAAGGGTCAGATATTGACCAACGGCCTGCGGCGATCTGCCCAAACGATTCCGCCAAAGCTGGTCGCTGATTACTACTACCGGGCCGCCGCTCCGATCTTGCTCCCGAAACGTCCGCCCGAGTTCAGGAGCTACGCCGAGAGCCTTGAAAAAATCTGCAGTGACAAGCGTGCCGTTGATTTCCTGCGCATCGCCGCGGCCAGTCAGGATGAAACTCCGCCAGAATGCGCCACCCAAAGTTTCGAACGAATGCCCGCCGGCTTTCCAGGCCTCCAGATCTCTATAGAACGGAAAAATGCCGGGAGACGCGACAGGGGCGTTTGATTTGTCGTGCCAGCCCAGAATAATCAGAGCTAAGCGATCGGGTTCAGGAAACGGTAACGGCCGGATGAACCACGCATAGAGGATGCTGAACATCGCCGTATTTGCGCCAATCCCAAAGGCGAGCGACGAAATCGCCACTGTCGCGAAAACCGGGCCGCGCAGCAACGTCCGATAGGCGTATCTCACGTCCTGCCAGAGCGATTCGAGCCAAATGCGGATCCATACGCTGCGCGCCGCCTCCTGAATCTGCGTTTGATTGCCCAATCGTTTTCGAGCCGAGAACGCCGCTTCCACTGGATCGTGGCCTTCCTCGATTCGCTCCTTCGCGAGCATAGCTAGGTGGTAATTGAGTTCTTCTTCGATCTCCCGATCGCGCCTCTGTTTGCGGAATAGCCAGCGAAACATTTCCGCGCCCTCCATTTAGATTTGGAGCCAGCTTCTAATGACCGGCATACTTTGCGAGTCTACAGGTCACATGAACTAGCATATGCCCTGGCTATAGAGCCAGGATTTCCAGCTATCTGGAAATGTGCGGCTACCCTCTTGGAATGTACGATATGTAAATTCATGACCATCTTCACTCGCTTGGAGCAGTGGAAGGAACGCGACGTTATATCGCCGGAACAGCACACGCTCCTCACGGGCCTCTCGCGCGGAGAACCATTTTCTGTTTTTCTCGAGCTGAACATTCTCCTCTACGCTGGTATTCTCACGTTCGTCGCCGGCCTGGGTTGGACCGTCAGCACATGGTCGCAGCAGTTGGGCGATGTCCTCGTGCTGACCATCCTTTCCGCCATCCTCGCAGCCTGTTTTTGGTACTGCTTCTCCCGTGCGCCCGCCTGGACGGCCGGAGAAGTCCCTTCCCCTAATCTGACATTCGATTACGTGCTGTACCTTGGCAGCCTAATTTGGTCCGTGGAACTCGCTTACATCGAGAAGCGGTTTCATATGCTCTCCGGACAGTGGGATCTTTATCTGTTAGCGAGCGCCGGCCTCTTCTTCTTCCTCGCCTATCGTTTTGATAACCGCTTCGTGTTGTCGCTCGCGTTGTCCTCGCTCGCTGGATGGTTCGGACTCACTATTTCGCGCTGGCCATCGCATCAGGACGAGGCGTACCGGCAATCTGCGATTCTCTACAGCCTGACGATCGGCGGC
>Ga0081455_10007572_pt1 | contig 11414 bp, 10 predicted proteins | sample TabmetS3T2R1_FD_70207 | JGI IMG/M metagenome (GOLD analysis project Ga0081455, IMG submission 70207) | Tabebuia heterophylla rhizosphere microbial communities from the University of Puerto Rico - S3T2R1 | ecosystem: Host-associated > Plants > Roots > Rhizosphere ...
GCGCGGCGACGGCGAGGTTTGCGACGTGCTGGTGATCGGCTCGGGGGCGGGCGGCGCGGTCGCCGCGGCTGAGCTGGCCGAGTCTGGACTGGACGTTCTCGTCCTCGAGGCCGGTCGCCACTACGACCGCGACAGCTATCCCAACGACCACCTCGCGGCGATCGCCGAGCTCTACCGCGACGCCGGCCTGACGATCGCCGCCGGCAAACCGCCGATCCCGGTGCCGGTGGCGAAAGTGGTCGGCGGCACCACGGTGATCAACTCGGGCACCTGCTTCCGGGCGCCGCGCGAGGTGCTCGAGCGCTGGCGTGCCGAGCACGGCGTCGAGTGGGCGCTCGACCTCGCCGCCGACTACGCCGAGGCCGAGGCCACGCTGCGCGTCACCCCGCTCGATCCCGAGCGGATGGGCCGCAACGGCCAGCTGGCGATGGAAGGAGCGGCGGCGCTCGGCGCCAGCGGCGGCCCGATCTCGCGTAACGCCGGCAGCTGCGTGCAGTGCAGCTCGTGCCCGTTCGGCTGCGAGATCGACGCCAAGCGGGGGATGCACGTCAGCTACCTGCCGCGGGCGGTCGCCGCCGGAGCCCGGCTGCGAGCCGGAGTCGAGGCACAACGGCTGCTGCTCGAGGGCGGCCGCGCGGTCGGCGTCGCGGCGCGGGTGGCGCCGAACGGCCGTCCGGCGCGCGACTTCACGGTGCGGGCGCGGCGCGCGGTGGTCGTCGCCGGCGGCGCCTTCGGCACCCCCGAGCTGCTGCAGCGCTCCGGGCTCGGCGGCGGCGCGGTCGGCCGCAACCTTCACATCCACCCCGCCTGCTGGGTCGGCGCCCGTTACGAGGAGGAGGTGCGCGGCTGGGACGGCGTGATGCAGAGCTACTACGTCGACCAGTGGGAGGAGCAGGGCATCCTGCTCGAGGCGACCTTCACGCCGCTCGCCTTCGGCGGCGCCTGGCTGATCGGCGCCGGCGTCGACCACCAGCGGGCGATGCTCGACTTCGGCCACGTCGGCTCGATCGGGGTCCATCTATCCGACCGCTCCGCCGGGCGGGTCGGACTCGGCGCCGAGGGCGCGATCCGCGCCAGCTACGAGCTGACCCGCGAGGACGCCGACCGGCTCGCCTTCGGCATCGCCCGTGCCGCCGAGGTCCACTTCGCCGCCGGCGCCAGCGAGGTGTACCCGAACATCCCCCGGGTCGGGACGCTGAAGCCCGGCGAGTTGGCGCAGTTCGAGGCGACCCGGTTCAAGCCGCAGGAGCTGCGGCTCGAGGCCTTCCACCCGATGGGGACGGCACGGATCGGCGTGCCGGGCGAGGGCGCCTGTGCCGCAGACGGCTCACTGCACGGCACCGAGACGCTCTACGTCGCCGACGCCAGCCTCTTCCCCACCTCAGTCGGCGTCAACCCGATGATGACCATCATCGCCTTCGCCAAGCAGATCTCCCGCGGCATCGCCGAGCAGGCGACATGAATGGGCCGATGGGCCGATTTCGGGAGCCATAGGCTCGAAATCGGCCCATCGACGGCGGGGCTTCGCTAGCCCTGGGGCGGCGGTGAGCTTGGAGGGGGCGGTGGTGGCGGAGGCGTCTGGCTTGCCGGCGGCGCGGGCGGCTCCTGCGGAGCGCTCGGGCCTCCGCCGGACCCACCGCTGCCACCGGACCCACCGCCGCCCGAGAAGCGGTCGCCGATGTCGCCGAAGCTCGCCCCTTCTTCCTGCATCGCTTTGTAGCCGCCGTAGGCGATTCCGGCGGCGCAGACGAGAGCGAGGAAGATCCAGAAGGTCGGGCTGACGTCGAAGGAGAAGCCCGGGCCCGAGCCGCTGCCGCCGGGCGGGTCGATGATTTCGATCAGGATCAGGATGAAGGCGATCGCGCCGAGGATCGAGACGACCACGTTCGGCGAGAACGAAGGCTCGAGCGGGGAGTCCAGCAAGCGGATGCTGGCGACGACCAGGGCGGCGACGATCGCCGCGATGAGCAGGATCACGGGGATCGCATCAAGGGCATCCCAGGCGCTGACCCCTTCGCTGATCGAGCGCCCGGCACCGCTCAGTTCGGCGTCGAACCAGTCGAAGAACATGAAGATGAAGAGCAGGATCGACGAGGCGCCGGCGATCTTCTCTCCTTGGCTCAGCTTGTCCAGGTCCATTGCTCCCTTTCCTCCGCTTGGCGTGCGAGACACTGCCTCGGGCGGACCATATAACCGCCCCAGGAGGCCAAATTCGCCCCGCTGGACGAGTCTCCTACGTGCTGGGCGCGCGCGTGCGTGCCGCTTGCAGGGTGTTCGCCAGCAGCATCGCGATCGTCATCGGGCCGACCCCACCGGGGACCGGCGTGATCGCCGCCGCAACCTCGGCCGCCGCCTCGTAATCGACATCGCCGGCGAGCCCGTCCTCGAGTCGGTTGACGCCGACGTCGATCACCACCGCGCCGGGCTTCACCGCCTCGGCGCCGAGCAGGCGCGGCACCCCGACCGCAGCGACGAGGACGTCGGCGCGGCGGCAGACCGCGTCGAGGTCGCGGGTCCGCGAGTGGCAGGTGGTGACCGTCGCGTTGGCCATCAGCAGGAGCCGCGCGACCGGCACGCCGACCAGCTTCGAGCGGCCGACCACGACCGCCTCGGCACCCTCCAGCTCGACCCCCTCGTGGGCGAGCAGCTCGATCACCCCGTTCGGCGTGCAGGGCACCAGCCCGGGCTCGCCGTGGGCAAGGAGGCCGGCGTTCCAAGGGGTGAGGCCGTCGACGTCCTTGGCCGGGTCGATCGCCGCCACCACCGCGTTCTCGTCGATCTGGGCGGGGACCGGCAGCTGGCAGAGGATGCCGTCGACGTCCTCGTCCTCGCCGAGCTCGCGGATCAGCGCCAGCAGGTCGGCTTCGCTGGTCGACGCCTCAAGCCCGTGGTGGACCGAGCGCATCCCGACCTCTTCGCAGGCTTCGCCCTTTTTGCGGATGTAGATCTGCGATGCCGGGTCGTCGCCGACCAGGACGGTCGCCAGCAGCGGCGTCCGCCCAGCCTCCTCCGCGTAGGCCTCGACGTCGACCTTGACCCGCTCGCGGACCGTCGCGGCGACCGCTTTGCCGTCGATCACCCGCGCCGCCATCAGCGCTTGCGGATCGGGGCGTAGTCGGCCATCAGCTTGCGCTCCGAGCCGTCGCCGGAGAAGCGGACGATGATCACCCCGCCCGGCTCGACCCCGGTCACGACGCCGTCACCGAAGCTGGCGTGGACGACGTCGTCGCCGGTCTGCAGTTCGAGCGCCGGCCCCGGGTCGACCGCTTCGGCCGGGCTGGTGCCGGCGAAGTTCGAGTCCCAGCTGGTCAGCCCGGCCGGCGGGCCGCCGTGGCGTTCGGTCAGCTCCGGCGGCAGCTCGTCGATGAAGCGCGAGGGCATGTTCCGCTCGGCGCGGCCGAACAGCCGCCGCTCGCGCGCCCAGGTCATGTAGAGGCGGCGCTCGGCGCGGGTGATCGCGACGTAACAGAGCCGCCGCTCCTCTTCTTCGGCTCCCTCTTCGAGCGCCCGCATGTGCGGGAAGGCGCCGTCCTCGCAGCCGACGACGAAGACCGTGTCGTACTCGAGCCCCTTGGCGTTGTGGAGGGTCATCAGGGTTACCAGTTCCTCGGCGGCGCCCTCGAGCGCGTCCTGCTCGGTGTAGAGCGAGATCTGCTGCAGGTACTCCTCGAGCGGCTCGACTTCGCTCTCCCCCTCGCGTTCGCGCTCGAGGTCGAACTCGGCGGCGCCGGCGACCAGCGCCTCGAGGTTCTCGGCCCGGCCTTCGGCTTCGACCGTGCGCTCGGCGGCGAGCGCTTCGAGGTAGCCGGTCTCGTGCAGCACCCGCTCGAGGATCTGGGCTACCGGCGCGCCCTCGACCCGGTCGCGCAGCGCCTCCATCGTCTCGTGGAAGCGGCCGACCGCCTTGATCGCCGCGGCGCTCATCCCCGGCACCTCCTCGACCCGCTCCATCACCTCCCAGATCGGCAGCCCGGTGGTGTTTGCGTACGAGGCGAGCCGGCCCTGGGTGGTGTTGCCGATCCCGCGCCGCGGCGAGTTGACGATCCGCGAGAAGGAGACCTGGTCGGCCGGATTGACCAACAGGCTGAGGTAGGCGATCGCGTCCTTGATCTCGGCCCGCTCGTAGAACTTGGTGCCGCCGATCACCTGGTAGGAGACGTCGTAGCGGTTGAGCGTGTCCTCGAGCACCCGGCTCATCGCGTTGGTCCGATAGAAGATCGCGACGTCGGAGCGCTTCAGCCCCTCCTCCTCGGCCAGCCGTTCGATCTCACCCGCCACCCAGCGCGCCTCCTCGTGCTCGTCGCCGAGCTCGTTCAGCTGCACCGGCTCGCCGCCCGCCTCCTCGGTCCAGAGCTCCTTCGGCCGCCGCTGGCGGTTGCGCTCGACCACCGCGTTGGCGGCTGAGAGGATCGTCTGCGTCGAGCGGTAGTTCTGCTCGAGCTTGACCAGCGCCGCGTCGGGGAAGTCCTGCTCGAAGTCGAGGATGTTGCGGATGTCGGCGTGGCGGAAGCCGTAGATCGACTGGTCCTCGTCGCCGACCACCATCAGGTTGCCGTGCTCGGCGGCGAGCAGCTGCAGCAGCCGGTACTGGGCGTGGTTGGTGTCCTGGTACTCGTCGACGAGGACGTGGCGGAAGGTGCCGCGCCAGCGCTTGCGCACCTCCTCGAACAGCTCCAGGGCGTTGACCGTGCGAACCAGCAGGTCGTCGAAGTCCATCGCGTTGGCTTCGAGCATCCGTTTCTCGTAGAGCGGGAAGACCTCGGCGACGACCTCCTCGAAGCCACCGACCTGCATTTCCCCGTAGTCGGTCGGGTCGATCAGCTGGTTCTTGGCTCCGGAGATCTTGTTCTGCACCGCCCGCGGCGGGTAGCGCTTGGGGTCGACGCCGAGCTCGGTCAGGCAGCGTTTGAGCATCCGCATCGAGTCGGCCTGGTCGTAGATCGTGAAGCTGCGGGAGTAACCGAGCTTCTCGGCGTCGGCGCGCAGCATCCGCGCGCAGGCCGAGTGGAACGTGGTCACCCACATCGCCCGCACCGAGCGGCCGACCAGGCCGCCGACCCGTTCGCGCATCTCGGCCGCCGCTTTGTTGGTGAAGGTGATCGCCAGGATCTCGCCGGGGGGGGCCTCGCCGGTCGCGAGCAGGTAGGCGATCCGGTGGGTGAGGACGCGGGTCTTGCCCGACCCGGCGCCGGCCAGTACCAGCAGCGCGCCCTCGGTGTGGACGACGGCCTCGCGCTGCGGCGGGTTCAGGCCAGCCAGCAGCCGCTCGACGCGGTCTGCGCCGGGCTCGGTGGGTGCGCCTTGGGACCCCTGCTCGCCCTCGGGAGGGAGCTCGAACTCGCTCTGAAGCATCGGCTCCCGAGCATAGACACGGCGGCGGCTGGTCAGCCGCCGGCCGAGGAGCGCCCTTTGCGCGGCTGGATCTCGGCCGGCGGACCCGCTTGGCCGTTGTCGCGGCCGTCGAGCTCCGAGAGCCGCCGCTCGAGCTCGGCGATCCGCTCCGAGAGCGCCTTGATCGCCTCGGCGATCGGGTCCGGCAGGTGGATCCAGTCGGCGTCGGGCCCTTCGGGCCGGCGGCCTTCGACCCGCACCGGGTGCCCGGGGTTGCCGACCACGGTCGCCCGCGGCGGCACGTCCTCGACGACGACCGTGTTGGCGCCGATCTTGGCGCCGTCTCCGACCGCGATCGGGCCGAGCAGCTTGGCGCCGGAGCCGACGGTGACGTTGTCGCCGAGCGTCGGGTGGCGCTTGCCGCGCTGGAAGCCGGTGCCGCCCAGGGTGACGCCCTGGTAGAGGGTGACGCAGTCACCGATCACCGCCGTCTCGCCGATCACCACGCCGGAGCCGTGGTCGATGAAGAACGACTCGCCGATCTGGGCGGCCGGGTGGATCTCGACCCCGGTGACCGAGCGGGTGAGGTAGGCGATCGTTCGCGGCAGCAACGGCACCCCCGCCTCCTGAAGGGCATGGGCGGCGCGGTGGGCGAGCAGCGCCTGCACCCCAGCCCAGCTGGTGAGGATCTCGAAGCTCGAGACGTCCTGGGCGGCGGGGTCGCGCTCGCGGGCAGCGGCGACGTCGGCGCGCACCTCGCGGACCACTTTCCTCCAGCGGCTCATGGTGAGAAAAAGGGTAGGGACATGTAGCGCTCGCCCGAGTCGCAGACGACGGTGACCACGCGCTTGCCGGCCAACTCCGGCCGCGCCGCCACCTCGATCGCCGCCCAGACGTTGGCACCGGCCGAGATCCCGGCGAGGATCCCCTCCTCTTTCGCCAGCAGCCGCGCCATCTCCAGCGCGTCCTCGTCACCGACCGAGAGCACCTCGTCGACCACGGCGCGATCGAGCACCTCGGGAACGAAGCCGGCACCGATCCCCTGGATTTTGTGCGGGCCCGGCGGGCCGCCGGAGAGCACCGGCGAGCTCGCCGGCTCGACCGCGACCACCAGCGCTTCCGGCGCGCGTTCCTTCAGCATTCGTCCCACTCCGGTGATCGTTCCCCCGGTCCCGACTCCGGCGACGAAGGCGCCGACCTCGCCGTCGGTGTCGGCCCAGATCTCCTCGGCCGTGGTGCGCTGGTGCACGTCGGCGTTGGCAGGGTTGGAGAACTGCATCGGCATGAACGCCTTGCGCTGCTCGCGGATCTCCTCGGCCAGCGCCACCGCCTCGTTCATCCCCCCCAGCGACGGCGTCTCCCGGACCTCGGCGCCATAGGCGCGCAGCAGCTTCGCCCGCTCGCGACTCATCCCCTCCGGCAGGGTGAGGATCAGCTCGTAGCCGCGGGCGGCGCAGACCATCGCCAGGGCGATCCCGGTGTTGCCGCTGGTCGGCTCGACCACCACCGAGCGCCCCGGCCGGATCAGCCCCTCCTCCTCGGCGACGTCGATCATCGCCACCCCGATCCGGTCCTTCACCGACCCGCCCGGGTTGAAGTACTCGAGCTTCGCGCAGACGTCGGCGCCGACGTCGCTCCCGAGCCGGTCGAGCAGCACGAGCGGCGTCCCGCCGACGACCGCCGAAGCCTCGGCGCCGATCCTCATTTGCGGGCTACGTGGATGACCTTGAAGGTGGACTGGGCCGGCGAGGAGTCACGCAACGAGCCCGAAACCGCACGGACCTGGAACCGGTAGCGCCCGGGCTGCAGGACATAGCTCTTCGGCGATTTGCAGCCCTTGAAGCCTTTGCCGACGAACCGCGCTTTTTTCCCTTTCGGCTTCACCCGCTTGGCGATCGAGCACTCGAACCCCGCCCCCGCCGTGGTCGAGCTGAAGCTGAATTTGACGGTGGCGGTCTCCCCCGTCGTCTTGACGACCTTCTTCGGCTTGGTACCGAGCGCGGTCGTCGGGAGGACCACCGGCCCCGGCCCGGCCGGCACCGGTCCCGGCTGCGGCGTCGACGATCCCGGTGCCGGCGGCCCGGCCGGCGGTTCGAGGCCCGAGATCCGCGCGATCGCCGGCCCGGTGACTTTTTCTTTTTTCTGCATCGTCACCCACAGCGTCCCGTTCGCCCCAGCCGCTACCTGACGCGCCGTTTCGATCGGCAGGCCGGGCAGGAAGGTGGTCGCGCCGGTCGGGGTCACCCGCGCGAGGTCGCCTTTCGCGAACCGTACGATCCAGAACGCCTCGTCGATCCCGTAGGTGACGCCGAACGGATCGCCGAGCATTTCGAACGACTGGGCGGGGTTTGGCGGGGTGATCAGGCCCGACTGCTCAGGGGAGGCACCGGCGTCGGAGTAGGCGATCTGGCCACTCGGCGCTCCCGCCAGCCCTTGCGAGGCGCCTTTGATCGCGAAGTCTTTCTGCACCCCGGCGGAGCTGAAAGTGACGATTCGTTTCTCGGTCCCATTGTTGTCGGCGATCGCGATCAGCGGGCCGGCGACGTCGATGTCTTTCGGGCTCAGTTCGCCTTCGAGTTTCACTTCTTTGATCGTCGATTTGGGATCGGCGGCGGTCGGTGAGAAGCGGGCGACTTTGTTGTTCGAGGCGACCCACATCAGGCCGTCAGGGCCCAGGACGATGTTCGGTTCTGCCTGGATTTCGCCCGATTCGAAAGTGACTTCGCTACCTTTCGGGTCGGCCGGTAGGAAGCTCGTCGCTTTGCCCGTCGCGACCACCCAGAGTCGGCCCCCCGGCCCTGGCGTAATCCCGATCGGGTTTTCGATTTTCGGCAGTTCGTATTCGCTCACGACGCCCGCCGGGGTGATGCTGCCGACGTCTTTGGTCGCACTGTCAAGCGTGAACCAGACGTTGCCGTCAGGCGCGGCAACGATCTTGTTGTTCGAACTCAGTTCGGTTTTCAGTTCGAAGATCCCGTTGACCGCGGGCGCCCCGAGAGCCGGGGCGGCGAGCGCGAGCGATGCGGCGAGCGCGGCGAAGGCGGCCAGGGACCGTGGGGCGAGACCTCGCATGGCGGCCAGTGTAGACGCGAAGGCCCAGCCGGACTACGAATCTCGACCAGGCGGCTAGAGGTTGGCGATCGCCTCTTGAGCCTCGGCGGTCCCGCAGCCGGTCAGCTCGCGGTACTTCCTGATCGCGCCCATCCGGTCACCTGCCTGGACCAGCTCGAGCACCTCGGGCGGCACCGTCCTGCTCGCCGCCTCGTACGGCACCCCGGCCTTCTCGGAGAGGATCTCGAGCTGCGCCTCGATCGCTCGCAGGCGGGCGAAGATCTGGTCGACGAAGGAGCTGAGCTGTAGCTCGTTGTATGCGGACATCGGGACTCTCCTCTCGGACGGGTGCGAACGGACGCGCCCGACCCTATCCCGGCGTCAGCTCGATCCGGTAGAGCAGGTGCGGCAGGCCGGCGTGGGTGACTTCGGCGCTCGACCGCATCCCGACCTTCTCGGCGACCCGGCGCGAGGCGACGTTGGCCGGCAGCACCAGTGCCACCAGCTCGCGCAGCCCAACCGAGCGCGCCAGCTCGCGACCCTCGAGGGCCGCCGCGGTCGCCAGGCCGCGCCCCTGCCAGCCGGGGCGGACCGTCCAGGCGAGCTCGGTGACCAGTTCGCCGCCGACCGAGGTGCGGTGCAGCCCGACCCGCCCGACCAGCTCCTCGTCCTCGCGGTCGACCAGCACCCACGGCCCGAAACCGGCGTCGCGCCAGTGGCGGAGGTCGTCAGCGAGCATCTCGGCGATCTCGGCGCTGCTGAACGGCAAGAGCGGCTCCGGTCGCAGCCAGGCCGAGACCTCGGGGTCGAGCAAGAGCTGCTGGTAGCCGAGCTCGTCGCCGGGGTCGGGTGGGCGGATCAGGAACCCGCCGCCGGCCAGGAGGCGCCCGCCGGCCACGCGGCTAAGCGGACGAGGCCGAGTGCGCTGCCGCCTGCCGTTGCAGCCGCGCGGCGAACTCCTCCATCCGCTCCTTCAGCTGCTCGGCGATGAAAGGACCGAAGCCACCCATCCGGCCCCAGAGCTTCAGGGCCGAGCGCTTGCCGCCGGCGTCGGCGATCGAGACCTTGATCCCGACCGGCCAGCGGCCCAGCAGCAGCCGCGGCGACTCGCGCACGACGAGGGCGCCGTCCTCGTCCTCGAGGCACTTCCAGCCGAGCTCGGCGACCGCCTCGCGGACGATCTCGCGCGCCTGCTCGGGGGGCGCGGCGAGTTCGAGGTCCTGGTGGCGATCGGACATCGGCGAAGACTCTAGTTCACCGGCCCCACCGGCAATCGTGACCTTGCTGAGAACGCCCGTGGAGTGGCGGCCAGGAGGCCCTCTAGAACAGCGAGCGCAGCCCGGCGACCGCACTCGAGCGCAGCCTGCGGAAGCGGCTGAACCAGTGGTGGGTCACCTCGCCGACGCCGGCCAGCGCCACCCCGAGCCGCTCCTTGAGCGCAATCCGTGGCTTCTCGTCGGCGACCCGCACCCCCGTCCGCGGCGCGTCGAAGCCGAGCGATTTTCGCACCTCGCGGTAGATCAGCGCGCCGACCGCGAGCAACAGCGCCGCAATCAGGATCAGGTAGATCGTCGACGACTTGCCGCCGGGCGGGGTGAAGAACGGGATCGGGCTGCTGTTTGCCACCGGCTTCCTGTCGACGGCTACGGCGGAGCCGATCAGGGCGGCTCCGAGCGCTTTGCCGATTCCGTCGGCCGCCGCCCTCTCGCCCTTGCCGCCACGGGCCGGGCCAGCGTCGGCGATATGGGCAGCGAGGCGGTCGCCGATCTTCTTCAGCGGTGCGGTCGGGAGCGCTTTGGCGAAGGCCTGGCCGACGTGCGAGGCGACGTTGGAGACCGCCGAAGCGCCTTCGTCGATGCCCTGCGTCGAGACGGTCGGTTGCGGGGCTGGACCGCCCGCCGAGTGCGAGGGAGTGTGGTGAGCGCCGCCGGTGTTACGGCTGCCGCCGCCACCGCCGGTGGCCTTCGAACCGCCTCCGCCGCCAGTCGTGGTGGTGCTGCCTCCACCGCCACCTCCACCCCCGCCGCCGCCACCGCTACTGGTGGTGTGAGTCGGGACCCGTGCGGTGTTGCGCTTCGTGGTGGTCGTCGGCGAGTTCGTCGTGGTGGCGCCGCTCGAACCCGAGCCGGCCGAGCCGGAACTCGACCCACCACCACCGCCGCCAGCGCTAGAGGCTTCGGAGCCGGTGGACGGCGTCGATTTCGGAGTTTCGACCGGCGTGCCGCCACTTTCCCCACTCGACGGCGCGACGACCGGCGGAGTGGTGACCGGCGGCGTCGTCACCGGCGTTTCCGGTTCCGGAGTGGTTTCCGGTTCGGTCGGCGTTTCGACCACGGGCGGCGGTTCTTCGGTCGTCGTTTCTTCGCCTTCGGCGGCGACGGCGCGCTGCGGTCCGCCCGGCAAAGCCCCGGCGAGCGCCGAGCATCCGAGGAGGACCAGCGCTAGCACGCCGAGCAGGATGGACGAGCGAATTGAGAGCGTCACTGGACGGATATCGTAGACGCCCGGCTTGACCCTGGCGTTAACGAGCCCCGGTCGGGGCCCAGCGAGCCCGCTCTTAGATGAAATCCATGCCGGGCCGGGGAGCGCGATCCCGCATTGGCAAGCGGTTCCTACTTTCGCACGCGGAAGCGGAGCGTCGTGATGGCGCCCGACTGGGTGTTGCTGAACGGTTCCAGGTCGATCCTGTCGAGGCTTGGGGGCGAGAAGCGGACCCCGTCGCCGAGCAGCACCGGTAGGACATACACCAGGATCTCGTCGACGAGCCCGCGCTGCAGGCACTGGGCGGCCAGATCGGCACCGAGGATCTCCAGGTTCTTGTCGCCGGCAGCGCTGCGTGCCGTAGCAACGGCCTCATCGAGTCCACAGGTGAGGAACGTGACGGTCGGGTCCGGTTCGTCGGGAGGCTCGTGGGTGAGGACGAACCTCGCTCCCCCGTCATAGGTGGTGTCCTGCTCGGCGTCCTGGTCGGCCATACGTTTTCCGACCTCGTAGGTACCCCGGCCGATGAGCATGGCACCGGTGGCCGCCAT
>Ga0081455_10007573_pt1 | contig 11414 bp, 6 predicted proteins | sample TabmetS3T2R1_FD_70207 | JGI IMG/M metagenome (GOLD analysis project Ga0081455, IMG submission 70207) | Tabebuia heterophylla rhizosphere microbial communities from the University of Puerto Rico - S3T2R1 | ecosystem: Host-associated > Plants > Roots > Rhizosphere ...
AGACACAAAAACGCGAGGCACTGCGAAAACTGGAAGCGACCGAGGCAAATCTCCTCCGCATCGGCGACATTATTAAGGAAGTAAAACGTCAGATCGGTTCGTTGCAGCGACAGGCGGGGAAGGCGCGGCGTTACCAGGCCTTGCACGACGACCTTCGTATCCTTGATGCGCATTATTCGCGCAACCAACTAGAGGCGCTTGAGCGTGACCTCGCACATTGCCAGGCTGAGATTACGCGACTTGGCGAATCGGAAGAATCCACTCGCGCCAAAATCGACGCGGGAGAAAACGATCTGGCCGGGCAACGCTGCGCGTTGGAAGAAATCGATTCGCAGATCGCGGACAGCCGAAGCGAACTTCAGCGTCTTGAAGGTGAAATTAACGCGCATCGAAATCGGATCCAATTCAATCGGCAGCGAGCCGAGGAGTTGAACGAACTGGTTGAACGCTCTCGAAACGACGTCGCTTCTGCAGAAACTAAACGCACACAGCAAGGGAAGGAAATTCAAGAGGCAACCGCGCTGATTGAGAAGACGGGTGCGGCGCTCCAGACCCGGGAAGTAGAGCTAAAGCAACTCAGCGGCCAATTGGCGGAACTTCGCGCCGAGCAAACCGCGCGCGCATCGAAACTCGAGACACTGGAAAAAGCGGCGTCAGAAATCGAGGGCCGAATCGCCGACCTCGCGGAGGAGATCTCCGGTCTTAAGATTCGCCGTGAAACCACAGAGGAAAGTCGGCGCAGCCTAGATACGGCTGTTTCAAGCATAGAAACCGCCCGCACTCGAATTCAGGACGAAATCGCCACGGTGCGCACAACGTTGGCAAACGTGCAGGGAAAACTCGATCAATGCCGAGCTGCTGTTGAGACTGGCGGGGGGAAACTGCGACAGCACCAGCAACTTTCCGCAAGCATGGAGAAAGAGCTCGCCGCAATTGAGCGTGGGCAGGGGGAAAAAGAATCGCGGCTCGAAATTTTGCGCCAACTTAACGAGGAGGGAGAAGGTCTTGCGCAGGGGTCGCAAGCAGTCCTCAAGGGTTTGCATGACCGATCGCGATTCGAGCCCGCCCTTGCGGGCGCTCTGGTAGCGAACCTGGATGTGGATCGAGATTTCATCCCTGCGATCGAAGCGGCATTGGGCCGAAATTTGCAGGCCATAGTGCTGAAGAATGCGCAATTGGCGCCCGAAATAATTGCGACACTGAAAGAAAAGAAACTCGGCCAGGCGGCCTTGGTCGTTCCGCAGCTCGCCAACGGCATAGGAAAAAAGCACGGAAACCGCGCTCCTGAAAAATCGCTAGGCTGGGCAATCGACAAAGTAAAAGCGCCGGAAGCGGTCGCACCGCTTGTTGCACAACTGCTTCATAACATCGCAATTTTTCAGAATCTCCAGGACGCGCTGACTGCCCGACAAAAAAACAGCGAAATCGCAGCTGCGACGTTGGACGGCGAATTGATATCGATCGAGGGCGTTATCTTTGGCGGAAGCCGGGAAGCATCGGCAGATTCTCTACTCGAACGCAAGGCGCGCATGTCGACCCTGCAAAAGGAATGTGCCGAGATTCACAAACAACGTGATGCTCTCCTTAAAAAGCGCGACGACGCCAAAGAGATCCTGGAAAAAGCGACAAGCGACCTGGAAGACGCCCGACGTGCTCACGAATCCGCGGAACGTGAAAAGTCCGATTGTGACAATCGACTTCTCTTTCTCACGCGAGAGCTTCAGGAAGGCGAGCAGAAGCAAACAGAGGTTCGCTCTGAGCAAACTACGTTGGCCCGGCAAATTCAGGCCGCAGACGAACGCATTGCAAAACTGGAAGACGAGCTAGCTGGAGAGCGCGCGACTTTGGAAGCAAACCAAGGTGAGCAAAAGACGCTGCAGACCGCGCAGGAGGCCGTGGCGAAACGCGAGGACGAGGCGAGGGAGCAACTCAACGAATTGCGTTTGGCCGTCGCCACAGAGCGACAACGCTACGACCATTTGATCGCGCAGCGTCAGCCGATGAACGCCCGCGAAGCCGAGCTCGCCGAGATCATTGCAGCGCGCCGGAATGAAATAATCGGGTTCGAAGAACGGCTGACCACGCAGGCGGAGGAATCACGAACCGCCGAATCCGCGATCGAAAAACAAACCGGGCAGCGCGCGGATATCGATGCAGCATTGGCCGGACTGACCCAAGAGCGCAGGAAACAGGCGGCAACCATGAATGAAGCGGAGTCGAATTTACGCGCAATTCGAAACTCGTTGAATGATCTGCGCGATTCGCGTTCCAACGAACAAGTGCGGCACGCTGAACTGCAGCTAAAAACCGACAATCTCACCGATCGTGTTTCTCGCCGGTATCAAATTGATCTCCGCGAATTTAGTCCTGACCAGGCTGTATTTGAAAAAACTCTGCGCTCGCAGATGAGAAAGCGGAGCGATCGCGCAACCAGCGATGTTCCAAATGGCGGCGAAGCCGCCGCGGATGTGGCACCTCGTTCAGAGAATCTGATTCACCTCGCCGACGTCGATCTCGACAAGTTGATTGGCGATCTTCGGACGCAGCTCGACAACATGGGCCCGGTAAATCTGGATGCTGTTCATGAATACGACGAACTGGAAGAGCGATACAAATTTCTCGAATCGCAAAATAACGACCTTACCAATTCGCGTCGCGAATTGCTCGACGTGATCGCGCAGATCAACTCGACTACAAGAAAGTTGTTTAGCGAGACGTTTGCTCAGGTACGGACCAACTTCCGTGAAATGTTCCTGGAGCTTTTCGGCGGCGGACGTGCGGATCTGGCCCTGCTCGATGAAAACGATCCTTTAAACTGTGGAATCGAAATCAGTGCCAAGCCCCCGGGGAAGCAGCTGCAAACTGTCTCCCTGCTGAGCGGCGGCGAACGCTCGATGGTCGCGGTGGCGTTGTTGTTTGCAATTTACATGGTGCGCCCCAGTCCGTTCTGCATTCTCGACGAAGTGGACGCGGCAATGGACGAGGGCAACATCAACCGCTTTATCCGCGTGCTGGACCGGTTTGTGGAGCAGAGTCAGTTTATCATCATCACGCATAATAAGCGCACCATTGCCAAGGCCGACGTGCTTTACGGCGTAACGATGGAGGAGCGCGGCGTGAGCAAGCTGGTGGGGATGAAGTTGACGGCGCCACACCAAGTCTCTACCGAAGCGTTTGCGAACGCAGCACATAAGCCGACCCAGGAACGTCTCGCGCTTGCGATGCGGTAGCACCTTTCCATCTGGGGAGGCAGGTTGCTTGCTTGGAGTTATCGGCAGCTTGTCCTCCCTGGAAGGCCACTGGAGATTCTATAAAATCTTTTTGCGCGAGCTGCTTAATCTCGCGTAAAATTGGCAGATGCTTCAGACGGCGCAGCGCCAATCAAAAACCAAAAAGAACAAGCCAGCACCGCCGCACGAGCGCTTTCTCGAAGCGTTTCGCTGGATGCTGCTGACACGGACTCTGGAGGAAAAGCTCGTCAGTCTCTATCGGGGCGGTTTGATTACTGGCGGTGTCTATATCGGCAAGGGTCAGGAAGCGGTGAGCGCGGCATGCGGCCTGTTTTTGAAAAAGGGCGATATCTTTGCACCGTTGATTCGCGATCAGGCGGGAAGATCCGCGTTCGGCGAACCGCTGTTAGACGTCACCCGCACTTATCTGGGTTCGCGCCTTGGCCCGATGCGTGGTCGGGACGGCAACATCCATCGCGGTCGGCCGCAGGAGAACCAGCTGGCCATGGTCAGTCATCTCGGCGCAATGGTCTCGGTCACTGTCGGCGCGTTGATGGCCAAACGATTTAAGGGAGAGAAAGGCTTCATCGGGATGGCCTGCATCGGCGAAGGCGGAATGCAGACCGGTGCTTTTCACGAGGGAATGAATATCGCCGCAGTCGAGCAGGTGCCCCTGGTGATCGTGGCGACGAACAATCATTATGCCTACTCAACGCCGAATGACCGCGAGTTCGCATGCGAGGATTTGGTGGATCGTGCGATTGGCTATGGTTTTGAAGGGTACAGTCTCGACGGAACAGATCTTAGCGCATGCCTCGAGGTAATCGGTGGCGCGGTCAACCGTGCGCGCGCGGGGCGACCGCCGCAGTTGGTTGTCGCTTCGGTGCTGCGGCTTTCCGGGCACGGCGAACACGATGACGCCAGTTACGTAACAGAGGAAATCAAGCGCGAACCATTCGCGCGCGATTGTTTAAAGGTCGCCGAGCAAACAATCACTGATTTGAAATTGGCCGATGCTGAAACGCTCGGTGCATGGCGGAAAGAAGCAGCGAGTAAAGTGGATGAAGCAGTTGCTACTGCGCAAAAGGAAGCTCCGCCTGACAGTGATAAGGAAGATTGGTGCGCGCTATCAACACGGGCGTTGATCGATCAGTTTAATGATGAATGACATGAGAAGCAGTCGCGATCCATTAAACCGTTACACCGCTACGTCGTTACAACGGTTCAACGGTTCAACGATTTAACGATTCAACGAGGCGAAGCCATGAGCATCACGTATCTCGAAGCAATCCGCGAAGCGCAGGCGAAGCTCCTTCGTGAGGATGAACGCGTGTTTATCTACGGACAGGACGTCGGCGGCGCGTTCGGAGGAGCTTTCAAAGCAACAAAAGGTCTTGCCAAGGAATTTCCGGGGCGCGTATTGAATGCGCCAATCAGCGAAGATGCGATCGTCGGGACCGCCATCGGGGCCGCGATTGAGGGAATGCGACCGATTGTCGAAATGCAGTTCGCCGATTTTTCCAGCATCGCGCTGAATCAAATTCTAAACAATGCCGGCACCCACTATTGGCGGACGAACATGTCCGTTCCCATCACGGTTCGCCTGCCTTCAGGTGGAACGAAAGGAAGCGGGCCGTTCCACAGTCAGTCGATGGAATCCATGTATGCGCATTATCCGGGGCTCATTGTCATGACGCCGGCCACAGTGGAAGACGCGTACACCATGCTCATCGAAGCGGTGGCCATCGATGATCCGGTTGTCTACTGCGAGCACAAGTATCTTTATTACCATCTCAAGGCGGACAAACTGCCGACTGAAGGTTTGCCCACCGGGAAGGCGCGTATCGCGCGGGAAGGACGAGACCTGACCATTGTGAGTTACAGCGCGATGGTTCATGAATCGCTTGCGGTGGCGGAACAATTCGCCGGCGAAGGTTTTGAGATTGAAGTTGTCGATCTTCGCTCCGTTAAACCGCTCGATACCGATACCGTGCTGGCCTCGGTCGCGCGCACCGGTCGCCTGTTGTGTGTGGGAGAATCGTTTCCATGGGGCGGCGTAACCGCAGAAGTGATTGCACGCGTTGCGGCGGAAGGTTTTCATCTGTTGGATGCCGCGCCGCAGCGCATTAACGCAAAGGACACGCCGATCCCCTATCATCCAAATCTTTGGTCGGCTCACAGACCCAACGCAAAAGAGATCGCGAAAAAAGCTCGCGCGCTGCTTCGAGAATAAAATTTATGCCGCAAGTTCCAATTATCATGCCGCAACTCGGCGAATCGATCGCCGAAGCCACAATCGTCGACATCAAAGTCAAACCGGGCGATGAAGTTGCGGATGACCAGGAAATCATAGAGGTCGAAACCAATAAAGCAGTGATGGGCGTGACGACGCCCTGCAAAGGCAAGATTGCCAAGGTCTCCGTGCAATTGAAAGAGACTTACCCCGTCGGCGCTGTCCTGGGATATGTGGAGGCGAGCGAAGCAGACGCTGCAAGATTTGCAAAACAAGCAACGCCTCCACCGCAGCAAGAAGTCGCAGAAGAAATCCCCGCGCGCGCCGATCAGGAAGTTGCTCCGGCACAGCAGAAGAAAATGACAGCGCGTGACGGTGATGGCGCACGCACTGGTGGATTGCCCGTTCCCGTTGCGGTGAAAGGGGCAACCTTCATGTCCCCGCGTGTTCGTGCACGAATGACCGAGCTGCAGTTAACAACAGCCGATCTCGCAGGAATCATGGGCACCGGCGCGGGAAACCGCGTTACAATCAAGGACCTCGAAAATTTTCTGCAGAAGATTGAGAACCAAACCGCGCACGACGCCTCTGCGATCCGCGCGGGTGTGGCCGACGCCATGCGTCGAAGCTGGACACGGCCGCTATCAACGATTGGTTCATCGGTGAGTCTCGATCCGGTGCTGCAGGATCGACAGGGGCGCGAGGCCAAACCGGGCCCGGGCCTCTACGCGCTGCGAGCGCTCGCGCTGGCGCTTGCTGAAACTCCGGGCGCAGCGGCGAAGTTGATCGGGAATCGAGTCGTTCAATCAAATTCCATCGATGTAGGCATCGCCGTTGAAGCCGAGGATGGAATCATGGTTCCTGTGATCCGGGGCGCCGACAAAACTTCGCTTGCCGACCTCACGGCCAAATACAAGGAACTCGTCGATCTCGGCCGACAGCGACGCATCTCGCCTGACATGCAAGTCGGCGGCGTCGCGACCGTTTCAAACTTCGGAACTTTTGGAATGGAATGGGGCACGCCAATCCCGTTGCCGGATCAGACATTGCTGCTCGGCCTGGGGGCTGGAAGAAAAGTTCCGTCATGGAATGAAGAGAAAAAAGAATTTGTTCCCAGGACCGAGGCCCAGATCACATTGAGTTTTGATCATCGCAGTATTGACGGCGGCGGAGCTGGCCGCTTGCTAAAACGGGTGATCGAGCTCCTCGGAGCGCCCAAACAACTGTGATACTCACCCGCATCAATTGGGTCGCCTTATCGATCGCCGGGAGATAAGCGGTCTGCGCTTGTCGAGATTCTTGAACCCTGCAATTTCTTACATCATCGCTTCCGTTCAGCGCAGCGGAACACATTTGCTATGCAGCATCCTCGAAAGCACTGGCATAGCCGGATCGCCAGAGGAGCATTTTCTGTCCAAGCCCCGAGAAACCTGGGAAACACGTTCGGGTGCATCGTCCCGCGTTGCGTATCTGCAAAACGTTTTGCGGCAAAACACCGGGGCAAATGGAGTCTTCGGCACCGTCGTAATGTGGAGTTATTTCGAACGAATGCTCGAGATGTTACGAGAAATCCCCGCGTACAAAACGTTGAACGGATCACAGCTTCTAGCGGCTGTTTTTCACCAACCAAAATATATCTGGCTGCGACGCCGGAACCATGTCGAGCAAGCCGTCTCCTGGGCAATCGCATGTCAAACAGGTATCTGGACCCAAAAAGCCGATGAAAAATCTCAACCGCAGGCCGTACCAAAGTTCGATTTCAAGGTGATCGACGAATGGTGCAAACGCATCAAGGCGCACGACAAAGGATGGGAGAATTATTTTATCGAGAATCAAATTGAGCCTCTGGTTCTTTTTTACGAAGACGTCGTCGCGTCACGTCAAGCCGCTGCGACGCGCGTTCTGGAATTTTTGGGATTGCCATTCGCGTCGGATATCGAAATCCCACTCCCAGCAGTCGAAAAGCAAGCTTCTCGAATCTCTGAAGAATGGGCCGCTAGTTATCTCAAGCTTAAGCGAGCGAAGACGGGCAAGCTTACGCGCATTGTTCGGCGCATACGAATCTAGGCATTGACTGACGAGGTCGTATCGGAACGCGCTTCCGGCGGCTCCAAAATTCTATTCTTTGCTATACTTCTCAAGATCAGTGCAAACAGCATCACTAGAATGCAAGCAACGGCACCGGCACTCCCCCAAATCAGCCAAGCTGGTCGATAGATGAGGGCAAGCCGCCCATGAGCACCAACTGGGACAACTACTGTTGGAAACAATCCGCGATAAGAAGTGACCGCGAGTTTTTGATTGCCGAGTCGCGCTTCGTATCCACGGAAATATGGCCGAGAAAAAATCAGCAGGGCCGGACGATCGCCGTTGGGCACATCGACATCTGCTTCTACTCGATTTCGCGAATCATTAATTTGCGAAAGGGTTGCCGTGGCAAATTGTTCTCCAGGTCGCGAATCAAGAGAACTTATCGAACGCACTCGGGCGAAAGGGGCGCCGCGTCGATGAAAAACCCGGCCTTCATCATTTGTAAGGACCATTTCCCATTCGGAAGACGGCTGCGGCGTTAAATCCAATTCTTTGGCGACGACAATTCCATCCACGCCTAACAAAGCTAGTTCGCCATCCTTGCCGGATTGAGTACTAAGCAGGTAATTGCCTACGCTGGGGTTAATCTCGCCGTGAATCGAGGTCGCGAATTCCCGTGCCACGCCAGCCGGTCGAATGGGACTGTAACCGTTGATAAAGCGTAACCCTGCCCACATCGGTGTGCTACCAGGTCGGAGAGTCTCGCCAACAGGCTGAGGTTTGTATGCTACGCAATAGGTCAGCTCCGCCCATGGATAAATGCTCAGGTAAAGGCGCTCTGGATCGAGCGGCGCAGCTTTAAGAAGTGCTTGAGAAAAGTTGTATTTGGGAACACCGCAGTTGGTGGGGATGTAGATGTATGTCGCCAGCAACGCAAAAAACGTGATCGCCACTGCTGTCCATTTCTGAAATTCAGAAGCACGCCACAAAAGCGTCGACAGCAACCAAAATGCCGCAAGCCCGAGAAAAATCCAAGTCAATGGAAAAGCATGCGATCCCGTCTTATTCAGGATTAGCATGACACTGGCTGTGACGGCAGTGAGAGCGAGTGCCGCTATAGCCGGACTCCGCGATCCGGGTTGGAGATTCAATGCTTCTGCCGCGCAAATCGCGAGAACTAAATGAAAAAACGGCAACCAGCGAAAACTCCAACGAAAAAAGCTGGCTGTCGGAAGCATGGAAAGCGAGAGCAGGAGTAGAAGCAGAACGAGTTCCCATTTGATTTGCCTAACGAGCACTCGGGCACGACAGACCAGCCCCGCGATGAGAGCTGCCGGGGCGACGAGTCCGGTAGCCAGTTCCATTGCAGTGTGCGGCAAGTAGCGGTTGGAAAAATCGGCCCAATTAACGGTCCAACATGGCAAGATGAACCCGGGCAAAGCCGCTGGTGGAACGAGCCATTGCCAATGTGCTTTCGCCGGCTGTAATTCACGCGCTGAGCCCTGAACCAGATCGAGAATCGCGAGCCACGCGGGAGCCGATAATCCGAAGCCGAGTGCCACGCCAAAGAGCATCGGCACAACCGACGAAATGCTCCGAGTTTCTACTAACGCCTTGATTGCCAGCCATGCGATCAAGAGAAACAGCATCAAAACCGTGTAAGGAAATCCGCCGGTTACCAGGAGATAAACAAACACCGCTGGCCAGAGAAATCTCCATTTGCTTCGGCGTGGATCGAGAGCGCGCGCTGCTCCCCACCATGCCCACGGCAGCCACGTGAAGGCGCCCAGCGCGCCGAACCAATCTGTCGCACCCCAGCAGATGATCCAACCGTTTAACGACGCGATCAGTGCAACAAAAATCGATGAAGAAATTGAAAACTGGCGATCGCGGGCGAGCAGAAATGCACCGACCGCCAGAGCGAAAAGATGTGCGATGGAAACGGCAGCCGCTTGCTGCGGAAATGTCAGCGGAAATTTCCAGACGACGATGATGACGGCATTTACGAAAACCGAGAACACGCCGTACTGAAATTCCCCGGCCAGATTGCCGCAGACCCAAGAATAAGGGCTTAAAATAGGCCAATGGCCTTGGGACCAGCTGCGCGCCATGTCGGCGAACGCCGGAAGAACAGACAATTCATAGTCGTCATTCCAAAAAACGAGCGGATCGTGCCAGAGAAGGATGAGGCAGAAGAAGGCAACGATTACTCCAGCGCTTACGGCGCCGGCGATATCGTATCGCCTAAGTGATCGGTGATCGGTGATCAGTGATCGATTTTTCAGCTCACGATTCACGAATACTGATCACGGATAACCGTTCACTGATCACTACAGCACGACCGGCTTCCCCTCGGTCATGACCAAGACGTTTTCCTCAATTTTGTGTTCTCGCGCGGATCGCAGCAAACGTTGCGGCGGTTCGTGCAGCGGTTCGAATCCAAGACGAAAAGTTCCGTAATGCATCGGGATCAAAGTTTTGGCGCCCAGTTCCAGAAATGCTTGGACTGCTTCCTCCGGATTCATATGAACTTCTCTTCCCGTTGGAGGGTCGTAAGCCCCGATTGGAAGCAGAGCAATTTCGACGGGGTAACGCTCCCCGATCTCCTTAAATCCGGGAAAGTAGGCGCTGTCGCCACAGTGAAAAATTGTTCGGTTGTTCGCCTCGATAACGAATCCTCCAAAGTCCCGGTGCAAATCTGCAAGAAACCGCGCCCCCCAATGATGACAAGGCGTAAGCGAAATCTTGAGCGGGCCCAATTCGACTGTCTGCCAATAGTCCATCTCGTGCACGATGTGAAAACCTAGATCATGCACCAGGTTTCCCACGCCCATCGGCACAACGATCGGCTGATCGGCCGCTACGCGCCGCAGAGTGCGCCGGTCGAGATGATCGAAATGCGCGTGAGTTACCAAAACGAAATCAATCGATGGCAAATGATGGATTTCGAATCCCGGTTGTTTCAGACGTTTGATCACCTTGAGCCACTTCGACCAGTTTGGATCAATCAAAACATTCGCCTCATGGGTTTGAATAAGAAATGACGCATGGCCGATCCACGTGATACAAATCTCGCCAGGGCGGATTTTCGGAAATTGCGGCGGGCGCGGGGCATGATCCCCGGATCGTTTAACGAAGAGTGACGGAATCAAGACGCTGGTAAGAAAATTGCGTTTATGCCAGTCGGCGCGTGGCCGCAGCTTTACTCGGGTCGAACGCTTGGCCATTGCGCCCTCATCGGACTGGCGAACAATGTTTCTGCGGCTTTTTCTCGGGAAACGGATTGGCACAACGTTCAGACGATATGAGACAGTTAAAAAGTTAAAAGGCTTAAAAAAGTTACCGTATCTTGCCAAGCACTGCGATCGGGCCCATCTTTGAACGTTTCAACTTTGTAAGCTTCTAACCTTGTCACGTTATCCATTTCGGATTGAGTTGTTGCCCCTTATGCGACGCTGCAAGATTCTCGTCCCCTTGTTTTTGCTCTGTTCGATCGCGTTCGCCTCTGAGTCGCGCTTGCCCTTCAGCACCGTGTTTAAAGGACAGGATCAATTCAATCGGCTGGTTTCAAAAGCGAAAGCTGGGAATTGGAAAGCCATGCCCATTGGAGAACGGACCGCCGCTGTAGGCCAGGCTTTGGTGGGAACGCGTTATAAGCATTTTACTCTTGAGATCGACAATCGGATCGAGGCGCCCTCGGTAAATTTTCAGGGCATGGATTGTTGGACGTTTTTCGAGATCGCTCTCGGTTTCGCCCGGATGCTCAACGAGCCAGAGTCGAATTGGACGCCGGAACGTATGCTGCATTATATCGAAATGGATCGATACCGCGGTGGCGAATGCACCGGCGATTATCTTTCACGCCTGCATTACTTGGAAGACTGGCTGTACGATAATAATCGCCGTGGTCTTGTTGAAGA
>Ga0081455_10007574_pt1 | contig 11414 bp, 9 predicted proteins | sample TabmetS3T2R1_FD_70207 | JGI IMG/M metagenome (GOLD analysis project Ga0081455, IMG submission 70207) | Tabebuia heterophylla rhizosphere microbial communities from the University of Puerto Rico - S3T2R1 | ecosystem: Host-associated > Plants > Roots > Rhizosphere ...
ACAGTCGATCTATTCGTTTCGAGCAGCCACCGTCAGAAATATCCTGGACTTTCCCGATCATTTCAGCCCGAAAGCGGAAATCGTCACGCTCGACCGCAACTACCGCTCTACCCAGCCGGTGCTCGCGGCCGCTAATGGCGTGATCGGACTTGCACGAGAACGGTTCACGAAAAACCTCTGGACGGAACGCAGTTCGGCTCAACTTCCCCGCCTAGTCACCGTACGGGACGAAGCGGACCAGGCGCGCTATGTCGTCGAGCAAGTGCTGGCTAACCGTGAGGAAGGTTCGCTTCTGAAGCAGCAGGCGGTTCTGTTCAGGACGTCGTCGCACAGCGGTCCTTTGGAAGTTGAGCTGACGCGCCGCAATATTCCGTTCGTTAAATTCGGCGGCTTGAAGTTTTTAGATGCGGCGCATGTCAAGGATGTGCTCGCGCTTCTTAAGTTTGTCGAGAATCCGCGCGACCGGGTGGCAGGCTTCCGGATACTTCATTTGTTGCCTGGCATTGGGCCGGCATCAGGGCAACGCGTCCTGGACCAAATAGCCGTTGCGGCCGATCCCATTTCGGCGCTTGCCGGCCTCCCCGTTCCGCCGCGCGCCGGCAACGACTGGACCGGTTTCGTCCAAACCGTCATGAGCCTCGGCTATTCAGAATGGCCTGCTGACGTTGAAAGGTCGCGGCTTTGGTACATGCCGCATCTTGAGCGTATCCACGAGGATGCGGAAGTCCGGCTCGCCGATCTACTGCAGCTTGAACAGATTGCTGCCGGGTATCCTTCGCGAGAGCGCTTCCTGACCGAACTCACCCTGGATCCACCGGAAGCAACCAGCGACCGGTCAGGCCCGCCGCTGCGCGACGAGGACTATCTGATCCTCTCCACGATTCATTCCGCCAAAGGCCAGGAGTGGAGGTCTGTCTATGCGTTGAACGTCGTCGATGGCTGTATGCCATCCGATCTGGGCCCCGGCACAACGGCTGAATTGGAAGAAGAGCGGCGGCTTCTCTATGTCGCCATGACACGAGCGAAGGAAAATCTTCACCTGATCGTACCGCAACGCTTCTTCGTGCATGGCCAGCACTCGCGTGGCGATCGCCACGTCTACGCTTCACGAACGCGCTTCATTCCCGATCATCTCTTGCAGCTTTTTGAGCGCAAGAGGTGGCCAGTAGCGCCGGGTGCGTCCAGCAAGCCAACATCCGGACAAGCGCCGCAGATGGACATCCGCGCGCGTATGCGCGGGATGTGGCGCTAGCGCAGGATAGGCGCCGTTAGGCGCATGCGTGAGCCAGAACTGAGGGTTCCTTGCCTGCCCTCCTCCACTTCGCCCGGTCTTGCCGTGCCCCGGCCATTTCGGGTCTACCCCAAACAGCCGACATATGGGTGCTGGATTTCGTCGGTATGAGCCAAATTCGGAAAAGGGCCAGGCCGCAAGAGCCAGGCAAGCGGCTGACACCAATATGCCAGCACCGGCATTCATGTTGGCACGAACTACATGAGGTTGTATCCTGACCGTTGCTGATCGGGACGTCCTCGATGAAGTTGATAGTCGACGGCAAGCCATATGACGTGGATGTCGAGCCCGAGATGCCGCTTCTCTGGGTTCTCCGGGATGAGCTGGGCATCACCGGTCCAAAATACGGCTGCGGTATTGCTCAGTGTGGTGCTTGCACCGTGCATATCGACGGCATGCCGGCCCGCGCCTGTTCAATTCCGGTGGGGGACGTGACAGGCAAGGTCACGACCATCGAGGGATTGGGCCAACCGGCCGCGTTGCACCCGGTTCAGTCGGCCTGGATCGAACACCAGGTTGCACAATGCGGCTACTGCCAGTCCGGCCAGATCATGTCGGCCGCGGCGCTGCTGGCGATCAATCCGAATCCGACCGACGCCGATATCGACGCTGTCATGAGTGCCAATCTCTGCCGCTGCGGCACCTATCCGCGGATACGGGCCGCGATCAAGACCGCGGCGAGCCGGTTGAAGGGGGCGTGATATGGGCCGCATCCGAACAATCGCGCGACGCACATTCCTGATCGGGTCGGCCGCCATCGCAGGCGGCGTGGCCTTTGGCGCTTACGCCTACAAGAAGGCGATCGCGAACCCGCTGCTTGACGAACTCGCCGCGGGCGAGGCGGCGATCACGCCCTATGTCAAGATCGACGCCAAGGGCGTAACCCTGATCACCCCGCGCGCCGATGTCGGCCAGGGCACACGTTCAGTGCAGGCCTATCTGCTCGCCGAGGAACTTGATGTCGACCCGCTCCAAATGCGGCTCGATCCGGGTCCGCCCAGCAAGGCCTACTACAACGGCAAGGTGCTGGAGGACAGCTTCCCGATCCCCGCGACCAATGACGGTGAGGTTGCGCGCACCGTGCGCGGCTCGGCCGATATTGTCGCGCGCCTTGCCGGCCTGCAGATCACCGGCGGCTCGTCCACCGTGCCGGACGCCTTCGACAAGCTGCGCATGGCCGGCGCGGTGGCGCGCGAGACGCTGAAGGAAGCGGCATCGAAAAAGAGCGGGGTGGCGCGGCGCCACCTGCAGACCCGCGACGGCGCCGTAGTCCTTCCGGATGGAACAGCGATTCCGTACCCGGCACTCGCTTCGATCGCAGCGACCATTGAGCCCGTGACCGATGTCACGCTGCGGCCGCCAAGCGAATGGCGCTACATCGGCAAGAAGCTGCAGCGCACCGATATTGTGGCGAAATCAACGGGGGCGCAGAACTACGGCATCGATATCCGGATGGAGCGGATGGTCTTTGCTACCGTTCGCGCCAACCCGGGCATTGGCGGCAAGGTCAAGCGTTACGACGCCAGCGCGGCCGAGAAGATGCGCGGCGTCAAGCGAATCGTACCCATCACAAACGGCGTCGGCGTGATTGCCGACAACACCTGGCGGGCGTTCCGCGCCGCGGCCGCGATCGACATCGAATGGGATGCTCCCGACTATCCGGCGAGTTCGGCGGCGATGTGGGAGAGGCTGGAGAACTCCTTCACCAGCGCGCATCGGGAGCTGCGGTTCAAAAACGAGGGCGATGTCGAGGCCGCGTTGGCGGCTGCCGCAACGGTGATCGATGCGGAATATCGCGTTCCCTATCTTGCACATGCGCCGCTGGAGCCGTTGAACGCGGTCGTTCTCTACACCGGCGATCGCCTCGACATCTGGACCGGAACGCAAATCCCCCGCTTTATCCAGATTCACGCGGCAGCGCTCGCCAAGCTCCCGGAAGACAAAGTCCATGTCCACGCGCAGATGGTAGGTGGAAGTTTTGGTCTCCGCCTGGAGGACACCTACGTGCTGCAGGCCGTCGAGCTCGGGATGGCGATGAAGCGCATCCCGGTCAAAATGACCTGGAGCCGCGAGGAGGATATGACGCATGATTATCCGCGACCGATGCAGATCAGTCGCGCGAAGGGAACGGTGAGGGACGGCAAGGTCGAGAGCTACGACCTGGGCATCGTCAGCCAATCGGTCACGACGTCATGGCTCGGCCGGCTGATGATGGCCCCGCCCGGCCCCGACCTCACGATCATCGCCGGTGCCTGGGATCAGCCCTTTGCCATTCCCAACTATCGCGTCACAGGCTACCGCGCCAAGGAGATGGTTCCGGTCAGCACCTGGCGCTCGGTCGGCGCGTCGGGGAACGGATTCCTGCATGCGGCTTTTCTCGACGAACTCATCCATGCGGCAGGAGCAGACCCGATGTCGGAGCTGATCCGGCTGTGCAATCACGATGTGTCGCGAAAAGTGCTGGAGACGCTGCGGGAGCTATCGGGATGGAACGGCTCGCGGATCGATGCGACCCGCGCGCGCGGCGTCGCATTCACGCTGTCATTCGGCGTGCCGGTGGCGGAAGTGGTCGAGGTCAACAATACGCCGCAGGGCATCAAGATCGAAAAGGTCTATGCGGTTTGCGACGTCGGGCGGATCGTCGATCCCGTCAATTTCGAATCGCAAATGATGGGAGGCGTGATCTGGGGCCTGGGCCATGCCATGAACTGCGAACTGACCTACGAAAACTATGCCCCGCAACAGACCAACTACCACGCCTACGAAGGCATGCGGCTCCATCAGACGCCGGAGATCGTGGTGAAGGGCCTGCAGCTCGGCAGCCAGATACGAGGGATCGGCGAGCCGGCCGTGCCGCCGGCGGCGCCCGCGCTCGCCAACGCGATCTTCGCCGCCACCGGAAAACGCATCCGCGAGCTCCCGCTGAACAAGCAGATACCGTTTGTGTGAGGGAAAGACATGAAAACACCTCTCGCAATCACGCTGCTGCTTGTGCTGGCGTACCCTGCCCACGCACAGGATTCCGGACTGGAAACCTGGCGCAAGATTCATGAGGTGTTCAGCCACGCCCGCTGCGCCAATTGCCATGTCGGCAGCGATGGCCGGCCGATGTGGTCCGAACCGGGCCGCCTGTCGCCGCGGCCGCACGGCATGAACATCAATGCCGGCGAAAGCCGGATTGGCGCGGAGACGCTCCCCTGCGGCACCTGTCACGGCAAAACAAATGCGCAAACTCCCCATGGGCCGCCGGGGGCCGAAATCTGGCTGCTGCCGCCAGCGACAATGCAGTGGTTCGGCAAGACGAGCGCGGAGATCTGTGCGCAGATCAAGGATCCCACGCGCAATGGTGAACGCCACGGCATCGAAAAGATTGCGCAACACATCACCGACGAAAAACTGGTTCACTGGGGATGGGAGCCCGGTCCCGGACGTGCTCCAGCGCCCTACTCACGCGAACAGCTGGTGTCCTTCCTCCGCCAATGGGACAAGGAAGGCGCGCCTTGCCCAAAGGAGTAGGGCTTGCTCGAAATGCGGCCCCGGCTCATAAGCCACACGCTTGGTCGATTGCGGGCCAAAAGCAGAACAAAACCGCCCCTGCCTTGAAGCCTCCACATTGCCAATGGAGAAGCGGCCCTATATTGCGCCGGCTTGGTGGGCAATGGACGCCTGGGGAACGATGAAAAATCGTGCGGTTGGCAGGGTGATGGCGGGCTTTCTGCTGCTGGCAGCCGCGCCTGCAATGGCGGCCGAGTCCCCGGCCGAGCAGATTTCCAGCTTCCGTCTCAAGCATGGCGAGGTCCGCGTCGTGCGCGATGCAACCCTCGACCGCATCGCGATGGAGCAGGCGCGCGCAATGGCGGCGAAGGGCGATCTCAGTCATGACGTCCTCGGCCCGTTCGGCAGGCGGATCGCGCCGGCGCGAGCGGGGAACGCCGCCGAGAACATTGCCTACGGTTACGACAGTTTCGACAAGACGCTCGGCCAGTGGATCGACTCCTCCGGGCACCGCAAGAATTTGCTGCTGCACAACGCCTCCCGCGTCGGGGTGGCAAGCGCCAGGGATGCAAGCGGCAAGCGCACCTACTGGGCCATGGTGATCGCGGGCGACTACGAGCCGAAGCCGGGCAAGGGCAAGAAAGGCAAGGAGCCTGTCGTTGCCGCGAAACGAGAGACCTGGTCCTTTGCTACGGGCCGGCCCAAATCGGGCGGCTGCACCATCAAGGTGCTCAGCCTTTGCATCTGAGGCAAAGCCCCTAGTCTGCACGGATCGGCTTCGTCAGCGGAGCGTTGATCGTCTCTCGTCGACCCATCTCACCGGCAAGCGGAAACGCGCAGCGGCGGCCGAGATGGCGCCACCGCATCGAGGCACTCGGCCGCGCCGAGCTTCGTTGGGTCAATAGGACGGCTAATAGCCTTGCCGCTGCCGCGCAAAGGCGTAACGCGGGTTGATCCCACAATACGAGCGGGTGCCAGATGCGGTCGCCCAGCATTGTTCGTAGGTCCAGAAGTGGCAAAGGCCCGGCCAGCCCCAGTCTCCTCCTCTTAGGCAGTAAGGATAGTCTTGAGCGGCGGCGGGATTTGATCCGGCCGCTGTCAGCACGGCTGCAGCGGCAACGGCGGCGAATAGAAGACGGCGCATGAATAGCTCCTCAGAATTGGTCCTGGAGCCCTACGGCAACCAATGGTCGCCATGGTGGTCATAGGCCAACGCGCCTCCACAAGTGGCGTTGATCTAGATCAAGGGATCGCGCGCCACGCCATAGCGGTTGCGGCTTGTCCGCCTGCGCCCTTCCCAATCCAAAAAGACTCAGGGGTTGCGGCCGACATGGATCGCCCCGGCAGCAGCAAGCGGGATTCGAAAAATACAAACCATGGAATTCGCCTCGCCTGACGCGCCAACGCGCATCCTGCAAAATGACGAAGAGTCTCTTGTTCGAAAATGAGACGTTCGAAAATAGGACATACGCGCGCGCAGTTTGCGTTTGTCCTTTGGTTAATGATCAGTAAACTTCGCGAGGGGCAGAGTAGTGTCGCAGGGAGTACTGTCACCATGAGATACGCAATCTTTCTACTTGCGCTTGGCGCTATGTCGTCATCGCAAGTTTCGGCAGGCGAGCTGCAATCCGTCTACGTGGCGCCGGGTGGCGTCTATATCTCGTCTGCCAACGTTAACGTCGGGACCGGAAACGGTTACCCAGCTTATCGGGCGCCGGACGCCACGTACTACGGACCAGGCGCATACGCACCGGGCTATGTGCCACCGGGCCAGGTATACAGAGCACCGACATACTATGGAGGATATCGATCCGCGTACCCGCCGCGCCCGGCATACATTGAACAGTCAGAGTACGCCTACGCTTATTCGGATGCACTTCCGCCGCGGCCGCCCGCACCCGTGCCATACTACGGCGGCGCGCGTTGCGGATACGATCCAGCCTACGGCCGGTCGGGATATTGTGACTGATGCTTGCTGCGACAAAGGGCGGCTCGGCGCGAGCCGTCCTTTGGCGCGACCGGGCCAGACCTTTCGAACGATCAATTGCCAACTTGCAACAGCAAGCGGATGTCCGTGCTGGCAAGGGTGCCGTGATCCATCGTTATGACGGCCAGATCGACGACGTTCAGTGATTTTGGGCGGTCATAAACGTACTTGATGTGCCACATCGAGCTGAAGTCCGGCGTGACGATGAAGTCGCTGGATCGCAGCACCCGCGTCATCAATTTGACGGCGTCGCGGTTCGTGATCGGCGATTGCAGGATGGCATCGATCAGAACGGCCAGCGTGGTGCCATTCGTCAGCATGGCGCGCGCGTTGTCGTCACCATGGACGCTCCTCAAGGCGCTAACAATCGTCGCGACGGTGCGCGGGTCGCGCATCGGTGACCTCGACTGACCGGCAAAAAGCCAAAACGCCCCGCCCCGCGTCTTAACTACTCAGCGGGACAGAAAAAATGTCGGGCGATTGCGTCGGACCCGCGGCACCTTTGGTAAAATTATTGCTATCCACAGCCCTTTTTCCTCTCCGGCGCCGGGTGGGCGACCTCCTTCTGATGGCCGCCCGGGTTGCGCCGCAACGTCCGCTTTGGGCCAAAAGCGGAGGCAGGCCGGAGGACTGGGCCAGCAGCCGGCTTTGCCGGTCAGACTGTCGCCCTCCCCTTTCTCCTGCGCAGGCTGTCGGATATGAGAGGTTGCCACCGGAACGTGCCGATCGTTTCCTGCGACGATTGGCGGCGTGAATGGTGCCCCCGGCGGTTGGTACAGTCAAAAATCGAGATTCGAACAAGCGCGGACAGGCATCTCAACCGAGGCATGGCATGGCAATTCGATTTGCGACGGCGCAGCACACCGTGGCGATGCGGCGCTGGGGGCCTCCCGCCATTGCGACGCTGGCGGCGATGGCCGCACTGACGGCGCTGGCCGCCGGCGCCGCGGCGAGACAGGCGCGCCCCGCCTCACCCACCGAGGCCACAGCGCCGCGCGATGCGGGCGAGCCGATCATGGCGATTGTGTCGATCAAGACCCAGCAGGTCACTTTCTACGACGCCGATGGCTGGATCTTCCGCGCGCCGGTGTCGACCGGCACCACGGGACGCGAGACGCCGGCCGGCGTCTTCGCCATTGTCGAGAAGGACAAGGATCACCGCTCGACCATGTATGACGATGCCGAGATGCCGAACATGCAGCGCATCACCTGGAACGGCATCGCGCTGCATGGTGGGCCGCTGCCCGGCTATGCGGCCTCGCACGGCTGCGTGCGGATGCCGTTCGGCTTTGCGGAGAAGCTGTTCGACAAGACGCGGATCGGGATGCGGGTGATTATCTCACCGAACGACGCTGCCCCGGTCGAGTTTTCCCACCCGGCGCTGTTCGTGCCGAATGCCGAAGCCATTGCGGCGGCTCCGGCGCGTGCCGAGACGGTGGCCCGCGAGGCGGCGGAGGCCATCAAGGCGGCCGACGAGGCGAAGAAAGGCGCCGCGACAGCGGCGCGCGAGGCAGCAGCGCTTGCGGCATCACTGCGCAAGCTGGAAGGACTGAAGGCCCGCGCCGACGCCGAGCTCGCGTCCGCCGACAAGGCGCTCGCCGCCGCGAAGACGGACGAGGCCAGGGCGAAGGCCGAGGAACTGAAGCAGAAGGCCGCCGCAAAGGCTGCGGAAGCCGCAGCACAGCTCGATGCCGCCAGGACCGAGGCGAAATCGAAGCCCGACGCCAACGCCGTCAAGGCCGCCATCAAGGCGGCCGACGCCAAGAAGGTTGCCGCCGCCAAGACGGCGACCGAGGCGAAGCTCGCGCTCGAGCCGGTCTCGGTCTACATCAGCCGCGCGACGCAGAAGCTTTACGTAAGGCGCAACACGCACAAGCCGGCGCCGGACGGAGGCGGCGAGGTGTTCGATACGACCATCGAGGTCCCGGTCACGATCCGCGATCCGGGAAAACCGATCGGCACACATATCTTCACGGCGATGGCGCAGAGCGGGGCGAGCCTGCGCTGGAGCGCGGTCACGATCGAGAACGGAGACGACGCCAAGGGCGCGCTCGACCGCATCAGCATCCCGAAGGATGTGCTCGATCGCATCGCGCCGACTGCATTGCCGCGATCCTCGATCGTCGTCTCGGACGAGCCGCTGAGCAAAGAGACGAACTATCGCACCGAGTTCGTCGCGGTCCTGAGCAAAGAGCCGCAGGGCGGCTTCATCACGCGCAAGCCCACCGTCGACGTCTATGCCGAGAACCCCAACGGCTGGGGCGATGGCGGCTTCGGCTTCTTTTTCAACCCCAATGTGAGCCCCCAGCCTGGCTATCCGCGTCAGCGCGGCGGCCAATATTATTATCAGCCGCAACCGGGCTATCAGGTGCAACCGGGCTATCAGCCGCGACCAAGCTATCAGTCACAACCGGGCTATCGGCAGCAACCGGGCTGGTGATAAAGCGAGCCCAAGCCGGCCGCGTCGGCTCTCGCTCAAGGCCCATCTCAAAGGGGTACGGATGACCTGCGGGCCATGCCTTGTGACAGTGTGGCTGCCAGACTGCATGCTTGCGCCAATGCAGGTTTGAGCGTTGAATTCCGTCACTCTGCGCCTGGCGGGATAGTTGAAGCCCGCCTTTATGAAGGCTCTTTCAAATGAGCAACGGGCTGCAGTTTGACGAAGAGACCAGCCGAAAGGTCGAGGCGCTTTACCTTACCCCGGATGTCGTTGCGCAGCGGTGCCAAGTGTTAAAGGCGCTGCAACTACGACAAGGTGAACGGGTCCTTGATATCGGTAGCGGCCCTGGCCTCTTGGCATATGACATGGCGGCTTCAGTCGGGCGGGACGGCGGCATTTCCGGTATCGATATCAGCGAAGACATGCTGGCCATGTCGCGAAAGCGCTGTGCCAATCAGCCTTGGACTGAATTCCGGATGGCTGATGCAACCAGGCTGCCGTATCCGGATAACTGGTTCGATGCCGCAGTTTCAACTCAAGTCTACGAATATGTTGCGGACATTCACGCAGCGCTCGCAGAGCTTTATCGAGTAATGCGCCCGGGCGGTCGAGCGGTCATTCTGGATACGGATTACGCATCATTGGTCATTCACACGAGCGATCCGAGGCGCATGCAGCACGTACTATCGGCCTGGGATGAACATTTCGTGCACGCCGGCCTACCCCGTGTGTTGTCATGGCATCTCCGCGATGCCGGTTTTGACATCCAGCAACGCGACGTGATTGCGATGTTCAACCCCGAATACCACGATAATACTTACGCTAGACGGGCATTGGCGATCATGGCATCGTTTGCTGCAGGACGCCGAGGTGTTTCGCAAGAGGAAGCGAACGCCTGGCTTGCGGAGTTCGCTGATCTCGGCAGGGAGGGCAGGTTCTTCTTTAGCATCAATCGCTATCTCTTTCTTGCAGTGAAGAACACCTCCAGTCAGACGCCAAGCGCCGTGCCCCAAAGCTGACGTCCCGGGTTAGAACGCACACAGCGCCACGCCGTGCTTCATGCCCGGACCGCGCAAGCGCATGCCAAAAGTGATGGGCCGGTGCCCTATTCGGTGCTTGTTCTTTGCCGCCAACGCGGGCAGAACATTTCCCGAATGACCCATCCGGAGCAGGAAACCCGTGGCTGAACACCGGCCTGTCGCCTCGATCGAAGCCGTGGAAAGCGGCCTGGCCGCGCAAGGCTATATCGCGAGCCGGCAGATCGCGACCGCGGTCTATCTCGCGCAGCAGATCGAAAAGCCGATCCTGGTCGAGGGCCCCGCCGGCGTCGGCAAGACCGAGCTTGCGAAAGCGATCGCGCATTGGCGTGGGCAAAAGCTGATCCGGCTGCAGTGCTACGAGGGCCTCGATGAGGCCAAGGCGCTGTATGAGTGGAAGTACGCAAAGCAGCTGCTCTACACCCAGATCCTGAAGGACAAGCTCGGCGAGGTGCTGGGTGGGGCGGAGACGCTGCACGCCGCGCTCGATCAATTGCACGATTTCGGCGATGTGTTTTTCTCCAAGGAGTTCGTCGAGCCGCGGCCGCTGCTGCAGGCGCTGGAGCAGGAGGCCGGCTGCGTGCTGCTGATCGACGAGATCGACAAGTCGGATGCCGAGTTCGAATCGCTGCTGCTGGAAATCCTCAGCGACTTCCAGGTCACCATTCCCGAGCTCGGCACGGTGTCAGCGGTGGCCCCGCCGACGGTGATCCTCACCTCCAACAGCGAGCGCGACCTTGGCGACGCCTTGAAACGGCGCTGCCTGCATCTGCATATCGGCTTCCCCGAGCAGAGACTGGAGGAGCGCATCGTCGAGAGCCGCGTGCCCGGCATCTCGCAGACGCTGCGCCGGCAGATGGTCGCCTTCATCCACGAGATCCGCACGCTGGACCTGAAGAAGCTGCCGTCGGTGAGCGAGACCATCGACTGGGCGCGCGTGCTGGTGCTGCTGCAGGCCGGCGAGCTCGACCACGAGATCGTCAAGGATACGCTGAACGTGCTCTTGAAATACGAGACCGATATCGAGGCGGCGCTGCCGCAGGTCTCGACTTTCGTGGCCAAGGCGGCGCGGCAGAACGTGTTCGGTTAGCGCACCATGCGAGAGAACCTGCATCGCTTCTTTCGGGCGGCGCGGGGAGCCGGGGTCCGGGTCTCGCCCGCCGA
>Ga0081455_10007575_pt1 | contig 11413 bp, 10 predicted proteins | sample TabmetS3T2R1_FD_70207 | JGI IMG/M metagenome (GOLD analysis project Ga0081455, IMG submission 70207) | Tabebuia heterophylla rhizosphere microbial communities from the University of Puerto Rico - S3T2R1 | ecosystem: Host-associated > Plants > Roots > Rhizosphere ...
CATCTTAAGTTTGCTACGCCCGCCCGAGCACCTCTCCACGACTTAATGAGGCTGAGCCCGTCGAAGCCCGCGACCAATGCCGGCTGAGCTTGTCGAAGTCCGCTGTGATCGCCGGCGATTGACAGGCTCAGCCGCCGATGATCGAGAGAGGGCTACCTGCGCTGCGCGCGGTAGTAGTTGATCAGCGCCTGCGTCGAGGAGTCTTGTTTGGCCAGGGCTTCGTCGTCGCCTGAGACGGCTGGGGCTATCTGTAGCGCAAGCTGCTTGCCTAGCTCGACGCCCCATTGGTCGAAGCTGTCAATTCCCCAGACCACACCCTCGGTGAAGGTGATGTGCTCGTACAGCGCGATCAGTTCGCCTACGACACGCGGGCTGAGCTCTGGGACCATGATCGATGTGGTTGGGCGGTTGCCCGAGAAGACCCGTGCCGGCACGATCGCGTCCGGAGTACCTTCCGCGCGAACCTCGTCGGCGGTCTTGCCGAAAGCCAGCGCCGCAGTCTGGGCGAAGAAGTTCGCCAGAAAGAGCTCATGCACGTCGTTGTCACCGTCGACCAGCGGGTAGGCGGGATTGGCCACGCCAATGAAATCGCAGGGGATCAGCTGCGTCCCCTGGTGGATCAGCTGGTAGAAGGCGTGCTGACCGTTCGTACCGGGCTCGCCCCAGAAGACCTCGCCCGTTTCCGTCGTCACCGGCGAGCCGTCATAACGAACGCTCTTGCCGTTCGACTCCATGGTGAGCTGCTGCAGGTACGCGGGGAACCGGTGCAGGAACTGCGCGTACGGGAGGACAGCATGGCTGCCGGCGTTGAAGAAGTTCCGGTACCACACGTTCAGCATGCCCATCAGTGCAGGCACGTTGCTGGCAAGTTCTGTTTCGGCGAAGTGCCGGTCGATCGCGTGGAAGCCTGCGAGGAAGTCTGCAAAGTTCGCCGGTCCGATGGCAACAGCGACCGAGGTACCGATTGCCGAGTCGACTGAGTACCGGCCGCCCACCCAATCCCAGAAGCCGAAGGCGTTCTCCGGGTCGATGCCGAACGCGGCCACCTTGTCCAGCGCGGTTGAGACCGCAACGAAGTGCTTGGCGACGGCGGCACCGGCTGGGTCGTCACCGGCTTCGATGGCGCCGGACTCGCGAAGCTTGTCAAGCAGCCAGCTACGGGCCAAGCGCGCATTGGTCAACGTCTCCAGCGTGGTGAAGGTCTTGGAGGCAACGATGAAGAGGGTGGCCTCTGGATCAAGATCCTTGGTCTTCTCTGCTACGTCAGTCGGGTCAATGTTGGAGACGAAGCGCGCCTTCAGACCGGGTTTCACATACGGCTGCAGAGCCTCGTAGACCATCACCGGGCCAAGATCAGATCCACCGATTCCGATGTTGACCACTGTCGTGATCGGCTTCCCGGTGACGCCCACCCATTCGCCACTGCGCACCTTGTCGGCAAAGGCGTACACCTTGGCAAGTACCTGGTGGACCTCCGGGATGACATCAACTCCATCGACGACCAGACTGGATCCCTCGGGGGCACGGAGGGCCGCGTGCAGCACCGCTCGATCCTCGGTGACGTTGATGTGCTCGCCAGCGAACATGGCGTCGCGGCGTGCCACTAGACCGACCTGATCGGCAAGATCAACAAGGGTGCTCAGGATGTCGGCGTTGATCAAATTCTTGGAAAGATCGACATAGAGGTCGCCGGCACTGAACGTGAACGATTTTGCCCGCGACTGATCGGCGGCGAACCAGCCGCGTAGATCAGGTTCGAGAGATCCGTAAAGCGTTGTAAGCCTTGCCCAGGCCGGGGTCGTCGTCGGGTCTACAGGCTGGCTCATCGGGCTCCCCCTCGTGGTTGGGCTGGTACCAGGTCACACTACTGAGCCCCACTCACTCACCTCAATGACCTGCGCCGCTGCTGAGTGCATGCCGCCGGGTTCGGTACCGTGCGGAACATGGATCCCCGGCTGGCCAGGTCGCGACCGGAGCCAGACCGTCCATACCCGCCAGGCGAGTCGGAGTTCCGCACCGATCTCGAGCGGATCCGGTTTGCGAGCGCTCTCTCCCGGCTGGCCGAGGTCACGCAAGTGGTTACTTCGATGGCAACCAGCGGAGTCGTGCACAACCGGCTCACGCACACGATGAAGGTGACGGGAGTCGCTCGCGCGATCGCGGTGCGACTACTTCGCACGCAGGATCAGGATCTGCTGCAGGATCTTGGAGGTCTTGATCATGTTGTGGTTCAGGCGGCAGCCACGGCTCATGATCTTGGCCATCCTCCCTTCGGTCACGTGGGCGAGCGCGTTCTTGATCGATTGGCGCGGGAGCGGTTCGGATTGGCGGATGGTTTCGAGGGAAACGCGCAAAGCTTTCGGATTTTGACCGAGCTGGAGGTTCTGGGACCTGGCACCCTGGGCCTCAACCTCACCGCAGGGACCCGAGCTGCGGTGCTGAAGTATCCCTGGGCCTGCTTCCACTATCCAGATCCTCATCCGGTTGACTGGCCCATTCCGCCACGTGGTGCCGGCCACGCTCGAGGTGCTGCGGGAGCGGCGAAGTTTTCCGCATACCTCATCGACCTGCCGCAGATGCTGGAAGCTCTAGCCGCATTCCCTGAGCTGCCACCGGGGCGGCAGACGTTGGAGTGCTCGGTGATGGATCTCGCTGATGACATTGCGTATTCCCTGCACGACGTGGATGACTTTCATCGCTCGGGTGTGCTGCAGTTCTCTCCGGTCTCCAGCGAATTTCGATCATGGCAGAACGGACGATCCGGTTTCGCTGATCTTGATGCCAGCGATCTGGTACGCGCCCGCCGGCAAGCGGGAGCCGGCCTGGAGCGCTTGCGCCGACAACTGAAGCGCAGCGACGGCTGGATCTTCGATGAGGACATCTTCGCGACTGCGGTGCAGACGGTCGGCGAAGAGTTCGTAGACGGCGTGCTGGCGACACCGTACGACGGATCGATGGCCGCGGATCGCGCGATCTCGGGCTTCACCTCCAGGTGGATCGACCATTTGATCAGTTCGGTCAGTCCGAATCCGGATCCTCCAGTTCGCTCCGGATATGTATCCATGGATGCGCAGGCATGGCATGAGGTGTCGGTGCTGAAGTTCGTCAACCAGTACTTCATCTTGGACCGGCCCGACCTGGCGATGTTCCAGCGCGGTCAGGAGCAGACAGTCGAACACGTCGTCCTCGCACTCAATGACTGGCTCTCAGACCGCATAGACGCGGATCGGGCGCCGCGGCGGCTGCTGGATCTGGTGAATGCAGCCAGCTACGGGTATCAGAGAGCGGCCAAGGAGCACTCGGAGTGGTTCGGCGGAAATGTTTCCGATGCCGACCTGGCGCGAATGGGCAGAGGCCGCGGGATCATCGATTTCGTCAGCAGCCTGACGGACGCTCAAACCATCGCGTTTGGCGCGCGGCTGGGCGGAGCGAGCGGATTGTTGTGGAGCAGCAGTTTGTGAGGACCCTTTTTTCGAGCCGCTCGCGCATCGCGCCTGGAATCCGCCGCCGTCCTCCGTGCGGCGGCGCGCGATTCCCGACGATCGCAGCTGTTTGTTTATGAGCTGCTCGCGCATCGCGCTTTGAATCCGCCGCCGTCGTCGTCGCTCGCAGAGGAAACTACGCCTCCGCTCGCTCCTCCTCCGTGCGGCGGCGCGCGATTCCCGACGCTCGCGGCTCGGGGCGTATGTCCACAGTTCGTGGGGGCGAGAACCGGATCGTAGGATCGTACTGGCGCGCGAAGCGGCGGGGGGTTCAAGGGGGTTGTCCCCCATGCTTCAGCAGTCCGCGTCACGACCGGCAGGCTGTCGCCGGTAACAGACTGTTGGGAGTCGCCATGCCTGAGCATGCAACGACCAGTGATCAGCCATCCAGCCCACTTCGTAGGCTTGCCCGCCACCGTCCGATCGCAATGTTTCTCGTCATCGTGTTGGGCTTGTCGCTGCCGGTGGACGCAGCTCTGCTGGCCAGTGGCCAGGACATAACACCCGGCATCCTGCTCTCGGTAATCCTGCTACTCGGCTGGGCCACGTTGGTAACCGCGCTGAGTGAGGGCCGCGTTGGGGTGCGGCGGCTTTTCGGCGGCGTGATCCGCTGGCGAATGGGCCTTGCGCGGTTTGCGGTCCTCGTAACCGCCATACCGCTCCTGACACTGCTGGTCGCTGCCGTAACCGGTACCCTCATATCGCCCCCGGACGGCTGGCTTAATCTGGTCGGCTCCTATCTTTTCCGAACATTCATTTTCGGGCTGCTGCTTGTCAACCTGTGGGAAGAGACAGCTTGGGGTGGCTTCATGCAGAGCCGACTCATGGCAAGGCGCGGCTTGCTGATCGGATCTCTGCTCACCGCGATTCCGTTCTTCGTGATCCACATTCCGAACGCCTTCGCTGAACAAGGTTTGAAGAATACGAGCTTGGAAGAGGCGGCGGTAAATCTCTCCCTTATCGCCCTGGTCGCACCATTCTTCCGATACCTGCTTGGGACCCAACTCATCGATTCAGGCGGCAGCATTCTTGCAATCGCCCTGCTGCACTCCTCGTTCAACGCGGCTGGTCAGCTGAGTGCGGTTGCCGGCGATTGGCAGTACATACCCGCCATGATCTTGCTCACCCTTGCCGTGATCGTCTATCGCCGGTTGCGTGGCCGGTCCTTCAGCCGCGGATATGCTCCGGCGTTGGTCGCACCCACGCTCGCGCGGCCGGCGAGCGAGCCGGTCGGCTAGGGCCGGACAAGATCAAATTCGGCGATTTTTGCGGGGCTTGGCCGGTATTGGCTCGCTGCCGGGAATCCAGTTGAGGATGCTTGACCGCTCCAGAAACTCATCGGAATTGATGTCTCCACGGGCGAACCGTTCCGCGAGGATGCGCTTGGCCTCTTCTTCAGGCGATCGGTGGCTGTCCAGTTTGGGCAGGGGAAGTTTGCCCTGGTGCCACAGGTACAGCAGAGCGAGGACGAGAAGCAGCAGAAGAAGAAGGCTGCCGAGGAAGGGCAGCATGGAGAGCGAACTCTCCAACTCGTGAGGGCCACGTGCTCCGTCGAATGGTCCATGTGGGCCCATAGGTCAACCTCTCTCTTGAGCGTCTCCTGGTGACCTTGATCGTTTAAAACCCGCCTAGGTCTCAGCGATGATCACGCTGTCAGTCAGCTGTGAATGGTCTCCGGCCGTGATCACTCACTGGCGTTCTCGGCTTCGCCTGCCAAGATCAAATAGAGGGAACGTCGGGCACGTGCCAATACTTGCGCTGCAGCCTCGACCTGCTCCGCACTGCCACTGATGCCGATCTGGCGCACCGCCGCATGTAGCTCATGCAATGGCTCTCTCAAGTCAGTGCCGGCGGACCGATCGGCAAACTCGGCGAATGGGTCTCCCAGGCGAGCGCTGCGCTCCTCCACGTAGCTGCGCCCTTCCGAAGTAAGGGTGACCAACCTGCGGCCGCCCTCCTCACGGGTCGTGACGAGGCCCTCGTCCTCAAGTTGTGCGATGGTCGGATAGACCGCACCTGGGCTGGGTCGCCATGCACCGCCCGTACGGTCGCTCATCGCTTGCATGATCTGGTAGCCGTGCATCGGCTCATCGGCTAGCACGAGCAGGATGGCCGTGCGTACATCACCCCGGTGAATACGCCCTCGCCCCCGCCCACGCTCGCGGCCACGTTGCGCGCCGCGGCTGCCTCGGTCCCGACGATCATGGGGCCGGTGCGCGTGACCACCAGGGCCACCCTTGCCGCCGGGCCCGTCCCAGCCACCTTCTGGCCGGCGTTCAAACTGCTCGAACGGACGTCGATCTTTGTGTCGCATTTAATCTCCTTATGTAGTAGACGACATTATCACGATATATCGCGATACGCTCAATTACAACCCTGATCTGATGCAAAGCATTCCGGGCCGTACGCTCCTTGGACGCCAGGAGCACTGGACCGACTGAGCGCTGCGGCACGTTTCCGCGCACGTGATGGAAAACGTGCGCCTGACGTATGCCGAGGGCGTACTTTTGCGCACCTGTGGTCGGAAACGTACGCCCGGCCGCTTCAGATCACGCGCCGAGAGCTACCTGTCTACGCCTTGGCGATCGTCAGGGAATTGCCCCGCTCAATGCGGGTCGACAGCGTCTCGGCCTTGATCCAGTCTTCGTGGCGTAGCAGGTCGTCGCCGTCGGGGAGCGTGAGCACGATCCGGTCGGTCAGCTCGAGCCCGGCATCCTTGCGCATCGTGTTGACCGTGTGAATGATCTCGTAAACCCTGCCCCTGAGCTCGAGCTCTGCGTCGATCTCGGTGTCGACAGCGACCGAAAGCGTTACGTCGTCCGCGATCGCCCAGCCTGGAATCTCAACCCGTTCTCCGCGGATCACGTCATCGGCTTCGAGTTCCACACCCGCGACCCGAATACGGCCGTCCCCGAGCTCCTCCGCCTCGCCACGCTCGAGCGCCGCCTTGACTTCGGGAACCTTCGAGCCCAGCCGCGGCCCCAGCACCCGCAGGTTGGGCAGCAGCCGGACATGGGCAACGGGCCCCTGGTCGAAGCCGACCTCGTCCACGCGCAGTTCCTCGGCGATCTCGTCGGCATGCTCCCCTGCGAGCCGAGAGCCGCGCACGTACACGCGCCGTAGCGGCTGGCGCAGCTTCACACCCGCCGTGCCGCGCGCCTCGCGACCGAGCTCCACGATCCGGCGTACCTCGGCGATCTCGGCAAGCAGGCGCTCGTCGGGCTGAGCAAACTCCGGCCAGCCTGCGAGGAAGACGCTCTCCGGAGCGCCCTCGCACGCGTCGGCGACGAGGTTCCGCCACAGGTGGTCGGCAAGGAATGGCATGACCGGCGAGATCACCCGCAAACCCGTGACCACAGCGAACCAGAGCGTCCGGAACGCCGCGTCGTCGTAGGCGTAGAAGCGCCGCCGCGACCGGCGGATGTACCAGTTCGAGAGGTCGTCGACGAAGGACTCGAAGGCCGCGATCATACGGTAGGTGAGCTGCCCCTCAAGCGCTGCGGTCGCATCAGCAACCAGCTTTCCGGTACGCGCGATGAGCCAGCGATCGAGGGCACGGAGCTGCACCCCGGCCGGTCCCGCCGCCAGATCGTCGAAGTTCGGCCGGAAGCCCTCGATGTTCCCGTACCGAACGAGGAACCCGACCGAGTTCCACAAGGTGAGGAGCTTGCGCTTGATCTCATGTGCCGGCCCGTAGCCAAAGAACAGGTCGCGATCCGGGGGCTGATCGCAGTACTGCCAGCGCATAACGTCGGCGCCCATACGCGCGAACGCTTCCTCGGCTGGAATGAGATTCCCCCAGGAGCCGTGCATCGGGCGCCCGTGCTCGTCGAGCATCTTCTCGTAGCCGAGGACGGACCGGAACGGCGCCCTGTCCACGAGACAGACCGACATGAAGAGCTGCGAATAGAACCAGAGGCGGATCTGCTCACGCATCTCGGAGACCCAGTGGGCAGGAAACCAGGTCTCCCAATAGTTGTGGTCGGGAAGATCGGCGCCGGTGAGGCCCTCAGCGGCACCGGTCCCGTAGCCGCCATCACGCCACCCCGGGTTCTGCCAGCCGAGCGTCGAGAAAGGAACGATTCCAGCGTCGAGCCAGACGTCGCCGATCTCGGGTATCCGCCGCACACCTTCCGCCCCGCACGCCGGGCAGCGAATCTCGACGGCATCGATCCACGGGCGGTGGAGCTCTTCAAGCTGATCCATCCCGGCCGTCGCCAGCTCCTCGAGCTCGGCACGGGAACCCACCACAGTGACGTGCCCGCAGGTGCACGGGTAGATGGGGAGCGGCAGCCCGAAATAACGGCGTCGGGATATGTTCCAATCACCCATATTGCGGAGCCAGTCGTCCATGCGCTTGCCGAAGTAGGCCGGCGTCCATTCCACGGTCGCGTTCGCTGCAAGCAACCTCGGCCGCACCCCGTCCACGGAGATGAACCAGTCATCGGCAATGCGGAAGATGAGCGGTGTGTTGCAGCGCCAGCAGAAGGGGTAGCGGTGCGCGTACTCGCCGGCTGCGACGAGGCGGCCGCGCCCGGCGAGGTCGGCCACGATCTGCTCCGTCGATTCCGAAGTAGACAGGCCGTGCAGCCAGCCGAAGCGGTCGTAGAAACGACCCGCCTCGTCTACCGGCATGACGATGGGGAGGTCGTGTACGCGGGAAAGCTCGAAATCCTCGGTCCCGCAACCAGGCGCGATGTGGACGATGCCGGTGCCCTCGTCCATCGTGACCTCGTCCCACTCGATGACGCGGTGTTCGATGCCTTGAGTCGCGGGCAGGTTGTCGAACGGTCCGTCGTAGCGCCAGCCGACGAGCTCAGCGCCACTGCGACGCTCGACGTAGGATTCGCCGGGATAGCGTTTGACCGCAACCCACTCGCCGTTCTCCTGAAGCCCGTACTCCTCCTCCGGATGAACCGCAGCAGCGACGTTCGCGGGCAGCGTCCACGGCGTCGTCGTCCAGATCGTCAGCGATTGGCCAGGCCGGTCGATGAGCGGAAAGCGGACGAACAGCGATGGATCGATGCGCTCCTCGTAGCTCCCGACCAGCTCATGCGCCGAGATGGAGGTCCCGCAGCGCGGGCACCACTCGGTGGAGCGGTGGCCCCGATAGAGCCAGCCGCGCTCGTGAGCGAGCTTCAGGAAGCCCCAGATGTAGGAGATGTTGGTGTCGGAGAAGGTGTAGTAGTCGTTCCCCCAGTCCATCCACTGGCCGAGACGCTTTGAGCCTCGGATGAGTTCATGGGCCGACCAGGCGACTTTCTCCCGGCACTTCCGTGCGAACTCGGCGAGCCCGTACTCCTCGATTTCGCGCTTAGAGTTGAGTCCGAGCTCCCGTTCGACGCCCACCTCGATCCACAAGCCCTGACAATCGAAGCCGTTTTGGTAGCGCTGGTCGAAGCCGCGCAGCGCTTTGTAGCGCTGGAAGACGTCCTTCAGCGTGCGGCCCCAGGCCGTGTGCACGCCGAGCGTCTTGTTGGCGGTGACGGGGCCGTCGATGAAACTCCAGACCGGGCCGCCACGGTTGCTCTCACGCAGCCGATCGAAGATGCCACGTTCCTCCCACCACGTGAGGATCTCCTCCTCGAGTGCGGGATGGTCGGGAACTTGTGGAAGCTGGGAGAACATGCGGGAAGTCAGTGTAATCGGCGAGGTGGTCCGATGCTTCAGGAGTCTGTTCCACTGCCGTATGGCCTGGTGATGATCTCGAGGATGTGCCCATCCGGATCGTCCCAGTACACCCCACGGCCGCCGTCGTTGGTGTTGAACTCCCCTGGCCGCCGTTTGAACGGGTCAGCCCAATAGGGCAGGCCGCGCTCCTTGATGCGTCCGAAGATGTCGTCGAAGTCCGACTCATCAACGATGAAGGCGTAGTGCTGGGGATGGACCGGACCGTGGTCATCGGCAAAGTCCAGCGACACGTCGTTATCGGTCTGGACGACGAGAAAGGGTCCGTACGGGGTCGCGGGCGGCAAGCCCAGGATCTCAGTCAAGAACGCCGCCGACACGCGCTTGTCGCGCGCTCGGACAATCGTGTGATTCAGCCGAATAGGCATTGAGGGCTCCTTATCGGGTTGCTGGTCTATAGGAGATAGTGAACCGTGATCGGCTTCAACCACAGACCCGTACTGGTGACGGGTGCCACTGGCGTCATTGGCGCCGAGACTGTTCGGCAACTCATGGCTGTCGAAGCCGACGTGATCGCGAGCGGACGGTCGGAGGAAGCTCTCGGTGCGCTGGCGGAGGAGACCGGCGCCCGTACGCTGCCCTTCGATCTGACATCCGAGGAGAGCGTTCGCGATGCATTGGACGGGCTGGACATCTACGGCGTGGTCAATTGCGGCGGTTTCGGCGGCGAAATAGCAACGCCTATGGACACCGACCTCGCGATCTTCGACAAGGTGATCGCGATCAACACGCGCGGCGCGCTGCTGGTGACCAAGTACGCGTCCCGATCGATGATTCGCCTCGGTTGGGGCGGGTCGATCGTCAACGTCTCCAGCCAGGCGAGCCTGGTAGCGCTGCCAGGACACATTTCGTACGGTGCCTCCAAGGCTGCCCTCGACAGCATCACCCGGGTGTCGGCCCTGGAACTGGGCAAGTACAACATTCGCGTCAACGCGGTCAACCCGACTGTCGTCATGACGCCCATGTCGGCGTGGTACTGGGGTCGGGATGACATCGGCGGGCCGTTCCTGGAGCGGATGCCCTTGGGACGATGGGCGACCGAGGCTGAGATCGCCGCTCCCATCGTGTTCCTGCTCAGCGATGCCGCGTCCATGATCACGGGAGTATCGCTGCCAATAGACGGTGGTTATTCCAGCCGCTGATTTCCGGTGACGAAGCGAGCCGTACATTGTGCGGACAACGGCCTCAAAGAAAGGCGCCGACATGACGGTCCAGGTCGGCTACGACTTCTCACTCGCCGACAAGGTTGCTGTGGTGACCGGCGGCGCCTCGGGAATCGGGGCGGCGATTGTCGACGCGTACGCGGCCAAAGGCGCCACTGTGGTGGTGCTCGACAAGGCGGTAGCTGCCGGTCAGCCCGAGGTTGGCGAGGGCAGGGCATCCGCGGCCTTCAACTGCGACGTGACCATCGAGCAGTCTGTCATCGATGCCGTCAGTGCGGTGAGCGCCCAGTTCGGTCATATCGACGTGCTCGTCAACAGTGCCGGCATTGCCGTGACCGGCGCGGCGGAGGAGTTGACGATCAACGACTGGGATCAGACGATGGCGGTCAACCTCCGAGGGGCATTCCTGATCAGCCAGCACGTGGGTCGGATCATGCTCGCCCAGGGCAGCGGCACGGTGATCAGCCTGGCCTCCCAGGCGGCGACCATAGCGCTGCCGGGACATCTCGCATACTGCGCATCGAAGTTCGGCCTGGTCGGGATGACCAAGGTGTTGGCACTGGAATGGGCCGGCCGCGGAGTCACCGCCAACACCATCAGTCCCACGGTTGTGATGACTCCGCTCGCCAAGGCGCTTTGGGACAACCCAGAGGGTGACGCCCTGAAGGCCCAGATCCCTACCCAGAGGTTCGCTGAGCCGGAGGAGATCGCTGCCGTCGCTGTCTTCCTGGCAAGCGACGCTGCGAAGATGATCAATGGCGTCGACTTGCTCGTCGACGGCGGCTACACGATTCGCTGAAGGGACCACAACCATGACCCAGACCGCCACCGCCGCGATCACCACCATCCCAGAGCGGATGCGCGCCAGCGTGCTGACCGCGCCACTGGCACTCAGCGTGGAGGAGGTGCCGACGCCTCCGATGGCCAGCGACGAAGTCCTTGTCAAAGTTGCCGCCGTGGGAGTGTGCGGCTCCGACACTCACTACTACCGGCACGGTCGGATCGGCGACTTCGTCGTCACTGCTCCCTTGATCCTCGGCCATGAATTGTCCGGCCGAATCGTCGCAGTCGGCGAGGAGG
>Ga0081455_10007576_pt1 | contig 11412 bp, 9 predicted proteins | sample TabmetS3T2R1_FD_70207 | JGI IMG/M metagenome (GOLD analysis project Ga0081455, IMG submission 70207) | Tabebuia heterophylla rhizosphere microbial communities from the University of Puerto Rico - S3T2R1 | ecosystem: Host-associated > Plants > Roots > Rhizosphere ...
CACGCGCTGACGCTGCCCACCTGAAAGCTTCACGCCGCGCTCGCCGACATGCGCATCGTAACCGCGGCGTCCTTTCCAATCCTCCAGGTCCACGATGAATTCATGCGCATGGGCCATCTGGGCTGCCGCAATGATTTCAAGCTCGCTCGCATCCGGACGACCGTAGCGGATATTGTCGCTGATTGAACGATGCAACAGAGACGTATCCTGAGTGACCATGGAGATTTGCGTGCGGAGGCTTTCCTGAGAAACCGCGGCGATGTCCTGTCCGTCGATCAGGATACGCCCGCTTTGCAGATCGAAGAACCGCAACAGCAAATTGACCAGCGTTGACTTGCCGGCTCCCGAGCGGCCGACCAAGCCGATTTTTTCGCCGGGCCTTACATCAAGGGTCAGGCCGTCTATAAGCCCGCTTTGGCGGCCATAGCCGAAACGGATGTCCTCGAACCGGATTTCCCCATGAATAATCTTGAGCGTGCGGGCATCCGGCCGATCGCTGAGCGCAATTGGCCGCGCAATCGTCATCATGCCTTCCTGCACCACGCCCACATTCTCGAAAATGTCCGTGACCTGCCAGGCTACCCAGTGAGAAGCGCTGATGATCTGCGTGGTCATCGGCAACGCCATGGCCACCGTTCCGACACCCACGTGGCCATGGCGCCACAAGATGATCGCGAATGCGCCCGTACCTGTGATCAGCAAAGCGTTCAGCAGGATCAAGGTGAGCGCGAATAACGTGTTGAGCCGCAGCGATTCGTGGAAACGGCCGGTATGGTGATCGACCGCCTCTCGCACGTAGGCATCCTCGTCGTTCGCGCGTGCGAACAGCTTCACCGTAACGATGTTGGTGTATGTGTCGACGATGCGGCCCGTCAGCATCGAGCGCGCTTCGGACATCACCTTTGATTTGTTTTGCATGCGCGGCACGAAATACCGCAGCATTGCAACATAGCCGGCGAACCACAGCAGCACGGGCAACGCCAGCCAACGGTCTGCGGATGCCAGCAAGATTAGCGACGATGTGCCGTAAATTATGATGAACCAGACGGCCGTAAGCAGTGAGACGAGGCTTTCACGGATCGCCGGTCCGGTCTGCATCACGCGCGTGGCGATGCGACCTGCGAAATCGTTCTGGAAGAATGTCCACGACTGACGCGACACGTGCCAGTGGTTTTGCCAGCGGATGCGATTGGAGACGTTGGCCGCAATCGCCTGGTTGATCAGCAAATGCTGGATGGTGAACGCCGCCGGACGCAAGACCAGCAGGACGATCGCCATGCAGACCAGCCACGGCCAGGAGGTCGCCAGCAGCGTTTCCGGCCTGCTTTCCGTCACCAGCGTCACGACCTTGCCAATGAAGACCGGTATCATCACGTCGAGCAGCGCAACGACTAGGCCGATGGCAAACAGGCCAACGAATAGCGCTTTCGCCTGCCGGGCGAAATGCCAATAGAAAGCGGCCAGGCCGGACGGTGGCTCTGCACTGTCTGGGACCGCGGTCGGCGCGAGTGACGTCTCAAAAAAGCGAAACATTATCCACTCAATACGGCTGCGCGCGATGCCGAGGGCATCGCGCGGGGTCGTCTCTGCAAGATTCGATTCGGCGTGAACCTAAGGTCGCATCGTGACGACAGCGTGGCAATGCTTCGATGCAGATGGTTCACGCGCGGGCGTATTTTCCACGCCCGAAAAAACGATCCTTCTGGTCGTCGGAGGCTTTATCCCGGATCGATTTCAGCGTGCCGACCTGTGCAAGCGCCCGTTTGACTGCGTCGCGCGATGCGATCTTGTCCGCCCAGGACTTGATTTTTGGATATTTGGCAGGGTCGATGGCAAGCAGTTCGAAATTGCGCAGCCATGGCCATGCCGCGATATCCGCGATGGTGTATTCATTGCCGGTGACGTAAGGGCGTACCGATAACCGTTGCTCGTAGATGTCGAACAAATTGAGCACCTGAGTGCGATAGCGGCTGGCGCTGTAATCGTTGCCGGGACCGGCAAATTTGCTGAAATGCACATGCTGCCCCGCCATGGGGCCGACATTTGCGACCTGAAGGATGACCCATTGCAACGTGTCGTATCGAGCGACCGGTTCGTGCGGAATGAACTTGCCGGTCTTCTCGGCGAGGTAGATCAGGATCGCGCCCGACTCGATCACCGTGTAAGGCTTCCCGCCTGGTCCATCGCTGTCGACGATCGCCGGCACTTTCAGCAGCGGATTGATCTTGGTAAATTCGGGCGTGAACTGCTCGCCCGCCCACACGTCAACGGGTTTGATATTGTAGGGCAGCCCGCATTCCTCGAGCATGACGAAGATCTTCTGCACGTTCGGGCTGGTCAGCGCATAAAAGTCAATCATGAGAATTGTCTTTCGTTCCATGGCCGCGGACTGCGGCGGCCCCTCCTATAGAGGAACGCAAGTCACCTGTCTTGTTGCGCTAACGCCCTTGTTCTGCCTCGCGCCTGCTGTCCGCAAGCGCGGCCGCCGCCTTGCGCAGGCAAGCGGGGCACAGACAGTCCTCAAGCCAGGCCTTGGTCATGGGCACCCGGTAGGGTTCGCCAACGCACCAGCACTCGGCAGAAAATCCGCATTCGAACGACATACCGCATCGGGCACAGCTGATACGGCGAGGGGAGGTTGCGGTTGTCATCCGCTGAGCCTGCGCGCGGCCGTCGGCAAAGGCAAGATTGTCACACGGCGGAGGCGAATCAGTCGTATGGCCGATGAATGACATTCCCGTGGATCATTGATCTTCTTGGCGCCGCGGGCGCCCTTCTCACCACGGCGTGTTGGCTGCCACAGATGCTCAAAATCCTGCGCGAAAAGGAGGCAAGGGCGCTGTCGCTGCCGGCGACGGGCTCGTTCACCTTGGGGATCATGCTGTGGCTCGTGTACGGGATCGCCATTAACGACTGGCCGCTGATGGCTCGAACGCTGTGACCCTCGCCCTGATGGCGCCGATCCTGACCCTCAAACTGCGCTATGGGTAAAGCGTCGGCTATTGAGAATCGCCCCCGCCGATATAGCCGCCGATTTTCCAGCCACTCGCATCCCTGACATAGCAGATCTGGTCGTTGCCGATCGGCGCGAGGGAGTCGACAGACACGTAACCCGTCTTGCCCGTCGGCGTGACGATGCGCAGGAACGCAGGAAGATTGGGTGCGTTCTCCGGCATGACGCGCACGAACCCAAGGGGAAGCTTATCGATCACGGCTCCGCCCGGCTGGGGTGTGGCGCGCACCTCAACGTCCGCGGAAACCGGGTAGGCCCACTCGTCCGGGTCGGTCTTGGTGGCCTGCAACAAGTCATTGAATGCCTTCGCATCAAAGGTCGGATCGGCTGGCGCGCAAATCGCGCCTTTATGCTCAGGTGAGGGAGAGCCAGTCGGATCGTCCGCAAAACTCGCAAGCATGTCCCACCCGCCGCTGTCCTTGTTGTTCAGGCCAAGCGCCGTGCCGAGATTGTCTGCGCCGGATTTACGTTTGTCGGCACGATCGCCATTTTCGCGCTCCCAGAAGAAGCCCTGAGCGACCACAAGCTTGGCCAATGCTGCGCGGTCCTTTTTCTGCACTGCTTCGCCGATCTGCTTGCGGAGGGCTTCAAGGGCGGCATCGTTGATCGGTTGCGGCGGCTTAATAGCGACGATCTTGTACGGTGCGGGCTTGGCCGGTGGCGGGGGCTGATTACGCGGCTGTGCCTGTGAAATTGCCGGGGCTTCGCCAGCCAGCAGAAAAAACGAGAAAGCCATCAAAAAACCGATGCTGCGCATCTTGGACTCCCGGCGAAGGAAGATCCGCGCGAGGCGCGGTCGAAAAGAGCATGCGTCAAAGCTAGCACAGATAGATGGCAGCAAAAGAACTGCAGAGTGGCAACTCAGCGACGAGGCTATTAGTGCACCGCTGACGAACATGCAGATGCCCGATTGGCTTTGACGGCATGAGCGTGTAGATGCGGGCCCCTCCGATGCGCCCACGCTCGCCTCAAGGAGTTCCATGCTTGCACTATTGCCTTACGTTCGTCCGATCGTTCTGCTTGTCGGGTCCAACGTATTCATGACCGCCGCCTGGTATTGGCACCTTCGTTATAAGGAAGTGCCACTTTTTTACGTGATCTTCATCAGCTGGGGAGTCGCCTTTATCGAATATTGCCTGGCTGTGCCCGCCAATCGCTACGGCAACGCCGTTTACGATCCGGCACAATTGAAGACGATCCAGGAGGTCATCACCTTTGTGGTGTTCGCCGGATTTTCATACGTCTATTTGCGCGAGCCCATAACGCTCAGTCAGGGCGTCGGCTTCGCGCTGATTGCGGCCGGCGCTTTTTTCGTGTTTCACAAGTGGTGACTAGCGCGCGGGCACAACGCGCAAGATGCGCCCGGATGTGCTGTCGGTGAGCAGGTAAAGCGCGCCCTCCGGTCCCTGGCGCACATCACGGATGCGTTCCTGCAAGGCCTGCAGAAGGCGCTCCTCCTTCACCACTGTGTCTCCTTTGAGCTCAAGCCGCGACAGCAACTGGGATTTCAGCGCCCCGTTAAAGAGACTGCCCTTCCAGGCCGGAAACAGATCGCCCGTGTAGAACGCCATGCCCGACGGTGCGATTGATGGCGTCCAGTGCCAGCGCGGATCGTCGACACCCGCCATTTTTGCCTTTCCGGTCCCGACCGGCGTCCCGTCATAGTTGACCCCATAGCTCACACGCGGCCAGCCGTAGTTGTGGCCTTTCTCGATGATGTTGATCTCGTCGCCGCCTCTGGCTCCGTGCTCCTGCTCCCATAGTTTCCCGTCAGCGGGATTTAACGCCAGCCCTTGCGGATTGCGATGACCATAGGACCAGATCTCGGGCCTGGCCCCAGGCTTGTTGGCAAACGGATTATCAGGCGGCGGCGTGCCGTCGGTGGTTATCCTCACGATCTTGCCCAGATCGTTGTCGAGCGTTTGCGCCATGTCGCGATCGGTGAAGTGCTCGCCGTTGGTCACAAACAAGGTGCCATCCGTTGCTTGGACGATTCGGCTGCCGAAGTGGTTTCCATGCGAAGGCGGGCCGTACTGACGGTATATGACCTTCACATCAGTCAGCCTCGGCACCTCGCGATCATCGAGCCGCGCGCGGGCAAGCGCCGTCCGTCCACCGCCGTTGAATGGCTCGGAGTACGAAAAGTAGATTGTGCGGTTCTGGGCGAATTCGCGGTCAAGGATCACGTCGAGCAAACCGCCCTGGCTGGCGGCAAATACTTTTGGCACGTTGGCAAGCGGGGATGACAACTGACCGTTGGGCGCAACGAGACGCATCCGTCCTGGCCGTTCGGTGACAAGCATGCGGCCGTCGGGCAAGAACGCGAGCGACCAGGGATGTGCCAGGCCAGTGGCAACCGTTTGAACCGCAAGATTGCCGGCTGAGCTCGGGTAAACTGCATCGGCTGCCCTCGCAATCGCGGCTGCGGTCAACACCGCGCTCAGCAGCAGCAGGAATCGCATGCAAGTCTCCCTCGCTGTCGCGTCAACTTTGCGCCATCGCGGAGAGTTCCGGTAGGGGTAATCAGCGGTTCGTTTCGGGGTGGCGAGGATGATGCGGCTGCGGCAGAACCGTGAGGCTGCCTATTCCGATGAAAAACAAGCCCAGCAACAACGCAACGGCGAACAGGCTGCTCTCATCGTCGATCACATTGGCCGCCACATCAGCGCGTGCAACTGCCGTGGCAGCTACGAGGATGGACAGCACGAGCGCTATGCTGGCGGCCAATTGGGCAAGGGCTGCCAACCCACGCTCGGTACCGAGGCGATCGGCCGGTGACGTAAAGCCCGTGGACTCAATGTGCTTTGGCATGACGAACCTTGAAACGGTCGTATGTACAATCTCGTTTCCATAACGTGGGAACTCGGCAACGGTTCGACTCGAATTGGGCGCAGCCGGTTACGAAGCGCGGCGATTTCATGGCGCGCGATAAAAAGCCTTGAGATTCCAGGCGTTATTTCGCCGGCACCAGCTCCGGCTGCCAGGTCATAGGGATGTAGCCCGGCTCGTCGGCAATGCGGGCAAGCCAGGCGCGAATCGCCGGAAACCGGCTGAGGTGGAAATCGGCCTGTTCAGCGACGTGCGTGTAGGCGTACAACGCGATGTCCGCGATGGTGAAGTGGTTCGCGACGAAATACGGAAAACGGCTGAGGTGGGTTTCCATCACGCCAAGTGCGCGATAGCCATTTTCCATCCAATCTTCGAGGGCATGGCTTTGCAGCTCGCGGCCGCCCTTGATCATCGTAAGCCAGAAATAAGCAGCCCCGATGTTCGGCTCGAGGCTGTGTTGCTCGAAGAACATCCATTGCAACGCTTCGGCGCGTGCAATGCGGTCTTCCGGCGCCAGAGTTGAGCCGCCGGCGACGTACCAAAGGATGGCATTTGATTCGGCGAGATGCCGCCCAGGTGCGACTTCCAGCAGCGGCACCTGTCCATTCGGATTCTTGCTGAGAAATTCCGGCGTGCGGCTTTCACCCTTGAGGATGTCGATCTCCACAAGGTTGTACGGGATTCCGAGCCGGGCGAGCGCAAGACGCACCTTGTAGCTATTCCCGGAGCGCTGCATTGAATAGAGCGTATACATTCAGACTAAGATCCGTATGCGCGTAGCCTATCCGAGAGCTGGTTCGAACCGCTCAAGGTCGAGGACTAACATTGTCGTGCAGCACCCCCGAAGCGTACGTCGATACGATAGAACGGATGAAGTCTGGCAATTGCAAGGCCACACGCCACTTCACGAAAATATCAAATGCACTCGGTGCAGCGCAGCGAGCGAATGCAAATTTCCCGCGCTGCAGTAAATGGAAATTTTGTTCTTTCGCTCATGCCGTGCCTGATGCCGCCGCTGTATTGATGGGGTACGAGGATGTTTCGCCACCGCCGCGTATTTGGAAGATGATCGAAGCAGGCCTCGAGCAGGTAGTAGGGTCAAAAGCCTGTTGCTGTGGCCCTCTGGCTTCGTGCCCTTGGACGAATGATCGGTAGGAACGATCGAATTGATCGAATTTCTTTAACAAATCGCCCCTTGCTGGACTCGTCGGTCCGCATTACCACAGGGATGTACGCCGCACTGCGGCAAAGGAGAGTTTCGATGGCCTTCCTCGCGGACCAGCTCAAGCGCATCAAGCCGTCGGCGACCATTGCGGTGACGGACAAGGCGCGCGCGCTCAAACTCGCCGGCCGCAACGTGATCGGCCTCGGCGCCGGCGAGCCCGATTTTGATACGCCCGACAATATCAAGCAGGCGGCGGTGAAAGCGATCGAAAGCGGCAAGGCCTCGAAGTACACGAATGTCGACGGCATCGCCGAGCTGAAAGAGGCCGTCGTCAAGAAGTTCAAGCGCGAGAACCAGCTCGACTACGAGCCGAGCCAGGTGACGGTGGGCACCGGCGGCAAACAGGTGCTGTACAACGCCTTCGTCGCGAGCTTGAACCCGGGTGACGAGGTCGTCATCCCGGCCCCGTACTGGGTCAGCTATCCCGACATGGTCCTTCTGGCCGGTGGCGAGCCCGTGGAGGTCGTCACCAGCATGTCGAATGGTTTCAAGATGACCGCGGAGCAGCTCGAGCGCGCGATCACGCCAAAGACCAAATGGGTGCTGTTGAACTCGCCGTCTAACCCGACGGGGGCAGCCTACACGCGCGCCGAATTGAAAGCGTTGACCGACGTGCTCGTGAAACATCCGCAGGTCCACGTGATGACGGATGATATGTACGAACACCTGGTCTACGATGACTTTGTGTTCACGACGCCGGCTCAGGTCGAGCCTTCCCTTTATCCACGCACGTTGACCATCAACGGTTGCTCGAAGGCCTATTGCATGACGGGCTGGCGCATCGGTTATGCCGGCGGTCCCGAGCCTTTGATCAAGGCGATGGCGATGATCCAGTCACAATCGACCTCAAACCCGGCGGCGGTCTCGCAATGGGCTGCGGTGGAAGCACTGAACGGCCCGCAGGATTTCATCGCCAAGCACAACAAGATCTTCAAGGAGCGCCGCGACCTCGTGGTGTCGATGCTCAACCAGGCCAACGGCATCAAGTGTCCGACGCCGGAAGGTGCTTTCTATGTCTACCCATCCTGCGCCGGCACGATGGGCAAAACCGCACCCACCGGAAAGAAACTCGCCACCGACGAGGATTTCGTCACCGAACTCCTCGAGGCCGAGGGCGTGGCGGTCGTGCAGGGTACCGCATTCGGATTGGGCCCGGCTTTTCGCATTTCCTATGCGACGAAGACCGAGGATCTCGAGGAAGCATGCCGGCGCATCCAGCGCTTCTGCGGCAACTTGAAATAGACTCCAGCTTGGCCGGGATCCGGGCAAACATACTCCGTTCATTCCCGCGTAAGCGGAAATCCAGCACTGGGTCCCCGCTTTCGCCGAATGGAGAATTGTCTTTGAAAAACAGTGACCGGTTTCCCTATTCATCTTTTCTTATGCAGGACATCGCTAACCTGCAGGAATGAGCCGTCTTAAGTTTGCGCTTCTTTGCATTGTCATCGGCTTGCCGAGCCCTGCCGCCGCGCAGGAGCGCGTTCTCGTCGGCACACAGCGGCTGGCCGAGAATGGCGCGTTGTTTCTGGCCGCGGCGCAAGGCTATTTCAAAGCCGAAGGGATCGATCTGGGCATGACCGCCTACGAGTCCGATCAAGCGGTGGCCGAAACGCTCGCTGCCGGCACAACCGATTTCGGCCTTGCCGGTTTCACACCCGCGGCTTTCAACGCCGGCGGCAAAGGCCTGATCAAGGCGATCGCAGCGCAAGTTCGCGAAAAGCGCTATTACGAGGGCAGCGAGCTCGTCGCCTCAAATTTTGGCTTTGCCAAAGGATTGCGTACGTTTGCTGATGTCGCGAACAAATCCGTCGCCATCAGCGCACTCGGATCCGCCTCTCACTATCAACTCGAGCAGATTGCCCGCATCAAGCAAATCGATGTCAATCGCATCAGCGTGAAGCCGATGTCTACGCTGGATGCCATCGCACGCGCGGTTGGCACCAACCAGGTCGACGCCGCGATCTTGCCCTCGCGCTATGCACGCGAACTCCTTGCGGCCAATCACGCCAAGCTCGTCGGCTGGTACTCGGAACTCGACGAGCAACAGCTGGGCGCACTGTTTGTCTCGAGTAAAATGATCGCGACGCGACGCTCAGTGGTGGAAAAATTCGTTCGGGCCTACCGCCGTGGGGTCGCCGACTACAGTGCCGCGCTGCTGCGCAAGGATATCCACTCTAAGCGCACCTCTGACATGAAGTCGCACGAGGCCGCGACAACGATCGCGCGTTATGTTTATCCGGACCGCGGCGAAAGCGGCGCGGCTGCGGTCGAAGCCAGTGCATATTTCATTGAGCCGCAGTCGCAGATCGATCTGGCGGACCTCGAACGTCAGGTCGCATGGCACAAGGCCCGGGGGCGGATCGACAAGAATGTCACCGCGCGTGAAGTGGTTGATCTGAGCTTCATCAAATAAATTATTTTGAGCGCGGCAACTCTCCGCTCTTGCCAGCCTCCCCGTTGCCTGAGACGATAATGTGACAGGGCCGGGAAACCAGGTCCGACCTCCCGGCCGGCAAGGGAGGGAATTATGGGACAAAACGGCGCTGGTCCCAATGGCACGAGGAACTCGGGTCCCCGGTGCATTGCGCTGGTGGGCCCTTTTCAAAGCGGTAAAACGACACTTTTGGAGGCAATTCTCGCTCGCACCGGCGCTGTCCAGCGCCAGGGCACGGTGGATGCAGGCACCACAGTCGGCGATGCCGGCAAGGAGGCACGCAGCCACAGGATGAGCGTGGAGGCGACGTTCGCCACCACGAATTTCATGGGCGACAGCTACACGTTTATCGATTGCCCTGGATCGGTCGAATTTATTCAAGATATGCGCAGCGTTTTGCCAGCGGTTGATGCCGCGGTTGTCGTTTGCGAAGCCGACGAAAAGAAAGTGCCGCAATTGCAGCTCATCCTGCGCGAGCTGGAAGATCAGAACATTCCGCGCTTTTTGTTTCTCAACAAGATCGATAAGGCGGAAAAGCGGGTCCGCGAAACCATTAAATTGCTGCAACCTGCTTCGCGCGTGCCGTTGCTCTTGCGGCAAATTCCGATCTGGACCGGCGATATCATTTCCGGATTCGTCGATCTCGCGCTGGAGCGCGCCTATGTCTACAAGGAATATGCACCGTCGGAAATTGTAGAGCTCAAGGGTGAAGACCTCGACCGCAAGAAAGAAGCTCGCTTCACGATGCTGGAGACGCTGGCGGATCACGACGACCAGCTGATGGAGCAGCTGCTTGAAGATATCGAGCCTCCGCGGGACAAGGTTTTCGATGACCTTGCCAAGGAGTTGCGCGACCGGATCGTATGCCCTGTCCTTCTTGGTTCGGCGACCCGTACTAACGGGGTACTGCGTCTCCTCAAGGCGCTTCGCCATGAATCGCCTGGAGTGAACGAAACTGCCCAGCGGCTGGGCGTGAAGGCCGGCAACGAATCGATCGCGCTGGTGCTCAAGACCTTCCACACGACGCACGGCGGCAAAATGTCGGTTGCCCGCCTTCTCGCCGGTCAGGCCGGCGATGGCACAACGCTTACGACCTCGGGCGGCGATGCCGGACGCGTTTCCGGCGTTTTCAAGCTGATGGGCCAGCACTTCGAGAAACGCGGACAGGCCAACGTCGGCGAGACCGTTGCGCTCGGCAAGCTCGAAAGTGCCAAGACCGGCGACACGCTTTCGACCGGGAAACAGCCAGCGGCGGCGCTTGCGCAGGTGAAGCCCTATCCCCCCGTCCTGGCGATCGCAGTGCATGCGAAAGAGCGCAAGGACGACGTCAAGCTGGGACCCGCTTTCAACAAGTTGACGGAAGAAGACCCTTCGCTGTCGGTCGTTCACAACGCCGAAAGCCATGAAGTGGTCATCTGGGGACAGGGTGAAATGCACTTGCGCGTGGCGGCCGAGCGATTGGCCGACCGCTTCCTGGTACCCGTGGCGACGCGGTCGCCCTCGGTGGGCTATCGGGAGACAATTCGAAAGCCGATCACGCAACGCGGCAGGCACAAGAAGCAATCGGGCGGACACGGCCAGTTTGGCGACGTGGTGCTCGAGATCAAGCCGATGCCGCGCGGCTCAGGTTTCAAATTCGACGACCGGATCACGGGCGGAGTGGTGCCGCGCAATTATATTCCGGCGGTCGAGGAGGGTGTCATAGATGGGCTCAAACATGGGCCTCTTGGCTTTCCTGTCGTCGATCTGTCGGTTGCGCTGATTGACGGGTCGTACCACACGGTCGATTCCTCCGATCAGGCGTTTAGGACTGCCGGACGGATCGGCATTGTGGAAGCTCTTCCGCAGTGCCAGCCGGTGTTGCTTGAGCCCATTCATGAGGTCGAGATCGTCTGCCCGAGCGAGGCGACG
>Ga0081455_10007577_pt1 | contig 11411 bp, 12 predicted proteins | sample TabmetS3T2R1_FD_70207 | JGI IMG/M metagenome (GOLD analysis project Ga0081455, IMG submission 70207) | Tabebuia heterophylla rhizosphere microbial communities from the University of Puerto Rico - S3T2R1 | ecosystem: Host-associated > Plants > Roots > Rhizosphere ...
ACCGCGTCCAGCGGCTTCAGCTCGATCTCCTCCTCGTCGAGCTTCACGCGCGCGCTGCCGCTCAGGACCAGGTAGATCTCCTCCTGCTCGTCATGCTTGTGCCCGAACGGCAGCACGTACTCGGGGCCGAGCTTGAAGTACGCGAGGCCGGACTTCTCCAACCCGAGCGCCTTACGCGCGAAGTGCGCCTCGATCCCGTCGCCCATCTGGAACTGCGGCGCCATGTCCTCGACGTCGCCGCGCAAGTTGAGGTGTGTGTAGCTCACTGAACAGTGAGCGTACCCTCCATGCCCGCGGCTCGGTGCCCTCCGACACCGCAGTAGAAGGTGTACTCGCCCGGCTCGAGGTCGACGGCCAGGTCGGTGCTCCCCTCGGTGATCGTCTCGCTGATCTCGTCGACGCCGTTGCCCTCGATCCCGACGTTGTGCGGGACGCCGGACTCGTTCGTGAACGTGATCGTCACGCTTCCCGCCGCCGCGGTCAGGGACGTCTGGTCGAAGGCGAGGTCGCCGCCGGGATCGGCCGCGAGCGTGATCTCCGCGCCGTTGCCGCCGCCGCCGCCCCCGGCGCCTGCGTCGCCGTTCCCGTTCCCGTCGTCGTCACCGCCACACGCCGCGGCGCCGAGCGCCACCACGAGCACGGCGAGAAGGAGTGTCAGGACTCGTCGCGTCATCTATATGCCTCCCGTTTGGCTTGCTGGACCGTCTGTACGCGCGAAACGGCCAGATGGATGACGAGTGCGACTCCGATCATCGCACCCCACGCTGGTGTGAGCTTCGGGTGGATCATGCTCGGCAGGTCGGCCGAGATCGTCCCACGCTTCACCAGCTGCTCGAGCCAGAAGTCCTGGAGGGCGTTGGCGAGCCCGTACACGAGCATCAGCGCCACGTAGAAACCGAGGGCTGCACGCACGGCCCGCGGCGTCACGCGCGGCACCGCACGGGAGAGCGCCACCGCCGCGAGGGCGAGCAGCGTGCCGTCGAGGCCGTGGTGATGCCCGAGATGGACCGCGATCAGATCCGGGTCTCCCGGCTCCGGGACGACCTCGGAGCCGAGGTAGGGACCTCCGAGCGAGAACCCGAGATCGGCCGCGACCCAGGGGAGGGCGGCCGCGAGCAGGACGACGGCGAACGCGACCCGCACAGCATCGAGTCGCCCGAGCGGCCGCGGCCGGCCCAGGCCTTCCCGCGCCCAGGCGACCGCGGTCAGCCCCAGCGCCAGGAGCACGCCGGCGCCGGCGAGAGCGTTCGCCGGCTTGGCGTCCAGGTCGTCCTGGTCCACGACCCCCGGCCAGGCCACGGTGACGCACAGGGCGACCGCCGCGGCCGCAGCGGCCCACGCCCACGAGCGCTGCAGGCGCGAGGCCACGACGGCCACAAGCGCTACCGCCACGAGCGCGACGGGATAGCCGGCGAATACGAGCGCCCGTCCCGCGCCGCCGCGGATGCCGCTCTCGCTCACGTGGTAGAGGCGCTCCGTCGGCAGCCGCGCGTACGTGACGAGCACCGCCAGTCCGGCCAGGAGGAAGAGGCTCCATACGACGAGTACCTCGTGCAGCGCGGGTCGGAGACCGTCGCCTTCGTCCACCGTTGCAGCCTAGCGCCGAGGCCCGGCGGGCTCCCGCCGGCGGGCGGCCTTTCTACGGTGCGCCGGCCGTGCCCTCGAGCTCGACCCGCTCGATCCCGACACGCCCCGCGGGGCGGTCGCGGGCGTCCCGCGGCAGGGCCGAGATCTCGTCGACGACCTCCATCCCGTCGCGGACGCGCCCGAAGACGGTGTGCTTGCCGTCCAGCCAGGGGCAGGCCTCCGCCGTGACGATGAAGAACTGGCTGCCGTTCGTGTCCGGGCCGCGGTTCGCCATGGCGAGAGCGCCGCGGACGACCCGGTGCTCGTTCGGCTCGTCCTCGAACTCGTAGCCTGGGCCGCCCGTTCCGTCCCCGCGGGGGCAGCCGCCCTGCACCATGAAGTCCGGGATGACGCGATGGAACCCGAGGCCGTCGTAGTAGCCGTCGCGGGCGAGGGTGAGGAAGTTGTCGACCGTCTTCGGCGCGTCCTCCTCGAAGAGCTCGAGCTCGATCGCGCCGTGTGTAGTGTGGAGCGTCGCGTGAGTCATGCCGGCACCGTAGCTCATGGGAGGTAGGACCCTGCGCTACGGCGTATCCCTGCCCGAGCGCACCGCGCGGGCCATGGTCGGCACGCTCGGCGGCCTCCTGCACGAGAGCGCGCAGCTGTTCCTTCCGCGCCTCGTGCGCAGCTCGCGCCTCTACGAGGCGACCGCGAAGAACGCGCTGCGGATCGCGATCGAGGCCGTCGGCCGGGTCGAGCCGTCCGAGCCGCCCGAGGTCTCCGCCCAGGAGATCGTGAAACGCAAGGCGGCGGGGAACGTGCTCGAGCTCGGCTCGATTGCCGCCTTCGGTTTCTCGCCCCTCTGGCTGCTCGCCGCGGCGTCCGACGTGATTCACGGCTCCCGGGTCTACCTGCGGGCGCTCGTCGATGAGCTGAAGCGTGCCCGCGTGCTCGACGAGACTCTCGAGGTGGAGTCAGTCGACGGGCTCCTCGCCGCCCTCGAGGGAGCCTCCGGGCACACGGCGGGCTTGCTGGACATCCCGCCGATCGAGCTCGAGCACCTGCGCACGACCGTGGCCGAGTTTCGCCGCGACGCCGACTCGCTCCCCTCGCCCGACGAGCTGGCCGGCCTCTACCGGGGCCTGCGTGCGACGGCTGCGGCCGAGCGCCGCTCCCTGCTCGAGGTGTCCCAGGGCATCGGCCTCGCCTTTCTCCTTTCCGCCCGGTCGGTCGGACGCCTACACGTGGTGCTTCCGTATCGGGCGGACTGGGCGCCGCTCCGCCGGGAGGGCGTCGGCGCGTACGCCCTGCGCGTGTCGCGCCCGTACGCGCTCGCGGTCGTCGGCCACTTCGACCCCAGGCGCCCCACCTGGACGGAGCGCGGGCTCGTCCGGCTCCGCCGCAGGCGCTGAGCGGCTGGGGCGCTCCGTTCTCGCCGGCCCTTTCCGATTCCGGCAAGCGAGGCTACATTCAGAGAGTGCCCACCTGCCCGACCTGCAGCGGCAGAGTCAGCCAGACTGCCCGCTTCTGCTCGCGTTGCGGGGCGCCGCAGAACGGACTCAAGAGATCGGCCGTGCCCTTCCCGGGGAGCCGCGCGCACGAGCACTGGGACGTGTGCGAGATCGGCTGGTGGCGCGGCTACCTGAAGTCGGAGTTCTACGCGATCGCCGTCGGGCCCGACCGCCGTGAGTACGAGGCGGGGCGGTCGCGCCAGTTCGTCTGGCGAAAGGAGGCTCCCCCTCCGCTCGAGCACGACCGCGCCCGGGCCGCCCACGAGGCCCTCGTACAGAAGCTCGTCGAGTCCGGCTGGGAGCAGGTCGGGGAGGCGAGCCCGTGGTATGCACAGCGCTTCCGCCGGCACGCGAGGGGCCTGCGCGTGGTGAGCGGCGACGACGCCGGGCTGGAGGCAGACGGCGAAAGCTCGGTGAAGACGTAGAAGCGGCCCGCGGCCCGGGTTTCCCCGGGCCGCGGTTCCGGTGCCGTAGAACGTGCTAGTTGGAGATGAACAGAGTCGCGGTCCCTTCGGGCTGCCCGCGGGCGGTCACGGTGACCACATTGTTCGCGCCCGGGAGCATCGCCGAGGCGACGTCGATCGAGCGCTCCTCACCGTCGGCCAGTCCGGCGATCTTGAACATCTTGCCGTTGACCACGAGCTCGACGCTCGAGACGCCCGGGCTGCCGTTTCGCACCGTCACCTTGCTCTCGTCCTCGAGCAGGCCCGTGAACGTCTGGCTCTCGGGACGCCCGGTCGCCCGGTCGAGCGGCGCGAGCACCGGGTCGCAGATCGTGACGTTCCCCGCGAGATCAACCGCCTCGAACGTCAGGCCGAGGCTCTCGCTCGGGTCGATCGCGGTCCCGACCACCGTGACGGGGTCCTTGGTGCCGAAGAGGAACCCGATGATGTCGACCGTGATGTTGCGTGTGTACGTGACGTTGATCGCGGCCAGGCCCGTGTCCGAGTCCTGCACGACGAGCGTCATGGTCGGGATCCCGTTCGCGTTCACCCCGAAGACCGGGGGCGGACACTCCGGCGGCCGGTCCTTGAAGTTCCCGAAGAGGAGCTCCTCGACCGCGGAGATGGCGTTGTTCGGAACCGACACCGTGTAGACGAAGTTCGCGAGGGTCACGCTCGCTCCGCCGGCGGCCATGGACTGGTCGACGGTGTTGCCCGTCTGCGTCCAGCCCGCCTGCTGCACCTCGGCGATGGTGTACGTGGTCGTGCCCGCCGACGGAGCATGGGCCGCCGTCGTGTACGACCAGTTGCCGGAGCCGTTCGTCGTGACGGTCGTGTTCGTGCCGTCCGAGCCGACGATCGTGATCACCCAGCCGGAGAGACCGGGCTCGCCGGCATCCCGTTGGCCGTTCTTGTTCTGGTCCAGGTACTTCGCGCCGCTCAGCACGGACTGCACCTTCCCGGCGCCCGCCTTCACCTTGAAGGCGTCGTACTTGCAGGTGCGTGGGACGACCGGATATCCGTCGGCGAGCGAGCAGATGGCCATGATGTAGACGCCGCCTGGATTGGTCGTGTCGGCGTACGGGGCGAGGCGGATGAGCGGGATCGTCGCGTCGTGCGTTCCGGCGTACGCGCTCACCTCCCCTGCGGTCACCGTGAACGTCCGGTTGGCGAACGTGTCGAAGTCGTCGGAGAGGTTCTTCGCCCCGCCGTCGTTCGGGTTCGGCTGCCCGCCCGGCGCGAGCACCGCGAAGAAGTACTGCCCGTCGGGCCCGAGGCCGTTGGCGGCCGGCCCGCCGTTCAGCCAGACGAACTCCTTGCCGTCGTAGATGTTGCAGTTGACGGCGGGATTCCCGTTCTTGCAGTGGTTGCCTCCGTCGACGGCTGTGTTCACCGTCGTATAACCGGCCCCGCTCACCGCCCACGCCGGTGTGGCGGCGAGTCCGAAGAGCGTGGCCAGCGTCAACAGGAAGATCAGTCGACGCATGCGGTTACCTCCATGTAGGTCGATTGACTCGGCGCGATGCGAGCCGCCGCAAGGCATCACGGAGGTGCCCCTCTAGCCCTGCAGACCCCCTTCGAGTCTTAGCAACCTCCTTCGTCGCCCCCGGAGTTGCCGCACGTCAACCAGCATCCTTCACTTCTGGGATTCCTACAACTGACTCTTTGGCTAGGTGCAGGCGCCCGCGACCCCGCCGGGGCTCGCCTGCCGGAAGGCCGCCCAGCGTTCCGCGGTCGTGAGCCACAACGACTCTCCGGTCTGGTCGCCGAGCTTGTTGAGCAGCGAGATGTGGTACGAGTGGTACCCAGGAGTCGCGTTGTTCCCGTCGAGGGCGTAGAGCGACCAGCAGCCGGTGTCGAAGCGAGTTAGCAGGGCTCGGGTGGCATGCGCGAGACCCTCGACGACCGCGCGGCCCTCTGCGTCGCCGGTGATCCTCACGTACTCGCCCAGCGACACGAGCGTCTGCAGCTGTGCGTTGAGGATCGCCATGTCGCTGTAGGAGTACTCGCGAATCCAGGTTCCGCCGGCGAGACTCCGGGACAGGGAGGCGGGAACGACCCGAAAGGCTCGGCGTGCCGCGTCGAGGAGCTCGCGCTCGTCGAGCCGCACGCCCGCCCTGGCAAGAGCCTGCGCGCCCACCCCCTGCGCGAGCCCCGACGTCCAGCGCGGGGGCCCCCCGAAGGGGAAGTAGTACTCCCACGTGAGCATGCCCGAGCTCGGAACGGCCCGCGCGACGAGCGCCTTTGCGAGCCGCTCCGTTGCGGCGCGCCTGCCTCCCTTGGCGAGCCCGTTCAGCCGCGCGAAGCTCGCGAGGGGATGGACCTGAAAGCCGTGGGCGGGAAAGAAGCGGTACACGACCCCGTCGTCGCCGACAACGTCGCGCGGGCGAGCGGGCAGCGGACCCGAAGCGAGGCGCTGGCGGTTCTCCTCGAGCATTCCAAAGAGCGAGAGCGCCCGCGGGCGATCGTAATCGGCTGCCTGGGCCGAGACGTGGCCCAGGACGATGGCGAGGTAGCCCCGCGCGTCGAGCGGCAGCCGCTCGAGATCCTCTCGCGCGGCAGCGAGAATCGAGCGGTAGCGCCTTGCTTCTCCGGCCGGCAGGCGGCGAGCGCGCACTGCCTCGTCCAGTCCCCGCGCCGCAGCCGCCGCCTCGGTGACCGCAAACTCGTCGAGGGCGCGTGCAAGCGCTTCAGCAGTGGAGGGGCCGAGGACAGCGTCTGCGGCGAGGCCCTGGTCGCGCTGGAAGGAAGCGACGGCGGCGGCCGTCCCGTCCCCGTAGTCGGCATCCGGAACGCCGGTGTAGAGCCCGAGTCCGGCGAGCGCGGCCTGGACACCACGCACACCGGCTCCGCGGTCACCGTGACCGAGCGGAGGTCCTGTGAGCAGATCCGTAGGAGCCCCGCGGACGGGTCTGCTCGCGGCCGGTGCCTGGGCCTCGGGCTCCGCTTGCTCGGGGCCTCCGGTCCCGCCTCCGCGCACGAGGACCGTGACCAAGACCAGGACGACGACGAGGCCTCCAAGGCCCGCGAGGAGAGCGACCGTGGGAAGCGCGGCCAGGCGTGAGCCGACCCCATCGCGCAGGCGAGCAAGGTCGCCGGCGAAGGTCCGCGTCTCGCGGCGTCGCCTCGTTCGGGCGGGGCGCGAGGCGACCGGCCGAGTCTCCGCGCGACCGGTGGTCGCTTCCTCCCATGAGGCGTCGTCCCATGCGAAGTCGTCGTCCGTGAAGAGAGGAGGCTCGACGACCCCGCGGTGTTGCACCCCGCAGAAGCTACTCCGCGCGCCGGACTGCGCGGCGCGGCTTAAATCGTGACCCCGTAAGCCTCCGTGAACGCGTCCTGAGCGTACGCGAGCGAGGCGTACGCGAACCCCTTGTCGCCCCAGCCGGTACCCCAGCTGTTCCGAACGATGAAGCGACCGGGGCTGTAGCCGACGAGGGCGACGGCGTGCCCGCCCACGGCCGTGTCCTCCTTGTACTCGTCCATGTTCCCGCCGTTGTCCGTCGCCGCGTACCACGTCTCGTCGACGTTCAGGCGCGTGAGGATCGGGCCGTTCCCGGCCAGCCACGAGCGCCAGTTCGACAGGTTCGTACCGAGGTTGAAGTAGGCCTGGATCTTGAGATGCGCTGCGAGCGCGTAGAGCGTGCTCGCCTCGCCCGGATAGAGCTTCCCCGTCGCGAACGGCAGGGTCGAGTCGCGCACGACGCCGTACTTACGGGCGATGTCGAGCGCGGACTTGAGGCTCGTGCCCTCCGTCTCGATGAACGTCGTCGGGCGGCTCACGAACTGATCTGTTTCCTTGGACGCCATCCAGATGAAGCGCGGCGAGAGCAGCGTCGACTGGGGAACGCGCCCTGCCTTGGCGAAGTGCCACCGCAACACGGAGTCGGCAGTGGCCCAGCCGACGCACGAACCGGTCGACTTCTGGTCGTTGATCTTCCACCAGTCCACCCGCAGGTCCTTCGTCGAAGGCATCCTGGCCGGGGCGCTGAGCATGTCCGCCTGGTCCGCGGTCTCGATCGACCAGTCCTCCTTGGTCTTCTGCGAGGGCTTGCAGTTGAGGATCCGCTTCGGCTGCCTCTTGCGGGTAACCCGACGCCGCTTGGGCGTCTGTCGTGGACGTGCCACGGCGCACCTCCTCCAGATTGGCGACTGCCGACGTGCGGGTCGAGTCTAGTGCGCGGGAGGCGCGCTTTCTAGCCGCGAGGAGGGGCGGAGGCGGACCGGCCGCTACCGGCGCTCGCCCTCGTCCCCGTCCCCGAGCGAGCGCTCGAGCGAGCGGAGGACGCTTTCGTTGATGCGGTCGGACATCCGCCTGGCTACGTCGTCGACGCGGCGCTCGAAGTCGACGCCCGGCTCGGCCGGCGCGGGAGGGTCGCCCTCTGGCAGGTCGACGCCCTCGATGGCGAGCGCGTAGACCCGCTCGGGCTCCTCGATGTCCTTGAGCCGCCGCTCCCCGACCGGATGAACCGAGACGCCGTCCGGGAGCGACGACCCGACGAGCGAGCGCGTCGTCTCCGACAGGAGGACGTGGCCACCCTGTCCCGCAGAGCAAAGCCGCGCGGCTCGCACGACGTCCAGCCCGAGATAGCCCTCGTCGCCGAGGGCAGGCTCACCGGTGTGGAGACCCATGCGCACGCGCACGTTCTCGCCTCCGGGCCACGACTGCTCGGCGTGAGCGCGTTGCGCCGCGACGGCGGCCGCCACCGCATCGCGCGCCCGTGCAAACGCGAAGAAGAACGCATCGCCCTGCGCGTCGATCTCGACGCCGGCGTGCGCCGTGTACGTCTCGCGAACGATGCGGCGGTGCTCCCCGATGATCTCTCCGTAGCGGTCGCCGAGCCGCTTCAGGAGCGCGGTCGAACCCTCGACGTCGCTGAAGACGAACGTGACCGTGCCCGACGGTAGCGTTGCCACGCGCGCATTCTGGCAACGAGCGGCCTCGCTTCGCCGGCGATACTGGGATCGATGACGCCCGTTCACCCGGTCCGGCACCTCCTCCGCGCGAAGGACCTCATGGACGCCCGCTACCGCGAGCCGCTCGACGTGCCGACGCTCGCGCGGGCGGCCCACCTCTCCCCCGCCCACTTCAGCCGCGAGTTCCGGCGCGCATTCGGCGACTCGCCGCACCAGTACCTCTTGACCCGCCGGCTGGAGCGCGCGGCCGCTCTCCTGCGCAACACCGACCGCACGGTCGTGGACATCTGCCTCCTGGTCGGCCTGCGGAGCGTCGGATCGTTCACCACGAGCTTCGGCCGGACGTTCGGCCTGTCCCCGACGGCGTACCGCGCCGCGCACGCTCCGGCGGTCGCGCACGCGCGCGTTCCCACCTGCGTGCTGCAGGCGTATGCCCGACCGCAGTCCAGCACGTTTGGAGAAGACACCCGCGCGGTGCCCGGATAACGTCGCCCCAGATCGTTCACGACTTCGGAGGATCACGATGCTGAAGCAACTCACGCACACGCAGGTCTGGGTGCACGACCAGGACGAGGCGCTCGCCTTCTACACCGAGAAGCTCGGGATGGAGCTTCGTGAGGATGTCACGCTGCCCGAGCTGGGCAGCTTCCGCTGGCTCAGCGTCGGCGTGCCCGGGCAGGACGTCGCCATCACGCTCATGGCCATCCCGGGCCCGCCGGTCTTCGACGAGGAGACGCGCACCCAGATCCAGGCGCTGATGGCCAGGGGCGCGTCCGGCGGCCTCTTCTTCGCCACCGACGACATCCACGGAAGCTACGAGGAGCTCAAGAGCCGTGGGGTCGAGTTCACGCAGGAGCCGACCGAACAGCCCTACGGCGTCGACGCGGGCTTCCGCGATCCGTCGGGCAACCAGTTCCGGCTCGCGCAAATGCAGTAGCCCTCGGGCTCGGGAGGTTCAGCGGGGGAAGCGCCCTCAGCGGGCGCTTTCCCGCTGGTGGCCTCGCCCCCAGCCAGCTCACGTGCGAAGCTCATGCTCTCTCTCGACGGCGCCGAGCCGTCGCTCACTCTCGGCGCGCCCAGGATGATGGCTGACGCAGCTGACAAGCCAGGCGAGGCAACCACCGCCCGTCGCAAGCGGTTCTCGAAGCGGCACGTGCTCGGCGGCGGAGTCGGGATCGCGCTCGTGGTCGCGACCTTCGTATTCGTCCTGCCGCGCATCGCCGATTACCGGGACGTCTGGGGCGCCGTCAAGACCCTTTCCTGGACCGACATCGCCCTGCTGGCCGGAGCAACCGTGCTCAACCTCGTCACGTTCGCACCGCCCTGGATGGCTGCGCTTCCCGGCCTCCGTTTCCGCCAGGCCTTCGTCGTCACCCAGGCTTCGACGGCATCGACCTACGTCGCTCCGGCGGGGGTAGCGGTCGGGATGGCCCTTTCGTTCGCGATGCTTCGCGGCTGGGGCTTCGCCAGCGCGCCTGTGAGCCTGGCGGTCGCGGTGACCGGCGTCTGGAACCAGCTCGCGATGCTTGCGTTCCCGACCATCGCGCTCGCGTTGCTGGCGCTGACCGGCGATCCTCATGCGGCGCTCGACACGATCGCGCTCATCGGGCTCGCGATCCTCGTGGTCGTGCTGGTCGGATTCGCCGCCGGCCTCAGCACAGCCCGGCTCGCGCGCCGGGTCGGCGACCTCGCGGCCCGGATCGTCTCCCGGGGGCTGCGGCTGATCCGGCGGAACCCGGTGACGTGGGACGGGGAGGCGTTCGTTCGCTTCCGGAACCGGACGAACTCACTCCTCAAGCGGCGATGGCACGTGCTGACGCTCGCGACGCTCGCCGGGCAGCTGACGGTCTTTCTGGTCCTGCTCGTGTCGCTCCGCGTTCTCGACGTCTCCGCGGGCGACGTGAGCGGGGTCGAGGCCTTTGCGGCGTGGGCGCTCGTCCGTCTCCTCGGCTCGATTCCCATCACGCCGGGCGGGCTCGGCGTGGTCGAGCTCGGTCTGACCACGGCTCTCGTGGGCTTCGGGGGAGACCAGGTCGAGGTCGTCGCCGCGGTGCTGGTCTATCGCTTCATGACGATGGTCCCTACGCTGCTTATCGGCCTCCTGGCCGGGGCGACCTGGAAGCGGCATCGGCCCGACTACCTGCCGAGCGACGCGGCCGTGTAGCCGCGACTACTCGGTTTCCCGGAGGAACGTCTCCACGACCGCCAGGTAGCGGTCCGTCTCCTCGAGCACGGGAACGTGCGAGCTCTCCGCGAACACGACCTCGCGCGCGCTCGGCAAGCCCGCGAGGAGTGTCGCCGCGATCCGCTCGGTGCAAAGGTCGTAGCGACCGCGCACGACCAGGGCCGGCACCGTGATCTCGCCGAGACGGTCGCGGACGTCCCAGCCGCTGAGCGCGCCGGTGATCGTCCACTCGTTCGGGCCGACCATGGCGCGGTAGACCTCCGTCCCGAACTCGGCACGCATGCGGCCGAGCTCCGGCCGGCCGCGGGCACCGCGGCGGAAGTATCGGTCGTCGAACGAGTCGAGCGCGTTGCGATAGGCCGGATCGTCGAAGGCCTCCGCGTGCTCGCAGCGATCGAGCACCTCGACCACCTCCGGAGGGAGCTCATCGCGAAGGCGCCTCGCCTCCGCTGCCCACTCCTGGACGCTCGCCAGCGTCGAGCTCAGCACGAGGCTCGTGAGGCCGCCGTAGCCGCTGAGAGCATGCTCGAGCGCGAGCTGCCCGCCCCACGACGTGCCCAGCAGGTGGATCTGTCCGAGCCCCAGCTGGTCACGAAGCGCTGCCAGCTCGTCCACGAACACGGCGACGTTCCACTCGATGTCCGCGGGCCGATCGGACCTGCCGCAGCCGACCTGGTCGTAGAAGACAACCTGGCGGCCTTCCTCGGCGAGGCGCTCAAGCGGACCGAAGTAGTGGTGCGTCGACCCGGGGCCGCCGTGCAGGCAGACGAGCGGCTCCCGGCCGGCGTCGCT
>Ga0081455_10007578_pt1 | contig 11411 bp, 9 predicted proteins | sample TabmetS3T2R1_FD_70207 | JGI IMG/M metagenome (GOLD analysis project Ga0081455, IMG submission 70207) | Tabebuia heterophylla rhizosphere microbial communities from the University of Puerto Rico - S3T2R1 | ecosystem: Host-associated > Plants > Roots > Rhizosphere ...
AAGGTCGCGGATTCGATCCGCGAGCAGGCCAAGCAGCGCGGGCTGTCGCATCTGTTCGAAGAGGTGCTGGTGCCGAAGGAGAAGGTCGTCGAGGTGCGGCGCGGCCGCAAGGTCGACGCCGAGCGCAAGTTCTTCCCCGGCTACGTGCTGGTGAAGATGGAGCTCTCCGACGAGGCCTACCACCTGATCAAGAATACGCCGAAGGTGACGGGCTTCCTGGGCGCCGACAACAAGCCGTTCCCGATCTCGGACGCGGAGGCCCAGCGCATCCTGCATCAAGTGCAGGAGGGCATCGAGCGGCCGAAACCGTCGGTCTCCTTCGAGGTGGGCGAGCAGGTGCGCGTCTCGGATGGCCCGTTCGCGTCCTTCAACGGTACGGTGGAGGAGGTCGACGACGCGCGCTCGCGCATCAAGGTCGCGGTGAGCATTTTCGGCCGGCCAACGCCAGTCGAGTTGGAATTCGGGCAGGTGGAGAAGCTATGAAGCCGCCCGTGCCATTCGATCCGGAGCCTGGGCCGTTCAAAGTGGGCGAGCAGGTCCGCGTCTCGGACGGCCCGTTTGCGTCCTTCAACGGCACCGTGGAGGAGGTCGACGAGGAGCATTCGCTGCTCAAGGTCGAGGTGAGCATTTACGGCCGGCCAACGCCGGTCGAGTTGGAGTTCGGACAGGTGAAGAAGCTCTAGCTGTTCGATGACACGTGGGAGGTGAGGCGGCAGCCAACCGCCAAGATCCGCACCACTAACGGAGTGAGACATGGCAAAGAAAATCACAGGCTATCTGAAACTGCAGGTCCCGGCAGGCGCTGCCAATCCGTCGCCGCCGATCGGTCCGGCGCTCGGCCAGCGCGGCCTCGCCATCATGGACTTCTGCAAGCAGTTCAACGCGGCGACCGCCAAGATGGAGAAGGGGATGCCGATCCCGGTCGTGATCACGACCTATGCGGATCGCTCTTTCTCCTTCGAAATGAAGACGCCCCCGGTGTCCTACTTCATCAAGAAGGCGGCCAAGCTCGAGAGCGGCTCGAAGACGCCCGGCCGTGACAAGGCCGGCTCGATCACGCGCACGCAAGTGCGCGAGATCGCCGAGCAGAAGATGAAGGACCTGAACTGCGATACCATGGACGCCGCCATGAAGATGGTGGCCGGCTCCGCCCGCTCCATGGGCATCGAGGTTACGGAGTAAGCGCCATGGCACAGCTCGGAAAGCGGACGGTGAAGGCCCGCGAAGGCGTCGATCGCGAGAAGCTCTATTCGATCGACGATGCCGTGAAGATGATCAAGGAACGCGCCAAGGCGAAGTTCGACGAGACCATCGAAATTGCGATGAATCTCGGCGTGGACCCGCGCCATGCCGATCAGATGGTGCGTGGCGTGGTGCTACTCCCGAACGGGACCGGCCGGAGCGTGCGGGTTGGCGTGTTCGCGCGCGGCGCCAAGGCCGACGAGGCGAGGGCGGCCGGCGCCGATGTGGTCGGTGCCGAGGATCTGGTCGAGAAGGTGCAGGGCGGCACGATCGATTTCGACCGCTGCATCGCCACGCCCGACCTGATGCCGCTGGTTGGCCGGCTCGGCAAGGTGCTGGGGCCGCGCGGCATGATGCCGAACCCCAAAGTCGGCACGGTGACGATGGACGTCACCGGTGCTGTCAAGGGCGCCAAGGGCGGCTCGGTCGAGTTCCGCGTCGAGAAAGCCGGCATCGTGCAGGCCGGCGTCGGCAAGGCCTCGTTCCCCACCGAGAAGCTGGTGCAGAACATCAAGGCATTCGCCGATGCAGTGCAGAAGGCGAAGCCTGCGGGCGCCAAGGGCACCTTCATCAATCGCGTGGCGGTGTCCTCGACCATGGGCCCCGGCGTGAAGGTCGAGCCGGCTTCGCTGTTTGCGCAACAGCAGAGCTGACGCTCACCAATCGCTGATTGGATTGACGGCCGGTGCGGCGACGCACCGGCCTCTTCTATGAGTTCAGTCGAATTCGACGCCGCGATAGATCTCCGCCTTTCCGGTTAGCCAGGCACCGGGATCGATAACGAGGGCCGTGTCTGACACGTACCATCCACCGAGATCGCGGCGCGACATCCGGTCCATAGCCAAATCACAAAATATGTCCCGTCCATAGCAGTTTCCAGAAGGCCAGATTCGGGCGCAGAAATCTCAATCGCTAGAACGGAGTCCGATGGCACAGTGAATTCCTCTGCCCAGGGTTCAACAATACAGGTTATTGGTGCCGCAGTTCGGTTCCGGAAGACGTATTTCATCACCTCAGGCACCATTTTTGTGGCCTTAATACACTTAAGCGCAACGTAGTGCGCTGCTTGGAAGAAAGCCATGGCTCCGCTACTCGTTCCGCGCAGCTGGCTCCCAATGCTTCTCCAGCGCGACACGGTATCGTGCCGGGTTGCGCGGACTTGCCTGCGACGCCCAACAGGCGCAGTCTTCCTCCTTAGACCGACCCTAAAAAGCGTCGGGTCGAGGGAGGAGACATCATGAGCAAGCATGACGAAGCTCGCCGTGCATTTCTGGTCGGCGCGGCGGTCGGAGCAAGCGCGGCGGCTGGCGCGGCGCTCATTCCCGATGCGCTCGCGCAAACCCCGCAAGCGCAACCCGCAGCTGCCACGCCGCCGGCGCACGCGCATGGACCCGCAGCGAGCCAAGGCTACGGCGCGTGGCTCAACGTCGATGAGTCCGCGACCATCCAGGCCTTCACCGAGCGGCTGATGCCGGGCGCGCCGGGCAAGCCGGGCGCGACCGACGCGGGCGTGCTCAACTACATCGACCTCGCGCTCGCCGGCGCCTATGCGGATCTGCGCGACTTCTACCGGCGCGGCATCGCCCAGCTCGATGCCTATTGTCAGGCGACCTACAAGGAGCCATTCGCGAAGCTTACCGCCGCGCGGCAGGACGAGGTGATCACCGCGCTCGAACAGGGCAAGGCCACGGGCTTCACCTGGCCGAGCGCGCAGGCGTTCTTCAACACGCTGCGCACCCACACCATCGAAGGCATGTTTGCCGACCCGGTCTATGGCGGCAACAAGGACTTCGCCGGCTGGCGGCTCGTCGGCTTCCCAGGCGCGCATCCAGCCTTCACGGCGGCCGACATGGCGAGCAAGGAAGCGTTCGCCGGCGGCGTCCTCATCGGCTTGCAGGCGCAGGCCCCGACAAAGAGGAGCTGAGCCATGGCAACTGAAAAGACAGATGTCGTCATCGTCGGCGTCGGCGCCGCTGGTGGCATTCTCGCGGCCGAGCTCGGCAAGGCTGGCATGAAGGTGATCGGGCTTGAGCGTGGCCCGCGCCGGCGCACCGAGGACTTCGCGGCGCAGGACGAGCTGCGCTACTTCCAGCGCCAGGACCTGCGCCCCGACCCCAAGCGTCAGCCGGTGACGTGGCGGCCCAATACGGGTGCGCGTGCGACACCGATCCCGACCCAGAGCTACGGCAATCAGGCGGGCGGCGGCACGGTTCACTATGGCGCCGTCTCCTGGCGTTTCCATGAGGATGACTTCCGGGTGCGCGCCCAGACCATCGAGCGCTACGGCGCCTCTGCCATTCCGGAGGATTCCTCGGTCATCGACTGGCCGGTGAGCTACGCCGAGCTCGAGCCCTATTACGACCGCGCCGAATACGATCTCGGCGTGTCGGGCAAGGCCGGCAATCTGCAGGGCAAGAAGATCGAAGGCGGCAACGTCTTCGAGGCGCCGCGCAAGCGCGAGTATCCGCTGCCGGCGCTGCACGTGGATCAGGTCGGCGCCAACTTCGAGGCGGCGACCAAAAAGCTCGGCTATCACCCGTTCTCGACGCCGCGCGCGATCGTCTCGCAGCCCTACAATGGCCGGCCGGCCTGCAGCTATTGCGGCTTCTGCCAGGGGTTCGGCTGCCACGTCGGCGCCAAGTCCTCGATCCTGGTGACGAAGCTCGTCGATGCCGACAAGACTGGCAACTTCAAGCTGATCACCGGCGCGATGTGCCATCGCGTCAACAGCGACAACAGCGGACGCGTCACCGGCGTGTCCTACTACGGTCCCGATGGCTCCGCCGACAACACGATCGAAGCCGAGATCGTGATCATCGCGCCATTCATCTATGACTCGGTGCGGCTCCTGCTCCTCTCGAAGACGGATCGCTACCCCACCGGGCTCGCCAATTCGAGCGGGCACCTCGGGCGCCACATCATGTCCCACCTTGGCACCCGCGGCTTTGCCGCGTTCGACGATCGCCACATCAACATCTATATGGGGCCGAGCGCACAGAAGCATACGATCGACGACTTCAACGCCGACAACTTCGATCACAAAAACCTCGGCTTCATCCGCGGCGCGCAGATCTCCGCCGGTCCAGCCGGGCTCGAGGGCGGACCGATCGCGAGTGCGATGAACATGCCGCCGCCGCCCGGCGTGCCGCGCTGGGGCGCCGGATATCGCGACTTCTTCTCGAAGTACTACACGCGGCACCTCGCCATGACCGGGCAGACCGAGAACCTGCCCTATGCGGATCAGACCATCGACCTCGATCCCAACATTCGCGACGCCTTTGGATTGCCGGCGCCGCGCATGACCTACGACTGGCGGCGGCCCAACGAAGTGAAACGCGTCGAGTTCGTCAACAACAAGCTCCTGGAGATCGGCCGCGCGATGGGAGCGACGCATGTGTGGACGGGGCCTGCGAGCCCGGGCTCGCCCGGCTCGCATCACCAGGGCGGCGTGCGCATGGGGGGAAATCCGCGCGAGTCGGTGGTCAACAAATACGCGCAGACGTGGGACATCCCCAATCTGTTCGTCATCGGCAGCGCGAACTTCCCGACCTCGGCGGGCTACAACCCGACGCTTACGATCCAGGCGCTCGCCTACATGACCGCCGACGCGATCGCGAACCGATATCGCAAGAGCCCAGGCCCGCTCGCCTAGCGAGCGGCGCCGTCGGCCAAGATCGAGAACGACCCCGCGGCGTTTTCCCGCAGCCTCAAACTGACGGGGACATCCGAGATATGCGTCCGCGCTATGAGTGGCGCGTGGCGTTCGTGGTACTTTCGCGCGAGTGGAGTGGCGCAGGTTCTCTGTCGGAGAACCGGCGTCCACCCCAGGTCAAGCCCGAGGGCAGGCTTCGCCCTGAACATGCGCTAAGAAAACGCAACTGGGAGATTTGCAATGGCCAAGCGGCCGAAGATCCGTCACCTCGCCATCATCACGCTCGATCCCGAGCGCCTGGCCAAGTTCTACGAAGAGACCTTCGAGATGACCCGGCTGCCCGCCAAGGGCGCCTCGGGCAGCAGGGCGGTCTACATGACCGACGGCTACATCACGCTCGCGCTCCTTGAAAACAAAGCCGAGGGCAAGCCGTCCGGCCTCAACCATTTCGGCTTCGAAGTCGGGGATCACGAGGTGATCACAGGTCGCCTGGTGAAGAATGGCGTCAAGGCACCGGCCAAGCGGCCGGCCGATCGGCCCTATGCCGAGACCCGTGCGACCGATCCCGACGGCAACAATTTCGATATCTCAGTGAAAGGCTTCGGCTCCGAGGACGCGACCGCCAAGCCGCGCAAGGAACCGGCGACGGTTTGAGCCTGAAGACAATGGCGCGGGAGGAGCATTGCGACATCATCGTCATCGGCGGCGGCAGTGCGGCGCATGAGGCGGCGGTTGCCGCGCGCGAAGCCGGTGCCGAGCACATCGTCATGCTGGAGAAGGCGCCGGAACCGGAATTCGGCGGCAATGCGCGCTATTCTCACACCGGCTTTCGTTTCGTCTACGACGGCGGCCGCGAGATCCGCCAGTTCATCGAGATCGACGACGCGACCTTCAGCAGCTTCGTGATGCCGCCCTATACGCGCGAGAACTTCCTCGCCGACCTCAACCGGGTGACCGAAGGCCGCATCGACCAGGAGCTGGCGACGTTCCTGGTCGACAACTCCAACGCCTCGCTGCACTGGATGCGCCGCAAGGGCATCCGCTTCGAGCATGAGAAACCCGTGCCGGTGAAGGGCAAGAAGTACTTCGAGCCGGGTGCGGTGATCCACACCGTTGGCGGCGGGCTCGGCCAGCTCCTGCAGTGGCGCGAGATTGCGGCCGGCTTGGGCGTCGAGATCCGCTACGAGTCGAAGGTCACCGACTTTCATGGCAACGAGCGCCACATCGAGGGCGTGCGCGTGCTCACGCCCGAAGGCGAGTACGACCTCTATGGTCGCGCGGTGATCTGCTGCAGCGGCGGCTTCCAGGCAAGTGCGGAGATGCGCGCGCGCTATCTCGGGCCGTTCGGCGATGTGATGCGGGTGCGCGGCAGCAAGCACGACACTGGCGAGGTCCTCAATATGCTGGTCGCGCTCGGCGCCATGACGGCCGGCCATTGGCAGGGCGCACATGCGACCCCGATCGGCGCGGAGTCGCAGGACGGCGCCATTCCGCTGCGCCCGGATGGCCACGGCAACTCGGCCAACCGCTACGAGTACAAGTTCGGCATCACGGTGAATACGCTTGGCCAGCGCTTCTATGACGAAGGCGAGACCAAGCATTCCTACACCTATGCCAAGACCGGCCGCGCCGTGCTGGCGCAGCCGCGCGGGCTCGCTTATCAGATCTTCGACGACACCGGCTTCAAGCTCTTCCGCGAAGGCGCCTACGCGGACGCCAAGGGCTTCCAGGCGGGCACGATTGCCGAGCTTGCCAGCAAGATCGGATTGGCGCCGGAAGTGCTTGTGCATACGGTCGAGGAGTTCAACGCCGCCTGCCGGGAGGACATCCCGTTCGATCCCGGCAATATGGACGGCAAGTGCACGGTCGGGATCACGCCGAAAAAGTCGAACTGGGCGGTGAGGATCGAGAAGCCGCCGTTTCGCGCCTATCCGATCGTGTGCGGGATCACCTTCACGTTCGGCGGGCTCAGGATCAACACCCGGGCAGAGGTGCTCTCAACGGCCGGAAACCCGATCCGCGGGCTCTATGCCTCGGGCGATGTGGTCGGGCTGTTCTTCCACAACTATCCAGGCAATACCGGGCAGACCCGCAATGTCGTGTTCAGCCGGGTTGCCGGGCGGGAAGCGGCCCGACGCAACAACCGGTAGGAAATCACCATTTTGGCGGGGGCTTGGCAAAGCCGCATAAACTCACTAGATAGGGGTCCTGTGGGCGTGCCGAAGCTATTTGTCGGCGCGCCTTCACGCGTCCCTCGATCAGCCAAAGGTGCCTCGCCCTTAGAACCCATCCTCGCGGATTAGTCTAAGGAGGGCAAAGACTTATGGCTGTCTCGAGAAGGCGCGGTCCGGCGCAAGCCGGACAGTCCTGTCCGAGACTGCAGGTGCCTTAAGGCTACGGCCAAGGGCTTAATGTCCTGCATAGATGGGTCGAGACGGATTTTTTCGGGTAGGCCCCTTGGGGTCTCTGCCCGCGCGACCGGTTCGAACCTCGAGTGTGCATGAGCGCATCTCACGGCAGGGCGTCGAAAGCGTCGCCTCAACCCGCGCGTCGGGACGGGGCGGCAGGTCGCAACCGGCGGTTCCGCTTATGCGCAGCCGCCAAACCGGAAAGAGCTTGCTGTGGATCGAGCGGCTAAGAAAGAGCTCGTCACGACGCTCAATGGTGTTTTCAAGGGCACCAACGTCGTGGTTGTGGCTCAAAACACAGGCCTCACCGTTGCGCAAATGCAGAACCTGCGTAAGCAGATGAAGCAAGCGGGCGCGGCAGTGAAGGTCACCAAAAACCGGCTCGCCAAGATCGCTCTCGACGGCACCGACGCAGCCGTGGTCATCCCCTTGCTCAAGGGGCCGACCGTGATCGCCTTCTCGGGCGATCCAGTGGCTGCGCCGAAGGTCGCCACCGACTTCGCCAAGGCGCACGAGAAGTTCGTGATCGTGGGCGGGGCGATGGGCAAGACCGCGCTCGACCAGAACGGCGTCAAGGCGCTTGCCGCGCTGCCGTCGCTCGACGAGTTGCGGGCCAAGATCGTCGGCCTCATCCAGGCGCCGGCGACCAAGATTGCCCAGGTGGTCACCGCGCCGGCGGCGAAAGTCGCCCGTGTGGTGTCGGCCTATGCCAACAAGGGCGAGGCGGCGTAACGCCCTTCGCAATCTCGACTGGTTCGAACCGATAGGACATGAACGATGGCTGATCTGCAAAAAATCGTCACTGATCTGTCGAGCCTCACCGTGCTGGAAGCGGCCGAGCTCGCCAAGATGCTGGAAGAGAAGTGGGGCGTGTCGGCGGCGGCTGCGGTCGCCGTGGCGGCCGCTCCAGGCGCCGCCGCCGCCGCTCCGGCCGAGGAGAAGACCGAGTTTACGGTCGTCCTTGCCGCGATCGGCGACAAGAAGATCGAAGTGATCAAGGAAGTCCGTGCCGCGACCGGTCTTGGCCTCAAGGAAGCCAAGGACCTGGTCGAGGCCGCTCCCAAGCCCGTCAAGGAAGGCATTCCGAAGGACGAGGCCGAGAAGATCAAAGCCGCCCTGGAGAAGGTCGGCGCCAAGATCGAGCTCAAGTAGGCGTCAGCTCGTGCGGCTGCGGGGCGGCCAAGGTCCGCCCCTGCACGCGTTTGCCGGGCGAGCCCCGCTGGGGGTCAAATAAACTTGGTGATTTCGGGCAAACGTCTGAGATCACCACTATTTCCGCCTTGCGGCGGTCACAAGGCGCGGTCCGGCGGGTGGTCGAATCGCGTAGGTAAAGAACAAGGGCTTCGACGCCTGTCCGGATGGTCGCGATGGATTGCGGCCTTCCGGAGAGTCGTCCCGGTCCCGACGGTCCGACAGAGAGAGGCGAGATGACAGCGCAGACGTTCACAGGTCGCAAGCGCGTTCGTAAGTTTTTCGGGAAGATCCAGGAAGTCGCAGAGATGCCGAACCTCATCGAGGTTCAGAAGGCGTCCTACGACCAGTTTCTCCTGGTGCAAGAGCCGGCCGGCGGGCGGCCCGACGAGGGCCTGCAAGCCGTTTTCAAGTCGGTGTTCCCGATCTCCGATTTCTCCAACACCTCGATGCTCGAATTCGTCAAGTACGAGTTCGAGGCGCCGAAGTACGACGTCGACGAGTGCCGTCAGCGCGGCATGACCTTCGCGGCACCGCTCAAGGTCACGCTGCGGCTGATCGTGTTCGATATCGACGAGGAGACCGGTGCGCGCTCGGTCAAGGACATCAAGGAGCAGGATGTCTACATGGGCGACATTCCGCTCATGACCAACAACGGCACCTTCATCGTCAACGGCACCGAGCGGGTGATCGTCAGCCAGATGCACCGCTCGCCGGGCGTGTTCTTCGACCATGACAAGGGCAAGACGCACTCGTCCGGCAAGCTCTTGTTTGCGGCGCGCATCATTCCCTATCGCGGCTCCTGGCTCGACATCGAGTTCGATGCCAAGGACATCGTCTACGCGCGCATCGACCGCCGCCGGAAGATTCCGGTGACGTCGCTGCTCTACGCGCTCGGCATGGACGCCGAGGAAGTCCTCAACACCTTCTACCGCAAGATCGGCTACAAGCGGCAGAAGGACGGCTGGCGCGTGCCGTTCGATGCCAACCGCTTCCGCGGCTACAAGGCGATCAACGATCTGGTCGACGCCGACAGCGGCAAGGTCGTGCTCGAGGCCGGCAAGAAGCTGACCGTGCGGTCGGCCCGCCAGCTCGCCGAGAAGGGCCTCAAGGCGCTGCGCATGACCGACCAGGAGCTGGTCGGCCACTACATCGGCGAAGACCTCGTCAACATGAAGACCGGCGAGATCTACGTAGAGGCCGGCGAGGAGATCACCGAGAAGAATCTCAAGCTCCTCAACGAGGCCGGCTACAAGGAGCTGCCGCTCCTCGACATCGACCACGTCAATATCGGCGCCTACATCCGCAACACGCTCGCGGTCGACAAGAACATGACGCGCGAGGACGCGCTGTTCGACATCTACCGGGTGATGCGGCCGGGCGAGCCGCCGACGCTCGACACCGCGCAGTCGATGTTCCAGTCGCTGTTCTTCGATCCGGAGCGCTATGACCTCTCCGCCGTCGGCCGCGTGAAGATGAACATGCGGCTCGAGCTTGACGCGCCCGACACCATGCGGGTGCTGCGCAAGGAGGACATCCTCGCGGTGGTCAAGACGCTGGTCGATCTGCGCGACGGCAAGGGCGAGATCGACGACATCGACCATCTCGGCAACCGGCGTGTGCGCTCGGTCGGCGAGCTGATGGAGAACCAGTATCGCATCGGCCTCCTGCGCATGGAGCGCGCGATCAAGGAGCGGATGTCGTCGGTCGATATCGACACGGTGATGCCGCAGGACCTGATCAACGCCAAGCCGGCGGCGGCGGCGGTGCGCGAGTTCTTCGGCTCCTCGCAGCTCTCGCAGTTCATGGACCAGACCAATCCGCTGTCCGAGATCACGCACAAGCGGCGGCTCTCGGCGCTGGGTCCGGGCGGTCTCACGCGCGAGCGCGCGGGCTTCGAGGTGCGCGACGTGCACCCGACCCACTACGGCCGGATCTGCCCGATCGAGACGCCGGAAGGCCCGAACATCGGCCTGATCAATTCGCTCGCCACCCACGCGGTGGTGAACAAGTACGGCTTCATCGAGAGCCCCTACCGCCGGGTCAGGGACGGCCGGATCACCGACGAGGTGATCTACATGTCGGCCATGGAGGAGGCGAAGCACGTCATCGCCCAGGCCAACATCAAGCTCGACAAGGGCGCCATCGTCGAGGACCTGGTGCCCGGGCGGGTGGGCGGCGAGCCCTCCCTGCTGCCCAAGGCCGACGTCGACCTGATGGATGTGTCGCCCAAGCAGGTAGTGTCGGTGGCCGCCTCGCTGATCCCGTTCCTGGAGAACGACGACGCCAACCGCGCCCTGATGGGCTCGAACATGCAGAAGCAGGCCGTCCCGCTCATCCAGTCGGACGCGCCGCTGGTGGGCACCGGGATGGAGGCCGTCGTCGCGGTCGATTCCGGCGCCGTGGTGGTGGCCCGCCGGCCGGGCGTGGTGGAGCAGATCGACGGCACCCGCATCGTCGTGCGCGCCTCGGAAGAGACCGACCCGACCAAGCCTGGCGTCGACATCTACCGCCTACAGAAATTCCAGCGCTCGAACACCTCGACCTGCATCAACCAGCGCCCGCTGGTGCGCGTGGGCGACAGGATCGCGGCCGGCGACGTGGTGGCCGACGGCCCGTCCACCGACCTGGGCGAACTGGCGCTGGGCCGCAACGCCCTCGTCGCCTTCATGCCCTGGAACGGCTACAACTTCGAAGACTCCATCCTGATCTCCGAGCGCATCGTGCGCGACGACGTGTTCACCTCGATCCACATCGAGGAGTTCGAGGTGATGGCCCGGGACACCAAGCTCGGGCCGGAGGAGATCACCCGCGACATCCCCAACGTCGGCGAGGAAGCGCTGCGCAACCTCGACGAGGCGGGCATCGTGGCGATCGGCGCCGAGGTGCTGCCCGGCGACATCCTGGTGGGCAAGGTG
>Ga0081455_10007579_pt1 | contig 11410 bp, 13 predicted proteins | sample TabmetS3T2R1_FD_70207 | JGI IMG/M metagenome (GOLD analysis project Ga0081455, IMG submission 70207) | Tabebuia heterophylla rhizosphere microbial communities from the University of Puerto Rico - S3T2R1 | ecosystem: Host-associated > Plants > Roots > Rhizosphere ...
GGCGACCGATCGTCGTTATCACTTCGAATAACGAAAAGGAGTTGCCCGACGCTTTCTTGCGGCGCTGCTTTTTTCACTACATCCGGTTTCCGGACCCCGACACCATGAGGGCAATTATCGAAGTGCATTTTCCCGGGATCAAGCAAAGACTCGTCTCGGAAGCCCTTCGACTGTTCTATGAAATTCGCGATGTGCCGGGCATGAAGAAAAAGCCATCGACATCCGAGCTCTTGGACTGGCTGAAATTGTTGATGGCCGAAGACATCGGGCCCGAGACTCTGCGCGAGCGCGATCCCAAGAAGCTCATCCCGCCGCTGCATGGTGCACTGTTAAAAAACGAACAGGATGTGCACCTGTTCGAGCGGTTGGCCTTCATGGCCCGGAGAGAAAATCGATAATCCAGTCTCTGCTGAACCTGCAGCAAAAACCTCAACCGTAGTGCTCCTGGGACTTGGGTTGCGCCTGGTTGCGCCCGCGTAGTTGCTCCCGATACCGGGCAACTTCCTGTTCGATTCGCTCGACCGGGCGGGTGCCCCAGTAGATACCTTGCGCGACCACGCGGCCGATCACGCCGCCGGCCCAGACCAATTCATAGGGCGCGAACAGTCGCCATGTTTCATCACCCTCCACGATCCCGCGCGCGAGGAGCTCGCCGGCAACGGCGGTGTTATTCAGCCCCTGGCTTCCAAAACCGCTTGCCAGCCAAAGACCGCGTTCGATTTCGCCAATCTGCGGCATGCGATGGACAGTGCGGCCGAATGTTCCGCGCCAAGAATGCGCAATGCCAATGGTCCCGAGGCTCGGAAACGTCCGCCGGATGTCATTGGCAAGCGAGCGGGCGATCAAGCGTGGACTGGCTTCCCAAGCACGCATGCGTCCCGACCACTGCAGGCGATCGCCACCGACGATGCGATAGTGATTGTCGGCGCGATTGGTATCGCTTACCGCCCCTCGATAGCGCACCGCCTCATGCAAAATTTCACCCATGGGCTCGGTGACCATCACGAAAGTCGTGACGGGTAGCAATGTCGCCGCCAGCTGCGGCATGAGGGCGCCAAGATGGATGTTGCCGGCGAGCACGACGTGCGCGGCGCGGACACGGCCGGCGGGGGTGACGATGCGCTTGCGGACTCCGGCCGGGTCGAGCGAAACCGCCGGCGTGTCCTCAAATATTCGCGCGCCCGCCTTCTCGGCCAACGCCGCGAGGCCGAGCGCATAGTTGTATGGGTCTATATGGAAGGCCTGACGGTAGTGAACGGCGCCGAAATATCGCGGACTGCGCAGCTGCTCGCGTACTCTTTCTGTCGGCCAAAATTCGACGTCCGCACCGATCCAGCGCATGCGTTCAACTTCGGCACGCTGTTCGGCGGAATTGTTGGTTTTCGAGACATGCAGCCACCCATTGATCAGGTCAACGCCGGGCATCCGCGTGTCCAGTATCGTGCTCCGGACATACTCGAGTCCTTGTTCGGACAAGCTCCAAAGCTGTTTGGCGTGATCGAGACCGATGCGTTCGACGATGTCACCGATATCTTCGGGGAATCCCGGAAGCACAAAGCCCAAACTGCGGCCCGAGGCTGCCCACGCGACCGTTGCCGCCTCGAGCACAGCGACCGACCAGCCACGTTGAGCAACTTCACGAGCGACGGTTAGACCGGCGAGCCCCGCCCCAATTACGCACACATCGACATCGAGGTCGACGGTCAGTCGCGGACGGTTCGGACGCGCAACGCTGTTCGCTTCGTACCATCCCGCTTCCATGTTTTCGCTTCCGCTCCCGAACTCTACTGGTGGTTGATGCCTCGCCGCTCCGCCGCTAGCGAAGGCGTGCTAGTGTCGTTTGCCACCGATCTCCATAGCATGACCATGCGGCGACTTTTGCTATTTCGTCACGCCAAGGCCGAACGCTCGCATGCGGGCGCGGAGGACAAGGCCCGCAAACTGATCGATCGCGGGCGCACCGACGCTGCCAAGGTCGGCAGTTACATGGCTTCTCATGCGCTCGTCCCCGATCGGGTCCTGACCTCCCCTTCCGCGCGGACCCGGGAAACCTGGAAATTCGCCGGCGCGGCATTTCATCCCCCACTGTCCGCGACACAGGTGGAGGCGCTCTATGCCGCAAGCGCCCATGCCATCCTCGGGGTCGTCAAAGGGACCGGTCCGGCCATACACACGCTTCTCGTTGTCGGGCACAATCCCGGCCTTCATGAGCTTGCAGTCATGTTGATCGCGTCCGGCGACGTCGAGGCGCGGGAACGGCTGAAGGAAAAGCTGCCTACGAGCGGTCTTGTCATCATCGATTTCGCCTTCGATGACTGGTCGCGGCTGCATCCCCAATGCGGCCGGCTTGAACGGTTCGTGACGCCAAAATCGCTGGCCTCTGCGTCCAATTGAAGCAAATCTGGCTCAACGCGCCTTCAAAAACATGCCATATTGTACTCGCGCAGCGAAAAGAGGGGCGCTGTCATGTACAAGAAGATTCTGGTGCCGGTCGATCTTGCCGATACCGACCTGGCCAAACCCGCTATCGATACCGCACTCGAAATGGCCGGCGCATCAGGCGGGTCTATCCGCCTCGTCAACGTGCTTGCCATGACGCCGGTCATGCTGGCGGAATACGTCCCGCCCGATTTCGACGTCCAGCAGCGCAAATCGGCGGAGGAAGCGCTCGGCATTATTTCGCAGGAATGTGGCCTGGAGGCTGGCCGCGTCTCGGCAACCGTACGTCAGGGCGGGATTTATCACGAGGTCCTTGAGGAAGCGAAAACGTTCGGCGCCGACCTGATCGTGATGAGCTCGCATCGGCCCGCGATGCGCACATATTTCCTTGGCTCCAACGCCGGGCACGTGGTCCGTTACGCCAAGTGTTCGGTGCTGGTCGTTCGTCACTAACCCGCTTCCGCTGGTTCTATCAGGGAGCTGGCATAACGTCCTGAGGCAAGGCATCGGCGTCGTATCTGCCCGGCCGATTGCGCCGAAGGAAATTTGTGCTGTACCAAAGATAGAAGGCAAAGAAGGCGCCGATGAATGCGGCGCCCGCATACGTTCCGGCCTGCAACGCCCGCACACACAAGGCGGCGAGTCCCAAAGCCACCGCCACGAAAAAGACGAGGCTTGGCCAATACAAGAGTGGGCTATGGCCTTTTTCGAAGCGTGCGGAGGGTGCGGCTTTCGAAACACGGCGGTGCAATTCGTGCACGAAAGCTGAGTAGGCGCGGTCAAGTCGCTCCTGCTCCACCATGCTTTTCCACGAACTGGAGGCGATCTTCAGCCTCGGCCCGCCCTCCCCCCATAATTCGGTGAGGAAACGATGCGATTGCATGCTGTTTGGTCGATAGGACATGCGCAAACGGCGAATATTGTGGTAAGGGATATGACCCGAGACGGGGCCAACAGCCCAATCAATGCCGTCCTCCGAAGGTTTGAATTCTCGCATCGCCCCCATCACCGTCGGCCGATAGGCGTAGGCAGCGACACTCTGGGCAACTTCAGGCGTCGGTTCGGTCAAGCCATTCCCCTCGCTGCGCAATTATCCAGTTCGCTGTGTGAAACCCACAGGCACCGGCCGCAAGTGTTTCCATGGCTAAGGCGTTATAATATCGTACCTCCAACATCGCGGCGTGCGGGGCTGTTCGTGAGCGTCGGGGTTGGGAGGCGTCGTTATGGCGAAGTTATCCGATATTTTTAGCCGAAAAGGCGCCCCGGCCAGCGTCGAAAAGCTCACGCCGCGATCGCGCAACGCCATCGGCGGCGGCGGCGATCATATCAGCTTCGACAGTCCATCCGACTCGGTTCGCGCATCGGCGAGGAAAACGAAATCCTGCGCACCCTGCTGACCGATACCGGTCGCAAGATCAGCGAACTGGACGAGCTCAAATCCGCGTTCGACAAGCTGGTTGCGCCGTTCAACAGCACGCTGCGCGCGCTCGAGCAGGAAAAATCACAGACGATGAGCCTCTCCGGAATGCTTTCGGAGGCTCGCAGCTCCTACGACACCCTGCGCACGGAATTCTATCAGGTCGAACGAAAGGCTACGGCACTTGAGGCCGAAGTGGAAAGATTGCGCGAGGATCTCGAGTTGTCGCGCGAAACGGGCCGCGGATTGGAAAGCAACCGGCTCGAGCTCACCGACGAGCTCAACGCCCGGAACGCGCAGATCGCCGAGCTCGAGCGGCAGCTGGCGCACGAATCCACCCAGCGCCGGGCGGTCGGCGAGGCCCGCCGCGCTCTGCAGGAACAGTTCGACATAGCCGAAAAGCGCATGATTGGGCTCGAGGGCGAACTTGCGGCTGCGCGCGAGAAGCTGGCCCTGCTGGAAGACGAAAAACGTTCATTGCAAATAGCGGTCGATCAGGCGCTGAACGAGACAGCGCGCCTCACGCGGCGTCTCACCGAAAGCGAAAATATGCTGACCGCGACCCGCGCCCAGCTCGGCAAGGTCGAAGCAAGTTTCGCGGAAGCCTACGCGGAACGTGGACGGCTTGCCGCGGTGCTGGATGAAGCAAAGGAACAGCATCAGACAGAACGCAGCAGCCTGAACATGCGGCTGGATGCCTTGCAATCTCGTGCCGCAACCGCCGAGCGACTGCTGTCGGAGACGCGGCAGAATCTCATAGCTCGCACCGAGGAGGTACGCGCCTTCGACCGCAAGTCAGTTGAAGCGACCATCGCCCGCAACAATTCTGAAAAACGGCTTGCTCAAATCGAGGCGCAGCACGAAGCACGCGAGCGGCAGATCAAGGATCATGAACAGGCGCGCATCGCTTTAACCGAGCGAAACAATGCGTTGGCCAAGACGCTCAAGGTGCGCGAGACCGCGCTCGCGCGCTTCGAGGAAAGGATCGCCGCATTGACCGAGCGCAATGGCCACCTGGAGGCGGACATACAGGTCAGCCGCACCAACATCGAAAAGCGGGTCGAGGATCTCAATTCCGCCCTCCAGCGCGAACGAATGGAGCGGGCCGTTGTCGAAGGCGCACTGGAGGCCGCGCGCAAGGATAATTCCCGCCTGCAAGGCGAGGTTGCCGCGCTAAGGTCGACATTGCGCCGTGGTGCACCTCTGGACGAGCCGGTCACGCCTATCGAAGCAGCAAACGACGAAGTGCCGCCCAGGGCAAAACGCCTAAAGAACGCCGAATTCCCGCAAGCCGAGGCGGCGGGCAAGGCCTGAATCCGTGAATCTCGACCGATCGCGGAAATCCGATCCTCGACGCCATGACAAAGATCATGGGCCCGCCTATATGACGGGAAATGCGTACCCTTCTAGTGGTCGTGCCGCTGCTTGCCCTATTGGCTCTTGCGGTCTGGTTCGCCGGGGCCGCATGGGTCCGGCTCGGTGGCGAGCCAATACCGTTGTACGGATATGTCGCCATCGTCGGCGGGGTGTTGTTCTCGCTGCTGGTCGGCGGCGGTCTGATGGCGCTGGTTTTTTACAGCAACCGGCACGGTTACGACGACGACGCGCATCGCTTCGACAAAAAATAATCCATCCAGTCGCTAGCCGCGGCTGGTGATTGATGCAGACCGGCATGATCGTTCATTGACGCACCTCCGTCCTTTGCCGAAAGAAAGCCCTGCATCGATCGATGCAGGGCTTTTTTTGGCGGGCTGTATAGTGCTATCCACAAATTCACCCGGAACGCGATCCATGCCCAAATCCCTCGTCCAGGAACAATTCGGCAAGACGGCGGCGAGCTACCTGACCAGCACCCCGCACGCGCTTGGCAAAAGTCTGGAGCGGCTCGTCGCCCTCACCTCCCCGCAAAAAAACTGGGATGCGCTGGATATTGCCACGGGCGGTGGGCACGTCGCCTATACCTTTGCGCCGCATGTCCGGCGCGTGTGGGCGACCGACATTACCCAGGAAATGCTCGACCTGGTAAAAGCGGAACGGCACAAGCGCGGCGTTGCGAATATTCGCACCGCCTACGCCAAGGCTGAAGCGCTCCCGTTCGAAGACCAGAGTTTCGATCTCGTCACCTGCCGCATAGCGCCCCATCACTTCGATTCAATTCCGGAATTCCTCGCCGAGGTGCATCGCGTTTTGAAGCCCGATGGAATTTTTGCGGTGGTCGACAATGTCGTGCCGCGTGGCAGCGTCGGAGATTACGTCAATGCCTTCGAGCGTTTTCGCGATCCAAGCCATTTGCGTGCCTGGACAATGGACGAGTGGCGATCGGCTTTGAAGAAGCACGGCTTCGCCATCGCGCACGAAGAACAGATCTACAAAAAGATGGAATTTCAGAGCTGGGCGAGCCGGCACGACGAGACCATGCAAGCCCTGCTGCGAGCAATGCTGGCGCAGGTCACGCCCGAGGTGAAGGCAGCCCTGGAGCCGCAAGGCACCGGAGCCGAGTTGACCTTTCGTCTCTGCGAGGGCCTGTTCATCAACCGGCGGACCTGACCGCAGAGCGAAGCGCGGGTATCGCTTGGCGGGCGCTGGCATTTGCCTCGAATCAAGTCTCTGACATGCGCGCAGGTCGCCGCCCTGGAGGCCGCCTGGGCCACCGAAAAACGAGCTCCCAATCAGAAAATCGAGGAACTGACCGTCTCGCTCCGCCGCGAGCAGATGCAGTGCTCGGTAGTGGAAGGTGCGCTGGATACGGCGCGCAAGGATTTCGCCCGCCTGATGCGCGAGGCCTTAGCTCTAGCTCTTCAGCGTACACAGGGAAAGCCGGACGATCCGGCGACATTGCGCCCCGCCAACGCCGCCTAGATCGTCGGCACGCCAGATAGCCTGCTGCGCTTCAGCGTGCCGCCGGGATTGAGCTCTGGAGTACGAGAAACTCCTCGCAAGCAGTACAGCTGTAAGTGAGGAGATCGGTACCCGCTTCGGCCGGGTGAGGTTCACTTCCGATCAAGCGCATTAAGCCGCCACAGCGCTGGCAAAGATGCGGGGCCAAGGCGGTTGTATCCCTGAGGTCGATGCTTTTCATGCCCCCACGCTAAGATACTGATTGCCCTCGTCAATTCTGTTTCTTTGCAACCATAGTAGCCTTGAACTTGGCTTTTTGCCCCCAATGCCCCGAATGCCCCGACAATCTCCTTGGAACATTTGTCTCCAAAAGCGGTTATAGGGGTACTTTACAATAATGAGTAAATTACTCATACTGAGTAATAAAGGAGTAGTACAGGAGGGGCATCATGGCGAACGGCATTCGTGGAGAACGGCTGCAGATCATGCTGGCGGGTGAGGAGCTTACTGTTTTGGATGATTTCCGCTTCAGGAAGCGCATGCCAAGCCGCGCTGCAGCGATTCGGGAACTCCTGAAACGTGGTCTTGCGGCCGAGGGATTCGAGACGGCAGCTTTTGGAGCCAAATCAGAGGAATACGGGGTCATCGGCTCGGACCCTCTCGGCCGCAAGAAATAGACCGTGCGGCCTGCCGAACCGTCTCTAATCGATTTTCCTCAGCGCACGAGTTCGCGCATCGCGCGGTCGAGCCCCTCAAGGGTGAGAGGATACATTCGCCCGCCCATAAGCTGATGCACCATGGAAATCGAGTGCGTATATCCCCACTCCCGTTCAGCTAGTGGGTTGAGCCATACGCAGGCCGGATAGGTACGAGTCACGCGCTCGAGCCAGATCGCGCCGGGCTCATCATTGTAGTGTTCTACCGAGCCGCCGGGCGCCGCTATTTCATACGGCGACATGGATGCGTCTCCGATGAAGATGACCTTGTAGTCGTGCGGGTAGGTGTGCAGGACGTCCCACGTCGGAGTCGTCTCCTGGAAGCGCCGGCGATTCTGTTTCCAGACCCGCTCGTAGAGACAATTGTGAAAGTAAAAATACTCCATGTGCTTGAATTCGGACCGCGCGGCCGAAAACAATTCCACGGTCGCCTTGATGTGCCAGTCCATCGAGCCGCCCACATCGAAGAATAGAAGAACCTTCACGGCATTGTGCCGCTCGGGACGCATCAGGATGTCGAGGTAGCCCTTGTGAGCCGTCCCTTTAATGGTGCCGTCGAGATCCAGCTCCTCAGGTGCGCCCGTACGAGCGAATTTCCGCAGGCGACGCAGTGCCAGTTTGATATTGCGGGTACCCAGTTCGACCTCGTCATCGAGATCCTTGAACTCGCGCCTGTCCCATACCTTGACCGCGCGGAAATTGCGGTTGGCGTCCTGGCCGATGCGAACGCCCTCCGGATTGTAGCCATAGGCTCCGTAAGGCGAGGTGCCGGCGGTCCCGATCCATTTCGATCCGCCCCGGTGGCGGCGCTTCTGCTCGGCCAGCCGCTTGCGGAGCGTCTCGAGCAGCTTGTCTAGACCGCCCATCGCCTCGATCTGCTTCTTCTCCTCCTCCGTCAGATATTTTTCGGCGAGCTTTTTCAACCATTCGGCGGGAATGTCGACTTCGACGACGTCATCGAGCGTTTCAAGTCCCTTGAAGACGTGGCCGAACACGCGATCGAATTTGTCGAGATTGCGCTCGTCCTTCACCAGTGCCGTACGCGAGAGAAAATAAAAATCATCGACCCTGCGCGAGGCCAGATCGGCCTCCATCGCTTCCATCAGCGTCAGATATTCACGCAACGTCACCGGCAGGCCGGCTTTCTTGAGCTCCTGAAAGAAAGTCACGAACATCGGCCACTTTTCCTGGCATATCACCCGCCCGTTAATTTGGCGCGAGCATTGGCCCTTCGCAAGCGACCGCGGCTTTCTTCGACGAAACAAAAACCGGTCAGAGACCCAGGTAGGCCTTGCGCACATCCTCATTTGTGAGCAATTCCTGACCGGTTCCGGACAACACCACGCGGCCGGCTTCCAACACATAGCCCCGACTGGCGAGAGCGAGCGCATGCTGAGTGTTTTGCTCGACCAGCAACACCGTGACGCCCAGACCGTTGATCTCCTTGATCACCCGGAACACCTCTTCGACCATCAGCGGGGCGAGGCCGAGGGAAGGCTCGTCCAACATCAATAATTTCGGATCGGCCATCAGGCCGCGCCCGATCGCGACCATCTGCTGCTCGCCGCCGGAGAGCGTGCCGGCCAGTTGCTGCTGGCGTTCCCTCGCGCGCGGGAATATCGCAAAAACTTTTTCCATCCGGTCGCGGCGGCCCGTGGCCGGCGTGCCGTAGGCGCCCATCAACAAATTATCGAACACCGTCATGTCCGGAAACAGACCGCGTCCTTCTGGGACATGGACGATCCCGCGGCGGACGATGTCCGGCGGCGAGTATCCCTCAAGGTGTTCTCCATTCAGTGTGATCTTGCCTGCCTGCGGCTTGAGCAGACCGGACAACACCTTCAGCGTGGTGGTCTTGCCGGCACCGTTGGCGCCAACCAGGGCAACAATCTCCCCCCTCGGCACCTCGAAAGAGATATCCCAGAGGGTCTGGACCTTCCCATAGGACGCCTGCAGGTGATCGATCGTCAGCATCAGGGCCCCTGTCCGCCGAGATAGGCACTGATCACGTCGCGATTGCGCACGACGTCCTGCGGAGCGCCGTCGGCGATCTTGAGTCCATAATTGAGGACGATCACGCGATCAGAAACTGCCATGATCGCCTTCATGTGATGTTCGACCAAAATGACGGTGATGCCGTCCTCCCTGATCCGCTGTACCAGCGCGCAGGCGCCCTCTACTTCAGTGGGGTTAAGGCCGCCCATCGGCTCATCGAGGAACAAGATCTTCGGGTCGGTCGCAAGCGCGCGCGCAATTTCAAGCCGTTTCTGTTCGCCCAGTGTCAGATCGGACGCATTCACGGCATATTTTTCGGCGAGCGCGACGCGTCGAAGCGTCACCATCGCTTTGGTTTCAGCTTTCGATCGACTGGGCTCATGCAGGAAAGTGGCGAGCGTGACATTCTCCAGCACCGAAAGATTGCGGAACGGTTTGACGATCTGGAAGGTGCGAGCGATGCCTTTTTTGACAATGGCGTAAGGCCTTAATCCGATCAGGCTTTGGCCTTCGAGCAGCACCTGGCCTTCAGTCGGCGGAATGAAGCCGGTGATCAGATTGAAGACGGTTGTCTTGCCCGCGCCGTTCGGCCCTATCAACCCGAGGATTTCGCCATTTCGCAGTTCGAAGGACAAATCAGAAACGGCACGCAGGCCGCCGAAGTCTTTTCGTAAGCCGGAAATCTCGAGCAGCGCCATGGCATTCATCCGCGCGTGAGCCGCAGCAACAGCCGCAGCCGACCCCAGATGCCCTCCGGCAGATAACGGATCACCAGCATCATGAAGAGCCCGTAAAAAATCAGATGACCGGCGGCAAAACGGTCGCGAAAAATTTCGCTGATGGTAACAAGAACGACCGCGCCGACGATCGGGCCCGCGGTCGTCGCGAGCCCGCCGACCACCGCGATGAACACCATTTCCACCGAGAGCGAAATGGCAAACACCGCATCGGGATCAATGTAACGAAAATATAGTGCATAGAAGCTACCGGCGAGGCCGACGACAAAGGCCGAGAGGACCAAAGCAATGACGCGCGTGCGCACAGTATCGATGCCAATCGCCTCGGCACTGTCGATATCCTCCCGCACCGCCGTGAGATAGGCTCCAAGCCGCGACCGCGAGACGACGTAGGTCAGACCCATCGCGAACAAAGTGAGTGCGGCAGCGAGGTAGCAAAACGGAATCTTGCTCTCCCAATTGATCGCATGGCCCGCGATTGAAACCTGCGGCAGGGTGGTGATGAGCAGCCCGACCGGACCGGCCGTGAGCTGTTCCCAATTGAGTGCCACAAGGCGGACAATTTCGGCAACCGCCAGCGTCGCGAGTGAAAAATAGGGCCCACGCAAGCGAAAGCAGATAAGCCCGATCGGCAGCGCAAGCAGCGCGGCGAAGACACCGCCGGCCAGCATGCCGAGCCAGGGCGATAGCTGCAAACTCAGATAGAACAGCATCGTCGTATAGGCGCCGATGCCGAGGAAAGCGGCGTGCCCAAACGAGACTTGTCCGGCAAAGCCGCCGAGCAGATTCCAGGATGCCCCGAGCAGCGTCCAGAACAGCACCATGATCATGAGATGTTGGAAGAACGCATTGCTGGTGAGCAACGGTGCGACCAGCAGGAACGCGATCCCAGCCACGACGAGCAGGCGCTTCATGACCGGCCAACCCCGAACAGCCCGGATGGCCGGAACAGGAGGACCAGCAGGAACAGCACAAAGCCGATGGTGTCTTTGTAGGCAACCGAAACGTAGACGGCGCCAAGCGATTCAACCAAGCCGAGCAGAATGCCGCCGGCGATAGCGCCGGGCACCGAGCCAAGTCCACCCAGCACAACGATGACAAAACATTTGACGATGAGGATTTCGCCGACAGTCGGATAAAGATAAAGCGAGGGCACCAGGAGCACGCCAGCCGCAGCAGCTAGCGCGGTACCAAGCCCGAAGGTGATCATGTCAATTCGGAGGACGTTCACCCCCATCAGTGCCGCGGATTGGGGGTTCTGCGCGGTG
>Ga0081455_10007580_pt1 | contig 11410 bp, 8 predicted proteins | sample TabmetS3T2R1_FD_70207 | JGI IMG/M metagenome (GOLD analysis project Ga0081455, IMG submission 70207) | Tabebuia heterophylla rhizosphere microbial communities from the University of Puerto Rico - S3T2R1 | ecosystem: Host-associated > Plants > Roots > Rhizosphere ...
GAGTCGCGCGACAGCACGATGAAGCGCGTCGTGTTATGCGCCTCGTCCTCGATGTCCTCCTGCAGGATGGTGAGTCCATAGATCTCCGCGGCGAGCCGCGAGGCAATCGCGGCGCGGCTCTTGTCGCCGATGGCGGCGATCTCGCGCGCGGAGCCCGCGGTGTCGGCGGCGACGACCGGCTTGATGCCGAGCTGGCGGATCACCTTGCGGCACTGGCCGAGCGCGTGCACGTGGCTCTCGACAGTCTTGATGTCGGTAAGCGCCGCGCCCTTGAGTCCCAGGAGCTGGTGCCGCACCGGCATGAAGTGCTCGGCCACGATATGCAGCCCCGAATGCGGCATCAGGTGGTGGATATCGGCGACCCGGCCCGCCACCGAATTCTCGATCGGGATCATGCCGAGCTTGGCGTCGCCCGACGTGATCGCCGCGAAGCAGTCCTCGAAGGTCGGGCAGGGGACCGCTTCGGCATCCGGATAGGCTTCGTGGATGGCGAGGTGCGAGTTGGCCCCGGGCTCGCCCTGGAACACGATTCTGGTGGTCATGGCCGCTCTGTGCTGAAGGGTTTGAACGGGGTGTTCCTTATCATTGTCGCGACGCGCTCGTACAGCCGCTTAAAATCCAAAACCATACTGAAATCATTAACTTGTCGGTGTCTGGCGGTGGTCCCTGCTCGCCAAGAGCTCGCGCGCCCGCTCGAGGTCCTCGGGCGTATCGACGCCGAACGGCACGCTCTCCACGATCTCGACATCGATCCGCATGCCGGCTTCGAGCGCGCGTAGCTGCTCGAGCTTCTCGCGCTGCTCCAGCGCCGACGGCGGCATCGACACGAACTGCTTGAGCGCCTCGCGGCGATAGGCATAGAGCCCGATGTGGTGATAGAGCGCGCCCTCACCCCAGGGCGCCTCGGCGCGGGTGAAATAGAGCGCGCGCAGCCGATGTGAACTGATGGGCGCGCCCACCACCTTGACCACATTGGGGTTGCTGCGCTCCTGCGGGCGAACGATCTCGGCCGCGAGCGTTGCGATATCAACTTTTGGATCGTCGAGCGGGCGCAGCGCTGCGCGGATGTCAGCGGGATTGAGCGTTGGCAAATCGCCTTGAACGTTGACGATGATGCGGCGGCGGCCGGACGGATCGGCGGCTGTGAGCGCCTCGAACACGCGATCGGAACCGGATACGTGATCGGCGCGAGTCATGATGGCGGTGCCTCCCGCCTTTTCGACGGACGCCGCGACTGCCTCGGAATCGGTCGCAACAACAACCTCGCCGATGTCCGCCGCGCGCGCCCGTCGCAAGACGTGTACGATCATCGGCTCGCCTGCGATATCGGCAAGCGGCTTGCCCGGCAGCCTGGTCGCGGCCATCCGGGCCGGAATGACGATCAAGACATTGCTCGCGGCCATCGGTCCCAAGGGGCGGCGGGTGGCAAACCCGCGCAAAAGTGTCGGGGGCGTGGCGGTTATACGGGTTGCCAGGGAACACGCAAACCGGTTATCTGTGCGCTGAAAATCGATCTATTGCATCGCGGTGGGAGACTGGACCCGTGCTTGATTCCTTCGAGATGAACAAAGTCCTCGGTGCAGTCCTGGGCACCTGCCTCGGCGTGGTCTCGCTGAATATCGCGGCCGGCGCCGTGTTTGCGCCGAGCAAGCCGGCAAAGCCCGGCTATGAGATCGATATACCGAAGGCGACCCCGAGTGGAACCCCGACGCCGGCGCAGCCGGAAGTGCCGCTCGGCCAGCTCTTGGCCAGCGCCGATGTTTCGCGCGGCTCGGAATCGGCGAAGAAGTGCGCGACGTGCCATACCTTCGAGAAGGGCGGCCGGACGCTGGCAGGGCCGCCGCTCTGGGGGATCGTCGGACGCGCGAAGGCGTCTGTCGCAGGTTTCAATTATTCGCCCGGCCTGAAACAGGCCTCGGGTCCCTGGACGATCGCCGATCTCTACGCCTTCGTGACCAATCCCAAGGCCATGGTGCCTGGCACGTTGATGACCTTCTCAGGCATTCCGCGACCCGCCGAGCGCGCCGACTTGATGGCCTATCTCAACAGCTTGGCCGACAATCCGGCGCCCCTTAACAAGGGCGCGGAGATCCCGGGCGCCACGCGCGCGGCGCAAGCGCCGCAATAAGCATCGCACGAGGTTACAGCGGGGTAATCTTGCGCCCCGCGGAATCGCGGTCAAACGGCCTGAAGAACGTCATTTCTGCGGCGGTAGGCCGCAGGTCGTTCCACGCGGGCACCATCCACGCGAATGTGAATGGGCGCTGCCATACCGGCAGGCGAACCGGTGGCTATCTTGCCAAAAACAGACATAATCTATGCCTGAACGTGGTGATCTATGCCTGAACGTGGTGCGTGAGAACCTGAACGTGGTGCGTGAGAAAACGTGCCGGCCCCACCTGACCTCCTGGAGGCCCCCGTGCGCCTGAGCCGCCGATCCCTGCTTCATACCGGACTTGTTGCCGCCGTCGCCCCGGCGCTTGAGGGGCTTCCACTTACCCAGCCGGCGCGCGCGCAGACGGCGGAGGGTACGCCCGCGTGGCGTCACGCGCTCTCGCTGTTCGACGACGTCAAGTATCCGCCGGGCTTCAAGCAATTCGACTACGTCAACGCGCAGGCGCCGAAAGCCGGTACGTTGCGCCAGAGTGCGATCGGAACTTTCGACAACTTCAATATTGCAGTCGGCAACGTACGTGGCTCGATCGAGGGGGGCATCGCCAACATCTACGAGGAGCTGATGGTGTCGTCGCTCGACGAGGTGTCGACCGAGTACGGGTTGCTTGCCGAGGCGGTCAGTCATCCGCCGGATTTCTCCTGGGCAACCTACCGATTGCGCGCCGAGGCGCGCTGGCATGATGGCAAGCCGGTGACGCCAGAGGATGTGATCTTTTCCTTCGAATCTATCAAGAAGCACGACCCGCGCATGGGGGCCTACTACCGGCACGTCACCAAGGTCGAAAAAGTCGGCGACCGCGACGTGAAGTTCACGTTCGACGAGGCAGGCAACCGCGAGCTGCCCCAGATTCTCGGCCAGCTCACCATCCTGCCCAAGCACTGGTGGGAAGGGACCGACGCGTCGGGCAAGAAGCGCGACATCGGCGCAACCACGCTTGAGATGCCGCTCGGCAGCGGTCCCTATCGCATGAAAGAGTTCGTCGCCGGCCGCACCGTCGTCTATGAGCGCGTCAAGGACCATTGGGGCAAGGACGTCAACGTCAATGTCGGGCGCGACAATTTCGACGAGCTGAGATACGAGTACTTCCGCGATTCGACGATCGCGCTCGAAGCCTTCAAGGGCGACCAGGTCGACTTTCGCCGCGAAAATAGTGCGTTGTTCTGGGCGACCCGCTACGATTTCCCCGCGGTGAAGGAAGGTCGGGTCACGCGCGAGGAGTTCCCGGTCCGCAGCCGCGGCGTTATGCAGGCCTTCGTGCTCAACACCCGCCGCGAGAAGTTCAAGGATCCGCGGGTACGACGCGCGTTCAACTATGCGTTCGATTTCGAGGAGGCGAACAAGCAGCTGTTCTTCGGCCAGTATGAACGCATCTCGAGCTACTTTCATGGCAGCGAGCTCGCGAGCTCCGGATTGCCGCAGGGCGAGGAACTCGCGATTCTCGAGACTGTACGCGACAAGGTGCCGCCGGAGGTCTTCACCACGCCTTACACCAATCCGGAGTTCGGCAGCCCCGAGAAAGCGCGCGCCAACTTGCGCGAGGGCACACGCCTGATGCGCGAGGCGGGTTTCGAGGTCCGCAACCAAAGGCTCATGCGCGCGGTGAACAACGAACCGCTGAGTGTCGAGGTTCTGATCGACAATCCCCAGTGGGAGCGCATCGTCCTGTTCTACAAGCCGGGCCTGGAGCGGCTCGGCGTGACCGTGACAGTGCGCACCGTCGATGACGCGCAATACGAGAACCGGCTGCGCAGTTGGGATTACGATATGATCATTCCGACGCCCTGGGCCCAATCGCTCTCGCCCGGTAACGAGCAACGCTATTATTGGGGCTCGGCATCTGCCGATCAGTCCGGCTCGCGCAACTATATCGGCGTCAAGAATCCGGCGATTGATGCGCTGATCGAGCGCGTGATCTTCGCCAAGAACCGCGCCGAGCTCGTCGCCGCGACCCGCGCGCTCGATCGCGTGCTGTTGTGGAACCATTACGTCGTGCCGCAATGGACTTATAGCAAGTCGCGCACGGTGCGCTGGGATCGCTTTGACCGTCCCGCCGAGATGCCGAAATACGGTGCCGACGCGTTTCCCACGATCTGGTGGTGGGACGCCGAGAAAGCAGCCAAAACGAGGGCCCGATCGTGATCCGCCGGCCCGGCGGGGTTACGCGCCGCGACACGCTGGCAGTGGGCGTCGGCGCGGCCAGCATGCTGGTGATGCGGCAGGCGCTGGGGCAGTCGGAGGGCCAAGCGGACGTCGAGCGGCACGGCATGTCCGGGTTCGGCGATCTCAAGTATCCCGCCGACTTCAAGCATTTCGCTTATGTCAATCCGAACGCGCCCAAGGGCGGGTTGTTCTCGCAGGTCGGCACCTCCCGGCAATACAATCAGAACTTCAGCACCTTCAACTCGCTCAACAGCTTTATCTTCAAGGGTGACGGCGCGCTCGGCATGGAGCTCACGTTCGCCACCCTGATGGTGCAGGCCTTCGACGAGCCCGACGCCATGTACGGGCTTGCCGCGCGCGCGGTCGTGATATCGCCCGACGGCCTCACCTATCGTTTTCTGCTGCGTCCGCAAGCGAAGTTCCACGATGGCAGCAGGCTCACTGCACATGATGCGGCGTTCTCGCTCAACCTGCTCAAGGATAAAGGCCATCCGATCATCACGCAGCAGATGCGTGACGTTGCCAGCGTCGAGGCGGTCGATGATCTGACCTTGATCGTCAAGTTCGCAAAGGGCCGTGGACGCGACGTGCCACTGTTCGTGACGACGCTGCCGATCTTCTCGCGCGCCTATTACGGCAAGCGCGAGTTCGATGAGAGCACCATGGACGTGCCGCTCGGCTCCGGGCCCTACAAGGTCGGTCGCCTCGAGGCCGGGCGCTTCATCGAGTATGACCGGGTGAAGGACTGGTGGGGTGCAGACCTGCCGGTCTCGCGCGGGCAAAACAATTTCGATGTGCTGCGTTGGGAGTTCTATCGCGATCGCGAGGTCGCGTTCGAAGGCTTCAAGGGCAAGAGCTACTTGTTCAACGAGGAGTTCACTTCGCGCATCTGGGCTACTCGTTATGATTTCCCCGCCATCAAGGACGGCCGCGTCAAGTACGACATCATTCCTGACGAGAGGCCTTCGGGTGGGCAAGGCTGGTTCTTCAACACCCGACGCGAGAAGTTCAAGGATCCGCGGTTGCGCGAGGCGCTCAACTACGCCTTCGATTTCGAGTGGACCAACAAGAACATCATGTATGGGTCGTACCAGCGCACCCATTCGGTGTTCCAGAATTCCGACATGATGGCGGTGGGCAAGCCCGGACCGGAGGAGCTCGCGCTGCTCGAGCCGTTCCGCGGCCAGGTGCCGGAGGAAGTGTTCGGCGAGCCATTCGTGCCGCCGGTCTCCGACGGTTCCGGACAGGATCGTGCGCTCTTGCGCAAGGCGATGACGATCCTGCAGCAGGCAGGCTATGGGTTGCGCGACGGCAAGCGCTACACGCCCAAGGGCGAGCGGATTACGATCGAGTTCCTGCTGCCCGACCCCTCGTTCCAGCCCCATCACATGGCGTTCATCAAAAATCTGGCGGTGCTCGGCATCGATGGATCAGTGCGCCTCGTTGACCATGCGCAATTCAAGCTGCGCACCGATATCCGCGACTTCGACATCGTGGTCCAGCGCTTTGGCTTTTCGAGCATTCCGGGCGATTCGCTGCGCACCTATTTCACCTCTGAGGCGGCCGCCCTCAATGGCTCGTATAACCTCGCCGGCATTGCCGATCCGGTGATCGACGCGCTGGTCGACAAGATCATCGCCACCGAGACGCGGCCGGCGCTCATGGCCGCCTGCAAAGCGCTCGACCGCGTGTTCCGTGCCGGCCGCTACTGGATCCCGCATTGGAATAAAGCCTCGCATTGGATCGCCTATTGGGACACGTTTGGGCGACCGCCCGAAAAGCCGCGTTATGCGCGCGGCATCCCCGAGACCTGGTGGCATGATCCCAACAAGGCGGCGAGGGTGCAACAACGTGACCTCTGATCTCGTATATAGTCAGGTGGGCGACCAGAAACCGATCGACAGATGACGGCCTACATCATCCGGCGCCTCCTTCTGATGATTCCGACGCTGCTCGGGATCATGTTTGTGTCGTTCGTTATCGTGCAGTTCGCGCCCGGCGGGCCGGTCGAGCGGGTGATTGCCGTGCTCTCCGGCGCGGATACCGGCGCGGGCGCCCGCACCGGCTCATCGCCTGGCGGCGATTTCGGCAGCCGCGGCCAGCCCGGTCAGGGCGGCTTCAATGAGACGAGCTCGAAATATCGCGGCGCGCAGGGCCTCGATCCCGAATTCCTCAAGCGACTCGAGGCGCAGTTCGGCTTCGACAAGCCGGCGCATGAGCGTTTCTTCAAGATGCTGTGGGACTATGCCCGCTTCGATTTCGGCAAGAGCTATTTCCGCGACGTCAGCGTGCTGCAATTGGTGCGCGAGAAGCTGCCGGTCTCGATCTCGCTGGGGCTATGGCTGACGCTGATGACCTACCTGATCTCGATTCCGCTCGGCATCCGCAAGGCGGTCCAGGATGGCTCGCGCTTTGACGTGATTACCTCGGGCTTGATCATCATCGGCTACGCGATCCCAGGCTTCCTGTTTGCCATTCTGCTGATCGTGCTGTTCGCCGGCGGCAACAGCTTTCCGATCGGGCTGACGATCGGCGACACTTTCTACGGCTTCCATCTCGGCTGCAGCTGTTTTCCGCTGCGCGGGCTTCATTCGGACGGTGCATCGAATGTGTCCTGGGGGGCGTGGATCGTCGACTATTTCTGGCACCTCGTCCTGCCGATCTTCTCGATGGGGCTTGCCGCCTTCGCGACCATGACGCTTCTCACCAAGAACTCGTTTCTCGATGAGGTTCGCAAGCAATACGTGCTGACCGCACGCGCCAAGGGCAACAACGAGCGCCGGGTGCTCTACGGGCACGTGTTCCGCAACGCGATGCTGATCGTCATTGCTGGCTTTCCCGCTGCGTTCGTGCACGCCTTCTTCACGGGATCCCTCCTGATCGAGACCATCTTCTCGCTCGACGGCCTCGGCCTCCTCGGCTTTGAGAGCGTGCTCAATCGCGACTATCCGGTCGTGTTCGCGACGCTCTACATCTTTGCGCTGGTCGGGCTCATTGTTAACCTGATCGCCGACCTGACCTACACCCTGGTCGATCCGCGCATCGACTTCGAGACGCGGGAGGTGTGAGCGTGGACGATCGCACCAGCATTCCAGCTGGCACTGAGACGACGCTGGCGCCGACCGACCTGCTCGCGCCCGCGGATGGGCGTTTTGCTCTCTCGCCGCTCAACCGGCGGCGCTGGGAGAACTTCAAGGCGAACCGCCGCGGCTATGTCTCGCTCTGGATCTTCCTCGTCCTGTTCGCGATATCGCTCTGCGCCGAGTTCATCGCCAGCGACAAGCCGTTCGTCGTGAAATACGACGGCCAGTTTTTCTTCCCGGTGTTCCGCACCTATTCGGAGACCACGTTCGGCGGCGAATTCGAGACCGCGGCCGACTATCGCGATCCCTATCTGCAGAAGCTCATCGCCGACTCGGGCGGCTTCATGGTGTGGCCGCTGATCCGCTATTCCTACAACACCCACAATCTCGACCTGCCGACGCCGGCGCCGTCCCCGCCCACCTGGCTCCTGACCGAAGAGCAATGCGCCGCGGTGGTGCAGAAGAAGGGCCTCTCGGGCTGCAGCGACCTCGAATACAATTGGCTCGGCACTGATGACCAGGGCTTCGACGTCGTAGCGCGACTGATCTATGGCTTCCGCATCTCCGTGCTGTTCGGGCTCATCCTCACCAGCATCTCCTCGGTGATCGGCGTGGCGGCCGGCGCCGTGCAGGGCTATTTCGGAGGCTGGCTCGATCTCATCTTCCAGCGGCTGATCGAGATCTGGACCTCGGTGCCGTCGCTCTATCTGCTCCTCATCATCTCGTCGGTGCTGGTGCCGAGCTTCTTCGTTCTGCTCGGGATCCTGCTCTTGTTCTCATGGGTGGCGCTGGTCGGCCTGGTGCGCGCCGAGTTCCTGCGCGGCCGCAACTTCGAATACATCCAGGCCGCACGCGCGCTGGGCGTGTCGAATGCCGTGATCATGTTCCGGCATCTCCTGCCCAACGCCATGGTGGCCACCATGACGTTCCTGCCGTTCATTCTGTCGGGCTCGGTGATGACGCTGACGTCGCTCGACTTCCTCGGCTTCGGCTTGCCACCGGGCTCGGCCTCGCTCGGCGAGCTGCTCAAGCAGGGCAAGGCCAATATCCAGGCGCCGTGGCTCGGCCTCGCGGGCTTCTTCACGCTGGCCATCATGCTGTCGCTCCTGATCTTCATCGGCGAGGCGGTGCGCGACGCTTTCGACCCGCGCAAGACCTTCCGGTGATCCTCCGTTAGATGATAAATGCGTTTGGGCATGAAGCCATGAACAGTATCGTAAGATCCAACTACCCTGCTGCGCGGCTGCCTGATGATCTGAGGGATGGCGTCGATCCGTCAGCAACGGTCACCGTGACCGTGACCGTGGAGGAGCGGCCCGAAAAAGTCATGTCCCTCGACGAGATTTGGGCATCGAGGCGGCCGCCCTACAAGACGAAGGCCGAGATCGACGCAGAAATTAGGCGTCAACGAGACGAGTGGTGATGCCTAACAAACTGCTTGAAGTGAGCGATCTGTCTGTCGCCTTCCGCCAGGGCGAGCGCGAGACACTGGCCGTCGACCGCATCTCCTTCGACATCGGCGAAGGCGAGACGGTGGCGCTGGTTGGTGAATCGGGCTCCGGCAAGTCGGCGACGGCGCTGTCGGTGATGAAGCTCTTGCCGTATCCGGCAGCGCACCACCCGTCGGGCACGATCAAATTCAAGGGCCAGGACCTGCTTGCGCTACGCGAGCGGGACATCCGGCACGTACGCGGCAACGACATCACCATCATCTTCCAGGAGCCGATGACGTCGCTCAATCCGCTCCACACCATCGAGAAGCAGCTCAACGAGATCCTGCTCTTGCATCAAGGGCTGACCGGTGCGCCTGCGCGCGCGCGGATCATTGAATTGCTCACCCAGGTCGGCATTCCCGACCCGGAGAGCCGGCTGCAGAGCTATCCGCATCAGCTCTCGGGCGGGCAGCGCCAGCGCGTGATGATCGCGATGGCGCTTGCCAACGAGCCCGACCTGCTGATCGCGGACGAGCCGACGACCGCGCTCGATGTCACCGTGCAGGCGCAGATCCTCAAGCTCCTCAAGGACGTCCAGACGCGGCTTGGCATGGCCATGCTGTTCATCACCCATGACCTCGGCATCGTGCGCAAGCTCGCTGATCGGGTCTGCGTGATGAAGGAGGGCAAGATCGTCGAGCAGGGGCCGGTCGAGCGCGTGTTCACCGCGCCCGAGCATCCCTATACGCGCGCGCTGCTCGCGGCCGAGCCGAAGCCCGATCCGGCGCCGCTCATGCCGCATGCGCCGATCGTGCTCGAAGCCAACGATCTCAAGGTCTGGTTCCCGATCAAGCGCGGCGTGCTGCGGCATACGGTCGGGCATATCAAGGCGGTCGACGGCGTGAGCATCGCGGTGCGTCGCGGCGAGACGCTGGGGATCGTGGGCGAATCGGGCTCGGGCAAGACCACGCTCGGGCTCGCCATCCTGCGGCTCATCTCCTCGCAGGGAACGATTGCGTTCCTGGGCAAGCCGATCAACGGCCTGAACTTCAAGTCGATGCGGCCGTTCCGCCGCAACATGCAGGTCGTGTTCCAGGACCCCTATGGCTCGCTCAGCCCGCGCATGTCGCTCTCCGACATCATCGAGGAGGGCCTGTGGGTCCATCACCCCAATCTGTCGCAAGCGGAGCGTGAGCAGAAGGTGATCCGCGCGCTGCGCGACGTCGGGCTCGATCCGGCGACGCGGTTCCGCTATCCGCATGAGTTCTCCGGCGGCCAGCGCCAGCGTATTGCGGTCGCGCGCGCGATCGTGCTGGAGCCGACGTTCATTGTGCTCGACGAGCCGACCAGCGCACTCGACATGATCATCCAGGCCCAGATGGTCGATCTCCTGCGCGACCTGCAGAAGCGGCTCCACCTCACGTATTTGTTCATCTCGCACGACCTGCGGGTGGTGGCGGCGCTGTCGAGCCGCCTCATCGTCATGCGCCACGGCAAGGTGGTGGAGGAGGGGCCCGCCAAGGAGCTTTTCGCGCGCCCGCAGAGCGACTATACCCGCGCCTTGTTCGCGGCCGCCTTCAACCTGGAAACTGCGCCGGAGGGCGTGGTGGCGCAGTAAGTCTCGCACCACAGGTTCAAGCGCCGCGCAGCCAACGACGCGGGTGCAATGGCGACTATCCTGCTTGCAATCATGGGCTGGGACCCGAAGGGCTGGGAGCAGCGCTTTCGCGCGCTCGCGCCGCAGCACGATCTCCGCATCTGGCCCGACGAGATCGGCGATCCCGCCGCTATCCGCTATGCCTGTGTCTGGAAGCCGCCGCCCGGATTGCTCGCGGGCTTTCCCAATCTCAAGGCGATCTTCTCGCTCGGAGCGGGGGCCGACGATCTCATGGCCGATCCCAAGCTGCCCGACGTGCCGGTCGTGCGCATCATCGATTCCGATCTCACCATGCGGATGACCGAATACGTGGTCCTGCATGTGCTGATGCATCATCGCCGGCAGCGACTCTACGATGCGCAGCAGCGCGAGCGCATGTGGTTCGAGCACAGTCAGCCGGCGGCGAGCGACGTGGTGGTCGGCGTCATGGGGCTCGGCGTGCTCGGCTCGAGTGCGGCCTTCATGCTGCATCGAATCGGCTTCAAGATCATCGGCTGGAGCCGGACGCGGAAGACGCTGCCGGGGATCGAGACGTTCCAGGGCGAGTTCGGGCTCGATCCGTTTCTGCGCCGCACCGAGATCCTGGTCTGCCTGTTGCCGGCGACGCCGGCGACGCACGGCATCCTCAATCTCGATCGCTTGCGCAAGCTGCGCACCAGCGGCGCGCTCAAGGGCGCCTATCTGATCAATGCCGGGCGCGGCTCGCTGCAGGTCGATGCCGACATCCTCACCGCGCTCGACGAGGGCTCGCTCGCGGGAGCGACGCTTGACGTCTTTCCGACCGAGCCGCTGCCGCCGGAAAGCCCGCTGTGGAAGCATCCCAAGGTGACGATCACGCCGCACAATGCAGCGCAGGCGGTGCCGCAGACGCTTGCGATGAGCGTGCTGCAGCAGATCGACC
>Ga0081455_10007581_pt1 | contig 11410 bp, 9 predicted proteins | sample TabmetS3T2R1_FD_70207 | JGI IMG/M metagenome (GOLD analysis project Ga0081455, IMG submission 70207) | Tabebuia heterophylla rhizosphere microbial communities from the University of Puerto Rico - S3T2R1 | ecosystem: Host-associated > Plants > Roots > Rhizosphere ...
CTCACCTGAAGAAGGAATCCCAGGGCAAGGCCGGCAAGGGCCTTCATGCCGACGGCATGGCCGAGCATGACGGCATGGTCGGCGAACTGCTCAAGCAGCTCGACGATCTCGGCATCGCCGACAACACGATCGTGCTCTACACCACCGACAATGGTGCCGAGCTCGCGCTGTGGCCCGATGGCGCGATGACCCCGTTCAAAGGTGAGAAGGGCACCACTTGGGAGGGCGGCATGCGCATTCCCATGATGGTGCGCTGGCCCGGCGCGGTCAAACCCGGCACGCAGTACAACGACATCATATCGTTGCTCGACTGGTTCCCGACGCTGAGCGCGGCGGCCGGCGCCGGTGACATCAAGCAGAAGATGAAGGACGGGTTTGCCGCTGCGAACAAGACGTTCAAGGTGCATCTCGATGGTTACGATTTCGGCCCGTACTTCCGGGGCGAGACCCAGACCGGGCCGCGCGATGCGCTGTACTACTTCGACCAGGGCGGCAATCTCAACGCGATTCGCTGGAACGACTGGAAGCTATCCTTTGCGATCGCCAAGGGAAACATCGCAACGGGCGTCCGCGAGTCGACGGCATGGGCGTTGATCGCGAATCTGCGGATGGACCCATATGAGCGCGGGATGGAGGACGGCGGCGGCGCCATCGAATTCCTGGCGCGGAACATGTGGCTGCTCGTGCCTATCCAGGGCAAGGTCAAGGAGTTCTTCTCCGATTTCGACCAGTATCCCCACCAGGCGGGCAGTTCGCTCAACGCCGGCGGCATCAATTACGGGATGCTGCAACAGCAGGCGGCGCTGAAGCGGCTCTAGGATGTAGAACTCATGAAGCCGCGATAGCGGGGCGCCCGGAAAACTGACCGGCTGGAAAAAGTGCGCTGAAAAGAACTTTCCAGCCGGGGAGCGAGAACCCGACGCGAACCGAAAAGGAGCGCTGACATGTCGGCTACCATGATCAATCTCATCATCCAGCTCATCGCCGGCGCCCTCGGTGGCAATGCCGCCGGGGCCACCATGAAGAACCTCGACCTGGGTACCCTCGGCAACACCATCGCCGGCGCGCTTGGCGGAGCGGGTGGCGGCACGTTGCTCACTGCCTTGCTGCCGATGCTGCAGGGAGCGGCTTCTGGCAACCTCGATATCGGCGCGCTGGCCGGCCAGGCGGTCGGCGGCGGCGTTGCCGGTGCAATCGTGACTGCGATCGTCGGCCTGATCAAGAACAACATGGCCGGCGCAAGGTGAGCGCAGAAGCGTCAACCTAGTCGTTGGAAACGGAGATCGTGGGATGAGTGATTGCTTCAAGCCAAAAACAAAAACCGTACTCCGAATGTTGTTTGCGGCAGCACTTGTCGCGACGAGTCTTTCGCCGCTCGGTCTGTCACCGTCTCTCGCGCAGCAGCCGGGCGCAGCGAGGCCGAACATCCTCGTGATCTTCGGTGACGATGTCGGTCAGTCCAACATCAGCGCTTATACCCGAGGGCTGGTTGGCTACAAGACGTCGAACATCGACCGCATCGCCAATGAAGGCATGATTTTCACCGACTATTACGCGGAGAATAGCTGCACGGCGGGACGCTCCACCTTCATCACGGGCCAGGTCTGCCTGCGCACCGGGCTCTGCAAGGTCGGCATTCCCGGCGCACCCGTGGGCTTGCAGGATCGCGACATTACGATCGCACAGGCGCTTAAGCCGCTGGGCTACGCGACCGGGCAGTTCGGCAAGAACCATCTCGGCGATCGCGACGAATTCCTGCCGACCAAGCACGGCTTCGACGAGTTCTTCGGCAATCTCTACCATCTGAACGCGGAGGAAGAACCGGAGCGTCCGTACTATCCGAAGAACGATGCGGCATTCGTCAAGAGCAATTCGCCGCGGGGCGTGCTGAAGGCATCGGCAGACGGCAAGATCGAGGACACCGGCCCGCTCAACAGGAAGCGGATGGAGACAGTGGACGACGAGACCACCGCTGCCGCCGTCGACTTCATCCAGCGGCAGGCGAGAGCCAACAGGCCGTTCTTCACCTGGATGAATACGACGCGCATGCACGCGTTCACCCATGTGCGGGAGTCGATGAAGGGCCAGAGCGGCATGCCCGGCAATGAATACGCCGACGGCATGATCGAACACGACGGCGATGTCGGCAAGCTGCTGAAGGCGATCGACGATCTCGGCATCGCCAACAACACCATCGTCATCTACACGACCGACAATGGTCCGAACCAGTGGTCATGGCCCGACGCGGCGACGACGCCGTTCCGCAGCGAGAAGGACACCAATTGGGAAGGCGCGTTCCGCGTTCCGGCGATGATCCGCTGGCCCGGACGTATCAAAGCGGGCGAGGTGTCGAACGAGATCGTTTCCGGCCTCGACTGGTTCCCGACGATTCTGGCCGCGGCGGGGGATGCAGACATCAAGGACAAGCTCGCAAAGGGAACCAATCTCGGTGGCAAGACCTTCAAGGTACATCTGGATGGCTACAACCAGTTGCCGTACCTGACCGGCCAGCAGCCGAAGTCCGCGCGCGACGCGTTCTACTATTTCAACGACGACGGTGAAATGGTTGCGTATCGCTACAACAACTTCAAGATCGTGTTCTGCGAGCAGCGGAGGCCTGGCGGTTTTGAAGTATGGTCCAATCCCTTCACCTGCCTGCGCGCGCCAAAGGTCTTCAACCTGCGGATGGACCCGTTCGAGCGCGCCGACATCGTGTCGGACCAGTATTACGACTGGGTGGCACAGAACGCCTATCTCATTCAATACGGCGTGTGGCGCGTAGCTCCGTTCCTGCAGACCTTCAAGGAATACCCGCCGAGCCAGCGCTCGGCGAGCTTCAGCATCGACCAGATGGTCGACGCACTGATGAAGAATCTCGACAAGACGGGCGCGAAATAACGCGCATTGGACGCAACGGCGCGGCCGCCGCCCGGCGGCCGGGCTGACATCAGCGGGAAAGCGATGAGCGACCTCAGCATGAGCGCGCCGAAAAGCGAGTTGGCAAACGCGACACGTTCCATCGCGCGCGAAGCTTTGCTCGATCTGAAAATGCGGATCGGCAAGTCCGTGCTCGGCCAAGATCATCTGGTCGAAAGCATGCTGATCGGACTGCTCGCCAACGGCAATCTCTTGATCGAAAGCCTGCCGGGCCTTGCCAAGACCCGTGCGGTAAAGACGCTGGCAAAGCATCTGGCGGCGGATTTGTCGCGCGTGCAGTTCACGCCTGACCTGCTGCCTTCGGATGTGACCGGTGCCGAAATTTACGTGCAGACCGACAAGGGCGGCCAATTCCAGTTCCAGAAGGGGCCGATCTTCGCCAACCTCGTGCTGGCCGACGAGATCAACCGCGCGCCTGCAAAAGTGCAATCGGCGCTGCTGGAGGCGATGGAGGAACGGCAGGTCACCGTCGCCGGCAAGACCTACAAGATGCCCGATCTCTTCATGGTGCTGGCCACCGAGAATCCGATCGAGCAGGAGGGAACCTATCCGCTGCCCGAAGCGCAGCTCGACCGTTTCCTGATGCATGTCGTCATCACCTATCCGGACGAAGCGACGGAAGGCGAGATCATCAAGCTGAACCGCGCGGAGAACGCGCAGAAGACGGAAGATCACGCGGCGGCGCCGGTGCCACAGCAGGCCATCCTGGATGCGCGCGGCGAGATCGACGGTGTTTTCGTCTCCGATCTCGCTCAGAAATACATCGTCGATCTCATCTATGCGACGCGGTTCCCAAGCCGTTATGGCGATCCGCTCGGCAAATGGATCCAGGTCGGCGCCAGCCCGCGCGGCAGCCTGGCGCTGGACCGCTGCGCCCGCGTCCGCGCCTGGCTTGACGGCCAGGAGTTCGTCACGCCCGACCATGTCCGCGCCGTGCTGCATGATTGCCTGCGCCACCGGCTGATCCTCAGCTTCGAGGCGATCTCACAGGGTGTCAACGCAGACCAGGTGATCGACAAGATCACCGAACTGGTCGCGGCCGCGTGAGGGCGCCATGGCCGACGGGACAGCCAGCGTACCGGGTGTCTATGTCAGCTACGATGATCTGCTGGCGTTTGAGCATCGCGGCCGTCGGGTCTCGTTCCTGCCGCATCAGCCCGTGCGTAGCCTGCTGTCGGGCCGCTTTGCTTCGCGCATGCGCGGCCGCGGGTTGAATTTTGAGGAAATCCGCGACTATCGCCCTGGCGATGACGTCCGCTCGATCGATTGGAAAGTGACGGCGCGGTTGCGCCAACCGCATGTCCGCGTCTTCAACGAGGAGCGCGACCGGCAAACATTGCTGGTGGTCGACCAGCGGCTGTCGATGTTCTTCGGCAGTCATCGTGCCATGAAATCGGTCACTGCGGCGGAAGCCGCGGCCATCAGTGCATGGCGGGTGCTAGGCGCGGGTGACCGGGTCGGCGCCATCGTGTTCGGCGACCGGGAGATTACCGAATTCCGGCCACGGCGCAGCCGCTCCACGGTGCTTCAGATATTGATGGGTGTAGCAACGCATAACCGGGCGCTTGGCGTTGGAACCGGCGTCACGGCTGCGCCGGCTATGCTGAACCAGGCGCTGCAGCGGGCGCAGCGGCACGCACTGCACGATGCCGCCGTTATCATTGTCAGCGATTTCGACGGCGCGAACGACGAGACGCGCAAGATGGTCGGCGCCATCGCCCGCCACAATGACGTCGTGGCGCTTTTGGTCCACGACCCCCTGCAGAGCGACCTGCCGGCCTCGGCGAGCATGACGGTGACCGATGGCGATCTGCAGATTCATGTCGAAGTAGGGCGCGAAAGCGTCAGACAGAGCATTTCGGAGGCGACGCAGGATCGGCTGAAGAGCGTATTCGCCTGGACGCGGGAATTCGGTGTGCCCGTGCTGCCGCTCAGCGCCGCCGAGGATACAGCGCAGCAGCTTCGTCGTCTGCTTGGCACCTTGCCGAATCGCAGCGCGCGCGGCGGCGGCCATGGTCAGATGGGAGCGAGCGTTGGCTGAGCCGCAAACCCAGCAAACCGATCCGCTCGCGGGCCTGATCGATATCCCGCTGCCACAGGAGGTCAGCCTGTGGCCGCAGACCTGGGCGCTTCGCATTGCGATTGCGCTGATCGCGGCGGGCGCGCTCGTAGCCGTCTGGCAGCTCGCCCATCGCTTCTACGCCAACAGATATCGACGCGAGGCGCTCGCCGAACTGGGCGAGATGATTGCGAACGGCACGCCGGATCAAGTGCGCTTGAGCGTGCTGGTGCGCCGAACGGCGCTTGGCGCTTTCCCAAGGGAGACTGTCGCGCCGCTGACGGGTTCGGCGTGGCTCGCATTCCTCGACCGCAGCTATGGCGGGCGGGAATTCTCCGAAGGCGCAGGCAGGCTGCTGATTTCGGCGCCTTATCAGCGGGCCCCGAGCAATCGCGATCAGCTTGATGCGCTGGCCGATCTCGTCCGTCGCTGGATCAGGGGGCACCATGTTTGAGTTCGCACTCCCATGGATGTTCGCCTTGCTGCCGTTGCCGGTGCTGGCCTGGTGGCTGCTGCCGCCATACCGCGCGCGGCAGGCCTCGGTGCAGGTGCCGTTCTTCGAGCGGCTTGCGGCAGCGACCGGGCAAACGCCGCTGCGCGGCGCCGTGGTGTTGCAGCGGCGACCGGTCCAGATGGTTTTCGCCGCCGCGATCTGGATTCTGCTCGTCACGGCGCTGGCACGGCCGCAATGGGTGGGCGATGCCGTGACGCGCGAGGTCTCCGCGCGCGATCTCATTCTGGCGATCGATATATCCGGCTCGATGGAGCAGGCCGACTTCCGTAGCGCCGATGGCACGACGCTGACCCGTCTCGACGGGGTCAAGCGCATCATCGGGGATTTCATCGCCAGGCGCCGCGGCGACCGCATAGCGCTGATCCTGTTCGGCACCAAAGCCTATGTGCAGGTACCGTTCACGCAGGACCTGCAAACGGCCGCGCAACTGCTCGACCAGACCCAGGTCGGCATGGCCGGGCAGCAAACTGCGATCGGCGACGCCATCGGGCTTGCGATCAAGACGCTGGAAGCGAGCACCGCGAAGCAGAAATTGCTCATCCTGCTCACCGATGGCAACGATACGGCAAGCCGCGTGCCGCCTGAACAAGCCGCTGACATTGCGCGTCAAAAGGGACTGGCCGTCTACACGATCGGCGTGGGCGATCCCGCCGCGTCAGGCGAGAACCGCGTCGATCTCGGCGTGCTGCAATCGGTGGCGGCGACGACCGGCGGCCGCTTCTTCCGCGCCGAAGACGGCACGCAGTTGCAGGCGATCTATGCCGACATCGATCGACTCGCGCCCGCAAAACTCGACACGCTGTCGTGGCGTCCAAAGCTGCCGCTGTTTCAGTGGCCGCTTGGAGCGGCGGTTCTGCTTGGACTGGCGCTGTGGCTCGGCCTGTGGCTGGGCGCCGCGCGTGAACGGAAGGGGGGGCTCCGTCATGCCTGACGCAGCTTCCATTCCTTTCCATCTGCTTCGGCCGTGGTGGCTGCTGGCGCTGATCCCGGTCGCCGCGATCGTTGCGTCGCTGCTGCGGCGGCAAAATCCGCGGGCGCAATGGGGCGGCGTGATCGCGCCGCATCTGCTGCAGCATCTGATCGTGCAGCCAGGAAAAGGCCGCGGCGTCCATCCGCTCTATCTCGTGGCGACCGGACTCGTACTCGGCATTGTCGCGTTGTCAGGGCCGACCTGGCGGCGGGAGCTGCCGCCTTTCGTCGAGGACAAGGCGCCGCTGATGATCGTGCTGGCGCTGAGCACGAGCATGGACCAGTCCGATGTGGCGCCGACGCGTCTAGAGCGCGCCAAGCAGAAGGTGAGGGATCTGCTTACCGCCCGCAGCGGCGCGCGGAGCGGGCTGATTGCCTATGCCGGCACCGCTCACCTCGTGATGCCGCTGACCGACGACAGGGCGGTTGTCGAGCCGTTCCTTGCGGCGCTGGCAACGGGATTGATGCCCTCGGACGGCAAGAACGTTGTCGCGGCCGTTACGCTTGCAGCGCAGTTCTTAGCGACAGAGCCGGTTGCCGGCACGATCCTTGTCGTCGCCGACGATCTCGACGAAGCCGCAATTCGCCAAGCCGCAGGCCGTAACGGGGTCGCGATGTTGCGGGTTGCGCCGGCGCAGCCGGGTGAGGGAATTGGCCTCGGCTCGGACATCGTGCGCGTCAGCGTCGATGGCTCCGACATTCAGGCAATCGAACGGCGGATCGAAACACGCTTCCAGACCGCGCAGGGAGCTGCGTTCGGCACGCAGTGGCGCGACGAGGGCTATTGGCTGCTGATCCCGATCGCGCTTCTCGGCCTGCTCTGGTTCCGCCGCGGCACGACAGTGGCCTGGGCGCTCTTGCTCTTCGTCGCGGTGCAGACCGGCTCTGCCAAGGCACAAGAGCAGCAACATCGCTTTGCCAATCTGTGGCTGACACCGGATCAGCAGGGACGCATCGCCTTCGATCGGGGCCACTACAGCGAGGCTGCACAGCGGTTCGCCGACCCGATGTGGCGCGGCGTCGCCGCCTATCGCGCGCTCGACTTTCTCACGGCCGCACAGGAGTTCCGCAAGGTCGAAACCGTGGATGGCCGCTTTGCGCTTGGCAATGCCGAGGCCCAGAACCATGCCTGGGAAAAATCGTTGGCGGCCTATGACGAGGTGCTGAAGGCGCAGCCCGGCCACGTCGCGGCGAAGAAAAATCACGAGATCGTGGCTGCGCTTTTCGAGGCGGCGGAGAAAAAGCGCCGCCAGCAGGAGCAGGACAACAGCGCACCGCCGGACCTGAAGGCCGACGAGATGCGCGTCGACCCCAACCAGAAGGGCGGCAAGCGCATTCAGGTGACGCCGGATGACGTCACGACGGCTGGCGCCGCCGAAGCCTGGATGCGCGCCGTGCAGACGACACCCGCGGATTTCCTCAAGCTCAAATTCGCAATCCAGGCGAATAGCTCGCCTGGCAGCGGGGGACGGCCATGACACGCCTCGCCGTCATCGCCATCCTCGTCTTCGCCGCGACGGGTCGGGCCATGGCGCAACAGGCATCCGCGCCCGAACCGATCCTGAAGGTGACGATCGATCCGATGCGCGTCGTGGTCGGCCAGCGCACGACGCTGCGGATCGACGTACTGGCGCCGAACTACATGACCTCTCCGCCGGAGCTGCCGGGCTTCCAGCTACGCAATGCGGTCACACGGCAATTGCAGAACGTGAATCTCTCCGAAGAGCGCGACGGGACCAGCTATGCCGGCGTCCGCTTCGAGTTCGCGATCTATCCGCAGGAGGTGGGCTCCTACGCCATCGCGGATCAGAAGCTGAAGGTGAAATACGCGGCGGAGCCGCCCGCCGTGCGCGAGGAAATGCTTTCGCTGCCGCGTCAGTCCTTCGAAGCCTACATTCCCGATGCAGCAGCCGGCCTCAATCCATTCCTGGCCGCGAGCCGGCTGACGATTGAGCAATCGGTCCAGCGTTCATCGGAGCAGCTCAAGGTAGGCGACTCCGTGACCCGCAGCGTGACCATCCATGCGGAGGAGACGCCGGCCATGTTGCTGCCGCCGGTAGCATTCCCGGCGGTCGACGGGCTCGCCGTCTATCCCGCGCAACCTGCGCTGCAAGACAAGACCGAAGGGCGCACCGACGCGCTGACGGCCACGCGGACGGATTCCGCGACCTATATCCTGCAGCGGCCCGGCGACTACGCGCTGCCGCCAATCGACGTGCGCTGGTGGAACGCTGAAGAGGGCAGGATCGAGACGGCGCATCTCGACGCCCTGACCATCAAGGTGGCCGGCAATCCGGCTGTGGAGGCGGCGAAGCAAGGCGCGCCGGCCGGCCGCCCAATCTGGGGAGCTTTCGTCAACTTTATCCTCGATCACTGGATCGGAGCGATCCTCAGCCTTGCCGGGATGATTGCGCTGGCGTGGATCGCCCCACGCCTGGCGCGCGCGATCGCGGCCCGTTACCGGCAGCGCCACGCGGCGTACGTCCGGTCCGAGCAATTCGCGTTCGACAACTTGCGCAGTTCGGTTCGCAGCGGCGACGCGAGGGCGTCCTATTTTGCGCTGCTCGATTGGCTGCAACGATTTGGGCCGGCGCGTACTGTCGATGCCCTCACGACCGCCTCGCGCGATCCCGTTCTCGAACGTGAGATCAGGTCGCTGGAGACGCAGCTTTTCGCAAGCCAGCAAGCTGGCCCCGACTGGTCGCCGCGCAAGTTTATCCGGCATGTCAGCTCGGCCAGACGAGCCCTTCGCAAGATTCCGGCTCGCCGCGAGGCGCAGGCGGCCCTGCCGTCGCGGCTCAATCCCGTCGGCGACCGCGCTCAGCCGCACCATCAATGGAGGAGGCCTGCGAGATGAGATCGCTATCAAACTTTGGCAGGTGCGCGGCTTGGGCTGCATTGCTCGGCTTGCTGCTAAGTGCGCCTGGCGTGGCGGCCTTCGCGCAAACCGATCCGATGCCGTCCTGGAACGACGGCCCTGCGAGGAAATCCATTACCGACTTCGTTGCAAAGGTCACGACGCAAGGTAGCCCCGACTTCGTGCCGCCTGCCGAGCGCATCGCCGTGTTCGACAATGACGGCACGTTGTGGTGCGAACAGCCGATCTACTTTCAGGCTGCTTTCGCGCTCGATCAGGTCAAGGCTATCGCGGCGAAGCGTCCGGAATGGAAGCAGCAGCAGCCGTTCAAGGCATTCCTCGCGGGTGACAAGAAAGCGCTGGCGGAGCAGGGGCAGAAGGCTCTGTTGACTCTGGTAGGCGCGGCGCACAGCGGCATCACTACCGACACGTACGCAAGATCCGTTGCCGAGTGGCTGACGACCGCAAGACATCCGCGTTTCAACCGGCCCTATAACGAACTGACCTATCAGCCGATGGTCGAACTGCTGGCGTATCTCCGCGCCAACGGCTTCAAGACGTTCATCGTGTCCGGCGGCGGCGTCGAGTTCATGCGGGTTTGGGCCGAGAAGGCCTACGGCATTCCGCCTGAGCAGGTGGTCGGCTCGTCCGGGGCGACGAAGTTCGAGTTCGGGCCCGACGGCAAGCCGGTGCTGATGAAGGAGCCCAAGATCGAATTCATCGATGACGGCCCGGGCAAGCCCGTCGGCATCAACCGCTTCATCGGCCGCCGGCCGATCCTCGCCTTCGGCAACTCCGACGGCGACCACCAGATGCTGCAATGGACCATGGCGGGATCGGGTCCGCGCTTTGCGGGCATCGTGCATCACACCGATAGCACGCGCGAATACGCCTACGACCGGGAATCGAAAATCGGAAAGCTTGACAAGGCGTGGGACGAGGCCAAGGCGAAAGGCTGGACTGTCGTCGACATGAAGCAGGACTGGAAGAAGGTTTTCGCGTTCGAACCGTGACGAAACGGAGGGCCAGATGAAACGGAGCTTGATCGTCATTGTCTTGCTATGCTGCCTTCCGCGCGTCGCACTGGCGCAGGCGACCCCTTCGGACGGCCTGGCGCGTAGTCGTGCCGTCGAGGCGGCGATCTGGGGCATGTCGGCCGTCAATACCGACCTGATGCGCCAGGAAATGCTGACCAAGACGACGGGCAAGGTGAACCAGTTCATCTACTGGGGTCGCCCACTGGACTGGAGGAACCAGACGCTCACCCCCAATCCCGACACGCTCTATTTCATGGGGTTCTACGACACGAAGGTTGCCGGTCCGATGGCCCTCGAGGTGCCGCCGGGTGATGAAAAGGGTTCGCTCAACGGCAACATCGTCACCGTCTGGCAGACTTCGCTGGAGGACGTGGGGTTGTTGGGCATCGATCATGGGGCGGGCGGCAAGTTCGTGATCCTCCCGCCGGACCACAAGGGCGCCATTCCAGACGGCCACAGCATTCTCCGTTCGGACACTTACAGCGGCTACGCGCTTGTCCGCTCCAACCTCAAGAGTCATGCCGAAGCTGATGTAGCGGCATCGATCGCCTACGCGAAGCGCGTGAAGTTCTATCCGCTGTCTGCGGCGGCGAGCCCGCCCGAGACCGTGTTCACCGACGTCAAGGACGTGAACTTCGACTCGACTATCCGGTACGACGCCAGCTTCTATCGGTCGCTCGACCGCGTGGTGCAGAGTGAACCGTGGATCGAGCGCGACCGCGCCATGATTGACCAGCTTCGCACCATTGGCATCGAGAAAGGAAAGCCGTTCAATCCCGATGCGAAGACGCAAGCGAACCTCATGGCGGCGATCGGCGACGTCAAGGTATTGCTGGAGCAGCGCTATGACGCCGGTTTCCCGGTGTTCTATCCCGGAACGCATTGGACGATGCCGGCGCTGACCGAAGCGGTGGATGGACAGAGTTCTACCTACGCCAATCCGGACAAATACGCGATCGACGCGCGAGGCGTGGCCTACACCTACGCCTACATTGCGATCAAGCGGCTGGGTGCCGGCCAGTTCTACCTGATCACGA
>Ga0081455_10007582_pt1 | contig 11408 bp, 5 predicted proteins | sample TabmetS3T2R1_FD_70207 | JGI IMG/M metagenome (GOLD analysis project Ga0081455, IMG submission 70207) | Tabebuia heterophylla rhizosphere microbial communities from the University of Puerto Rico - S3T2R1 | ecosystem: Host-associated > Plants > Roots > Rhizosphere ...
TTATTGAACCCAAGAATCCTGCTTTTATTGCGTCGCCTCTTACTCGAGACAGTTCACAACTATCAATCCGCAATCCGCAATCCGCAATCCGCAATCCGCAATCCGCAATCCGCAATCCGCAATCCTAAAGCGCTTCGCCGAGTGATGATGAGGCGTAGCGCTCCTCGGTGTCGGCGGGCACGATCATCCGGGCGCCGTCCGGCGCGTAAGATCGCGCCGCGTCGCCCGGAAGAAAGAACCCTCCGCCAAAAAGCTTTTGGATTCTGGATTCCGTCACCCGGTAGACGGCCTGCGGCTTGTCGACGCGGATGTAGATTTCGCTGATACGCCCGAGCAGGTCTCCTTCCTCGGTCACGACGGTCGAGCCGATCATCTCGTCGAGGGCCCTGACGCCGCCCGCCATCTCGACGGCTCTGTCGCCCGCACGCTCGAAAGATTCCCAGGAAGTCATGACCGCGTCCTGCCCGATGATGATGTCGCCTATCCGCAGCCGCAGTTCGGCGTCGTCTGGCGTGCGCACGACGACGCCCATCACGCGGCCTTCGGTCGGCTGAATGATCGCGTCGCGTATCTCGCCCAGTTTCGCCCCCGTGTCCACCGCGAGCAGAGACATCCCGCGAAGTTCCTTAGCCACATTCAACGTCCTTACCTCGCTTACTCTTCTTGCTTCAGCCATCGTTCCTCCCGCGGAAAATAGTGAGCAGTGGATAGTGGGCAGTGGGCAGTTTTGATCTCTCCACTGCCCACTGCCCACTACTCACTGCCCACTTTCTGTGTATTCAGGGCCGCTAGCGATCTGACCCCTGGTAAGATTCACGAACATTTTCGACTCGGTCCAACTGATCCCTTCGATAGACTGCGGCGAAACGAAGGTCTTTCGTCCCGAAAGCCAGCCGCCGGTCCTGATTGCAATAGAGCGGATGGCCCAGTTTCTGTCGTCGATGATGAAATCGTCCACGTGTCCGATTTCACCGTCGGCGGCCTCGATGTGATACCCCCTCACCTCGTTAACGCTGCGCAGATGCTCGTCGTATGAATCTTCGTACTCGCGCCGCCTGGCCGCCGCCGCCGCCATCTGCGACTCGACCGCCGGCGGCATGGCCAACGTCGCGGGGAACGCCGAGTCGCCCCACAAATACGGGCCGCCCCAGTAATACGGGTAACCGTAGTAGTCCATAAAGGCGGTTTCGTGCTGGCGCGAGACCGGCTTCTGCGTGTCAATGTCGGGGCTGTTTTTCACCTGATCTCTGGTCAGATTGACGATTACCTGATTGTTCGCTTCGTCCACCTTTTCGATTGATATCGGCGAGATCAACACTTCGCGCCTGAAGAGCCATGCGCCGGCTTTGACCACCAAATACCGCACCGTCCACTTTTCATCATCGAAGTAGACGTCCTCAACCTCTCCGATCGCGCCATCCCTGGCGATGATGGCCGACCCTTTCATGTTGTGCGCGTTTATCGACATCGCCGCCTCTCGAAGGAAAATCGCTTGAAACTGTTTTGAGTCCCGCCTTCAGGCGGCGGGACTCAAAACATTACCGGGAGCGTCCGGAGGCCGGCGGAGAATACGGGACCCGACGGAACAGGCCAGTCGGCATTATTTTTCGGCCTGTTCCGTCGCCATTTTCTGTGTTCCGTATCCTTCGGCTCTCCGGACGCCGTACGAAATACTTAGCTTCCGGGTACGGGGGCCTGCGGTGGCCGCGGGAAGGTTTGGTTCGCAAACTTTCCCGCGACCTAAGCAGGCGCTCGTTTAGTGGTTATTTATAGATGACAGGGCCGGGCGCTGGGCACGTCGGCTCCACCACTACTGGCGCCGGCTGCGGGCACGTCGGCTGCACGAACTGCACCGGCTGCGCGCACGTGGGCTGCACGCATGCAGGCACCGGGCACGCCAAACTGATCGGCTGCTGGAAGCTAGCAGTGGTGCAATACTGCGCCGCTAGTTGCTGCAGATCGACCTGCAACGCGGTCCACGCCTCTGTCACTTCCGGGCAGAGGTTGCAGGGGTCCATGTAAGCGCTGATGCAATTCGCGAGGGCCAGCACCTCCTGCACATCCCCCTGAATATCGCACGAATCGCAGTCACGCCTGTAATACTTCTTCAAGCGATCGGTCGCCCTTTCGAACTCCTTCACGCTCTCGTAGTAGGAATCGTCCACGCAATCCAGACATCTGACCGAACGTCTGAAGTACTTGCGGAGATCATCCGCATTACTCTCGATGTCCTTGACCAGGTCGCAAAGATCGACGCAAGCCGTACCCTGCGAGCAAGCCACAGGTTGTTGCACACAAGCCGTAGGCTGCTGCACGGGAATTTCCTCGACAGTCTGCTGAATTATGACAGGCTGCGGACACGTCTGCTCGACAGTCTGCTGGATCACGACCGGTTGCGGGACGGGCTGTACGGTCTGCACGGGACAGGTCGGTTGCGGACAACTCGGAGTCTGCCCGAACGCCATCAGCCCAAGGCCCGCAAAGGCCGTGACCACCAAACTTGTAATGGCATTCCTGATTTGTCTTTTCATAACCTCCTCCATGTTTCGAGTTCAAGTCAATTACCAAGGACTACGGCGCGTCGACGTGTCGGGCCGCGTTGCATGCGCAACTGCGCCAGCGCGAATGTCATCGGCCTTCTTACCACCGACTAACAATCGCGCTGTCCTCCGGCGGGTACGGCTGCAACGGCGGCGCCAAGATTAGACTCCGGGTTGCCTCAAGCAGTCGTTATCTGCGAGCTTTAATATGATTAGTTTCCTAAGCCTTGGTCGAAGCCGCTAGTTGGCGCCAGGTAAGGCCAGATAAGACCGCAGGTTGTGATAGCTTAAATGGCGACTAAGTCAGGCGCCGTCAAGCGTGACCAGAGGCAACCCGGCGAGGTTAGCGCCACTTTGGCGTATGTTCGATTTTTGATGATGCTGTTCAAATGGCGGCGCTGAAGTTCGGCTCACTAAGCGCGGAGTCATGACATGCGCGGCTGATATGGTGACGCGCGGCAAATCGCCCGTCACTCTAACAACTACTTTTCCGCGTCCTCAACGTTTATAAATACGCGGGCGTTTACTCCACGATTTCGCATGGCGATAATCAACAACGCGCGCTGGAATGAACGCGGCGGCAAAAAGGAAGCAACTAACGGTGATTGAAAATCCGCAATCACACTTCCGCCAATATCTCATCCATCGCCGCCGCGAGCAGATCGGCGTCGGTTTCGGAGAAAGGCATCGGCGGTCTGATCTTGATCACGTTGTGGAAAGGCCCGTCAGTTCCCAGCAAAATCCCGCATTCCCGGAAACGGTTGGAGACGAATGAGGCTTCCTCGGTCGCAGGTTCAAGCGTTTCGCGGTCGCGCACAAGTTCCATGCCGAGAAACAGCCCGGAGCCCCGCACGTCGCCGACGATCGCGTGGCGATCGCCAAGCCGTCGCAGACCTTCGAGCAGCCGCCCGCCCACGCGCAGCGCATGCGATTTCAAGTCCTCTTCGAGCGTCACCGCTAGCGTCGCCAGCCCTGCGGCGCACGACACGGTGTTCCCGCCGAAGGTGCTGAAAAACTCCATGCCGTTGGCGAACGACGCCGCGATCTCGGGCGTCGTCACCACCGCGCCGATCGGATGGCCGTTGCCGATCGGCTTGCCGAGCGCGACTATGTCGGGGATGACGCCCTGCGATTCAAAAGCGTAAAACCCGGTCCCGATCCGCCCGTAACCGGTCTGTATCTCGTCGGCTATGCAGACGCCGCCGCCGCGGCGAACGGCGGCGTAGACCTCCGCCAGATAGCCATCGGGAAAAAATATCTGACCGCCTACACTCGGGCAGGTTTCGGCGATGAATCCCGCCAGGCCGGCGCCGCTCTCGCTCAACTGTTCGACGATCTCGGTCACGCGCCGAGCGTATTTCGCGCCGGCCTGCGGATCGTCCCGCCTATGCGGGCCACGATAGACGTCGGGGATCGGCGCAGTATGAACCCAGTCGGGCGCGCCGGTTCCGCCCGGTCCGTCGTGTTTGTACGGGCTGATGTCGATCATCGTGTTGGTGTGGCCGTGGTACGCGGCTTCGAGCGCGATCATGTCCCGCCGTCCCGTGTGAGCGCGCGCCAGCCGCAACGCCAACTCGTTCGCCTCGCTGCCCGAGTTGACGAAGAAGCATACGCTCAAGCTATCGGGCAGTGTGGCGCACAACGCGGCGGCGTATTGATTGATCAGGTCGTGAAGGTAACGCGTGTTGGCGTTGAGCATGGCCATCTGGCGACGGGCAGCCTCCACGACGCGCGGGTGGCAATGGCCCACGTGCGGCACGTTGTTGTAAGCGTCCAGATAGCGGCGGCCCTCTTCATCGAACAGATACTGCATCCACCCGCGAACGATCTTGACCGGCTCTCTGTAGGCGACACTCAGGTTCTTTCCGAGGCTTCTATGACGGGTCGCCAGCGTCTCGGCCTTGTTCGGCTCTCGCGCCGGAAAACGGTCTTCGGGTATGCCGAGAATCCGGTTCGGATCGGGCGAGAAACTGCGCCAAACCTCGCGCTGGCTCGCGCGGCAGACGCCGGGAAAATCGCATTCTGAATCGAGCAGATCGGTGATGATCTGGAAGTGTAGGTGCGGCGTCCATCCGCCGTTTTCGCCGGGCCAGCCGAGGCTTGCGATCTTTTCGCTTTTCGCTACAGGGCCGCCTACGCTCAGTCCTTCGAGTGACTCCGCGCTCAGATGGCCATAGAGCGTGTAGAAGGTGTGGCCGCCTGACGTCCGGTGTTTCAGGATGATCACGTGGCCATAATCGAGCGGCGCGGGGTTGTGTGCGAACGCGTACACCTCGCCTTCGATCGGCGCGAAGACTGGCGCGCCCGCTTCGGTGAAAAGATCGATGCCCAGATGAACCGCGCGCCGCTCGCCGGTCAAAGCGCCGCCGGGCGAGAACTGCGGCGAAGTGTAAAGCAGCCGCGCCTCGTCGTAGCGCCCGACGCCTATCCCGACTCCCGCCTCGGCCATTGCGCCGAAGATGCGCTCGGTCAATTTCGGCTCCGTGTTCTCGCGCTCGTCGCCGCTGACCAATAAACTACTGACACTCAAATCCAGGACGAGACAAGGCGCGGCGCGCAGGTCATCGCGCAGAACCGAGGCGAACGTCCGCGCGTTGGCGCGCAACCATTCAGTCACAGGCTCGGCGAGAGGCTGGGGCGGCAATGCGCAAGCGTGGCGAAAGACCGCTTCGGCAAACCGCTGGTGGATTTGCGCGAGTCTCGGCAACGTGTCGCGTATGGGTCGCTGGCTGATGGTGAGGTAATCGTCATCGGGCCGCCGCCGTCGCTGATGCGCGCCGATGCAGACGCTCATACACAACCGCAGCCGCGCGAGGCCGAAAAGCGCGGCTATCTCGTCTTCGATGAGCGCGTATTCGGCGTGGTAGCCCTTGACGATTTCAGCCGCGACGGCCAGAGGGTCAGGCTTGTTCAACATGGCGTAAGCGATCGCGACGGCGAGATCGGCCACAGTGAAGCTGTGGACCATATCCCCGAAATCGATCAATTCAATCACGCTCTGACCGACCATGCTCTGGCCGATGACGCTCTGGCTCTCCGCATGGAGATCATCACCGGCGCGGACGATCACGTTATAATCGTTCGCGTCGTTGTGAATCGCGCTCTTGCGGAGCCTCGGCAATATCGGCGCGACGTCGCGCTCGAACTCGGCGGCGAACTTGACTACAAGTCTACGCGTCTCTGCGTCCGTGATCAGCGACTCATATTCGCGAACCATGCTCAGACCGTTGGCCAGGTCCCAATGAAAATCGCGGTGAATGGCCTGATGATCGAAATCAGCGAGCGCGCGATCGATCCGGCCGACGCTCCGTCCGAGATCGCGCAACAGCTCCGGCGAATGACGTTTCAGGTCGCCGAGAGCGACGCCGGGCAGCCAATCTACCATCCATACGAAATGTCTCATCCCGGACGCCGATAGGATTTCGGATAAAAGAGCGCCGGATTGAGTTGGCGCTATGCGCTGCCCCCGAGGCGCGCGCTCGGCGACGCGCGCCATCGCCTGTTGCTGCGCATCAAGCAGCGCACGGTCTTCCAGCGCGTTCGCTATCTTGAGAACGTACTTCCCGCCGGACCGATCTTGCAACAAAAAGTTCTGATCGCGTTCGCTGGGCAGCGCGGACGCCGCCACGTCGAGACCGTAAAGATCGAGCGCGAGCGCCGTCGCCTCTTCGAAGCTGAAACTTGGAGAATATTCGAGCATCTTATTTACTCAATTCCCGCCGCGCTTGCGGCGCTATGAATTTAGACGCGGGATGATGGTTTTTGAAAAAATCATGCAACCACCTTTTTCACGGTCGCGGCAGCGACCGTGTGAGCTTAGCCCGGCTTTTCAAAGCCAGTGGCGTTAAGTTAGGCCTATAACGCTTGATTTCATTGGCCATTGCGCATTGCGCATTGCCAATTGAATTGCAGGGGAAAGGATTGGGCAAGAACTTCCCTGCGAAACAATGGGTAATGTGGAATTGGCGATGGGCAATGTCAATCCGCTAACTTAACGCCATTGGCGTTGAAACGCCGGGCTAGGATCAACCTTCGCTGCGGCGACGAGTAGTTATTGTTGCATTTATTTTTCAAACACCATCAACTCACGTCGTCGTAGGATTTTTCCCTTCTCGTCAGCGACGATTGATTTCAGCCGTCGCTCGTGCGGAGTGGGAATATTTTACAACCGTCCCTTGGTTTTATGGTCTTTGAGAATTAAGACCGACCATTTTAAGACGCCACGGCCTTGCGCCGTGGAGTTTCACGCTGGCGCCTACAGCAGCGAGGCTCTCTTGAAGACGCCGCGGGCTTGCCCCGTGGAGTTTCACGCTAGCGTTTATTGTAGCAACCAGCGCGAAACTCCACGGGGCAAGCCCGCGGCGTCTGGAAATCGGCATGTCCGTTTGTTAGCGACGAGCGTGAAACTCCGCGGGGCAAGCCCGTGGCATCTGAGAATCGAGCTGCCCGTTTGTTAGCGACGAGCGCGAGACTCCACGGGGCAAGCCCGTGGAGTCTCACGCTGTGTGGTTGGGTTTACTTCTTAAAGACCGTAAACTCACGGCTAAATTCATGGCGCCGCTAACGCGGCTGGAGGGGTGAGCAGTCGCTGAGGTTCCTCATAGATGATCGGCCCTGAAGCGGAGTTCTCGGACCCTTACGACCGAGATTTCAGTAGGAATGCCGTTGTCTACAGAGACCTTGAGCAAAACCTGGAAGTACTTCGGGAAGGCGCCAAGAGTCCGATGAAACCTTAGATTGAGATCGGCCATATAGTGTTCGTCCGTCAAATACTCCAACGCCGCCTGAGTGCCCTCGCTGCGTGTGCCGGCCACTATCATTACCGTTTTTCTTTCGGTAATCCCGGGTTTGACGACGATGAGCGCATAATCTTCAATCAACTTCCCTGTCTCTTCATCATATTTGGCGACGTACTCCCGCTCATCTCCCGGAAGAAGATTTTGATCGCTGATGGATGCGGCGGGACCGGTGGTGAAGCATTTCCTTACGGGAGTGTTGCCGACCCACTCCTTAACCCAATTGCTGCCCAACAGGATGGCGTCATGATTCTTGAGGTCTTCGGCGACCAGCGCGCGGCTCTGCTTGAGGATGAGATTTTTACTCAACTTATCGAAAAGCCCTGTGAGTCTATAGAGTCCAATGGTCTCACCCAGACAAGTGTACTCGTCATAGGACAGCATAAGTCGTGGCGAGGGCAGGTTATTGACCACGAGTCGCTCACGGCCGAGCGTATCGCCCATGACCTTGGCCTCTTCGAGGGTCAAATCGACGCGCATTTTGGACAACGAGGTCGGATCGGTCGGATGCCAGAACCGGTAGACTGAAGGGTTTCCCAAAACGAGCAAGGCCGGGTTTCCGTCTTCCAGAAAGGTCCTCCACGCCGGTTTAAACACGTCAGGCGTTTCTCTCGATTGAGCGCTCGCTTTGGATTGACGGCGCAACTGCGTGTTGGAATAGGCGAGCGTGATGGTGATTATCATCAAAGATAACACGAGCAGGTTGAGCAGGGTTTTCGAATATTTTTCGATGAAGGCGCGCAATCCCGACGCGTCTGGGGCCTCCTTCGCCGGCTCAGAGACTTCTTGCGGCGCCGCGCGACGGACAAAATTGGGGGCGTAACTTCCATGAGGAATCTCAAGGATGATCTCATCATCCTTCCCTTCCCCTTTGTAGTAGGCTTCGAGCCTCTTGCGCAGCCCGTGCGCTCCAACTCGCACGATAGGATCGAGTGCGGGATTATAACTCTCATCCCGATCATAAAGCTCGCATCCGATCATATACTCATTCAATTCGGACGCGCGCCCGTTGAGGTAGGATTCACATATTAGTCGTAGGAATCTTTGCTTTGTCGGCGCGTTGACGAAATGCCTGCTGGCGAGAATTCGGCGCATCGTCTCGCGCACCTCAGCTTTAGAGGGCTCCTGTGAGGCAGGTTGGCCCTCACCTGGTTTTGTCTTCATGGTTATCAAACACCCCTTTTGAAACGAGCGAACCTTGCTGTCCTAGACTTGAGGCTCTGCCGACGAATCAGCGCCGCGGCGGCGGCGAGCTTTGCTCCCCCTACCGGAGCCGCTCGCGGCATTGATTAATCGGCCAATCCGTTGCCTGTGACCATGAATGTAGCCCAGAAGAACGGATGTCGCCTTTTGACGGATGATGTTTGGAGGAATGAAAGTTGGGCCTGCCGCAGCGCTTGGCCGAAGGGCAACTTATTCACGCGATGCGCGACGTGGAATTTCTCCATCAATCCGGCCGCGCTATCGTCGTCTATGTCCCAAAGACTGGCCACAACCGCCGGGACGCCTGCGACCAGGAACGCTTGCGCCAGACCGCCCAGCGCCTCGTTGCGCCTCTCGTCGCCGAGCCCCGAACGACAGCTAGAGAGAACGACCAGCCGCGTTCGCTCCGGCTTGAGGTTGTAAATCTCCTGGGCTTGAAGCGCGCCGTCGAGGGCTATTCCGTCGGGCGTTTTCGTTGCTGCGGAGGTCCTTGTGGCGAAATTAGGCTCGTCAGCCAGCACGATCGCGGAGAGCATCGATGACTGCTTATCGCTCAGCGCGTGGGTGGCCAGATGGACGATCTCGTACTCGCCTATCTGGTTGACGAGCGCGCTTTCGGTGGCCTGCCTCCGGTTGAAGATCAGGCGATGTGGGTAGAGTAATTGGATGCGTTCAAGCTCCTGCTCCGAGGCGGGCAGGGCCTGAAGTCTGGGGAACCTTTGTTGATCGAAGCGAGGATTGCCGAATCCTAGAAACGTCTCCGGCTCGCTCCTCTGTTTGCGGATTGAGAGTTCGATGGCGCGCGCAAACACACTCGCGCTCGGGTTGACGACGAGTGTGTAATCCTCGACCAGATAGCGCTTCGATTCCGGCGAGAACAGCGCGGCGAACGGCAAATCCTGCAACACGCCGTCAGGCGCGACGCAGAGCGTGAGGTTCGGGTCGAGACGCTGGCTTATCGGCGCGATCAGCAATTGATAGAGATCGGAAGCCTGGCGGTTGAGTTGTTCGAGCGGCGCGCGCGCGCGTAGCGCTTCGAGATAAGCCGTCACCTTCTTCCGCAAACCGTCCGCGCCTACATTTGACTTCGCGGTGATTACCCGGTCGCGCGTGACGAGCCAGATCATCAATCGATCCTCGCCGGCGACGTATTGCGCGAGTTGGACGTTGGCGGGCAGGGCGCGCTGCGTCTGTTCCAGCGTGAGTGGGGGCGCGCTACCGGAAAGAGCCAGCTTGGCTTGGCCGTCATTCACGGTCACGTGACGCGCGCCGGCCAGCGCGTCGAGCAGGTCGCGCCCTTTGGCTATCTCGGCGTAATTGAACGCCTGCCCCGGGTCGCTCTTGTTGACGAACAGAAAGCTGACCATCGCGCGATAGACGCTTTGCTGGCTGGCGAGAAAAGAGCCCCGGCCCTGCGCGTCGCTGATCTGCCCTCGCGTTTCCTCCGCGAGCCTGATGCTTTCTTTGAGTTGCGCTTCGGCTTCCGCGTCCTGCCCGTTAGCCATATAAGCCCTCGCCAGCCCCTGGCGAATGGACGAGAGTAGGCGCCTGTCTGCCCCGCCTATGCTCTCGAGGGCTTGCCGGTAAATGGCGATGGCTTCGTTGAACTTCTTTTGTTGCAGGTAGAAATCCCCGGACTTCGTATACATTTCTATCTGCAACTGCAGGCGCGCCATCTGATCCGGGATCGCTGCGGAGCGCGCGACAGCGTCTTTAAGGTAGCGCGTCGCGTCATCCTGACGTCCCAGCATGCCGTAAGTTAGTCCGAGCCTCTGGATCGTATAAGCTAAGAGCGTCACATTGCCGGATTGCTCACAGAGCCGCACCGCCTCGTGTTGATAAGGAAGAGCGATGAGATACTTGCCATTGCGGAAAAGGATGTCACCCATTTCATTGTAGGTCGCAGCAGCCAGGATCGGCTTGACCCATGAGTTGCGCAGGAGCGAGTTGGCTTCGGAGAGCCACTTGACGGCGGAGGTGTAATCACCCATGCGGTCATATGCGCACCCGACAAATCTCGATCCGTTGATCTCCGTCTCAGCGTCGCCCAAGCCTCGCACGATTTCGACCGCCTGTCGGCTGTGGTCGAGCCAGAGCGATAGCCGCTGCGCCGCCGCATCGGCATTGGCCAGAGCGAGCAGCGCCTTGGCATGTATTTGCAGATGATTGCGGCGTTTGCTGTCGCTGACGAGTTTGTTTCTGAGCGCAACGACTTCCTTGGATTCACCCTTTTGGTGGTTGTAGCGAGCGAGACCCAACGCGGCCATCTCGGCGTGAGGATAATCTCCAATACGTTCGGCCAGATCGCGCGCCTTCGTATAGAAATCGCAAGCCGCGCCTCTATTACCGCGCGCGTGCTCTTGTCCGGCTTGCTGTAACATCTTGCTGATGGACTGCGTCTCGCTTTTAGCCGTGAGGTCTCCGCGCGCCGCAAAGTCGACCGCGTCAGCGACGAAGCGATCTCCCTTGATCTCGCTGATCAGCCGCCCGATTCGTCTGAGGCTACGCAGGCGTTGATCGGCTTGACTCTTCTCCCCGACTATGGCCGCGTTCAGATACTGGTCGAAGAGCTGATCCATCGTGAAATTCTGCACCGGCACAAAATGCCGGGTAACCAGTTCGCGCATCCTGATCTCGTCGCCGGCCGCCTCGGCCGCCCGAAATTCAGTTTGTGTGTTTTGCTCGAGTTTCTCCAGACTCGTTGAGCGTTCGCGCAATTTATCGATATGCTCGCGCGCCTCTTCAGCCCAGGCCGAATCGCCGTCGAGCGTGAGATACTGTTTCCAATCGTTCTCCGCCTGCAAGAAGAGAGTCATCTGCTCGTAGCAGAGCGCGCGGTTGAACCAGGCTTCGGGTAGTTTGGGATCAG
>Ga0081455_10007583_pt1 | contig 11406 bp, 5 predicted proteins | sample TabmetS3T2R1_FD_70207 | JGI IMG/M metagenome (GOLD analysis project Ga0081455, IMG submission 70207) | Tabebuia heterophylla rhizosphere microbial communities from the University of Puerto Rico - S3T2R1 | ecosystem: Host-associated > Plants > Roots > Rhizosphere ...
CTTGGTGACCTCGCCGAACAGGGCGTGGGCCTTCATCACGGCGTCGAACTGCGCCTTGCGGTCGGCCACGTTGTACGGCGCGCGGCGGTCGAGCCCGATCACGAGCTTGGTCTCGACGACCTCGGCGCCCCGGGTGAGCCGGACCGTGTACGTCCCCGGCGGGACGCGCGGGCCGGACGACGCACCGAACGCGACCTGCGCGGCGCGCGGCACCTTGGGCGGCTTGACCCGCATCCTCCACTCGACGCGGTTGATCCCGCGCCGCTTGCTCGGCGTGACGGTATCGACCAGCTTGCCCGCGGCGTCGAGCACCTCGAGCTTGATCGGCCCGTAGATGTGGCGCGACCGCAGGTAGTACGTGAGGATCGCGCCGCTGGGCGCGCTCTCGCCGCTGAACGTCGCATCGCCGGCCGACCATCCGCCGCGCGCCGGCATGCGCTGCTGGACCGGGCGAGCGGGCAGGAACGCGGTCGACTTCTGCAGCGCCTCGTCGGACAGCGCGCGCAGCGGCGTGAGATCGTCGACGACCCAGATCCCGCGGCCGTGGGTCGCGAGCACGAGATCGCCGTCGCGCGGGTGGATCTGCAGGTCGCGCACCGCGACGTTGGGGAACTCACCGCCCTTGAACTGCGCCCACTTCGTGCCGCCGTCGAGCGAGATCCACAGCCCGAGCTCGGTGCCGACGAACAGGAGGTCCTTCTTGACCGTGTCCTCCTTGATCGTGTGGGCGTAGCCCTTGACGCCCTTGTCGGGGCCGACGATCCGCGTCCAGGTCTTGCCGTAGTCGCCGGTGCGAACCACCCACGGCGTCATATCGCCGTCGGTATGGCGGTCGAACGCCGCGTACGCGACCGCCGGATCGAACCGGCTGGCCTCGATCCAGCTGACCCAGGATGCCTTCGGCAGCCCGGGGACGTTGCCGGCCACGTTGGTCCAGGTCCGGGCGCCATCGCGCGACAGCTGCACGTTGCCGTCATCGGTGCCGACCCAGATCACATTGGGATTCTTCGGCGATTCGCTGATCGAGTAGATCGTCGTGTGCATCTCGGCCGACGAGTTGTCGACCGTGACGCCGCCCGACTGCTCCTGCTTCTGCTTCAGCGGGTCGTTCGTCGTCAGGTCCGGCGAGATGCGGTCCCAGGTCTGGCCGTTGTCGCGGCTCCGGAAGAGGTACTGCGCGCCGATGTAGACGACGCCCTTCTGCGTCGGGCTCATGTGGATCGGCGTGTTCCAGTTGTAGCGGAGCTTGGGATCGCCGAAGCCCGGCAACGGCTTGATGTTGCGGTTCTCGTGCGTCTTGCGGTTCACGCGGCCGATCTCGCCGCCCTGGGCCTCGGCGTAGATGTAGGTCTCGTCGGCCGTGTCGGCGAACATCCAGAAGCCGTCACCGCCGTACATGTTTTCCCACTGCGAGTTCGAGATGCCGCCCGGGTACGCGGTCATGCCGACCCAGGAGCTGTTGTCCTGCAGGCCGCCGTAGACGTTGTACGGCCGCTCCATGTCGACGCTCACGTGGTAGAACTGCGAGATCGGCAGGTTGTCCGCTTTCCACCACTTGTTCCCGCCGTCGTAGGAGTACCAGACGCCGCCGTCGTCGCCGGCGATCATGCGGTCCGGGTTCGCCGGGTCGATCCAGAGATCGTGGAAGTCGCCGTGGCAGCCGCCGCCGATGTCGGTGAAGCTCTGGCCGCCGTCGGTCGACGCGATCAGGGAGAGGTCCGGCTTGTAGACCTTCTTCTCGTCCTTCGGATCGACGATGAGGTTCGCGAAGTAGAACGGGCGCCAGACCATGTTCTGGCTGCGGTCCATGGCCTGCCAGGTCGCTCCGGAATCGTCGGACCGGTAGAGCCCGTTCCTGGGCACGACGGCTTCGATGAACGCGTAGACCGTGCTGGGCTTCGAGGGCGCGACCGTCACGGCCACGCGGCCCCAGGGCTTGGGCGGAAGGCCCTTCGCGGCCTGGCTCAGGTCCGTCCACGTCGCGCCGCCGTCGGTCGACTTGAAGAACCCGCTGCCGCTCGGCGCCGTCGGCCCCTCACCGCCCGAGCGGAACGTCCAGCCCTTCCGCCGGAAATCCCACATTCCCGCGTAGAGCGTCTTCGGGTTCTGGCTGTCCATCGAGACCATCGAGCAGCCGGTGGAGAGGTTTCCGCCCTTGAGGACTTTCGTCCAGGTCTTGCCGCCGTCGGTCGTCTTGAAGACGCCGCGCTCGTCGGAGTCCGACCAGAGCCTGCCCGGCGCGCACGCGTAGACGGTGTCGGTCGCGGTCGGATCGACCAGGATCTTGACGATCCGCTCGGTGCCGCCGAGGCCCATGTTGGTCCAGTTGTCGCCGCCGTCGACGGACTTGTAGATGCCGTCGCCGATCGAGACGCTGTTGCGCGTCCAGCTCTCGCCCGTGCCGACCCAGATCGTCTTCGGGTTCTTCGGATCGATCGTGACGGCGCCGATCGACTGGACCGGCTGTTTGTCGAAGACGGGCTTGTAGGTCGTTCCGCCGTTGACCGACTTCCAGACGCCGCCGGATGCGGCGCCGATGAAGATCGTCAAACGGTCGCCCTCGCGGACCGCGTCGAGCGCGGCGACGCGGCCGCTCATGGCGGCGGATCCGATGTTGCGGGCGCCCAGGCCCGAGATGGTCTCGGAATCGACCTGGACGGGGGAGGGGGCCTGAGCTTGTCCTGTCGCGGCGGCGAGAGCGAAACCGTAGAGGAGACCGGCGGCGAGCGTGGTGCGTTCTCTCATCGCGCGCCTCACTTCGCCGGCCCGGCGGGGGCGGCCGGGGGCTGGAACAGGCTGTCCTCCATGGGCACGTTCGCCTCGAACTTGTCGAAGACGACCTTCGCGCGATTCGCGCTGCCTTTCTGGCCGAACTCGAAGGAGTGCGGGAAGTAGACGCCGGCGACTTCCTTGTAGTCGCCGACCGACGTCTCGGACTCACGCGGGGCTCCTCGGATCATGCGGGTCTTTTCGATCTTGATCGGGACGAAGTAGTCGGTGTCCATGAAGTAGTACTGGACGTCGCCGGTCTTCAGCGTCACCTTGAGCTTGTAGGCGTCGGTCCCCTCGACGGGCTCCATCCCGACGAGCTCGACCTTGTTCCCCTTCTGCTTGTAATTCACGAGCGGTCCGTCGAAGTCGGCGTCTTCCAGGATCTGCTTCATCTCTTCCTCGCCCAGCGGCTCGACGTCCTTCTTCCCCTGCCAGGGCTCGATCTTCCAGCCCGACTTGCCGTCGTAAGCCGTGACTCCGACCATGCCCTGCAGGACGAGCTCCTGGCGGACCTGGTCGGGCCGCTTGTTGGCCTCGGAATACTTCGCGTCGAGGCCGCTGCCGAAGGTGTAGCGGCCGCTCTTCCGGATGGTCTGGATCGCCTCGAGCTTCTCCATTCCGCCGATCGTCTTGACGTAACCGGCGATGATCTCGTCGGCGCTTTTTGACGGGGCCGCCGCGGCGCTTTTTGACGGGGCCGCCGCGGCGCTTTTCGCCGGGGACGGCGCGTCCTGGGCGCTCACTGCCGCCGCGACGAACAGTCCGGTCAGGATGGCTGCGAATCTCCGCATAACTCCCTCCGCACAAACGAATAACGAAGGGCCGGTCGGCCCGCTGGGAGACTACTACGGAGGAATCGGAGAAGGGTTTGAAGCTACTTCCAGTCGCCGCTGATCTGGAAGGCCGCCCAGTCTCTGGGACGGGAAAAGTCCGGCGAGCGCAGAAGCTCGATCTGGGCGAGACGGAGGGCCTCGTCCTTGGACTTTCCGGCCTTCAGGTGCGTGTAGAAGCGCTTCATCAGTTCCGCCGCCGCCCGGTCTTCGACTTTCCAGAGCGAGGCCAGCACGGACCGCGCTCCCGCAAACTGGAAGGCGCGCGTCAGACCGATGAGCCCCTCGCCGCCCATTTCCTTGCCGAGTCCGGACTCGCACGCGGAGAGGGTGACGAGGTCGGCGTCGATGCGGACCTTTTCGAGAATCTCCCACGCCTGGAGCAGACCGTTGTCCTGGTCCGGCGCCGGCTTCTCGGGTATCGAAAAGACCAGAGCCGAATCGAGGGGGAAGCGCTCGTCGATGAGGGCATGACAGGCGTAGTGGATGAGAGGGACATGGCTTCCGACGGATCGGGCCCGCGCTTCGGTCGCTTCCGAGCCCAGGTACGCGGCGGACCTCGGCGCGTAAAGGTCGGCGATGGACTCGACCTCGATGCGCGAAAGAGGCAGCGGCTCGAGCTTGTAGCCGCCGCGAAGGATGGCATCGAGCTGCGGCTCACCGGTCAAGACCTCGTCTCCTTCGTCGCTTTCGCCCCCGCGTTTGGCGCCGGTCCGGCCGTTTCCGGGCGAGGGGTACTTCGGATCGCCGAACGCGGCGACGTCGATGGCCGCGGCGGTGTGCGCGCCGGAACGCTGCTTCTTCAGCTCCGCGAAGACCGTCAGCGAGGCGGCCGTGTGCAGGGCCTTCGCTTCTGCCAGGTATCGGGGCGAGCCGGACTTCGTGTCCCGGATGAGTGTCGCCCAGGGAAGAGTGTGCAGGGGACCGTCGGGCAGGATGAGAAGACGGGTGCTCGCTGTGACGAGGGAGTCCGCCGGAGCGATCAGAGTGTCGTAGAGCGTCCGGGCCCGGGATTCGAGCTCCTGGGGCGACGTGCTCCAGGCAATGAGCCGGCGCAAGGCCTGCACCGAATTCCGGAGCTCCTTTTCGCCGACCGGCAGACGGAAGACGGAAAGGCCCGGCCCCGGGCCCGTGCCGGCCGATGCGACGAAAAGAAGAGTCTCGTCCCGACCGACGGCGAAGGAGAGCACCAGGGTGCCGGGATCCAGAGCCGCGCGCGCCTCGGCGAGGCCGAGGGCTCGGGGATATCGAAGCGCTCCGTACCGGGGCGACGCTTTCGCGATCTTCTCCGCGATCTCCTCCTGTTTCCGACGCAGATCGCCGAGCCGCGCCAGCGCGTCCGTCAGCTCCCGGGATTGGGTGGCTGGGACGATCTTCTGGATGTCGGCCTGAGCGCGGTCGTAAGCCGCGTTGGTGAGGCGTCTTTCTCGATCGAGATCCGGGGGAACATCGTCGGGCGTAGCCAGGTCTTTCTGCGCGAGGGTCCGAAGAAACGAACTGGCGCGATATCGCTCGAGGATCAGAAACGCGTCCTGCTCCCGCCGCATCTCCAGAAGGAGACGGGCGTAGTCTTTGTAGCAGTCCGCAAACCTCCCTGCAAACATCGACATCGACTCGTCGGATCCTCCGATCTTGCCCTTTTGAGTCTCGTACTCCTCGATCGCATGTTTCAACGAAGTCGCGGCGTCGGTCAGCCGGCCTGTCTTCCAGAGGAGCATTCCGAGGTTGTAATAGGACATGGCCGACTCCTGGCTGCCGGCCCCGTATTTCAGCCGCTGATCCAATGCCCGGCGAAGAAGCTCTTCGGCCTCGGCCGTCTGGCCGCTCTCCGTGAGGACTCGTCCGAGATCGTCGCGGACGTAGCCGGCGGCGGGATGGTTGGGCGCCGCCTCGTCGTAATAGGCGAGAGCCCGCCTCAGGAGCTTCTCCGCGCCAGCCAGGTCCTTCTGCTGATACGCGATGTTGGCGCGCATGAGGGCCCGCAGCGCCCAGCGATCGCCGTCGGTGATTCCGTTCTTTTTCAGGATCTCTTCGGAGCGGTCGAGATACGCCTCGGCCTTGTTCAGGTCGCGCTCGAGCTCGGTGACGCCGAGATCGTAGTAGTTCGCCGCGTTGTACGTCCCGTCGGGAGAGATCTGGTCAGTGATCGCGATGGACTGGAAGAAAAACCCCTCGGCCCGATCGAGGTCGCCGCGCAGCCGCGCGAGGACTCCCATGTTGTGAAGAACCTGTGCGACACCCGCGAGCTCCCCGGGCCCGAGTGCGCGATAGACCTCGAGCGAGCGCTGGCAGTAATCCTCGGCCGAAGCCAGCTCGCCGCGGTTCATCTGGAAGACGCCGATATTGCTGAGGGCCCGGGCGACGTCGCTGCTGCGCGGATTGAGAGCCTGGTGGATCGCCAGCGCGCGCAGGGCGAGCTCGATGGAGGTGCGGGAATCGCCCCGGGCATCGGTGACCTGGGCGAGGGCCTGCAGCGTGCCGGCCACCACGCGACTGTTCGGAGCCTTCGATTCTCGAATGCGAAGAGCGCGTCGATGATTGGCCTCAATCTCGGGACTCCCCGGGGGGAGCACGCCGGCGAACTCATGAAGGGTGTACGCCACGGCGAGGCTGTCCGGCGCCATGCGCTCGCGGATCGAGAGGGACTGCCTCGCGGCTTTCAGCGCGTCGTCCTTGCGGTTGGCCGCGCGGAACACCTCGAACTCGGAGAACCACAGCTGTGCCTCGATGTTCGAACGGCGGCTCGTCCGGGCCTCGACGAGCGCTCGATCGATGGCCGCGATGGCGGGATCCGCCTGTTTGGCCTCCGACAATCTCATGCCGACCCTGCGCCAGAGCCAGGCCGCCTCGACATGGCGGTTGGCGGCCGACAGGTCGGCGGCGAGGGATCGCCACATGTCGAGGCCCTTGTCGAGGTCGCCCTGCTCGACGAGTTTCCGGGTTTCTTCGTAGCGGGAGAGCCAGGGTTCAGCGAAGCGCGGTCGCGTGTCGACGCGCCAGGGATACTGACCCATCGAAATCGAGAGAGGATCGCCATCCCGTACGACGAGGAAGGTCACGGTCGTCCTCGCCCTCGGCGACTGGTCGATGAAGGCCTCGACAACGTCGAACGGAGAGTGGAACGAATCGCCCTCCGGACTTGGGTTTGCGGGAGGATTGCCGCCCCGTTCCCACTTCATCAGGATGTCGCCGGGCCGCAAACCGGCGCGCGCGGCTTCGAAGTTGGGTGCGACCTTTTCCACCACGACCCCCTCAGGGGTGGAAGCGCCGTTGGGGGGCGCGCCGGTCAGAGCGGGATTCAGGACCGCCAGAAGGAGAGCCGGAAACAGACGGCCCGCTTTCGGTCCGTGTCTCATCGGAGCTTCGTCGGACCGCTCGTCGCGATGACGCGCTGCCGTGCGTCGAGCGTGTCGACTTCCAGGAGGAGCGGCTTGTCACCCGCGGAGGAAAGCGCGACGGCATCGATCCGCACGCGCGGTTCCACCGTTTCGGTTTTCCAGATTTCGGCTCCGTCGGCGGAAAGGACGCGGACCACGTAGCCGGAGGCGTCCGGCGACGAGGTCCAGGTCGCAGTCATGCCGCCGTCCGGCGCGTTCGCGACCTCGACGACCGTGCCACGGCTCTCGCCACCCCGGTAAACGGAATCTCCGGCCGGAGAGACCGGCGAACGGGCGAGCTGCCAGAGCCCGAAGACGCCCAGCGCGACCGCTGCCGCCGCGGCCAGCGGAAGCCAGGTCCGCGAGGTGCGCTCCGGCGCGGCGGCGGGTCGCACCGGCGCCTTTCCGAACGCGGCCCGCAAGCTCGAGCCGACTTCCACGGCTTCCGCGCAACGCCCGCACGTGAAGAAGTGCTCTTCGAAGGCCTGCGCTTCCGCGTCCGGGAGCTTTCCGGCCAGGTAGAGCGAGCGAGTGTCGCGCTCGCCCTCGTACGGGCAGGTCACCGTCGCATTCTCCACGTTAGTCTCCAAGATCCCGTTCCGGCCGTTTTATTACACCGAGAATTTTCGCGAGCCGTCGGATTGCCCGATGACGACGCACGCAGACGGCGCCGGCACTCGCCCCGATGCGCCGCCCGATCTCCGCCGAGTCGAGCTCGTCCCGGAACGTCAGCTCGAGGACCTGCCGGTCCTCGGCGTCGAGGCGTTCCAGGGCCGCGAGCAGGTTCGAGCGCTGCTCCGCGGAAATGAGCGACGCGAGCGGGCTCTCCGTGGCCTCCTCGTCGACGGAGATGCGCTGGAAGGCCCGCCGCTCGCGGCCGGCCGACCGGAAAAGGTGAAGGCAGATGCGCGACGCCGTCTGGAAGATGTAGCCCGGCAGGGCGTCTCGGTCCTTGATCCGGCCGGCGCGCAGCGACTCGAATACTTTTCCGATCGTTTCCTGGGCAACGTCCTCGGCCGCGGTCCAATCGTGCAGCCGGCGGGCAGCGAACACACGAATCCGGGCTCGATACTGCTCGAGCTGCGCGCCTTCGACGTCCGACTCTTCGGGGGGCGCATCCGCGGGGGTGTAAGGCCCCTCGCCCATCGGTCTCTCCATCTTAGTGCAGACAGTGAGCAGGGGATCCCTTTCCGGCGGAAGGAGGCCATGATGGTTCCGAGAGCCCTTCGTCTCGTCCCCCTACTGGTGGGTCTTCTCGCTGCGCCCGACGTTCTGAGGGCCGGCGCGAACACCTGGACCGGCGGCCGCCCGGGTGAGAGCGCCGCGGGCGCCCGCAATCTCGTGGCCGCTCATCCGGACAACCCGGACGTGGTGTATGCGGCGTTTGGAGCCGACTACTATCGGAAGGGGCTCTATCGCAGCGGTGACGGTGGCCGCTCGTGGCGCTACCTCCGCTCATTCGAGGACGTCACCGCTCTTCTCGTCCATCCCGCCTCGCCGTCGACCATTTACGTCGGCGCGCAGGAACGCGTCGGCGACGAGTACCACGACGGCGTCTTCCAGAGCACGGACGGAGGAGGGACCTGGAACCGAGTTCTGGAAAGCCGGGCGACGGTGCTTGCCGGAAGCGCGACCGATGCCTCCGTGTTGTTCGCGGGCGTCGGAGGCATTGTCTATAAGACCGTCGACGGCGGCCGGACGTGGGCCGGGACCGGCGTCGAGAACGCCTCCGGTCTCATGGCCTGTCTCGTGCTCGATCCGCGGGAGCCCGGGACGGCTTACCTCGGTGTCGAAGGCTACGAATACTGGGGTGTCTACCCCGGCGGCCTGTTCAAGACGACCGACGGCGGAACGAGCTGGCAGAGGACCGGGCCCGAGGCGGAGGGCTTTTCCGCGGTCGCGGTTGACTCCGCCGCGAACGGAGCTCTTTACGTCGCCAGCGGCAATTACTTCTGGGGAGACGAGTGGGAGGAACCCTCGAGCCTCATGCGATCGGAGGATGGTGGCGAGACCTGGGGCGCCGCCGGAGAGGATCTCTCCGAAGTCACGGTTCGATATCTGACAGCCGATCCGCACATCTCGGGAACTCTCTATGCCGGCACCTCGATTGGCGTGTTTCGGACGCGCGACGGCGGCCAGAGTTGGACTCCGTTCGGCCAGAGGCTCGGCGGAGTTCCGATCCGGTCGCTCGCGATCGATGGCGGGGGTCGCCGTCTTCTCGCGGGCACCTCGAACGGTGTGTACGGTCTGGAGATCGCCCGCGGGCCGCTGGATGTGGCCACCGGGCCCGCCGGCGAAAGCCGCCTGCTCATCTGGGCTGACGATCGCCTCTCGATCGGGACGCTGGATGCATCCGGCCGCTGGACGGGCGGTCCCCCGGGACAGCCTTCGGCGGCCTGGACGGCGATCGCGATCGCCGAGAGCGGCGGCCGCCCCCACGTTCTCTGGCAGGACGGCAGCGGCCGGACCGCGCTCGAGATCGTTGGGCCGGCGGGCCGCGAATTCGTGAAGGTCTTCCCGAAAGGTTCGTCCGGGGCGATCGCGACCGATATTTCGGTGCGGGCCGACGGTGAGACCGACGTGCTCTGGGCCGGCGACGACGCGTGGATGTCCATTGCAAGAGTCCACGCCTCGGGCGTGGTGACGGACGGACCCGTATATGGAGGCGTTCCGGGCTGGGCCGCGGTCGCGATCGCCGACGCGCCCGGCGGAGACGCATGGGCACTCTGGCGCGCGACGGATGGGCGATGGGCGGCCTCGGTCCACCACGATGGCGCGATGGTGGGTTATTACGTCTACACCGCGGAAGCCGACTGGTCCGCTGAGGATCTGGCCGTCGGGGCGGACGGACGTCCGCGCATTCTCCGGACCAGTCCCGGCGGTCTTGCGTCCGTAGTGACGGTCGATGGGGAAGGCCGCCTGGCGGCAGCGCAGAGTCACAGTCTCCCCGGCCTGACTCCGCGACGCATCGCCGCCAGCGCGGACGGCCACGCCCGTGTGCTCTTCAGCGGAGTGGACGGCCACGGCGAGCTCGTGCTGCTGAACTCCGACAACACGATGAACACGAAGCAGGTCTTCCATCCGTGATCCTGTTCGCGCTCGCCCTGGCATTTCGTGTGCCGCTCGTGGCCCAGTCGGACGTTTCCGGGGTCGTGCTCCACGGCGAAGGAGGTCTCGTCACCTCGCTCGTGCTGGATCCGGCCTCGCCGTCCACCATCTTCGCGGTCACGGCCCGCGGGATCTACCGGTCGGTGGATTCCGGCGCGCGTTGGGAGGCGCGGCAGTCGGGCCTCGAGTCGCACTCCGTGCTTTCGGTCGCCCTGGACCCCGCGTCGCCCGGCCGGATGTACGCGACGACCGACACGGGCGGCGTGTACACGAGCACGGACGGGGGGAACCGCTGGGCCGAGGCGAACCGAGGGCTGATCTCACGATACGTCGGCGCCGTCGCCGTCCAGGGAAGCGCCGTCTATGTCGGAACCGAAGCCGGGCGCATCTTCCGGAGCACCGACGCGGCCGCGACCTGGGCTGAGCTGACGAGCCCCACGCCCCGCGTCGCGGTGACGGCGATCGCCATCGATCCTTCCAGCGGGGTCCTTTACGCGGGAACCAACAGCGAGGGAATCTTCAAGAGCTCGGACGCCGGGTCAACATGGGTGCACGGAACCGGTCCGGCGAGCCGGGGAACCATCTGGGCCATCGTGATCGATCCGACCCGGTCCGCGACGATCTATGCCGCGACATACGACGGCCTTTTTCGGAGTGACGATGCCGGCGCGACGTGGAGCAGTCTGCACAGGACGCCGAAGAGCTCGAACGTGCTCGCGCTCGCGATCGATCCCGGGAATCCGAAGACGCTCTACGCGGCGACCGCCATGGGGGTTTGCAAGTCTTCTGACGGGGGCCTGTCCTGGGCGATGCTGAATTCCAATCTCTTCGTGACCTCGCTGTCGCTCGATCCGAAAGCAACTTCGGTTCTCTATGCCGGCACGCACCTGGGCGTCCTGAAAAGCGTGGATGCGGGAGCGAGCTGGACGCCGCTGCGTCTGGGGCCGACCCTCGGCGACGCCCTCACCGCCGGTCGCTGACCGCGCTCCCTCCTCTGTAAGGGCCCATCGGCTGCGGGCTCTCACTTTTCAGCAAGGAGGACATCATGCGCACGCGCTCTTCTCGTTTCGGGATCCTGGCATCGGTGGCCGCGTCGGTTTTTTCCACATCGAGTCTCGTCGCGAGCCCGCAGAACACGATTGTCGTCACGACGGCGGCCGAGCTCGCGGCGGCTCTCGTCCCTGCGAACGAAGGGGCGCGCATACACGTGACGGCGGGGGACTACGACGTGAGTGCTCCGCTGGTCCTGCCGAATCGCGCCACTCTCGAAGGCGAAGGCGTCATGACCTTCGATGCGTCGGGCCTGCCCGCCGGGTTCG
>Ga0081455_10007584_pt1 | contig 11406 bp, 11 predicted proteins | sample TabmetS3T2R1_FD_70207 | JGI IMG/M metagenome (GOLD analysis project Ga0081455, IMG submission 70207) | Tabebuia heterophylla rhizosphere microbial communities from the University of Puerto Rico - S3T2R1 | ecosystem: Host-associated > Plants > Roots > Rhizosphere ...
TTGAAAGCCTCCAAAGACGTTTGCCTGCAGCGTACGATAGTCGGCTCCTGCTTTAAAGCGGTGCGCGCCCCGGTACCAATTGAGGTTGTCGGCAGCCTGGTAAATCGTTTCGGCGGACTGCACGTAATTGCTTCCGCTCCCAATCGCGGCGTAACTGGTGATGATGTTCGGAAAGGACGAAAATTCCTTACTTGGGTTGGTGCCGGTCAACCCGATGGCTCCTGCCGGATCGGATCCAAAGTTCAATGGCTTTTGGTCAACGACAAAACGATTGAATCCAATACGAACTTCATTCACCTTGTTCGGCGCGATGGTCCACGTGTGCGTCGCCATTGCATTATGGCCGATGTTAATAGGAAGGTCAGCGCCCGAATAGGCCAATGGGAGAGCATTCTGATTCAGATTCTCTGTGCGATACCGTGAGTAGCGAGTCGCCAGTTGGTGGCGATCGTTTACGCGGTAATCGCCGCGTGAGTTGAACTGATCCTGTTCGTAACGCCGAGTAATATCCGCCCGAAACACAGTTGGCGCGACGTTCCCGAGTGGCCAGGCTTGCTGTGCAATCGTCTGGCCGACGCGGTCCATGGCGCTTTGCGGAATTCGGTTCCCCGGAAAAGGATCGCGCAGGAACTGGCCGGGCGTCGTATCCAGGTGGCGACGGAACCCGGCCTGCAAATGCCTGGCGCTGATGCCGAGCTCTCCAGCGATGTCGCCGATGCGGATCGGCTGCGTGATCGCGAGCAGGATCCCGGCGATCGTGTTGGCGAGCGTCGCGCGCGCGGCGAAGCCGACGACGAGGCCGAGCACGGCTGAGGAGGCGAGCACTGCTGTGGCGACGCGCTTGACAGATTCGAACTGCCAGGCGGCGAGCGAGAGCCCGATCACCAGGATCAGCGCGAAAATCAGCCGCCGTATCAGCTGCAGCCGCGTCGCGGCGACCGGCGACAGTTCGCCGCCGGCGACGCGTTCCGTGACCTGCTGGCCGCGGCGCTCGAGGGCGCGGTCGACGATGAACGCGAGGACGAAAGCCAGGATCACCGTCACGATCGCGGTGAGCCAGTTGCTGTTCTCCTCGATGAACGAGGCGGCCGTGTACAAATCGACTGCCGGCATGGCTTATGAAGCTACCCCCGCGGCGACCCGGGCTATCACGGCGATCCGCGACTCTGAGGCGCTCCGCGCCGCATGGCGCGTGGCCTGGACGACCCGCGCCGCGGTGCTCCTCGTGGCCATCTTCGCCGCGCTTTCCTTCGGTCCTGCGGGCGGCGGCCTCGCGCGTGAGAACGAACTCAAGTTCGATGAGCCGGCGCTCACCCATGCCTTCGCCGATCCGCTGCTCTCTCCGCTTGCGCGCTGGGATGCCGCCTGGTACCTGCGGATCGCTGATTCGGGGTACGGCGACAGCCCGCCGCGGGCGGCGTTCTTCCCGCTCTACCCGCTGCTCGTGCGCTCGCTCGGGACGCTCGGCGGCGGTTCGCCCGCGGCCCTGCTGGTGGCCTCCTATCTCGTCGCCTTCGCGGCCTTCGTGGTCGCGCTGACGCTGCTCTACCGGCTCGTCTCGCTCGAGCTCGGGCGGCGGCTGGCGGCGCCGACGCTGCTGCTGCTGGCCGTCTTCCCGGCGGCGGTGTTCTTCGGTGCGCCCTACTCGGAGAGCCTGTTCCTGGCGTTGGCGGTCGGCGGCTTCTACGCGGCTCGTACGGGGCATTGGGCCTGGGCCGGGGTGTGCGCGATGGGCGCCTCTGCCACCCGCAGCGCCGGGCTGTTGCTGCTGATCCCGCTGGCAATGCTGTGGTGGAGCTCACGCGAGCGCAGGCCGCGCGACGCCGCCTGGCTTCTGCTCGGCCCGCTCGGCCTGATCGCATACGCGGCCTGGCTCGGCTTCGTGGAGGGCGACGCGCTGCGCTTCCTCGACGTCCAGGACGCCTGGTCGCGCGAGCTCGCGGTCCCGTTCGCGGCGGCCTGGGACGGACTGTCGGCCGCGGTCGACGGTGTGCGCCAGCTCGCGTCGGGCTCGCGCAGTCCCGTCTACTTCGAGCTCGCGGCCGGCGACCCGTTCCGGATCGCAGCGATCAACATCATGCTGTTCGCGACGCTGGTGTTCGCGCTGCTCGCGTTCGCCGGCGTGTGGCGGCGGCTGCCGAAGGCGTACGGTGCCTGGGTGGGCGCGTCTCTGCTGCTGCCGCTGTCGTTCCCGGTAACGCCGCAACCGCTGATGTCGCTGCCGCGCTTCGTCGCGGTCCTGTTCCCGATCTTCATGTGGCTCGCGATCGTGTGTGACGAGCGCCGCATCACCGACCGGGTCGTTGCCCTGTCGGCGATCGGACTCGGCCTGTTCACCGCCCAGTTCGCAAGCTGGCACTGGATCTCGTGACGATCGTCTTCCTCGACGCGCTGGGCACTCTCGTGCGGCTCGAGCCGCCCGCCCCGCGGCTGCAGGCGCTGCTGGCCGATCAGGGTCACGACGTGAGCGCCGAGCGCGCGGAGGCCGCGTTCGGGGCGGAGATCTCCTACTACGTCGATCACCATCTCGAGGGCTCGGACGAAAAGGCGCTGGACGACCTGCGCGACCGCTGCGCCGGAGTCCTGCTGGACGCGCTCGAGCTGCCCGGTCTCGACCACGCCGGCGCCCGCCGGGCGATGCTCGCGGCACTCAGGTTCGAGCCCTACCCGGAGGTCCCGGAGACGCTGCGCGCGCTGCACGAGCGCGGGAACCCCCTGATCGCCGTGAGCAACTGGGATTGCTCGCTGTGCCGCTGGCTCGAGGACGCCGGGCTGCTCGGCTTCCTCGACGGCGTTGTCAGCTCCGGCGCGTCGGGTGTCGCGAAGCCCGATCCGGCGATCTTCCTCCGCGCGCTCTGGTACGCGGGCGCCGACCCGGCCGACGTGCTGCACGTGGGCGACTCGCTCGACAAGGACGTGGCCGGCGCGCGCGCCGCACACATCAGGCCGGTGCTTCTCAGCCGCGACGGCGAGCAGCCGGCGGGCGTCGAGTCGATCGCCACGCTCGCGGAGCTCCCCTCCCTACTCTGAGGTCCCCATGGAGCAGTCGGTCGTCCAGCCAGGCCACCCGCCCGAGCCTCCGGAGCTCCCGGAGGGCGTCGCGCCGCGCTGGCCCGCCTGGTACGCGGGCGTCGGCTTTCTCGTCGCGCTGATCGGCACGCTGATCGCGGTTGGCGTCGTGGCCGCCGCCACCGGAGCCGACACGGACGAGGACGACCCGACCTTCACGATCATCGCGACGCTGATGCAGAGCCTCATCTTCATCGGCACCGCGGTCCTGTTCGCCTCGTTCACCCGCAAGCCGAAGCCCTGGCAGTTCGGACTGCGCCGAGCCCCGTTCTGGCCGACACTCGGCTGGGCGGCACTCGGGATGGTCTCCTTCTACGTGGTCGCGGCCGTCTACACGGCGCTCGTGTCACCGGATGCCGAGCAGACCGTCGCGCAGGATCTGGGCGCCGACCAGGGGACCTTCGGGCTGATCGTCGCGGGCTTCATGGTCATCTGCATAGCGCCGTTCGCGGAGGAGTTCTTCTTCCGAGGTTTCTTCTACAAGGCGCTGCGCAGCAAGTACTCGGTGATCGTGGCCGCGCTCATCGACGGAGCGCTGTTCGGGATCATCCACTACGACTTCTCGGGCGCCGACGCCCTGCTCATCACGCCGCCGCTCGCCGTCCTCGGCTTCATGTTCTGCCTCGTGTACGAGAAGACGGGCTCGCTGTGGCCCGTGGTCGGGCTGCATGCGTTCAACAACGCGATCGCATACGGCGTCGCCGTCGAGGACGCGAGCGTCTCGCTGGTGCTCGGACCGCTCATGCTGGCTGCCTGCGTGCTGCTCCCGCGGCTGTCGCCGCCGGTGCCAATTCCGCGCCACGCGAGCTGATACCGGGACATCTCATGGCATAGTGGGCGCCACATGAACCGACCGCGCGCCCTCTCGATCGCCCTCCTGGCCCTCGCACTCGTCCCGGCGACCGCACAGGCTCAGACCCCCGCACCGCCCACCACGCCGACACCGACACCGCCGGCGCCGCCGGCTCCCGAGCCGCTGGCCGGCAAGGCCTCGATCTCGGTCTCGCACGGGCTGGCCACGCAGAAGATGCGCTACGCAGCGCCGTTCCAGCAGATCTTGGTGCGCGGTCGAGTCCGTCCTTACGTGGCTGGTGAGCAGGTAACGCTGTACGTCCTGCGCCGGGGGAGGGTGACCAAGCGGATCAAGGCCGCGGTGCGGCGTGGCGGGCGCTACTCGATCCCGGTTCAGCTCGTGAAGCAGGGCCTGTTCCGGCTCGTGGTCAAGCACGCGGGCACCCCCACGCAGCAGGCCTTCAAGACGAAGAGCAAGCGAGTCACCGTCGTGGACTGGCAGGCCGGTGAGGGTGAGCGCGGCACCAAGGTGCTGATGCTCCAGCGCGGGCTCTACAGGCTCGGCTTCTCCGTTCCGGTGACGGGCTACTACGACTGGCTCACCTCGAACGCCGTCAACGCCTTCCGCAAGACGAACGGGATGGGCAGGGACGGCTACGCGAAGAAGTCCGTCTACGCGAAGGTGCTGCGCGGCGAGGGCGCCTACAAGCTGCGCTACCCGAAGGCCGGTAAGCACGTGGAGTTCGATTGGTCGCGCCAGGTGCTCGTGCTGGCCGACAAGGGCAGGCCGTTCCGCGTCTACCACACCTCATCGGGCGCGCCCGCCACGCCGACGGTCTTCGGCACCTATCGCTTCTACCTGCAGACGCCCGGGACGAACTCGAAGGGCATGGTCCACTCGTCCTACTTCATCCGCGGGTACGCGATCCACGGGTACGCCTCGGTGCCGAACTTCCCGGCGAGCCACGGCTGCCTGCGGGTGCCGATCCCCAATGCGGCGTCGATCTTCGGCTGGATCGACATCGGCGACCCGATCTACCTCTATCGGTAGGCGGAATATCGCGAAAGCCCCGCCCGGCTTGCGGGCGGGGCTTCCACGGTTCCCCCTCGGTTGAGCCCCTCCGCAGGAGGGACCTCCGAAGCTCTTACTGAACCGGCGCGGTGGCGCCCCCCGCGGCGGCGGCATCGACCGGCGCCGTCTCCGTGGGCGCCGGGGCAGCCGGGGCGGCCTCCGCAGGCGCCGGAGCGGCGGGAGCCGCCTCGACGGGAGCGGGAGACGGGGCCGGAGCTGCCTCGACCGGGGCAGGCGCCGGGGCGGCCTCGACCGGAGCCGGGGCGGGCGCGGCCTCGATGGGAGCCGGGGCCGGCGCAGGCGCGGGGGCCGGAGCGGCCTCCACGGGGGCCGGAGCCGGAGCTGCCTCGACCGGAGCCGGCGCAGGCGCGGGGGCCGGAGCCGGGGCGACCGGAGCCGTCTCCACCGGAGCCGCCGGAGCGGCCGGAGCCGGAGCGGCCTCGACGGGCGCCGCGGGGACGGGCGCCGGGGCTGCCGGAGCGGGCGCGGGCGCCACAGGCGCCGCCTCGACCGGAACCGCCGGAGCGGCCGGAGCCGGAGCAGCCGGGCCCGGTGCCGGAGCCGCCGGAGCGGCCGGAGCCGGAGCAGCCGGGGCCACGGGCGCGGCCTCGACCGGCGCGGCGGGCGCCGGGGCGACCTCGGCGGGCACCGGCGCGGGTGCGACCTGAGCGGCGGCCTGGGTCGTGCCGGCGGCGACGCCGCCCGTGTTCGCGAACGCCTTCGTGGTGGCGATGCTCTGCTTCGCCTCGGCGCGGTAGCGCGCGACCATGTGCGCCGCCTTGGTCTTCGGCTGGGCGGCCGCGGTCGTGACCTTGGCCGTGCCGGTCTTGGCGCTCACGGCGGTGCTCTTGCCGGGGATCGACGAGCCGCCCAGGTACTGCCTCGGGTCCTGCGCCTGACCGTTCACGCGGGTCTCGAAGTGCAGGTGCGGGCCGGTGCAGCTGCCGGTGCAGCCGACGTAACCGATCACTTGACCCTGCCTGACCTGAGCGCCCTGCGACACGGCGAAGCGCGACATGTGGGCGTAGCACGTCGAGAACTGGCTCGTGTGCGTGATGCAGACGATGTTCCCGTAGCCGCTCTGCTGGCCGGCGAAGCTCACGCTGCCGCAGGCCGCTGCGGTGATCGCGGTGCCGGTCGGAGCAGCGAGGTCGACGCCTTCGTGCATCCGGCCCCAGCGCGGCCCGTACGGGGACGTCTGGGTCCCCTTGACCGGCATGGCGATCGTCGACGAGCCGCAGCTGCCGGTGCCGGGCACGCTGCGCGGCGTGGGAGCGGGAGCGGGCGTCGCCTCGGGGCTCGTGGCCGGTGCCTCCGGCGTGGTGCCGGTGTCGCCGGTGTCGCCGGGCTGACCGCCCACGGTCCCCTCGGTGCCGCTGCCGGTGTCGGCAACGGGTGTGGTCTCGGGGTCGCCGGTCGCGCCGGTCTGCGTGGCCGAGCTGGTCTGCGAGGACGAGGCGACCGCCTGGCCCGCCTCGACGAGTCTGCTCTCGAGGCGCTGCTTCACCGCCGTAGGAACGTTGTCGCCGCCGACGGCCGAGGCGCTCGCCTGCTGTTCGAACAGCGAGGCCCAAGTGATCGGGCCGACGACGCCGTCCACCGCGAGCCCGGCACGAGCCTGGTAGGCGCGCACCGCGGCGTCGGTCTGAGGTCCGAAGATGCCGTCAGCCGACAGCCCCAGGGCACGCTGGACGTGCGCGACGAGGTCGCCCGAGCTGCCGAGCTGGAGCGGCAGGCCGCCCTCGCGAATCTCAATCGCGCGGTTGGCGGGCGATTCCGAGGCGACGCTGGCCTGGAGGCTGCTGGACGTTTGAGCCGCCGCGAGGGGAGCCGCCGGGCCGGCCACCATCGCGGTGGCCAGTGCTGCGGAGATGTGCTTCCTGCGTGTGTGCTCGCGCCGTCCCCTGATCAGGAGCGCCCTGCGCTTGCGCGAGCGCACGAGCGAGTGCTGCCACAGCTCAGGCTGGGCCAGGTCCCTGTAGGCGTTCATCCGACATTGTCCCCTTCCGTTCGGGCCTACGGGGTTAGCTGTCGGGCTCGCGCTGGAAGATGCGCTACGTGGCTCACGGGGCCACGACTCGCCCCCGGTGGCATGGGCGCCACCAAACTGGTTCCCCCGTTCGCGTTGCCCGGCGGCGGGCGACGCGACTCGGCGCTTGACTTCTCACACAACCACCCTTTGCAGGGAAAGTTGCGCGGGAGCAGACTAGCGCAATCCTTCGGCGGTGGTGAGCGAAACCCTTCTAGGACTCGACGGTGCGCCAGTCGCCGCCGTGCTCACGGTGCTTCGGGAGCATGTTTGCGAGCAGTCCCAGCAGCAGTCCGTAGAGCAGCAGGCCGAGCAAGGTGGGCACGCCGTTCTGGACCCAGACGTTGTCCGAGTCGACGACGTGGCCGAACGGCATCAGCAGGACGTCGTTCGCGTCGTCGATCAGCTCGCGGAAGTCGCCGTTGCGCTGTTCGCGCAGCATCTCCTCGCGCGGGCTGGGCGCGATCACGGCCGGGTTCTCGGCCTCGGCCCTGAGCTCGGACTCGAGCGCGTTCTGCTGATTCTGGGATCCGCGGTTCATCTCGTCGATCGCGAAGAAGGCGAAGCCGAGCAGCACGATCCCCGAGGTGAGGATCGCCAGTAGGCGGATGGCGGATCCCATCGCCATTACCATCGGCACGCCTTCGCCCAGCATGACTTCTGCAACCCACATGTCCACGGATGGCTGACGCGCGCGAGCGCCTGGTCGCCGAGCTGCGCGAGCACGCGCTCGTGATCGGCGAGGTCACGCTCACGAGCGGCGCCACCGCGCAGTACTACGTGGACGCGAAGCGAGCCATCCTGCTGCCGTCCGGCTTCCTCGCTCTGGGCGCGCTCGTCGCCGCCGAGGCGGCGCGCACCGGGGCCACGGCGGTGGGCGGCATGACCATGGGAGCGGACCCGGTCGCCTGCGCCGCGCTGGCGGCCGGCGCCGACGTCAAGGCGTTCTTCGTGCGCAAGGAGAAGAAGCAGCACGGGCTGCAGCGCTGGGTCGAGGGGCCGCTGCTCGACCCGGGCGAGCGCTGCCTGATCGTCGAGGACGTCGTGACCACGGGCGGCTCAACCGTTCGCGCGATCGAGCGGGTGCGCGAGGAGGGCCTCGAGATCGCCGGGGTCGTCAGCGTGCTCGACCGGCTGGCGGGCGGCGGCGACGCGATCGAGGCTGCGGCCGGGGCGCCCTACATGCCGCTCACGACGATCGACGACGTCTATCCGGAGCGGCCGGACCGCTAGCGCGGACCGGCGGCCAGCCACGCGTCGATCAGGCGGCGCGCGATCGCGTAGGGAGGGGCGAGCAGCAGGTCCCCGCGGCCGCTCGCAGCATCCTCGATCTCTGAGCGCTCGAACCAGCGCACGTCCTCGAGCTCGTGGTCGGCCGCGTGCGGCTCGCCCGGCTCGGCGCGCGCGTCGAAGCCGAGCATCAGCGAGCTGGGGAAGGGCCATGGTTGCGAGGCGATGTAGGACACGTCGCTCAGCTCGATCCCGGACTCCTCGTGGACCTCGCGGCGAACCGCGTCCTCGAGCGTCTCGCCGGGCTCGACGAAGCCGGCGAGCAGCGAGTAGCGCCGCGGCGGCCAGTGCGGGGAGCGGCCCAGCAGCAGCCGGTCGCGATCGTCGAAGTCGCGCTCCTTCGACTCCATGTGGACGACGACGCCGAGCGTGTCACCTGGGCTGGAGAAAAGGCTGAGCGAGTCGACGACTCCGTGCTCCGAGAGCCATTCGAGCGCCGGGGGCGACTCGCCGGCGAGCCTCGCACTGCGCGGGTGCTCGTCCGAGAGCTTCTGGACACCGTGTCGGTACGACCGCGGGGGCACGGCGCCGCCGTCCCACTCCTGCCAGGGGTCCGTGGTCGTCGGGACGTAGGCATGCTCGATCCTTCGCACATGGTCGAACCGCTCGTACGTCGCGTACTCGCAGGCAAACAGGACGGCGAGGCGATCCGCGAGCTCGTGCGTGACCGGCTCGGGTCCGTCGATCGTCCCGGCGTCGCCCAGGAACGCGAGCAGCCTTTCGAGATCCCGCCGGGGGAGCCGCAGCATCGCTCCACATGATTCGCAGAAATGCGAATCGACTCAACCCCCGCACGCCGTGATGCTTGCCGGGATGGCTTGGCGTCATACGGGAGGAAGGGACATGACACTGAAGCGGCTGATGGCCCTGTTCGCCGTCGGGATGCTCGTGATCGCCGGGGCGGCGCTCGCGTGCCTCGACGACGGCTGGAAGGCGCTGGGGCCGAGATCGGGTGAGCCCTTCGCGAGCGAGCAGGCCTGTGTCGACTTCGTCAACGGTGGTGGCACGCCTGTCGCTGTGGGCCGCGCGGATTTGGCGGTCGCGAAGGCGGTCGGCGATTCGACGCCGAAGCTGGGTGACACGGTCACGTTCACGGTCACGTTGAGCGACCTCGGCCCGGACGCGGCGACGGGCTATGCGGCCGGCTGGCACGCGCACCTCGACCTGCTCGCCGAGGAGCTCGGGCTGACGATCCGGATCACCGTCGCGCGGCCGGTGGCGCCGCAGATCGAGCCTGCCGCGGCGGGTGGCGCCGTGATCGCGCTGCGGGCGCCCGATCGCGGTCGCTGACGGCTGACGCGGCCTCGCCCGCCGATCTCACCGCGAGATGCGTCTGACGAAGCCCCAGGACCTGTAGACCCCTGTCAGCACACGCGGCCTCGGCGCGTTTTGTGTCGTGGCGGCGCACGCCCGCCTGCGAGTTTTGATAACCATGCGGCTCAACTGGAGAGGGAAGCCACTATGCGCACACATTCACGTCTGATCACGGCCATTGCTGTCGTCGCGCTCGCAGCGTTCGCAGCGCTCGGGGCCTGTTCCAAGGGGGGCCTGCCCGGTGCCGGTGGGCTTCCCGGCGGCAATAGCGTCCCCGGCGGCGGCAACGTTCCCGGCGGGCTCGCCGGCGCGTCGGGCGAGGTCGATCCAAACACGTGCGGCAACTACGCCGCGATGGACGGCGGCAACAAGCTGCGCGCGTTCCTGCAAGCCACCAAGGACCTCGAGAAGACCACCGAGGAGACCGTCCAGGTCGTCAAGCAGAGCTGCGAGATGATCGGTCGCGAGATGGGGATGACCGACGCGGACTTCCGCGGCGAGACCAAGGACATCTGCGCGCACGTCTACGGCGCGCTGCGCGACAACATGAAGGTCTCGTTCAAGGGCCAGGCGGCGCTCAAGATCAAGTACAAGCCGGCCGTGTGCCGCGTCAACGTCGACGCGCAGGCCAAGGCCGCCGCGGAGTGCGAGGGCAAGGCCTCGGCCGATGTCGGCGCGACCTGCACGGGCGCCTGTCACGGCCGCTGCGACGGCCAGTGCGCCGGCAAGGCGGGCACAGGCGGCTCGGCCGGCGAGTGCAACGGCGAGTGCAAGGGCACCTGCCACGGCGAGTGCGAGGGCCACGCGGACGTCAAGGCGTCGGCGCAGTGCCGCGCGAGCGCGTCGGTGAAGGCCTCGGTCGACGTCAAGTGCACCGAGGCGGAGCTCACCGTCGAGGCCGACGCCAAGCTGGTGGTCGACAAGTCGAAGGCCGAGATGGTGATCCGCGCGCTCAAGAACGGCTTGCCCAAGGCGCTCTCGATCAAGGCGCACCTCGAGCCGCTCAAGGGCGCGGTCGAGGTGTGGGCGGGGGCGGCCAAGGAGCTCAAGGACATGGGCCCCAAGTTCGTCAACTCGTTCAAGGATCAGGCGCTGTGCATCTCGGGCCAGCTCGCGGCGGCGGCCAACCTGATCGGCAAGATCAACACCAACATCTCGGTGTCGGTCGACGTCTCGGTCTCGGCCAGCGCGACGGCCAGCGGCTCCGCAGGCTAACGCAAGCGCTCGGGCGCGGCGACGTGCCGCGGGTGCAACCAACGAGAAGGCTTGCGGTGGCAAGCGGACCGCAGACACGTCCGCCCAGGCCTGGCGTCTCGGGGGGCTTTGGTGTAGCTAGCCTCCCATGAAGATGCTCACCGAGTTCTCGACGCTTACCCTGCGCAAGGCGGCGGCTGCCCGCGCCGCGGCGGGTGGCGCGAACATGGGTGCACCCGCCGCGGAGCTCGACGATGCGATGGACGCCTCCGACGACGCCGCGGACGCCGTCCGTGCCGAAGTACCTCCTCGCCATCGCGGCTCGGAAGGCTACAGACGTGCCTCCGGAAGCGGCGATGAGCCCGGCTAGCGCTTCGAGAACTGCGGGGCCTTGCGGGCCTTGTGCAGGCCGGCCTTCTTGCGCTCGACCACTCGGGCGTCCCGCGTCAGGTACCCCTCGCGCTTGAGCGGCACGCGCAGCTCCGGATCGGCCTCGACGAGCGCTCGCGCGATGCCGTGGCGCACGGCGCCCGCCTGGCCGCTGGGCCCGCCGCCGTGCACGCGCACGCGGATGTCGTAGGTGCCCTCCGCGCCGGCTGTCTTGAGCGGCGCGAGCGCCAGCGTCCGGTGGGCGGCGCGCGGGAAG
>Ga0081455_10007585_pt1 | contig 11406 bp, 8 predicted proteins | sample TabmetS3T2R1_FD_70207 | JGI IMG/M metagenome (GOLD analysis project Ga0081455, IMG submission 70207) | Tabebuia heterophylla rhizosphere microbial communities from the University of Puerto Rico - S3T2R1 | ecosystem: Host-associated > Plants > Roots > Rhizosphere ...
GCATGCTTGAGCGCAAGCGCCCTCACCTTTTTTGGCAAGCCGATGGCGAAGCTGCGGGGCTTGGGTCCGAACGCCTTGCCGCCGCCCCTGAAGATCGGCGCCTTCGTGCTGCCGTGACGCGCGCGGCCCGTGCCCTTCTGACGATAGAGCTTGGCGGTCGTCGCGTTGATCTCAGAGCGGTCCTTGACGTGAGCGGTGCCGGCCCGGCGCTTGGCGAGCTGGTAGCGCACCATGCGCTGCAAGATGTCGGCGCGCGGCTCAAGACCGAAGACGTCGTCGGGCAACTCCACGGTGCCCGCCTTCTTGGCGTCGAGAGTGGTGATGTCGGCTTTCATCACTCTTGGCTCCCACCCTCGGCAGCACTCGTCGCTGCGGGTTCGGCGGCCTCGGCCTTTTCGGACTTGGCCTTCTTCGCTTCTTGCGGTTGCTCGCCCTTGCGGAATGCGCCTGGCTTTGGCGCCGCCTCCGGCAAGGAGCGCTTGACAGCGTCGCGCAACAGCACCCAGCCGCCCTTGGCTCCGGGCACCGCGCCGCGGATCATGATCAGCCCGCGCTCGGGATCGGTCTTCACCACGCGCAAATTCTGGGTGGTGACGTTCACGTCGCCCATATGGCCGGCCATCTTCTTGCCCTTGAACACCTTGCCGGGGTCCTGGCGCTGCCCGGTCGAACCGTGGCTGCGATGGCTCACCGACACGCCATGGCTCGCGCGCAAGCCGCCGAAGCCGTGGCGCTTCATCGCGCCGGCAAAACCCTTGCCGATCGAGGTGCCGGATACGTCCACATACTGGCCCTCGACGAAATGGTCGGCCGTGATCTCCGCGCCCACCTCGATCAGATTGTCGGGGCTCACGCGGAATTCGGCGAGTTTGCGCTTCGGCTCGACATTGGCGACGGCGAAATGGCCGCGCGCGGCGCGGCTCAGGCGCTTCACCTTCGGGCGTCCGGCGCCGAGCTGAAGCGCGGTATAGCCGTTCTTCTCCGAGGTCCGGTGGCCCACCACCTGACAATGTTCGAGGCGCAGCACCGTCACCGGGATGTGCTCCCCGGCATCGGTGAAGATCCTGGTCATGCCGACCTTCTGCGCGATGACACCTGATCGCATTGGTATAACGTCCCTTGCCTCGTCGCGCGCCCGTTACAGCTTGATCTCGACATCGACGCCGGCGGCGAGGTCGAGCTTCATCAGCGCGTCAACCGTCTGCGGCGTCGGATCGACGATATCGAGCAGCCGCTTGTGGGTTCGCATCTCGAACTGCTCGCGGCTCTTCTTGTCGATATGCGGCGAGCGGTTCACGGTGAATTTCTCGATCCGGGTCGGAAGCGGAATTGGTCCCCGCACTTCCGCGCCGGTGCGCTTGGCCGTGTTGACGATCTCTTTGGTCGACGCATCGAGAATGCGATGGTCGAAGGCTTTGAGCCTGATTCTTATGTTCTGACTTTGCATCTCGACGGCCTCTAAGTCGGGAGCGCGCCGCTTTGGGCGACGCGCTCCTCAATTCTCTACTCGATGATCGATGCCACGACGCCCGCACCCACGGTGCGGCCGCCCTCGCGAATGGCGAAGCGGAGCTTCTCCTCCATGGCGATCGGCACGATCAGCTCGACCGTCATGGCGATGTTGTCGCCCGGCATCACCATCTCGGTGCCTTCCGGCAGTTGCACCACGCCGGTCACGTCGGTCGTGCGGAAGTAGAACTGCGGCCGGTAATTGCCGAAGAACGGCGTGTGGCGCCCGCCCTCCTCCTTGGTGAGGATATAGGCCTCGGCCTTGAACTTGGTGTGCGGCGTCACCGAACCCGGCTTCGCCAGCACCTGGCCGCGCTCGACCGCCTCGCGGTCGACGCCGCGCAGCAGGCAGCCGACATTGTCGCCCGCCTCGCCCTGGTCGAGCAGCTTGCGGAACATCTCGACGCCGGTGACAGTGGTCTTGGTGGTCGGCTTGATGCCGACAATCTCCACCTCTTCACCGACCTTGACGATGCCGCGCTCGATGCGGCCCGTGACCACGGTGCCGCGGCCGGAGATCGAGAACACGTCTTCGATCGGCATGAGGAACGGCTTATCCTTGGGCCGATCGGGCTGCGGGATGTAGTCGTCCACCGCCTTCATCAGCTCGGCGATGGAGTTCTTGCCGACCGCCTCGTCCTTGCCTTCGAGCGCCGCCAGCGCCGACCCCTTGACGATCGGGATCTCGTCGCCGGGAAACTCGTACTTCGACAGTAGCTCGCGCACCTCGAGCTCGACGAGGTCGAGCAGCTCGGGATCGTCGACCATGTCCACCTTGTTGAGATAGACGACGAGCGCCGGCACGCCGACCTGACGGGCCAGCAGAATATGCTCGCGGGTCTGCGGCATCGGCCCGTCGGCCGCCGAGACCACGAGAATAGCGCCGTCCATCTGCGCGGCGCCCGTGATCATGTTCTTGACGTAGTCGGCGTGGCCCGGACAGTCGACATGGGCGTAGTGCCGCTTGTCGGTCTCGTACTCGACATGCGCGGTCGAAATGGTGATGCCGCGCGCCTTCTCTTCCGGCGCTTTGTCGATTTCGTCATAGGCGGTGAATTTCGCGCCGCCCTTTTCGGCCAACACCTTGGTGATCGCGGCCGTCAATGTCGTCTTGCCGTGATCGACGTGACCGATGGTCCCGATGTTGCAATGCGGCTTCGTCCGCTGGAATTTTTCCTTAGCCATGCTGGCTCTCCATCCTTCAACACAAAGTCGAACTCATCCGGGCGCCTCCTTGGCGCCAAGACCGTTTAGGCGAATTTCGCCTTGACCTCCTCGGCGACGCCTTGCGGCGCCTGCGCGTAATGATCGAACTGCATCGTGAACTGGGCGCGGCCCTGGCTCATCGATCGCAGGTTGTTCACGTAGCCGAACATATTGGCGAGCGGCACCATGGCGCTGATCACCGAGGCGTTGCCGCGCGTCTCCTGTCCGCGCACCTGGCCGCGCCGGCTGGTCAGGTCGCCGATAATGCCGCCGACATAATCATCCGGCGTCACGACCTCAACCTTCATGATCGGCTCGAGCAGCTTCGGTCCCGCTTTCAGCGCGCCTTCGCGGAAGGCGGCGCGGGAGGCGATCTCGAACGCCATCACGCTCGAATCGACGTCGTGATAGGCGCCGTCCGTCAGCGTGACCTTGACGTCGAGCATGGGGAAGCCGGCGAGCACGCCCGCTTCGACGACGCTCTGCACGCCCTTCGACACGCCCGGGATGTATTCCTTCGGCACGTTGCCGCCGACGACCTTGTTCACGAACTCGTAGCCCTTGCCTTGCTCGTTCGGCTCGATCGTCATCTTGACGCGCGCGAACTGGCCCGAGCCGCCGGTCTGCTTCTTGTGGGTGTAATCGACGTTGGCGATTTTCGACACGGTCTCGCGGAACGCCACTTGCGGCGCGCCGACATTGGCCTCGACCTTGAACTCGCGCCGCATGCGGTCGACGATGATGTCGAGATGAAGCTCGCCCATGCCCTTGATGATGGTCTGGCCGGATTCATGATCGACGGCGACGCGGAATGAGGGATCCTCCTGGGCGAGGCGGTTGAGTGCCACGCCGAGCTTCTCCTGGTCGCCCTTGGTCTTCGGCTCGACCGCGACCTCGATGACGGGCTCGGGAAACTCCATGCGCTCGAGAATGATCGGCTTGGTCAGCTCGCACAGCGTGTCGCCGGTGGTCACGTCCTTGAGGCCGGCGAGCGCGACGATGTCGCCGGTGTAAGCCTCCTTGATGTCCTCGCGGTGGTTGGCATGCATGAGCAGCATGCGACCGATGCGCTCTTTCTTGTCTTTCACCGTATTGAGCAGCGTCGAGCCGGACTCGACCTTGCCGGAATAGATGCGGGCGAAGGTCAGCGAGCCCACGAATGGGTCGTTCATGATCTTGAAGGCGAGCATCGAGAGCGGCGCGTCGTCGCGCGGTTCGCGGCTCGCTTCCTCGCCAGTCTTGACGTCGATGCCAGCGACCGGCGGCACGTCCAGCGGGGACGGAAGATAATCGACCACCGCATCGAGCAGCGGCTGCACGCCCTTGTTCTTGAAGGCCGAGCCGCACAGGATCGGCACGAAGCGGCTGCTCACCGTGCCCTTGCGGACCAGCGCCTTGAGCTCGGCTTCGGCCGGCTCCTTGCCATCGAGATAGGCTTCGGTCGCGGCCTCGTCGAGCTCGACCGCCTGCTCGACCAGCATCTCGCGATATTTCTTCGCCTGATCGAGCAGATCGGCGGGAACCTCTTCTTCGTGGAACTTGGCGCCAAGGGACTCGTCGTCCCACTTCACCGCCTTCATGCGGATCAAGTCGATGATGCCGGCGAAGCTCGACTCGACGCCGAGCGGGAGCTGAAGCACGATCGGATTGGCTCCGAGGCGCTCCCTCACCATCTGCACCGAAATGAAGAAATCGGCGCCGATCTTGTCCATCTTGTTGACGAAGATCATGCGCGGCACGCCGTATTTGTCGGCCTGACGCCACACCGTCTCGGTCTGCGGCTCAACGCCCTGGTTGGCATCGAGCAGCGCAACCGCGCCATCGAGCACGCGCAAGGAGCGCTCGACTTCGATGGTGAAATCGACGTGGCCCGGCGTGTCGATGATGTTGATGCGCTTGTCGTTCCAATAGGCGGTGGTCGCGGCCGAGGTGATGGTGATGCCGCGCTCCTGCTCCTGCTCCATCCAGTCCATGGTGGCAGCGCCGTCGTGCACCTCGCCGATCTTGTGGCTCTTGCCCGTGTAGTAGAGGATCCGCTCGGTGGTCGTGGTCTTGCCGGCGTCGATATGCGCCATGATCCCGATATTGCGGTAGTCCTCGAGGGGGGTAGCTCGCGGCATCGTCTGCTCCGTTACCAGCGGTAATGTGAGAAGGCGCGGTTGGCGTCCGCCATGCGGTGCGTGTCTTCGCGCTTCTTTACCGCGGTTCCGCGGTTGTTGGCGGCATCGAGCAGCTCGCCCGAGAGCCGCTCGACCATCGTGTTCTCGTTGCGGTCGCGCGCCGCGGAAATGATCCAGCGGATGGCGAGAGCCTGCCGCCGGTCGGTGCGTACCTCGACCGGGACCTGATAGGTGGCGCCGCCGACGCGCCGCGACCTCACCTCGAGCGCGGGCATGACGTTGCGAAGCGCCTCGTGGAACAGCTCGACCGGGTTCTGCTTGGCCTTCTTCTCCATCTGGCTCAGCGCGCCATAAACGATCCGTTCGGCCGCGGACTTCTTGCCCTCCTTCATGATGCTGTTCATGAATTTGGTGATGACGATGTCCCCGAATTTGGGATCGGGGATCACCTCGCGCTTATCTGCTCTACGCCGCCTCGACATTTCGTCTGTCCGTTTCCTAAATGCAAAACGACCCGTTATTTGGGTCGTTTGGCTCCGTATTTCGAGCGCCTCTGCCGGCGGTCGGCGACGCCTTGGGTGTCAAGCACGCCGCGAATGATGTGGTAGCGCACGCCGGGAAGGTCTTTTACGCGTCCGCCCCTGATCAGCACGACCGAGTGCTCCTGGAGATTGTGGCCCTCGCCCGGAATGTAACTGGTCACTTCGAGCTGATTGGTCAGGCGCACGCGCGCCACCTTGCGGAGCGCCGAGTTCGGCTTCTTCGGCGTCGTGGTGTAAACGCGCGTACAGACCCCCCGCTTCTGCGGGCAGGCCTGCATGGCCGGCACCTTGTTCCGCTTGACCGGCATTCGGCGCGGCTTGCGGATCAGCTGTTGTATCGTCGGCATCTAGCCTTCGTCCGATCATCCAAGCGGGCGGAGCCCGCATCATCCAAAATTCCGGGCGTTTGCCCAACCATCCAAGCCTGGGCAAAAGCCCATGTAATTTCAAAGCCGAAGCGCGGGGACAAAGTCCCTTCACCTTCGGCCCGTCAGCGCAGAGGACCTTGGAGGCTAAAACCCCCAAGATCGTGACCCCGATATGATCTCGGTTAGTCCGGCAGCGTCTAACCCGCGCCCGAAGGCAACCTGAACTTGGGCTACCGCCTGCCGCGAAAGTGCGCGCGTTGTAACAGGCCGATTCTTCCATCGTCAAGGGTGAAACGCGCAGCTTTTCGCCAAATTTCCCTCGAGCGCCGCCCTACCATGCGCCGCGTCCAAGTCCCGCGGCGAGATAGGACCAGAGGGTGGGATGCGACCAAAGTTTGGAGGGTAAATCGACGTCGATCGGCGCAAGCTTGCCGGTGCTTGCGTCCTCGCCCGCGCGCGCAAGGAGCGGGAGCCCGGCCGCCAATTGCAGGTAGGGATAGGTCGAAAAATTGTCTTGGCTCTCAGGCACGACCCTCGCCTGATAGAGGATCGCGCCCGTGTCGATGCCACTATCGATGAGGTGGACGGTGACCCCGCAATTCTCCGCATCGCCCGTGGCGCGGGCCCAATAGGCGCCATGCACGCCTCGATATTTCGGAGTGATTCCAGCATGATAGTTTACAAAAGGCGCGTTCGCCGCGCTTCGCGTCGCCTCGTCGATGAGCCGCGTTCCCATCACGAGGACGACTGAGGGCTTTTGCTCCCTCAAAAAGGAGCGGCAGGCGTCGCTGTTGACGTCGCCCAGCCGCTTGACCTCGGTCGTGATGTCGCCGCTATCGAGTCCGGACGCGCGTTTGATCGCTTCGATCCGGGCGCCCGAGTAAAGGCGCTGGAAACGGTGAAACGCCATGAACGCCGCCTGGCCCGCTGCGACCGTCGCGCCCTTTCGCCTCGCGCGCCCCCGCAACAGGCTCAAGCGTGACAGAGGCGCATCGATGATTGTGACAAGCCCCGGGAAGCGCGACGCCAGATAGTTGGCGGCGATCCGGCCGAACTCGCCCTCGCAAGTGAGAAGGATGGCGCGGCTCATTCCCCGCTCATTGAAGAACGCGTTCGGCGACTTCCGACATGTTCAAGCTCCGCATGCCGAAGCGATCGCGGAGGATCGCATACCGATCGAGAATTCGCCGCAGGAACAAGAGGTTGGCCTCAGGGTCGGCGCCGAAATTGTGCGGATGCCACCACAGATGAAAGAGCGTGTTGGTCTTCGCCGCCGCCGTCATCTGCCCCACGATGCGATCGAACTGGAAGCGCTCGTGCCACGCCCCGCGAACCGGCCGCAAGAAGCGGCTCGCCGGCACATCGACCATGCCCTCGATCTCTTCCGGTTCGGCCACTTGACTGCCGGCCACCGGCAAAAAAATATCGGCGAGCCGGACCGCCCGCTTCGGCAAGGTCTGCTCCGCGTCGGGACAGGCGCGATTGAACCAGACGCGGGGGTTGCCGCGAAAGGCGATCAGTCCACGCTCGCGCGCGATGCGAAGACCCTCGCGCCAGACCTGGTTGCGCGGGAAGACGAGGCTCTTCAGCGTCACGCCATTCCGTGCGGCAAGCGCCTTTGCGCCGTCGAGGTCGGCGGCGAAAGCGTCGCGCGTGCCCCCCTCCTCCAGGCAATAGAAATGCGAGAGCGTGTGCGTGCCGATCTCCTGCCGGTCGTATTGCTTGATCTTCTGCACCAGCGACCGCCCGAAGGAGTAAGGATCCGCGCTCTCATCCTTGCCGATGGCGGAAAAGTCGTAAGGCGATAGGCGAGGCTCGGCATAGTGCGGCAGAAGGCGCGGCCGCGCTTCCATCAACTCGTCCTTGGAGCCGCAAAAGACGAATCCGACGGTTGCCCAGGTCGCGCCCACGTCGCGCTCGGCGAACAGGTCGAGCATTTTGGGAATTGCTTTGCGGCCGCCGAGGATGTTGCGCCCGTATTGGGCAAGCGAACGCTTGTCGCGTACCCCCCAATAGAGCTCGAAATCGAGCGAGATGACGAGCGCGCCGAATTCCACCTGACAGCACCTTCGGTCCCCGGCGGGCGCTCGGCCAACCGGGGACCTTGCAATGCTAGCCGGCAGCGTCCTGCTGCTCGGCCGACTCCTCGATGCGGGGTTCGCCCGCGGCCTTCTTCCGCTCCTCCAGGATGAGCTCGTCGCGGTGGCTCGCGATCCGGTTCAACCGGCTCAACGTGCCGCCGGTTCCGGCCGGAATGAGCCGCCCGACGATCACGTTCTCCTTGAGGCCCTCGAGCGCATCGGCCTTGCCGTTGACGGCGGCATCGGTGAGCACGCGGGTCGTCTCCTGGAACGAGGCGGCCGAGATGAACGAGCGCGTCTGGAGCGAGGCCTTGGTGATGCCGAGCAGCACGGGCTGGCCGGTGGCAGGCTTGCCGCCCGCCGCCTCTATCGCCGCATTGGCGTCCTCGAAGTCGATCCGGTCCACCTGCTCGCCCTTGAGGAACTCGGTGGTGCCGGAATCGTCGACCTCGATCTTCTGCAGCATCTGCCTGACGATCACCTCGATATGCTTGTCGTTGATGGTGACGCCTTGCAGCCGGTACACCTCCTGGATCTCGTTCACCAGATAGTTGGCGAGCTCCTCGACGCCCTTGATGGCAAGGATGTCGTGCGGCGCGGGATGGCCGTCGAGCAGGTACTCACCCTTCTCGATGCGGTCGCCATCCTGCACGGCGAGATGCCTGCCCTTCGGGATCAGATACTCGACCGGCTCCTGGCCGTCCTCCGGCACGATGGTGATGCGCCGCTTGTTCTTGTAGTCGCGGCCAAGCTGCACCGTGCCCGAGATCTCGGCGATGATGGCATGGTCCTTGGGCCGCCGCGCCTCGAACAGCTCGGCGACGCGCGGCAGACCGCCGGTGATGTCGCGGGTCTTGGCGCTCTCGGTCGGAATACGAGCGAGCACGTCGCCGGCCATGACCTGATGGCCGGGCTCGACCGACAAGATGGCATCGACGGGCAGGAGGTAGCGGGCCTCGGCGCCGCGCGCGAGCTTGGCGACCTTGCCCTTCTTGTCCTTGATCACCATCGCGGGCCTGAGATCGGCGCCGCGCGGCGATGCGCGCCAGTCGATGATCACGCTGTTGGTGATGCCGGTCGATTCGTCGCGCCGCTCGCTGACCGACACGCCCTCGACCAGATCCTCGAAGTCGACCGTGCCCTCGATTTCGGTGAGCACCGGACGGGTATAGGGATCCCACTCGGCGAGCCTGTCGCCGCGCTTGACCCTGACGCCGTCATCGACCCGAAGATGCGTGCCGTAGAGCAGGCGGTGCACGGCGCGCTCGGTTCCGTCCTCGTCGAGCACGACGACGGCGGTGTTGCGTCCCATGACCATGAGGCGGCCTTGCGAATCCGTGACCACGTTGCGCTGCTTGATCTTCACCGTGCCGTCGAAATTCGACTCCAACGACGACTGATCGACGACCTTGGCCGAAGCCACGCCGCCGAGGTGGAACGTGCGCATGGTGAGCTGCGTGCCGGGCTCGCCGATCGACTGCGCGGCGATGACGCCGACAGCCTCGCCGAGATTGACCGGCGTGCCGCGAGCGAGATCGCGCCCGTAGCACTTGCCGCAGACGCCGTTGCGGGTTTCGCAGGTCAGCACCGAGCGGATGCGGACCTCCTGCACGCGCGCCTCTTCCAGCGCATCGACCTCTTCCTCCTCGATCAGCTCGCCGGCCTTGAGGACCACCTTGCCGGTCGAGGGATTCTTGATGTTCTCGGCGACGGTGCGGCCGAGAACGCGCTGGCCGAGCGACACCGTGACCTCGCCCGCCTCGAGAATGGCGCGCGCCATGATGCCGTTCTTGGTGCCGCAATCCTCTTCGGTGACGATGCAGTCCTGCGCCACGTCAACCAGGCGCCTGGTGAGGTAGCCTGAGTTCGCGGTCTTCAACGCCGTATCGGCCAGACCCTTGCGGGCGCCGTGGGTCGAGTTGAAGTACTCGAGCACCGACAGCCCCTCCTTGAAGTTGGAGATGATCGGCGTCTCGATGATCTCGCCCGAAGGCTTCGTCATCAGGCCGCGCATGCCGGCGAGCTGCTTCATCTGGGCGGGCGAACCGCGCGCGCCGGAATGCGACATCATATAGATGGAGTTGATCGGCTTCGCCCGGCCGGTTTTCGCATCGCGCTCGACCGCCGAGATGCGCTTCATCATCTCCTTGGCGACCTGCTCGGTGCAGTCGGTCCAGGTGTCCACCACCTTGTTGTACTTCTCGCCGCGGGTGATGAGGCCGTCGTTGTACTGCTGCTCGTACTCGCGCACGAGCTCCGACGTCTTCTGCACGATCGCGTCCTTGGAATCGGGGATCACCATGTCGTCCTTGCCAAAGGAAATTCCGGCGCGGCAGGCATAGACGAAACCGAGCCCCATGATGCGGTCGCAGAAGATGACCGTCTCCTTCTGACCGCAGTGGCGATAGACCACGTCGATCATGTTGGAGATGTCCTTCTTCGTGAGCAGCCGGTTGACCAGGTCGAAGCTCACATTCACGTTGCGCGGCAGAAGCTCGCCGAGCAGCATGCGGCCGGGCGTCGTTTCGTAAATTTGCGACACCGGCTTGCCCTTGGCGTCCACGCCGATGAAGCGGCCCTTGATCTTGGCGTGCAAGGTCACGGCCTTGGAGTCGAGCGCGTGATGGATCTCGGCCACGTTGCCGAACATCATCCCCTCGCCCGGCTCGCCGTCCATGGCGAGCGATAGGTAGTAGAGGCCAAGCACGATGTCCTGGCTTGGCACGATGATCGGCGAGCCGTTGGCCGGATGCAGGATGTTGTTGGTGGACATCATCAGCACGCGGGCCTCGAGCTGCGCCTCGAGCGACAGCGGCACGTGCACCGCCATCTGGTCGCCGTCGAAATCGGCGTTGAACGCGGCACAGACGAGCGGATGCAGCTGGATCGCCTTGCCCTCGATCAAGACCGGCTCGAACGCCTGAATGCCGAGGCGATGCAGCGTCGGCGCGCGGTTGAGCAGCACCGGGTGCTCGCGGATCACCTCATCGAGGATGTCCCAGACTTCCGGCTTCTCTTTCTCGACCAGCTTCTTCGCCTGCTTCACCGTGGCGGCGTGACCCTTGGCGTCGAGCCGCGCATAGATGAAGGGCTTGAACAGCTCGAGCGCCATCTTCTTGGGCAGGCCGCATTGATGCAGCTTGAGCTCGGGACCAACCACGATGACCGAGCGGCCGGAGTAATCGACGCGCTTGCCGAGCAGGTTCTGGCGGAAGCGCCCCTGCTTGCCCTTGAGCATGTCGGCGAGCGACTTGAGCGGCCGCTTGTTGGCGCCGGTGATGACGCGGCCGCGCCGGCCGTTGTCGAACAGCGCATCGACCGCTTCCTGCAGCATGCGCTTCTCGTTGCGGATAATAATGTCGGGCGCGCGGAGCTCCATCAGCCGCTTCAAACGGTTGTTGCGGTTGATGACGCGGCGGTAGAGGTCGTTCAGGTCCGAGGTGGCGAAGCGGCCGCCATCGAGCGGAACGAGCGGCCGGAGCTCCGGCGGAATGACCGGAACCACGGTCAGGATCATCCACTCGGGCTTGTTGCCCGACTGAATGAAGGCCTCGACTACTTTCAGGCGCTTGGCGAGCTT
>Ga0081455_10007586_pt1 | contig 11403 bp, 11 predicted proteins | sample TabmetS3T2R1_FD_70207 | JGI IMG/M metagenome (GOLD analysis project Ga0081455, IMG submission 70207) | Tabebuia heterophylla rhizosphere microbial communities from the University of Puerto Rico - S3T2R1 | ecosystem: Host-associated > Plants > Roots > Rhizosphere ...
CCGCTTCTGCATTCCCCCTGAAAGCTCGGCGGGGTAGTGGTTCTCGAAGCCCTCGAGGCCGACCAGGCGCAACCAATGCAGTGCCTTTGCGCGTCGCTCGGCGACAGCGATGCCACGGATTGCCAACGGAAACTCGACGTTGCCCAGCGCAGTGAGCCATGGAAACAGATTGCTGTCTTGGGTCACGTAGCCGACGTTGGTGTTCAAACCAAGCACCGGAGTGCCCTTGTAGAAGACGACACCATCAGACGCGGCCAGCAGCCCCGAGGCGAGACGCAGCAGCGTGGTCTTGCCGCAGCCGGAAGGACCTACGACGGTTGTGATCTTTTCGGGTGGAACATCGAAGCTCACGCCGTCGAGCGCAAGCACGTTCTGTTGCTCACCCGCAAATGCAAGCCGGACATCCGCGAATTGTATCGCGGGCGGTTCCGGGGAGTTATCTACCGCCCGCAAGCGGAACCGTGCATCGCTGCGTTGCGGTGCCATACCTTCATCCGTTGCAACTGTGGCCGATCGCCGGGGATGCTTCAAACAGCCGCGAGCGCAGTCACACTTGTCAGCTCAGGAACTTGTTGGTCCACAGTTCGCCTTCTCGGCTTGGAATCGCCGACGAAACCATCTTGAGGTCTACGGCCACCTTGATGTTGTTTTCCCACATCGTTGTCGTCATCCGACCGCCGCGCGGATAGCTGCCCCGCGCCCGTTCCAAGGCGCGTTCGGTCGCCTTTGCCGGTATGTTGGGCGACAGTTGCTTCAGGATATCGACCGCTTCGCCGAAGTTGGTGTGGAACATGTCGTTGGCTTGACCCAGAGTTCGTGCGATCCGCCGGACGACGTCGGGCTGCTCGTTGGCCAGTTGCGGGGTGACTATGGCGACGGTGTAAGGGAACTCTCGAAACAACGGCACCTCGTGGGCGCAATCGAGATACAACGAGCCGAATCCTTCGAGCTCGACTTGATCGGCCTCCGGTGCCGATCCGACCGTCAGGTCGACTTGGTTCGTGCGCAATGCGGCCATCCTGGCGGCACCAAATCCCACGGCGACGATTTTCATGTCGCGATCGGGATCGATCCCGACCGTTCTGGCCAGATACCTCGTGTACTGCGCGGGCCCGCCTGCGATGGTCGAAGCGCCGACCCGCGCCCCCTTCAGGGCCTTCAGCTTTTCTTCGAGGGCGTCCTTCGGCGACGTCCCGACACGAGACATCCAGTCGTTGCGCGCCGTAACCTGCATGTCCAGCGCGCCCGTGAACGCGCTGATGGCCAAGGTTTTGATCCCCTTGTCCCAGCCGATCACCGGATCGGTGGAAGCCACTCCGGAGAACTGCGCTTCACGATTGGTCAGGGCAACCATCGCCAACGGACCGCCCTGGACCTGCTTCACCTCGACCTCCAGGCCATGTTTGGCCCAGAGGCCCATGCGATCCGCAAGGAATATCGCCGCAAAGGACAGGCCTGGCGACGAGTAGACTCCTTTGATCGATACCTTTGCCGGCGCTTGCGCGGCCGCGCGCCCGAGAATGGCCGGCGAGGAGATGGCGGCTGCTCCAATCGTGAGGCCGAGCCCTCTTAGAACTTTCCGACGTTCGATCATGTTGCTTCCAATCGGTTTCGCTTGGTACTTCCAGCAAATCCCGTGCCATCGCACAGGAGAGCTGCGACGCATGCCTCTCAGAGCTGGACCGCTTGTCGTCCCGCCTTGCGCCATCGGATGACCCGGCCTTCGAGCCAGTTCAGGCCGAAGTTCGCCATGAAAACGATTGCGACAAGGATGATGATGCCCGCGAACAGCGCCGGCGCGTCGTAGGTCTGCGACGCGTACAGGATGAAATAGCCGAGTCCTTCGTTCGATCCGATGTATTCGCCGATGACGGCGCCGATGACCGCGTAGGGGACCGCGGTGCGCAGGCCGAGAAAAATCTGAGGCGCGGCGGCCGGAAGGATGACGCGCCCGACGGTCTGCGGCCAGGACGCCCCCATCAGGCGAGCCAGCCGGACCAGTTCTTCGTTGATCGAGAGAAGACCGGAATAGGTGTTGAAAAAGACCAGAAAGAAGCTCGCCAGGAATACGACCGCAACCTTCGACGCCACGCCCAGTCCAAGCCAAACGATGAAGACCGGCGCGAGAGCGATCTTGGGGATGCTGTACAGGCCGATGATGTAGGGCTGCAGGGCGGAAGAGAGAAATTGCGAGCGCCCGAGAATGAATCCGAGCGACAGCCCGAACCCCGCTCCCAGCGCATAACCCATTGCGATTTCCGACAGCGTGACGGAAATGTGCCGGTAGATGGTGGATTGGCTCAGCAGTTCGTACAGCTTGGCGGCAACGATGGTTGGGCGGCTGAAATACGGCAGCGAGGAATCGGTCACGGCGAACTGCCAGACCCCCAATATCGCGACGAGGATCCCTACCTGTACGGCAAGAATCCCTCGACGGCTCGAGCGACGCCGGGGGGACACTCCCACGATCTTGGTCGGTTGAGTTTCAGCAACAGCCATAACTCGGTCGCTCCAGCGCAAGCCCTAGTTTGCGCTTCTGCCGAAAAGCATGCCGTTTTCTTCCTTGATCTCGTACACCTTGAGCCGAAAGCCCGGGCAATTGACCCCTTTGCCGTCCGACAGCTTGAAGGTGAAAACATGCAGCGGGCATCGCACCATCGTGTCGTTGGCGACCAGCTCGGCATTCATCATCGTGCCTTGCAGATGCGGGCAACTGCGCTGTACACCGCGGAAGCCTGTCTTGGTGCGAAGGATGACGATGCCCTCGCCTTCGAGGTTCGCTCGTGCCGGAAATTTGCTGCTGTCCGGTCGAAGCCCAGCCAAAACCTGCCAAGGTCGTTCCGTCATTTGCAGAGATCCTGCGAGATCTTGGCCCGCATCGGGATGCTCGTTCGAAGGAGGCGAATTCAACATCGTTGCATACCGCTTTCACGCCGCCATCGGACGTTGGCCTGAGACGTCGCGCAGCCGCTGGAGCGCGAACGGCCGCTCGAGCCGCAGTAGCAGCAAGCCGATCTGCATCGTGAAGTTCTGGTCCAGGAAAGACGCGTAAACCGACCGCAACGCGTCTTTCAGCGACAACCCCTGCTTCGCTCGCACCTGATGGAATATGTCCTGGAGCTCCAACGCCTTCTCGATATCGAGGCGCTCTGCCGAGGAAAGCTCCCAGGAGACCGACGACAGGCTCGCGGCGAGCGCGTTCAGAAAACCGCGCTGGCGATCGGTGAGCGTAGCTGCCGCGGATGGCACATGATCTTCCGCGATCTGCAAGAACCAATTGCTCTCCTCTTGGCCCATCGCAAGATCGGCTTCGAAACGCTTGCCGTTCTTGAACGTAAGGACCGGGACGATCTGCTTTTCGGCCTTGCGGACTTTCGTGTAACAGTCGGTGATTTCGTAATCGCCGGTGTCGACGCGAAACACCGTGATGTCGGCGGGGAGGCCGGGCTTCAGGCTTCCCGCGCGATCGGTCAACGATACCGCTTTCGCAGGGTTGCGCGTGACACGCTCAATGACCTGGGGCAGCGTCATGCCGAGGCGGATCATGGCGCTCATGACGTTCGCCAGCGATTTGACTGGCCGCACGACGTTGAATTGCTGCAGATCGGAGCTGATCGTGTGAGGGACCAGGCCTTGCGCGAAAGCTCTTTCGGCCACATCCCAGGAGAAATTGTAGCCGCCAAATCCGAGATCGAAAATGACGCCGCGCCGTTCGGCATCGCGCACGATCGGCAGCACTTTGCCGCTTTCGTCGATCACCTGCCCTAGATTGCCATGATAAAGATGCGTGATCATGTCGCCGGCTTCGGCGATCCGGAATGCCTCGGGCGCCAACAGATGCTTTGGATTTTGCAACTGGAATTCGCCGATGTGCATGTACAGCGGCAGGCTCAGGATCTCGGCGAGCCCTTTTGTCAACTTCAGGGTACCCGGACCATAGTCGCCCATCGCATTGCACTTGATGTAGCGCAGCATGTCGCGATTGCTCTTCGCGAAATCGACCCAGCGGGTGATCGGCACCTCACCGAGCGTCCGGACGTCGCCTTCGATGAAATTGAGCCCGAGCAGACCCATCGGACGAATGAACGCGCCGGCATAGAGGCTCGTCTCCAGATGGTCCAGAAGCACCATGAACTGATCGAGCACGCCGATCCCGGGACCGCCGGCGTCGACGAAGGACGTGACGCCCTGATAGACACCGACGGTATCGGGATTGGCAAAACCGAGCGTGCCGTAGGCGTGCACGTGAATGTCTACCCAGCCGGCACTCAGATAGTGTCCGGAGACATCGACGACCTTCGTATTCGGCGCGAGGGCCCGAGGCCCCACAAACTGGACCTTGCGATCGGCCACGTGCACGTCCGCGACATGGTCGATTCCTTGTTCGGCGTCGATTACATGCGCCCCTCGCAGAACAAGCGAATCGGCTGCGGACTCCATGCATGCGCTCCTTGCGGTCTCGCGATTTAATCTATTAAATTACAGTGAAACATCACTGTTGTAGCATGTCAATGGTGGATGCCCCGGGTTCATCCTGAAGCGAGGAGAAGGAGTTGCTTGGATGCTGACGGAGCCCGGCCGGTATGATTATTTGCCGCTCATCGACAGGCCGATCATTCGTTGGCCCAACGGTGCGCGCGTCGCGTTCTGGGTCGCCCCCAACATAGAGTTTTACGAGATCGATCCGCCCGACGGACAGGGCCGCCCGTTGTGGCCTCGTCCTTATCCGGACGTTCTGAACTATTCGCTGCGCGACTATGGCAACCGCGCCGGCGTATGGCGCGTGATGGAAGCGCTGGAGCGCTTCGGGATCCGCGCCAGCGTATCGTTGAACGCCGCCATCTGCGACCACATCCCCGAGATCATAGATGAGTGCCTGCGGCTGAAGTGGGAATTGTTCAGCCACGGCATTTACAACACGCGACTGATCTCCGGCTTGAGCGAAGACGAAGTCCGGCAGGTGATCGCCGACAGCGTCGAAACAATAAAATGGCACAGTGGCCAGGATGTCGCAGGCTGGCTCGCGCCCGCAATCAGCGCCACGGAAGCATTCTTCGACCTGCTGCCGGAGTTCGGCATAAAATACACAATCGACATGGTGCCCGACGATCAACCTATCCCGATCAAGGTTCGCCAAGGCCGGCTCATCTCGATTCCCTACTCGAGCGAGATCAACGACATTCGTGTGATGGGCGTTCGCGGCTATCCGGCCGACAATTGGGCCGCGATGATGAAGGCCAGCTTTGACCAGCTCTATCGCGAGGGCGCGGACAACGGCATGGTCGCATGCATGCCGCTTCATCCGTTCGTGATTGGGCAGCCGCACCGCATCGCTGCGCTCCATGACGTGCTGAAACACGTTACATCTTACGACGGTGTCTGGTTCGCGACCGCCCGCGAAATTGCCGACTGGTACTACGAGCACCACTACGACGAAGTTGTCCGCTTCCAGGCATCCGCGAAAGCGAGCGGTGCATGACTGCCGATCGGCTGACGTACCCGCATCGACGTTTCGGACTCGACCATGATTGGTTTGTCCACGAGTCGACATTCAAGCGAGGGCCGCTCGTCTGGCCGGAAGCTAAACGCATCGCCCTGTGGATCACCGTGCCGATCGAGTTCTTTCCGCTCGACGCGCCGGCGCTGCCGGTCCGCCCGCTCGGCGGGCTCGACCGCGGGTATCCGGATTTCTGGAGCTACAGCAACAGGGACTACGGCACGCGTATCGGCGTGTATCGGATCATGCGGGTGCTGGACGGTTTGGGCCTGCGGGCCACCGCAACGGTCAACGCGACGGTTGCGACGCGGTTTCCGCGCGTCATCGATGAAATCATGCGGAGAAACTGGGAGATCGCGGCCAGCGGCATTGACATGGGCCACGTTCACCACGGAAAGCTCGAGCTGACGGCGGAGCGCGAGCTCATTCAGACAACGCGAGATACTTTGAGCAAGTCATCTGGCAAACGTGTCGCGGGGTGGCATTCTCCGGGACATTCGGAGTCGCCCAACACCCTCATGCTGCTCGCGGAGAACGGTTTCGAGTACGTGACCGACTGGGCCAACGACGACGTGCCCTACATGATGAAGACCGCAGCCGGCCCGCTATGCGCCATGCCGCTCACCTATGAATGGTCGGATCGCGTCCTTCTCGTTCACCACAACCTGACGGTCGAGGACTACGAAGCTCAGGTGTTGCAGGCGTTCGAGCGCCTTCACGCCGAGGCCGGACGGCTGGGGAGCGGGCGAATCCTTTCGCTGTCGATATCGCCATGGATTCTCGGCTACCCCCACCGCATTGGCATGCTGGAACGCCTGCTCCGCAAGATCTTGGCCACCGGCTCGGTCTGGCGCGCAACTGGCATGGAGATTGCCGACACATTCAAGCGGCAGATGCCGAGCACGATCTAGAGGCAGGACATCATCTGGAGGAGGACTACGATGAAAAACCAGGTTCAGCTTCCGTCGCGGTGGGATGGCGGACGGCGGCGATATTCTTGCTTCCACGCCGGCCTGATGGTGGGCATCCTCGTGGCGCTTGGGATCGTGACGAGCGCCCGAGAGGCGGCCGCGCAGGCCGGCAAAGTCGAGAAACCCAATATCACTTTCGGCGTCTTTCCCATCACGAACTACGGCGTCGTTTACCTGTCGCTGCAGCAGGGCTTCTTCCAGGCCGAAGGGCTCAACGTAACGCCACGAGTGATGGGCGCGAATCCGGTCGCCGGCATTGTCGGCGGCGATTTCGACACGGGCGGGGTGACCTGGACGGCGTTTCTTCTTGCCACCAACCGAGGCGTGCCGTTGCGGCCGCTGAGCGAGGCCGACCGCGGATTCAAGGGACAGGCGCTGTTCATGGTCAAGAACGATTCCGCCATCAAGACGACCGAGGACCTCGTCGGCAAGAAAATCGCCGTCGTCACGGTGGGCGGAGCCTGCGATCTGATCCTCAACGATGTGTTGAACAAGAAAGGACTTGATTACAAATCGATCGGCTACACCGTGTTGGGCGTGCCGGACATGGCACCCACGGTGCTGCGCGGCGGCGTGGACGCGGCGTGCATCCCGGAACCGCTTCTTTCGGTCGTGCAGGCCCAAGGCGGATTGAGGTCGGTGTTCGACCTCTTTTCCGGCGAATACGATCGCTTTCCGCTGGTCGGATTTCCCGTGACGCAGAAGTTCGCCGAGAGCAATCCGAATACGGTTGCCGCGCTCGAGCGCGCGCTGGCCAAGGGCTTGGCCTTCGCGCACAACAATCCCGACAAGCTCCGCGACATCTACCCGACCTTCACGACCCTGCAGCCGGAGCTTGCACGCAAGATCGTCCTCTCCTACACGCCTGAAAAGTCCGACTTCACTCAGCTGAAGCAAATCGGCGACCTGATGGATCGGCTACAAATGCTGCCTGGCAAGACGCGGCTGCCGGACGTCGCAACGCCGCGATAATGAGCGACTCGCTGGGCGCAGCGGATGCTGGCGCCGGCTTCGGTCAATCGAGACCGTTCGCCGGTCCGAGCCTTGTGCATCGTGCCGCAACCGCATGTCGCGTTGCGTTGGGCATATTCATTTTCTTCTTGGTCCTGGAGTTCGTGACGAGCCTCGAGCTTGTTCCACCCATCTATCTGCCGCGGGCCTCCACGGTCATCCGCCGCATGGCTGAGTTGTTGCAGGATCCCAAATTTCTCAAGCATGTCCTGGCAACGCTGCATGCGTGGGCGGTTGGCCTCGGCCTCGCGATTCTGATCAGCGTGCCAATCGGCATTCTGATCGGAACATCCGAGCTCGCTTACAAAATGAGCTCGCCATTGATCGAATTCATGCGGCCGATTCCCTCGGTAGCCCTGATCCCGCTTGGGATTCTGTTGTGGGGACAAGGGTTCTCCATGAAGATCATTTTGGTTGCTTATGCCACCACGTGGCCGATCCTGTTCAATACTGTCTACGGCGTCCACGACGTCGATCCGATCGCGGTCCAGACCGCCCGCTGCTTCGGGCTGAAGCAGGCCGCTATCCTCAGGCGCATCAACCTTCCGAGCGCAGCGCCGTTCATCTTCACCGGAATTCGCATCTCCGCGTCGATCGGATTGATCGTCGTCATCGCCGCCGAGCTGCTGGCATCCGCCGACAGCGGCATCGGCTCGTTCATTCTGTTCGTTTCGTCCAGCGGCGGCCAGATGGACTCGGTTCTGGCCGGCGCGGCGATCGCCGGAATCATCGGCGCGATGATCAACAGCGCTCTCGGCTTGATTGATCGTCGCTTCTTTGCATGGCGGTATCTGGGCGCGACCCAATCATGAGCACGGAAGCATTGACAGTTCAGCGCGTGACGTCACACGCCCTCGGCGCCCTTCAATCGTTCGTGGTCCGATACGGGCTTGGCATTGCGGTGGTCATCGCCTGGGAATATGCGGCGCGAAAAGCCGGATCGATTTTTTTCCCGCCGCCGAGCGAGATCCTGCACCGCGCCGCAGTCCTTTGGTTGTCGGGGCCTCCGGCTCGACTGTTTCTCAGCGACAGCGTCTTTCAGGATGTGCTTCCGAGCCTGCTTCGGGTGCTGGGTGGCTGGGCCCTGGCCGTGGCGGTGGGTGTGCCGCTCGGGGTATTGATAGGGCGCTCACGCAGCCTCTCGGATTTTGTGAACTCGACGTTGCAGTTTCTTCGGGCAATCCCCGGCCCTGCGTTGATACCGGTTTTCATCATTCTGCTCGGCACGGAATCGACGATGCGCGTCACATTGATCGCGTTCGGGTCGGTCTGGCCGATTCTGTTGAATACGATCGAGGGCACCCGCACCGTCGATCCGCTTCAGCTCGATACCGCGCAGGCGTTCCGGCTGCCACGCTACGCCCGCCTGTGGCGTGTCGTCCTGCCGGCGGCGTTGCCCAAAATCTTTGCAGGCATGCGCGTATCGCTCTCGCTTGCGGTCATCCTCATGGTGGTCAGCGAGTTGGTGGCGAGCACGAGCGGCATCGGCTATCGCATCCAGCATGCACAGATCATGTTCTTGCTCACCGATATGTGGTGCGGCATCGTCTTGCTCGCATTGCTTGGTTACACCCTGAACTGGCTGTTCTTGAAGTTCGAGGACCGTGTTCTGGGATGGCACCGCGGTGCGCGCGGCCGGACCGTCGCGTCATAACGGTGCGGCCGTGCTCACCGTTGAAAATCTCCACCACGCCTACACGCCGGAGCAGGTTGTTACATCCCACGTCACCTTCGACGTCAAAGCAGGTGAGATCGTCTCGATCGTGGGGCCGTCGGGATGCGGTAAGACGACGCTGCTGAAGGCGCTTGCCGGTCTTCTCAAACCGACGGGGGGCACGATCAAATTTCAGGGGAAGATCGTACAGGGCGTCCCCGACGGTCTCGCGATGGTCTTTCAGGAATACGGCCGCTCGCTGCTCCCGTGGGCAACGGTGAACGGGAACATCGAGCTCCCGCTGCGATACCAGTCGATCACTCCTGACGAATGTCGCCGGCGGGTTGCGGAAAGCCTTCAAGCCGTCGATCTTTCCGGGTTCGGCGAACGATACCCTTGGCAGCTATCGGGTGGGATGCAGCAACGGGTAGCGATCGCACGTGCGTTGGCCTATCAGCCCAAGCTCCTGTTGATGGATGAGCCGTTCGCCTCCGTGGATGCCCAAACGCGCGCCGATCTGGAAGATCTCGTCGCCGCCGTGCGGGACCGGTACGGGATTACGATCGTCCTGGTCACCCATGACATCGATGAATCGGTCTATCTGTCCGATCGGGTCATCGTGCTTTCTCGTCCTCCCAGTACCGTGCTTGCGCAGATCGACATCGACCTTTCGCGGCCGCGCGACCAGATCAAGACGAAGGCCATGCAACAGTTTGTGGACAAGCGTACTGCGATCGCTCAGATGATAAAGCGTCCAATCGCCGGCTGATTTCCCGCAGATGACGAAGTCTATTGACGCAATTTCCACGCTTCCTGAACGAAGCTCGGGTCGAAGAACTTGGACATCGGCGGCACTGGCGGCTTCATGTCCTCGAGGCTGATCAGCCCGTCGGTCATCTTCTTGTAGGTGGACTCGCTGATCAATCCATCCGCGCTGAAGGCCTTCAGCTTGGTCACGAAGTAGTCATAGGTGTCCGCCGAGTCCTTGCGATCCTGGCGGGAATATTTCACGAGAATATCGACGGCCTTTTCCTTGTTGCTTGGATCGTAGAGCCATCGCACGGCGCGGCCGTACGCCTTGATGTAGGCAAGAAGCGCGGGCCGATTCTTGGCGGCCCAATCGGTGTTGACGGCCCAGACCGTGAACGGGAAGTCCTTCAGATACGGCTCGATGTCGCCCAAATAGGTGAAGCCCTGGGCACCGGCGCGGAATGTCGCCGGAGGGTAGAGGATGGCCGCATCCACCCCTCCCGACACGAGCGCCGCGAACCGGTCTTGCGTCGCCTTGGCGTAGACGAAATCCAGATCTTTCGGCTTCAGTCCGCCCCCCGCTAGGAAAGCCTCCATGTATATGAGCGTGATGTCCTTGGAGCCGCCGATGCTGGCGACCTTGCCCTTGAGATCGGAAATTTTCTTGATCGCCGGCTTGGAATAGACGGCATATGGGGGAGCGCCGATCGCATTGATCACGATCTTGACCGGCGCGCCTGCGCTCGTCGCGCGGATGAAATCGGGGAATCCGCTGTAGCCGAGGTTCAACGCACCGGCGGCAACCTGCTGGGCGGCGCCGGCGCCCACGACCAGCATGTCGACCTCGACGCCATTCTCCTTGAACCAACCGAATTCGGTCGCGATGTATTCGGGCCACTGCAGTGCGCCGTGGCTCACAAAGCCTTCCACAATTTTGGCCTGAGCCTGGACGGCGTCGACGGGGTAGGCCGACGAGAGCAAAAGAGCCGCCAGCGCGAACACCAGTCGACGGGACCGGCTCCTCAAGTCAGTTGTCATTTGCATTGGTGTCCTCCCTCATGAGCCTCGTCGCGAAGGTCTTTATCGAGCATGCACGCGAGCTCGCCCGGCCGCCAGCAACGAAAAGTCGTGAGCCCCGTCCCGAATTGGCACCTTTGAGACCATCCGGGATGTTCGCTCCTGGGTCCCCTGTAGGGATGGAGGAGACGACGTTCGCTCGATCCGAGCATGACCGGACGTCCGAACCAACGCGTTCTGGATTGATGAGTGGACAACCTTACGAATCAAACCTTGCAGACTGGTTCCGCAGAAACCAAAGCGACGGGCGCTTCCGTATGAACCGCTGAATCAGCCCAAGAAATTGGTGGAGCCAGGGGGAGTCGAACCCCCGACCTCTTGAATGCCATTCAAGCGCTCTCCCAACTGAGCTATGGCCCCACACGGGACGCGGTGTCGGGACGATCCGCGTCCGAGCTTGAGATAGGAATTGTAACGGGCCCATGGAACCCTGGCCAGCATGC
>Ga0081455_10007587_pt1 | contig 11401 bp, 10 predicted proteins | sample TabmetS3T2R1_FD_70207 | JGI IMG/M metagenome (GOLD analysis project Ga0081455, IMG submission 70207) | Tabebuia heterophylla rhizosphere microbial communities from the University of Puerto Rico - S3T2R1 | ecosystem: Host-associated > Plants > Roots > Rhizosphere ...
CATCCGGCTACGCCTCGCATCGTTCGACCTCGACACCGGCGTGCCGACCGACTGGTCGGTCGTCGTCGACCAAAAGATGGGCGCCTGGACCTTCCAACTCGGACCCAACTACCTCTCCGTCGGCGGCGCATTCGCCCACATCGACGGCATCCGACACCGCGGCTACGCCCGCTTCCAACTCCCCTAAAAACACGTCCGCTGTGGGCCAGGGGAGTAACGGCCAGCGCCGCTCGATGGCGAATCTGCGATCGTGACTTGCCCGGCCCAGGGCATATCCATCAAGGGATCCGCGGGCTCGGGGTGTCGCGCATCAGGTGGCGCATTACTGTCGCGCGCGTTGCTCCTCACCGTGCCAAACCTCGGCGGACCGACCCCGCTGACGGGCGCGGCGGATAAGGCTCGGGGTCGTGGAGGTCACGCACCTGGCCGTCGTCAGGACGTCGGCCATTGTCTGCCGATTGGTCGCGTGGGGGATGGTTGTCGGTCGGGGGCGGGGACTTGAAATCGAGAAGCCCCACCCCCACCCGAAGGCTTCTCGTGAACTCGACCATTTCCCGCCGCGGCCTCGCTGACTTTTCCAACGTCGGTGCCGACATCGACCTGATAGCCCCCGGTCTTTGCATCACGTCGACCTGGCGGAGTGGTGGCTACAACACCATCTCCGGCACCTCGATGGCGGGCCCGCACGTCGCCGGCGCCGCCGCGTTGTACAAAGTTGCCCACCCGAACGCCTCTCCAACGGAAGTGAAAAGGCATTGCACGCGACCGGTAGCACCGACTGGAACAACGTCGATGACCGCGACGGGATCAACGAGAAACTGCCCAACGTCGCGGCCCTCTGATTTCCTCGTCCTCTGGTTGTCTCCAGGCGTCAGGAGTTCGCCCGCGCCGATGTGGCGTCTAGCACCCTGATCGTCGTCGTTTCGCACCATGACCCGCATCATGAAGTTCGCCTCGATTCCCCGAATCAGGCCCGCTCGACATCAGCCGCGACCCACACGCCGATGAGCCGTGGCCGGGCGCGCGTTTGAACGCGGCGATGCATCGATCGCAAGGGCCGAACCCCGCCGGTTGTGGCAGGCTCGACGTCGGGTGCGATGCAGTTGTCCTGGAGTGGGCCGCCGCATCGCAACACCAGCGAGGAAGGGATGATCCGTCATGACCGAGATCGACGGCAGTGTGGTCAGCGTCCGCTACATCGTTGACGACGCCCAGGCAGCCATCGACTTCTATACGACCCACCTTGGCTTTACCGTGCGCAGCGCGCACCCACCCGCCTTCGCCGATGTCACTCGCGATTCATTGCGGTTGCTGCTGTCTGGACCACAGAGTTCGGGTGCCCGCGCCACGCCCGCCGACACTGCGACTCCCGGCCGCAACCGTATCCAGCTCATCGTTGACGACCTCGACGCCGAGGTCGAGCGACTACGCCACGCCGGGCTGTCCTTCCAAAGCGACATAGTCGAGGGTCCCGGTGGCCGCCAGATTCTGCTCGCCGACCCCGCCGGCAATCTCGTCGAGCTGTTCACCCCCGCGGCATCCAGCTGACTTTCTGAAACCCGCCGGCACCGGCAAAAGACGGTCGGCCGGTAGCGCGCCCGCGCACGCTCAAGGCAATGACGTGAGCCTCGGTCTCAAGGCTTCCGTCGGCATCGGGCGTTGGCCGACTACCCGCATACGGCCGGGCGTACCACGTCGGCCGATTGACGTGTGAACCCCCCGGGCCTATGGTCGCGATCGGACGAAGCGCGCCCTCGACGGCCTCACCTGATCGGGAGGGTCGATGAAGATTCGGCTCCCGCAGCGCAGTGTGATCGCCGGTGGTGTGGTCTTGGCGCTCGTCGTCGCCTTGGTGGTGTTGATCTTGTCCCGCTCGGCCGGACCCGAGGCGACCAGCTCCGACAGCGGGGCGAGCGAGCATGCGAGGGGCGGCGAGCCCGAGGTCGAGGAGGAGTTGGCCGAGCAGACCTCGGAACGCCTGGACGCGCTCGACAAAGCGGAGACTCAGGGGATCGACTGGCGGGCTACGGCAGTTGACGAGGCGTCTGCTCCGGGCTGGGTGGGCGAGCAGGTCGCTGATCCGAACGGAGACGACTGGGAGCCGGCGGTCGCGGCCGACCCGAACGCGCCGTACGTTTATTTGCTGACCACCCATTTCGCGGCCAAGCCGTGTCCGGGCAACTGCCCGGTTCCGCATCTGTCGCTCCACGTGTCCCCCGACGGCGGTCAGACATGGGGCTCGCAGCGGCCGCTGTGTGCGTGCAAGGGATCGTGGCAGTACGACCCGCAGATCGAGGTCGTGCCGGACACCGGCGCGGTGTATGCGGCATACCTGAACGGGTTCAACGTCGTTTTCGTGAAGTCCAACGACCACGGAACGACCTGGTCGGCGTCAGTCCCGACCTACGGCAACGTCTCCTGGAACGACAAACCCGCACTCGCCACCAGCGACGACGGCCGTGACGTCTACATCTCGTGGAACGGCCCGACCGGCGGTGACCCCTGGGTCGCCCAGTCGCACGACTTCGGCAAGACCTGGATCCAGACCAAGCTGGTCGACTCATCGCGCTACTTCTTCGCCTTCGACGCCGACGTCCTGCACGACGGCACGGTCGTCTTCGTCGAAAGCTCCATCTCCTACTCAGCCCCGGGCGGTGCACCCGAGGGCATCGTCGACCACCACGTCTTCGTCTCCCGCGACGCCGGCGCGTCATGGGAGAACCACATGGTCGATAGCGTCGAGGTCGGCGAGCCATGTGTCGCAGACGGGTGCTCACCGGACTTCTACATCGGCCATGGCGCAATATCCGCCGACGACACCGGAAACCTCGTTGTCCTCTATGACGGCGCGTCGACGACTCTCGGGCCGCAGCGTATCTTCGCCCGACGGTCCGACGACGGCGGCACAACGTGGAGCCCGCGCGTGCCGCTTTCGGTCGTGGGAGAGAACGCGACGTCGCCGGCAGTCGAGTCGCGCGGCAATGGCGACGTGCGCGCGTGGTACATGCAGACGATCAACGGCGACGACCCGGACGCCTGGAATGTCTTCTACCGAACTTCGAGCAACGCAGGTCTGTCGTGGACCAACCCCGTCAAGATCTCCGACGCCGCCTCCGGAGCCGCCTACAAGGACGCCGACGGATTCGACGAGATTTACGGTGACTACGGCGAACTCGCCATCACCAGTGCCGGACGCTCGATCGCGGCCTGGGGCGAAGGACTGTCCTGGGCCGGCCCAGGCGGCGTCTGGATCAACCAACAACGCTGACCACTCTTCGATCCAGCCGACCGAGACCGCAGGCAGATGCGTGGAACAGAGATTCAACTCGACCAGGGATGAGAGCTAACCCTGCCTCCCCTCAAGTCCCGGACATGCGCGTGCCTGATGAGCTTCATGAGGGCTGCGGCTCACATCGGCCTGGCCAGGCCGTGCACCGCTACCTCGGTGGCCTGCTCTTGCCGGTGTCGAAGTCCCTTGAGACGTCGTCGTCGTGGCGGTACCGGGATCCGTGGTGCGGCATTTCGCACCACGATCGGAGACGATCACTAACGTAACTGGCGTTTATACAGGTCAGAAGGGCGCTCGGAGGGATTCGAACCCCCAACCTTCTGATCCGTAGGGGGTCCCGCGCCGAGGACACGAGCCGACTTCAGGCGTGAGGAGTCCTCTCGGCAGCCACTCTGGCTGCCTCGAACCACGGGCATAGGCACCGTTTCATTCAACAAGTCATTCCAACGGAACCCACCGTCGCCGGCTCCGTTCCGGCGGACTACGAGACGTCGGCCGTCACGTGGGGAGCCAGCATCGCCGAACAGATGGCGCTCGCGTCAGTGGGTCAGAACGGCTCCACCTGGGCAGGAGTCAGTTGGCGGGGTTCGATCGGGCCTGTGCGTCGTCGAGATGTCGAGCCTCCTTCTCGCTGGTGGGTCTCGTCGGGTCAGGTCCGAATACTCGAGTTCGTTACGGCGTCGGCGCATCGTCCCGAACGCTTGGAGCCCGTGACCCAACTCGGCCCTGAACGCGCTCGAGGGTGTAGTGGGATTGGCTGGATCAGGTGTTTGCTGAACTCGCGTCTTGACGAAGCCGAGAACATCGAGGTGAATGCGTGACGAGGAACGTTCAGGAGGATGCGGATGGCTGATCAACGGTCTACTCCTCGAGCCGATGGATTCTCCATGCCCGCCGAGTGGGAGCCGCACGAGGCCTGCTTGATGGAGTGGCCGACGGTCACGCGCGGAGACCTGTGGGGCGAGCGGTTCGAGGCGGCGAAGCACGACTACGCCGAGGTGGCGACCACTATTGCAGGGTTTGAGCCTGTCGTCATGGTCTGCGATCCCGACCAGGAATCTGAGGCGCACAGGATGTGTGGTGCGGGCGTTCAGGTTCTGCCCCTCCCGATCGACGATTCGTGGATGCGCGACAACGGGCCGATTTTCGTGCGAGACGATGAGGGTCGGGTCGCCCTGGTTCATTTCGGCTTCAACGCCTGGGGCGAGAGATTCCACCCGTACGACAAGGACGCCGAGGTGCCGCGCCACATCGCGGCTTATCTCGGGATGCGCCGGTACGAGGCGCCGTTCGTGCTCGAGGGTGGCTCGTTTCTCGTCGATGGCGAGGGCACCCTCATCACCACCGAGCAGTGCCTTTTGAATCCGAACCGCAACCCGACGATGTCCAGGGAGGAGATCGAGGCGGGGCTCCGGGACTTCCTGGGAGCCGAGACGGTCGTGTGGCTGGGGCTCGGACACTCCACCGATCGAGACACCGACGGCCACCTCGACGGGATCGCCTGCGTCGTCGCGCCGGCAACCGTGGCCCTCCTCGCTCCGGACGACCACCGGGACCCAGACCACGAGCGTGGTCGAGAGAACCTCGAGCGTCTGCGGGCCGCTCGGGACGCCAGGGGCCGTGACTTCGAAGTGAGGCCGTTCCAGACCCGCCCACCGGGGACCGTTCCGTACCTCAACCTGTACTTTCCCAACGGCGGTGTGATCGTCCCGATCGCCAGCCGTCCCGAGGACGAGCAAGCCCTCGAGCAGATCGCGAACCTGTTCCCCGACCGCGAGATGGTGCCCGTGCCCGGCGAGACCCTCTGCTTCGGCGGCGGTGGCCCACACTGCATCACGCAACAGGTCCCGATCGGCGTCCCGGTGCCGGCGTGATGTATCTGACTCCGACTGAAGACGACCGTCTGCAGATCTTCGTGGCCGCCGAGTTGGCCCGCCGCCTGCTCGCCCGTGGGCTAAAGCTGAATGCGCCCGAGGCGACCGCTCTTATCTGTGACGAGATGCATCTGGCCGCTCGATCTGGCGCTTCGTACGACCAGGTGCTTGAGGCGGGCCGGCGGGCCGTGACGGCCGATCAGCTCATCGCCGGTGTGGCAGACCTGATCGAGGAGATCAGGGTGGAGGTTGTCCTCGACGAGGGAAGCCGGCTTATCGTGCTTCGGAGACTGTGGGTGTGAGCGAGCGGATCGAGCTAGCGGCCGGGCGGCCGCGCAAACAGCTCACGGTCACGAACACGTCGAGGCGGGTCATCCGGGTCTCCTCGCACTATCCGTTCTGGCGGACCAATCCACGGCTGGCGTTCGATCGGGAGGCGGCGCACGGATTCCGGCTCGACGTGTCCGCCGGCACGTCGGTCCGGTTCGAGCCGGGAGAGACGATCGAGGTCGACCTGGTCCGCTATGCGGGCCGCGGAGGCATCGATGGCTGACCTGTCGCACGACGAGTACACCCGCCGGTACGGCCCGACGGTCGGCGATCGGATACGGCTCGGCGACACCGACCTGTGGGTCCGGGTCGAGGACGATCGGGTCGGCTACGGAGACGAGCCGATCTGGGGGTACGCAAAGAACTTCCGCTCCCGGATGGTCCAGTTCGATCGGGCCACCGCCGACAGCGAGCTCGACATGCTGATCGCTGGAGTCGTGGTGATCGACGCGCGGCTCGGCGTGCTGAAGACCAACATCGGCATCAAGGACGGCAGGATCGCCGGGGTGGGACGAGCCGGAAACCCGGAGATTACCGACGATGTGGAGCTGGTCATCGGTCCGAACACCTGGCCGGTCAACGGGTACGGGCTCATCGCCACCGCCGGAGGGATCGACAGTCACGTACACCTCATCACGCCCCGGCTCGTCCCGGTCGCCCTGTCCGCCGGCATCACCACGCTCATCACCGCAGGGTTCGAGGAGCCCGTCTACACGATGGACAAGACCTTCCGCGCGTTCGAACGCCTGCCGGTGAATCTCGGGCTGCAAGCGAGCGCCCGCACGGACATCGCCGGACAGGTCGAGCGTGTGATCGAGGCAGGCGCGTGTGGCTTGAAGATCCACGAGGACTTCGGCGCCTATCCCGAGATCATCGACGCCACCCTGACCTCCGCGGATCAGCACGACATCGCCGTGTGCCTCCACACCGACGGTCTGAACGAGTCTTGCGAGCTCGAGGACACCGTCGAGGCCATCGCGGGCCGGGCCGTACACGCCTACCACGTCGAGGGTGCCGGTGGCGGTCACGTGCCCGACCTGATCGGCCTGGTCCGCGAGCCGAATGTCGTCTGCTCCTCGACCACCCCGACCATCCCGTACGGACAGGCAACAGCGGCCGAGCATCTGGACATGATCCTTGCCGTGCACGGCGGCCTGGCCGACGCGCCCGAAGACGTCGAGGCCGCGACGGAGCGGATCCACCCCGCAACCATGGCGGCCGAAGGCCCTCTGCACGACCTCGGCGCGATCTCGATCATCAACAGCGACTCGCAAGGGATGGGCCGGATCGGCGAGACCATCCGACGAACATGGCAACTGGCTCACACCATGAAGTCCGCGTCCGACGACCAGACAGCCGACGACAACAGCAGAGTCCTGCGCTACCTGGCCAAATACACGATCGAACCCGCCCTCGTACACGGCATCGACACCGACGTCGGATCCCTACAGCCGGGCCGGCTGGCCGATATCGTCCTATGGAGACCCAGTCACTTCGGCGTCAAACCAGAACTCGTCTTCAAGGCCGGACACTTCGCCTGGGGAGCGTTCGGCTCCGGCAACGCATCCGTCGAGTACGCCGAACCGATCCGCTACGGCGGTCACTGGGGAGCCCTCGGCGACGCTTCCTCCGCAATCTCGACCACGTTCGTCTCCCAGGCCGCCCTGGAATCCGGGATACAGAACCGCCTCGACAGCCACCGGCGATTCGCCGCCGTCCGCGAGACACGCACAGCCATCCGAGCGTCACTCGCCCACAACACCTCGGTGCTACCCATCCAGGTCGATCCCGGCGACGGAACAGTGACGCTAGGAAACCAGGTGCTCGCCATCGAACCTGTGACCGAGGTGCCACTCAGCCGGCGATACCTGCTCGGCTAGCCACTTGCGCGATCGCCTCAGAAAGGAGCTGACTCGCGCAGGACTGGGTGAATACCGTGCCAGCTCGGCGGGGTGCCCGGGTCTACACCCTCGCGGCAGACCTCCGGCAAGCTCGCCGCGATAGGGCCGCTGGCGTAGTGGCGATTTCGGCGTCCCGATCCAGCCTTTCATTCCACAACTCTCCTGGGCGAGCCAGGTGTAACCCGCGTTTGCGCTGGTCAGAGGCGCGCTCGGAGGGATTCGAACCCCCAACCTTCTGATCCGTAGCGCACCCCCTCCCAACTGAATCTGGTCGATCTCAGGCGGCAGGAGTCTCGTCATAGGGCCCTCTGGTAGCGTCCTGGAGCGCTGGATCACTGCATTTCGCACCACGACCCGCAAGAGCAAATCCGGCTCGTCGACGACTCGCTCCTCGGCGAAGCGTGGGGACTGGGCTGGATCCTCGACCACTGGGGCGACGTCGCGCTGATCGGACACGACGGGAACTCCCTCGGCCAAAACGCGTTCATGCGCGTGGCACCTGCCGAAGGCTTTGGCTTCTGCCTGCAGACCAACGTAGAAAGTGCGCTGAGCCTGTACCGCGAACTCGCCGCCTGGCTATTCGGGCAGCGGCTCGGCGTCGGACCTCGCCCCGATCCTGACACCCTGCCTCAAGACTCGGTGACACACCCTGGCCGCTACGAACGCGAGGGTCTCATCATCGACGTCAGCGCCGGTGACGACGCCGCTCTGCGCGCGACACTGGAACCCACCGACGACATCGCCCAGACAGAAGACTGGCCGCCCATGGTGAACCTTCCCCTGCAGCCAGTGGCGCGCGACGACTCGTTCTTGCTGAAGCTGCCGATCGCAGACGCAGACCTGCTCGCGGTGTTCTTCAAACCCGACCAGCCCGGAGCTGAGCCGTCATATGTTCACTACGGCGGCAGGGCCCACAGGCGCGTCAACTGCTGATGGAGCAGTTGCGATCGCCGCAGCCACGGCCCAAGCCAAGGTGTTGGGGAGCGTCGCAGAAGGGGCGCGAGTACGTCGCCTTGTTGAGGCGGTGAAATGGCCGCACCGCGCGATCAGACAGACGCACGTGACAGCTCCGCTCGGCCTCAGGCCGCGTCTTAGCCGCATGGATTGTCTCCACCCCCGGGTCGCTGCGGGGCGACATGTCACTCGATGCCGGCTGCCCGGTCCAGCAGCTGCAACAGGTCATGAGCCGCGAGCTCGACCTGCTTGTGCCGCCACTCCGCAGCCCGGTAGACGCACGCGATCAGACCGGTCCGGTGGACCCTGCGGAAGTCACCATAAACGAAGGCGTAGCGCGCCTTCGTCTCCTCCTTGGCACCGACGGTCAAGCCCAGGTGCCACCCGGAGTACTCCTCCCACGAGTGACGCTCGAGATAAGCGTTGCCCGCACCGGCGTTCGGCTGGACCTCGCCCCAGTCGCTGTCGAGGACATATTGCCGACCATCGATCAGCTCACGCGCCCTCGCCACCGCCAGATCGTTGACCTCATAACGCGCCATCCCGACACCGTAACCCGCCGTCCCACGTCGCACATTCCAGCCAGCATGCGTCCTACCGCCGCCAGCAGACCATCGTCGAAGGTGGGTGACATTGAGCTTGCGTGCGTTGCAGAGCTATCCAGCGGCCTCCGGATCGCAGATCAGTACCTGTTTACCGGTGACGCCGCCTCGACCGAGGTTCTGGTGGGCCCGTCGAGCGTCGACAAGCGGAATCCGTTCGGCCACGATCGGCTCGATCTTTCCCTCCTCGAGGAGCTCGAAGAGAGTGGTGGCGTCGTCCCGGAACCAGTCGGGGTGGCGATCGCGGAGCTTGGCCACTTGGAACGCCCGGACCCGTTTGCCATCGGGGACGAGGTTGCTGGCGAAGACCAGTGCTCCGGACAGGTAAAACAGGACGACCCTGCGCGTGCTCTTGCGTCCCGCGACGGTGGTGCCGTAGTGCCCGTACATCACCAGACGGCCGCCGCGGCGAAGGGCGCGATATGAGCCGAGGGCGACGCTGCCGCCGAGCCCGTCCAGCACGACGTCGACTCCGTCGCCGGTGAGTTCGCGGATGCGGTCCACGAAACTGCCCTTGGTGTAATCGATCGGGGTTGCGCCGAGGGCCGAGATGATCTCGCGTTGGGCTCCGGAGCCCGTTCCGTAGAGCTCGAGGTCAGTGAGCCGCCCAAGTTGCAGAAGCGCCGTGCCGACACCGCCGGCCGCGCCGTGGACGAGCACCCGGTCTCCTATACGCGCCTGCGCGGTGCGGTTCAGCATCTGGTAGGCGGTGACGTAATTGAACACCACGACCGCCGCCTCGGCGGGATCGAGCTGCTCTGGAACCGGCACCAACCACCAGTCGGGAACGCACAGATAGTCGGCGTGGCTGCCATACACCGTGATCGCCCCGACCCGCTGCCCGGGTTCGAACCCACGTGCCCCCGCACCCAGCTTGTCCACGGTCCCGATGAATTCATAGCCAGGGGTGAACGGTGGCCTCGGTCCCCCCGGGTAGGTCCCCGCCCGGATCAACACGTCGGGGTAGCCGACGCCGGCGGTGATGATCCTGACCCGAATCTCTCCCGGTCCTGGTTCCGGGATCAGCTCCTCGACGATCGTCATGACTTCCGGCCCACCGTAGCGAGGCACCACGATCCGCCGGTTGTGCCCGATCGTCCCGGGGTTACCGCGCTCGGCGCCGTGGGCGATTGAGAACTCCTGCTGCTTCGATCGATCGTTCACGGCTCGCACCTCCCGCCGCTCCCTCCCCGACACGAACCATCGTTCCGGGAGGGGACGGCACCGGCCAGAGGCGAAGGCCTCTCCATCGAGGGACCTCGCAGTCCAGGGACCCCTCGGCCCTGTTACGAGGCAGAGCGAACCGCCGAACACCCGATCGCAGCCCCGGGCATACGGGGAGGACCTCCAAGGACTCGCAAGGCGCACGTCCCTCATGCGTCTTTTCGCAGCCTGAGCAGGGGGACACAGACCGTGGTCATGTCAGTGATTCCTCGATTGTCAGATTCCTGCCGGGGGTGTACTGCGGCCGCACGCGAGTCGTCTTCACTGTTGGGTTGGTCGCCAAGCCGACGGCGAGGCCGCAGAGGATGAGCAGCATTCCCGCCCAAACCATGGGGCTCGGGGTTCCGCCGTCAGTGACCAGCCCGGTCAGCGCGGCCGACACCGGCGCGACTCCGGTGAGCAGCCCGACGGTGCCGGCGCCCAGCGAAGCGACGGCGGAGTACCACAGCACGAACGCGACCGCGGTCACCAGCACGGCCAGGTAGCCGATCGCCGCCCAGTCGACCGCGTCGAGTCTCGCCACCGCGCCGGGTCCCTCGACGGCGACGCCGAGGACCAGGAAGATCGCGGCGCCCATCCATACCGAGTGCACGGACACGCCCCAGGCCGTGTGCTGCGGCAGCACGGGCACCGCGAGCAGGGTGAACGCGGCCTCGCACAGCAGCGCCACCGCGGCCCATGCGACGCCGACCGCGTCCGCGCGGCCGGTGCCTTCGACGAGCACGCTGCCGGCGGTCACAACCAGGGCGGCGACAACCACCCGGCCGTGTGGGACACGTCGTTCCAGCAAGGGTCCGAGCACCCCGAGCAGGACGGGTACGCAGGCGACGGCAACGGCGATCGCGGCGGGTTCGGCGTGGGCGACCCCGCGCACCACGGCGACGTTGAAGAGCACGAGCCCGGTGGCCGCAATGCCGGCCAGCCACAGCCACTCCGCTCCGCGCGGCCGGACGACCCGCACCCGGACCCTGGCCGTGCGGAGCACGGCGACAAGGATCGCCGCCGCGACGGCGTACCGGACCGCCTGCGCGGTGAACAGGGGTGCGTCGACGAGCACCTGCGAGACGCCGACGCTGCCGCCAACCAGCGCCATCCCGGCGACGCCGGAGGCGAGGCTGCGGGCGTTCTTGGTGATCATGTGTCCACGATCGCGCCACAATGGACTAGTGCAAAGATCCAAACCAGCAGCGATCAACAGGTCCATAACCGGAAGCGACTTCCTGCAGC
>Ga0081455_10007588_pt1 | contig 11401 bp, 12 predicted proteins | sample TabmetS3T2R1_FD_70207 | JGI IMG/M metagenome (GOLD analysis project Ga0081455, IMG submission 70207) | Tabebuia heterophylla rhizosphere microbial communities from the University of Puerto Rico - S3T2R1 | ecosystem: Host-associated > Plants > Roots > Rhizosphere ...
CGCGTCATCCATGGCCGTCACCATCGCGGCGTAGGCACGACGGTTGGGGTCGGCGATGTGCTTGTACGTGTCGAGATACGCCTGCGGAGCCTGATAGGGCGCGTGGGGCGCGGTAAAGGTGAGGTAGAGAAAGAGGGGGGTCTGCGGATCGTGGCGCTTGATCAGCTTGACCGCCTCAGTGCCGAGCAGGGTGGTCACGTAGCCCGTTTCCTCGACCGGCTGATTGTCGCGGAACCAATCCCTGACCCCATGGGCGGCGTGGGTAAAGTAGTCGATCTCGCCCAGCAGGGGACCATACTGGTAATCGAATCCGCGCTGCCGCGGCCAGTACGCGCGTTGGGCATGCCCGAGGTGCCACTTGCCCACGATGGCCGTGGTGTACCCCGACTCCTTCAGCGTCTGAGGCAGCAGCCACTCGTCAGTGGCCAGGCCATACGTGCCTGCCGAGGGAATGACGCCGGTTTGCAGACCATAGCGATGGGGATAGCGGCCCGTCATGAGCGCAGCCCGCGACGGGGTGCACATCGGCTGGGCGTAGAACTGTTCGAGCCGGGCTCCGGTCGCGGCGAGCTTGTCGAGGTTCGGCGTCTGAATGTCAGAGCCGTGGAACCCGACGTCCTTCCACCCCAGGTCGTCCGCCAGGATGTAGACAATGTTGGGGCGTGGAGCGCCCTGCCCGGCCGCTGGCGAGAGCGTCCCCTCACAGCAACTGGCCAGAACGGCGAGAGCGAGCGAGATGGCCCATCGAGCTGCATGCATGGAGCAATCTCCTTTCGGAATTGACAACGTGATTCATGCCGTACCACTCCGCAAAGGAGGCAGAGCGTTCCACGACCGATCATGCCGCGCCGGTCGCTACCTAGATGGACACGGTTGTGCCATGCTGCACTCCTGATGTCAAGCGGGTTACCTATGCAGCTTCTGATAACACATTAGGATGCTATCGGGAGTGCTCAGGGGAGAGTGCCCCGCGGTGGGCTCACACCCGGCCCTGAGCACTTCGGATAGCATTGTTTGGACTGACCGCGCCCTGATGCGGCCTGACCAGGTTGTGGCAGCTGTGCGCTATGGGGTTTCCATGGGGACCACTCCACGTGATGCGGCCAGGGACAGGCGCTGCCGGCCCCACACATACGGGAGCGATGGCCGGGCATGGCGCCGCGACCGCCCCAGAGCACTGCTGACAGGCCGTTGTCTCCGTCCCCTGGCCGCCCCCAGGCACACGACGCCCCTGGCAGGGCTCCCCAGCGGTGCGGATCTCATGCGGCGCACTCCTCTGATGCCAGGCGGGGAGGGGCTCCTCCCCGTGGGATAACGCCCGTGTACACCAGGAGCTGACCACAGGTCGGACACCGTTCCGGATGCATGTCACCGCGCTGGGCGCACAGGGTCTGCCAGACCAGAGGCTCCGGCATGGCCACGGGCGGTTGCCCGAGGTGGGCTCGGCACCGCGCGAGCGCCTCTGTGTGGGTCTGATGGTACAGTCCATAGCACCGCACCACGCGGGTCTGGGGGACGGGCACATGCAGCAGCCAACGCTGCAGAAAATCCGCGACTGGCAAGGTCATCTGCGGCAGCCCAGGACGCGCGCCGTCAGCCTCCTCCTGCCGAGTGCGATAGGTGAAGGTGACATGGTCCCCGTCCCACGCCACAAGCCGAGCATTCTTGAGGGGGCCGCCGCGTAGATAGCGGGCGAGATAGGTGACCACCCCCACACCGTGCGCATAGCGCTCCATGATCCGCACGTTCCACTTCGTCTGCGTCGGGTGGCCCAAGCGGTTCAGGAGATTGAGCAACGGCTGCGCTCGCATGGGCTCGGGCAGGGCCAACGCGCCACGCGCCAAGGTCTGTCGGATCGCCGCCACCATCTTCCCCCGAAAGACGGCCATCACCACTCGTGCAGGGAGGAGAAACCCATTGTGCACCGCTTTCCAGTGCCCGTCTGGCGTCAGGCCCCCACCCGTGACCAAACAATGCACATGGGGATGCAACACCAGGGTCTGGCTCCAGGTATGCAGGGCCGCGAGGATGCCCGGCTGCGCACCCAAGTATTGCGGGTCCGCTAGTAAGGTACCCAGCGTGTCCCGCACGGCCTGAAACAGCAGGGTCGTCATCACCGAGACATTGGCCAGCCACAGGGGGTTGAGCTCATGAGGCAGGGTAAAGATCACATGATAATGGTCACACGCCAGGAGCCGCGCCCGGTGCAGGGCCAGCCAGCGTTCAGTCTGGAGATACGCGCATTGGGGACAGGAGCGATGCCGGCATGAGTTGTACCAGATACGGGAGCCGTGACCGTCGGGGCACGCCTGGATATGACCGCCCAGGGCGGCCGTCCGGCACCGGATGAGGGCATGCGCAGCTCGGCGCACGTGGGCAGGCAAGGCATGGCGCTGCTCATAGGCGGGAAAGGCGTCTTGGAAGATCGTTTGGAGCGTGACGAGCGCCATCGGTGCCTCCGCACGCGTGGCCGCAGACGATCATCGGGTGGTTTTCTACAGTATCACGCCAACTATCCCCGCTGCAAGCGGTTAGTCCAGAATCCTTATGTCTCATGGTGAGCGTACCATGAGCACGTATGGTTGCCGTCTACGATCCAGGCCAACGTAGTCACACGTGGGAGGCTTGCATGTGAGGGCAGTGCTTGTCCTCTCCCCGTGTGGCGGGCATGAGCTGGATATTGCATTACTCTTCAGACTATCACCAAAAGCGGCCCTGAACCCAGTTATCGTTGAAAATCACACACGGCATGAGGGGGGATATGCAAAAAACCCCAGCATGGAAGAGGCGTATGACGACTGCAAATCCACAAAACGCATCCTATTAGTTTGTAAAGATCTATATGTTATATAGTTTGTAAGAGACTAAAACCGTTGGTTAGTATGTAACGACCTGAAACCGAAACCGCTGCTTGTACCTGACTACCGCCAGCGTCACACTCACGGGCCAGTGGCCGGTGTCCTTGTGGAACGCTCTCCGGATGAGCTCTCGCAATTGGCTGGCGCTGGCGGCTTGGGGTGTGGAGGGATCCTGGGGGTCCAGCCGCCGCCGCGCCACCCCAGGCGGCCCATCAAGGAGCAGCACCCATCGCCGGGCCGTTGCCTCGGCGGTGTCCCAGAAGAGTTCGCCACTGTCGTATCCTGCCATGCGGGTCTCCTCAGCGCGGTCGCCTCGCGTATCGTGAGGGGATATCCAGATGCTCCCGGATTGAAACGCCCGCTACCACAGCAGCGGTTCTGGGCGGTGGGATCGATCTTACCCGGGAAGGCTTCTGTGATGCGAATGTCGTTGGCATACTGCCCTGCTTAGGAGTGGCTCAGAGCCTGGTGAACTGACCTTGCGGGGTCCATGCTCTCCCTGGCTACGCCTGGCATGGACCGATGCTCTACGGCCCTGGCCTGTGACGTGTTGTGCCACCAGCCGCGGTACGACGCTTGGGTGGCTGCGCCGGTGGCGGAGGAGGACGCAGCGCGTCTTGCTTGGCCTGAATCTCCCGCAATCGGTTCGCCGCAATCTGCTCCTGCATAGGCGTACCGCCATGGTCCAGCAGGTGTTGAAAGTGCTGTTTCGCGGTCTCCATATCGTTCTGCGCCAGGGCTTCATTCCCTAAGCGAATTTCGTCGCGCATGCTCGTGCTCTCCCTCAGAAAACGGTGGGCATTCCTCTCTCCATGGACCGCTCCCGCGCTCGACGCCTCGCCACTGGCTCGTCTCGCAGTCGGTTCTGTGGTACACCGACGCCACGGTCCCGTCTGGGCGAAACACCATCCGCTCCCCAAACCGTGCCATGCAGCATTCCCTGTCTCGCCCTACTCCGGCACCGCCTGTGGCTCTCGGGACATGCCGGCGCTCGCCAGCACGTCGTCTGCCATGGGCGGCGCGCTGGAGGCACGCTGCGCTTTGGCCGCCAACCGCCGCTGCGCTTTGTCGTGTTGCTTGTGCTGGCGGGCTCGTTCCTTTTCACGCTTTTGAAAGGTCGCTCGTGATTTTTTCGCCATCCTGTCCCTCGCTTCAATGGTTCATCCCGTACTCGCGCCCCGCTGTCAGTCCGCTATACGGTGTCGTGCTCGGCCGCGTCTGTGCGGTGACGCGCCCCGTGTGCGCCGCGCATCTCCTCCTCGTCACCGTCGTCGTCTCCAGTGCTGAAACGCACCGGTCCGGGCACGCGCTTGTACATGGGGCGCTTCGGGCCGCGCTCAGCAGGCGCGGCCCGCTTCGCGGACGGACGCCGGCGCCGCGGCGCCGCATCAGGGCCGAAGTCCCGGCCAGCGTCGGTGCTCGGGTCCGCCGCGGTCGGCGGGCGCGGGGCACTCGCTGGCGCATGCGCGTCCCTCGGACGCGCTTCGTTCACCGCCAGCGGTCGGCCCTTGAACGCTTGATTGTTGAGGCGGCGTATGGCGTCCTCGGCGTCGGCCCGGGCGCTGAATTCCACGAAGGCGAACCCGCGCGGCTTGCCGGTGTCGCGGTCCGTGGCCAGCGAGAGGTACGAGAGCGGACCAATGGCGGCGAAGTGCGCACGCAGCTCCGCCTCCGTCACGTCATACGGGAGGTTGCCAACAAACAGGCGCACAGCCATTCCGGGCTTCTCCTGGGTGAATGGGGCATGGACGTGCCTCACCCGAGACGCGTCGCGGTCTCCAGGCCCGTGCGGAGCGGCCACGCAGACAGCCGCTTGCGAGAGCATGGCGTCCCTGGTGCGCGCTCCTAGCCTCCGCGCAGCGTCGGGGAGGGGGATTGAGGCGCTGTGCTACAGCGCCTCCACATGGTGGTGTGCGGCTGGCCGATCCTCGCGTGTGTTGGAGACTCCTACCACCACAGCCATGGCCCCCCGGAGGGGAGCCGTCTCGCACACACGGGACTTACCAACGAGACCGGCTGGTCTCACGGCGTGGTTCACGCGGTTTCGCTTCATTGACCGTCAGGGTACGGCCAGCGAGCTCTTTGCCTTGGAGCCCGGCAATGGCGCTTTTCGCCGTGGTGTTGTCGGGCATTTCGACGAAGCCAAAGCCTTTGGAGCGGCCGGTATCGCGGTCCATAATGACCCGGATCTCGTCCACAACGCCATACGGCTCAAAGAGCTGGCGAAGGTCATAATCGGTGGTGGTGAACGCCAGATTACCAACATAAATATTCACGGAAGGGTCCTTGTGGGAAATGGTGCAAACGATCGCCAGGTCATCCGAACAGTATGCAGGAGCAAACAATGCAAGAGCCACCTGTAGGAGAAGCGGCGAGGAATACCCTAGGAGCCACAAGATATGTCTTGTAATTTCATAGGATGTTGAAACAATACTACCATAAAATAGAGATTATAGCAAGGAGATAGTTTGATGCAGTACACATTACAACTAGTTGCAGAGGCGAAACTTCTAAAACGCATCTTTCTCCCGCATCTCCGATAGTCGTGTACCTGCTGTGTGCGGATAAATGCGACAGATCTCTCCAAAGCTGTCTGGGGCTGACTTTTCCGTTGTGCTGTTTCGACCACATGGCATGCTGGTTTCCGAGGAACAGCCGGCTTTGCACCAAAAATCGGGCCATAAAAATAACTCCTTCGTCAATGAGTCCTATCCGTCCTTAAAAAAGGCTTAAAAAAAGACCTATTAGGTCTCATTGACTGATCGTTCATTACTCTAACCGGTTTTTTGGTGCAAAGCCAGGAACACCCCATGAAAACGCATAAACATCAATGACTTTTGAACCCGCTCCCCCTATCTGCTATACCCCCGGATACTGTTGGTCAACCCCCACGATAGTTTTAGATAGTCTGAGAGGTGAGGCATACCCCTGGGGCGTGGGCTATGGCATACTATGGACCCCAAGAGCCGTTTCGCTGTTGCTCCACCTTCAGAAGGATGCCGGTCATGTCGTTGCACCCGCAGCCCATTGCACCTGTCCCTGAGCAGACTGTCCGTGTAGCTGCTGCCGCCTTTCCCAAAGGGAATCCCTATCTGACCCTGCGTGATCAGCTTGGCACCATTTTTCAGGATGAAGACTTCGCCACGCTGTTTCCGGCGTGGGGCTACCCCGGGCTGCCCCCGTGGCGGCTGGCGCTCATCACGATCATGCAGTTCCGCGAAAATCTCGCCGATCGTCAAGCCGCCGAGGCCGTACGTACGCGCATTGATTGGAAGTATCTGCTCGGGCTGGAGCTGACCGATCCGGGCTTCGATTTTTCCGTGCTCAGCGAATTTCGCGACCGGCTGCTGGCCGGCAAGGCGGAAGCCCTGCTGTTAGACAAGCTCCTGGAGCGGTGCCGAACCTTGGGACTTGTTAAGGAGCGGGGCCAGCAACGGACGGACTCCACCCATGTGCTGACGGCCATCCGCGTTCTCAACCGCCTCGAATTAGTCGCAGAGACCCTCCGGGCGGCCCTCAACGAGTTGGCCACCGTCGCTCTGGACTGGTTGCAACAGCTCACATTCCATCGGGTTAAGTGGTAACCAGAGGAGCCTCGACTGGCAGGGGCAACTTGACGCTTGATTTGCTGTACCTCTCTGAGAGCTCGCTACGCACCCTGTCAGAAAATCGTGTCAACAATATCAATACGTTAGAGGTTTACCACGAAATCCGTGGGAATCTGCAATTTTTTGGCCCGGTTTGAGCCTCCTCATCTCTTACTTACTCAGCGGAACGTCAAGGGCCGGATTCCGGGAGAAAAACCCCTCTGGAGTGAGCCGGAATCCAATGCTCGTTGTGGGCATCACCGGGTACTCCTCACTTGTGGGCAGGTGCGTCGTCCCCATGGTGTACCAGAGCACGACATCTTGATTCACAATGGGCTCTCCGGTCGCATACTGAGGCAACCCCTCGCCCGCACGGCCCTGATTCGGGTAGGGACCGGCAGCGTACCGCTCATTGGGTTTATAGACCGTTATCCAGAGGGGGTGCTCGACAAAGGCCGCCCGCTGGCGCGGTGCGAAGTCCAGCTCCGAGTATGGCACCGCCGTGTCGGCTGGCCGCAGGGTGTAGCCCGTCGCATGGCCGACCGCGTTCGTCACAGTCGCGCTCTTGACTTTCCAGGTCCGCGCCGTGCCGCGATGCAGATCGCGCTGCGCCTCCTGCTCGGTCCTGAGCAGGTCTTCTGTCGCCACAAACGCATTGCCTAACTCGCTCGGCACGCTACGCACGTTTGACTCCACCACACTATTGGGCACCTCGTCGATGTCAAGATCCAGCCGGAAATTGAAGAAGTGCTGGTGGTTTGGCGCCGCGATGTATGTCGTTACCGTGGTCCCGAATTCGTCGCCTTCCTCCACCGTGTGTACCCCCCGGTTCAGCGTGGTGCCGGTGAGGTCAACGCGGACTTCGAGCGACCCATCCTGCCGGAAGATATAGCTGAACCCATAGACATAGTTCCCGATCCAGGCGTTCGAGGTGATGACCAGTTCACGACCAAAGCGCGCATCCTGCTCGACGCTCGTTGGCTCCACCCGTTTCCAGAGGACGCCCCCGTCGCGCTCGTAGAGCGCCACGGCCCGTGGGATCACAAAGGATCCGCCGACGTCGTCCGCCAGACGTGCGTGAAAGAAGGTTGAGTGCTCCGGCACGTCCACATTGACGGCGAGCGAGTTGGTGTAGCGACCCACCCCATACTCCCCCTCGTCAAAGGCCGTGCGCCAGACCCAGTTAATGTCAGGCAGACCATAAGGGATATAAATCTCGGTGAGTGAAATGCGGTAGGCGATGGACCGCACGCGCCCATCTTGCACGTACCCGACTGTGTAGAGCACCAGCCCCTCGCGTGGGTGCAGCGCAAAGCGGAACTGCCAATTCTGCCAGCGGACTTCCTGGCCGTGCACCTCGTAGCTCGGGCCCTGGGGCTGATGCACCCGGAGCGGCCGGAGCGGCTCCCGATCCGAGGGCGGATCGGACTCGCCTGCATCGAGCGACAGGGGGCGAATGCCCGTGTCGACGACTTGCAGCACCTGCAGCCGGTTCATGTCGACGGCGACCACCACGCCTTCAATCGGACGGTCGTACGGGTTCGGCAGGGTCCCCCGGAAGAAGGACAGCACCCGCATGATCCGCGTGCCCTCGGGCACGGGCTGTCCCTCCCGGTCCATGACGGGAAGGTCGCCGCCGGCCCAGACATCGAGGTACACATCATCGGGATTGATGCCACGGCGCTGCATGGCCTGTATCCATTCTTGGTCGTTGCGCACGACTGGCACGATCGCAACGTATTCGTCGAAGAATGTTGTGGGCTGCGTGCCCAGCGGCAACGCTGTGAACGACAGCACCTTCCGCTCGTGCACGTCCACGACCGCCTCATAGAGGGTGTTGGGCGGCCGGTCGAAAATCTCAACGTAGGCCTCGCGCCGCACGCGTGCCCCCGGGGTGAACTGCAGCACGTCCTCCTTGGGTGGCTCGTTAAGGACGAGCGTCGGGAAGAAGGCCCCCGCAGGCATTCGCGGGTCCGCCAAGAGCACAGCCGCGGCCGTGGCAATCTCGTGGTGCGTGAGGGGATCAAGGGGGTGAGGGTCCCCCACCGGCTCCGCCATAAGGTCCATGGTAGCCGCGAAGCTCGAGACAGGCGGACGGCCGCCCCTGCCCAGCACGGGCGTCGCCACCCCAAGGAGGAGGGATGGCAGGGCTAGGAGAAGGAGAATCGCGTATGGCATTTGTTCACCCCCTGGCTTTAAAAGAATGACGCTGGAACGCGCCTACCACTGATGCGCAACTGCTGCCACAAGCCGGAGCGACGCAGGCGCCGAGGCGGGAGGCAGTTGGCTGCGCTGTTCGCAATGATCGTTGGCTCATATGCACTTATTGTGAGCCCGGAGTGCTGGCTGTTTGCCAAGCATCCTGTCGAAAAGCGTGCCTGTTGGCAAGCCGAGGCTTTTTATTCGCAAGTCGCTACACCGAGGGGATGGAAGTGGTCTCAGGACGCCTGAGAGCGATGGGTAAGACAGATTGCCCCAGCCATATATTCCTGGTACACTTGCAGACGCCATGAGGACCCCTCCTCGTGGTAGTGCGGGCTGGCGATTGCGCCCTCGAAAGCTTGATCGCCAGCCCTTCTCTGTTTGCCTGTCCTCGGCTAGAGCGCGTGAGGTCTCGGCCTCTCCTCGCGCCAAAGGCAACAAAAAAGCGCACTCACACCATATCCACGTTGCTCGGAGCCATGACCGACTGCGCCTTCAGTAGACAGTGTTCAAGTTCGTTTGCAAGTATCAGCGTCCGCGCAGCGGATACAGCCTACTTCATGCTGAGTCGGACATTCTAGCTCGTTCGTGAGCCTACTCCTTGTCTGCAGACATTGTCAATATATTTCTTTGTTACCTCTTCGAACTTGTGTCGAGATGACATTGCTATGACACAACAACCCGATGAAGATATTTGTCACTCTTTTACTATGAACTCTAAGAATGTTCCCTTAGTGGTAATCAAATGTTGTAAAATGTAAGTTGATACATAGCAAGTCATCATTAATGATAATTTAGATCACAAACTCTTGTAGAAAACTTCTCGACTACTGCTGCGTTAAAACAGCTGGAAGGCAGCAGGCGCAGGCCTGCCTGACACGCATCCTGCTAGCCGTCCAAAAACTGCCGGCCGGCCAACTCTACATTGTTTTCGGTAATGAGTTTTCGGTAGTCCTGGAGAACAATAACGGGTCCCTCACGCAGCTTTCGGCAGAAGAGCTGCCTCTTTTTCGTGCTCTTCCTCTGCATGAATAAGTACTTGTGTTCTGCTCACAGGTGGGGCCTGGAGAGCCGGTGTCAGCAGCCGTGCCAGTTGTTCGTCCATCTGCTTGGTGAGGACGGGATCGGTATGTACAGGCAGCCAGACATACTCCCTATAGCTCCAGACATGGTCGGTCAGACCTATGGCCATCGCTGGGGTGCGCGGCGTGCGCCCTTGTTGCAGACTCTTATGCGGCATCACAAAGTTGTAGAGGCTGACCATAAGCCAGACCTTCCCCCGGTGACGAGCGCGGCTCCAGGACAGACACCGGGTGCGGCGCCGCAGGGGCGCGACCAGCCCCCGCACTGTGCCATACCACCGTTCCATAAAGGCTGTCTGGATCGTCTCTCCGAGCTGTCGGAGGTGCAACTGCTGGCCAAAACGGCGCGGGCCACCATACACGACCCGCCTGCTGACCTCCACGACGTGGCCCGTCTTGTTGCGGACCTTGACCACCTCGGCGTAAAACAGGCTTTTTGGTGCTACGAGTCGGGGCTTCGGCTTGCGCCCCACGTGCCCACGACGCCAGGGACGATACACGATGCCGGCGATCTGGAGGAGCGCCGCGGGGTATGCTTTCCAGCCATCCGTGAGAAACAGGGGAAGCTGCCGGGCACGCGCGACGACCTGCGCGATGAGGGCGGCTGCCGTCTCCTGCGTCCGTGGTCCAAAGTCGACCCAGAGCAGAAACCAGCTCCCCATCGCCAACGCCGTATGCACCCATTCGACCTGTTTGGGACGAAGTTTCGAATGGGCCTCATCCAATTGCACGCCCTCCACATCCACGTGCTGCACACTCTGGCGATGGTGCACCGCGGCTCGCTGCGCAGCCAGGCACTGAAAGCGATAGACGGTCTTGAGATCCACGGCACAGATGTCCGCTATCCCCTCATCACAGACGCCCCACCGCTGGCATTTCAGGAGCCGTTCTACGGTCGCTTCGGGGAGCTTGCTGCGGGCCATCAAAGTACCCTCCCGCTCGGAGAACTCCCGGGAGCATATGGTACAGCGCAGCCGTTCGATATGCTTATGCTGGCCCGTCCACGAGCGATGGACAATGTTGCCTGCACCGGGGCGGTTGAACCGTACACACTGTGGATTCGGACACGAGAATCGTGTATAGCTCTCTTGCGCTGGCGTCGTCAGTATCATAGCGGTCCTCCTGTGGCAGGGAATGGACCATAAAATACCGATTTGACGCCAGTTTCGCCATGTTACTATTCTCCGGGACTATCGTACCCAGAAAACTGTGCATATACGTATCGTCCTTTGCCACTCCCCTTGTTTGACAGTCAGGGAAGGCCGCGAAAAATGCCTCGTAAAGCCATAGAACTGCCAACAACGCGGGGAAAATGGCAGAAATGACATCATCTTTGTCCTCCTCGGAAAAGCGATTTCCGGGGCTTTTCCGAGGTCTGAGGGCTACTCAAAATCTCCAGGGTTGGTCAGGCCGTTGCCCTCATCGACTGCGGTGAGAGGAGAGTGAAGTTCGATCGGCGTGAGCGGAGGCAAAGGTGAAAGTGGGGGTGGCTGCTTCGCTTGGCGCTGTCTGAGGATAGGATGCTCCAGCCAGTTCATACGCCGGGCTCGAAACGGGGGTAAGTTGTGATGAAAGACAATGACATCGAAGTCTTCCATTTGCTTAATCTGATTGGCCGTCATGAGGGCAACCCCCTGCTCTGCCATGCCTTGCGTCTCGTATCCTCCCTCCC
>Ga0081455_10007589_pt1 | contig 11400 bp, 14 predicted proteins | sample TabmetS3T2R1_FD_70207 | JGI IMG/M metagenome (GOLD analysis project Ga0081455, IMG submission 70207) | Tabebuia heterophylla rhizosphere microbial communities from the University of Puerto Rico - S3T2R1 | ecosystem: Host-associated > Plants > Roots > Rhizosphere ...
CCCGTATCTTCGCCAGCATGCGGAGAACCCGGTCGACTGGTGGCCGTGGAGCGAAGAAGCGCTCGCGACGGCACGCCGGGAAAACCGGCCGATTCTCCTCTCGATCGGCTACTCCGCGTGCCACTGGTGCCATGTGATGGCGCATGAGAGCTTCGAAGACGAGGCGACCGCGCGCGTCATGAACGCGCGCTACGTGAACATCAAGGTCGACCGCGAAGAGCGGCCCGACATCGACAAGGTCTACCAGCTCGCGCATCAGGCGCTCGTGCGCCGCGGCGGCGGCTGGCCGCTGACGGTTTTCCTGACGCCCGACGATCTCATGCCGTTCTTCGCGGGCACCTATTTCCCGAAGACGCCGCGCTACGGACAGCCCGCGTTCGTGCAGGTGCTCGAAGGCGTGCGCGCGTGGTTCGACGCGAAGCCCGATGAGGTCCGCGCGCAAAACGGAGCGCTCGCGCAGTTTCTCGAACAGCATGGAGCGACGCGCGCGCACGCCGACGCGCTCGATGATCGGCCGATCCGCACGGCGCTCGAACGCATCGCGGCGGGCTTCGATCGCGAGAACGGCGGCCATGTCGGCGGACCCAAATTCCCGCATGCGAGCGAGATCGATCTGCTGCTCGCCCACGGCGACCGCGTGCTCGCGAACGGCATGACCGCGCGCGGGATGGCGCAGCTCACGCTGTCGCGCATGGCCGAGCGCGGGCTGCGCGACCATCTCGGCGGCGGCTTTTTCCGCTACTGCGTCGACGCGCAATGGGACATTCCGCACTTCGAGAAGATGCTTTACGACAACGCGCAGTTGCTACCGCTCTACGCACGGGCCGCGTGCGAAGGCGACGATTCCGCATTCGCTGCGGCAGCGCGCGACGAAGGCTCGTGGCTCGTCGGCGAAATGACCGCGCCCGGCGGCGGATTCTTCAGCTCGCTCGACGCGGATTCGGACGGCGAGGAAGGCGCGTACTACGTCTGGCAGCGCGACGAGATCCGCGCGGCGCTCGACGATTCCGAGCTCGCCGTCGTCGAACGCCGCTTCGGGCTCGATGGACCGCCGAATTTCGAGGGTCATGCGTGGCATCTCCGCGCGGTGGCGACGTTCGACGAAGTCGCCGCGTCGCTCGGTCTCACGCGCGAAGCCGTCGACGCACACTGGCAAAGCGCGCGCCAGCGCTTGCTGCGCATCCGCGGCGCACGAACGCGGCCCGGCCTCGACGACAAGATCCTGACCGCATGGAACGCGCTCATGATCGCCGGCATCGCGCACGCGAAACGCGACAGCGGCGATCTCGACGCGCTGTTCGCCGGTGACGGCAAGCAGAATCCGGCCGTCACGAACGGCGACACGATCAACGTCCCGCGCGCGCCGCGGTTCTACATCTACGGCGAGGTGCAGCGCCCGGGCTCGTACCGCCTCGAACGCAACATGACGCTGTCGCGCGCCATCTCGGCCGGCGGTGGCCTGACGGCGCGCGGCTCCGAACGCCGCGCCGTCGTGAAACGGCGCGATGCGCAGGGCCGAGAGAAGAAGTTCTCGATCGACAGTGGCGACCCCATCCGCGAAGACGACGTGCTGTTCGTCAAGGAGAGCCTGTTTTGACGCTGGCCCAACTACTGCAGATCCTGCGCGCGCGACGCTGGCTCGTCGTGTTCACGGCGCTCATCCTCGCGGGTCTCGCGTGCGGCGTGAGCTTCCTGTTGCCGCCCACGTATCTCGCGCAGGTCGCGCTCGTCGCGGAGGTGAAGGACACGGACCCGGTGACGGGTAACGCGGTGCGCTCGCAGGCGCTGACCAACTACCTCACGACGCAGGCCGACATCATCCGCAGCCGCAGCGTCGCGCTCAAGGTCGTCGACAAGCTGCATCTGTCCGAGGATCGCCGGCTGCAGTCGCAGTTCCAGGAGATCACGGGCGGCGCCGGCAACCTGCGCGAGTGGCTCGCGGACCGGCTGTCGACGAACGTGGAAGTGGAGCTCGCGCGCGCGAGCAACGTGTTCAACATCATCTACTCCGCCTCGGACGGCGGCGACTCGGCGCTGCTCGCGAACGCGTTCGCCGATGCGTACATCCAGACGACGATCGAGCTCAGCATTGATCCCGCGCGCCGTCAGGCCGGCTGGTTCGACGAACAGCTGCTCGGCCTGCGGAAGAAACTCGAGGCCGCGCAGGCGAAGCTCTCCGACTACCAGAAGGCGAACGCGCTCGTCACGACCGACGGCCGTCTCGACGTCGAGACCGCGCGGCTCGCGGGCATGACGACCGAGCTCGTGACCGCGCAGGCCGAGGCGAGCGACGCGCGCACGCGCCGCGACCAGATGAAGCGTGCGCTCGAGACCGGCCGCACGAGCGAGCTGCCCGACGTGATCAAGAACGGCCTCGTGCAGGGCATGAAGGCCGATCTCACGCGCGCCGAGAGCAAGCTCGCCGAGGTGTCCGAGCGATACGGTCCCAACCACCCGGCGTACATCGCCGCGGCGGCGGAAGTGAACAGCATGCGCCAGCGCATGGACGCCGAGCTCGGCACCGCGCGCGGCTCGATCGACCAGGCCGCGCAGATCGCGGAGCAGCGCGCGGCGGCCATGCAGGCCGCGCTCGAGGAGCAGAAGACGAAGATCCTCGAGCTGCGCCGCGCGAACGACGAGCGCGACGTGCTCACGCGCGAAGTCGAAAGCGCGCAGCGCACCTACGACGCCGCGACACAGCGTGCGAGCGCGGTGCGTCTCGAGAGCCAGCTCGACCAGAGCACCGTCGCCGTGCTCGCGCCCGCGTTGCCGCCGCTCGATCCCGCGCGTCCGCGTCCGCTGCTCAACACCGTGGCCGCGCTCGTGTTCGGCCTCGCGCTCGGGCTCGGCTTCGCGATCATGGGCGAATGGCGCGATCGTCGCGTGCGCAGCGCCACCGACATCGCCGTCGCGGCCGGGCTCACCGTGCTCGCGGAATTCCCGCCCACGCCCAAGCGGCGCGGGCTCTTCGGACGCAGCTTGCGTCCCGCGTACAGCTGACACACGAGAAACGAATGGCCACCGTCATACGCAAGGATCACGAGCGCGATTGGGCCTCTTCACGCGCGGGCACGTTCGGCGAAATCCTGCTGCGCGCCGGGCTGCTCTCCGAGGCCGACGTCGACCGCGTGCTCACCGCGCAGAAGCAGAGCGGCAAGCGCTTCGGCGAGACCGCCGTCGCGCTCGGCCTCATCGAGGAGGCCGACGTGCGCCGCGTGCTCGCGCGGCAGTTCGATCACGCGAGCGTCTCGCCCGAACATTCGGGGCTTCATCCCTCGCTCTACGCTGCATTCGATTCGGGTGGGCCTTCGGTGGAAGCGCTGCGCCGCCTGCGCGCCGAGCTGCAGCTGCGCTGCTTCGCCGACGATCGCAAGCCGCTCGCGGTGTTCTCCGCGCGCGAGACGCGCGACGCGGGCGAGATGTCGGCCAACCTCGCGATCGCGTTCTCGCTGATCGGCGAGCGCACGCTGCTCGTCGATGCGAACCTGCGCGCGCCGCGCCAGCGCCAGCTGTTCGGCCTGCCGGAGCGCGAAGGGCTTTCGAACCTGCTCGCGGGCCGCCTGCCGTTCGCGCAGGCGATGACGCCGGTGCCCGGTCTGCCGCATCTCAACGTCGTGTGTTCGGGCGTCTCGGTGCCGAACCCGCAGGAGCTGCTGAGTCGCGGCACGATGATGAGCCTCATGGACGTCGCCTCCGTGAGCTTCGACGTCGTCATCGTCGACGTCGCGCCCGCGCTCGAGTATTCCGATGCGCTCGTCGTCGCCGCGCGCTGCGGCGGCGCATTGCTCGTGACGAAGCGCGACCACACGCGGCTCGCGGATATCGATGCCGTGAAATCCCTGCTGGCTCCGACGGGCACGAAGCTCGTGGGCGCGGTGCTCACCCGGAGTTGACGTGACTCCGCCGTCGGAAACGGGGGTCCGGCTGCTCGTGTGGGCGGCGCTCGCCGCCGCGCTCGTGGTGCTGCTCGTGCCGAGCTACGTCGATGTGTACCGCGTGTTCTGGCGCGTCGAGCGCGGCGCGCAGGCGCCCGTCATCCTCGCGATCATCGCGTGGCTCGTGTGGCGCGAGCGCGAGACGCTACGCGAGTTCGAAACGCGCGGCGCGTTCGCGCCCGGCGTTGCGATGCTCTCCGCGGGCCTCGTGGTCTACGCGCTCGCGCGCTCGCAGTCCATCTACTCGCTCGAGATCGCCGCGCAGATCCCGGTGCTGCTCGGCATCGTCGCGCTGCTCTGGGGCCGCGCGGGATTGCGGAAGCTGTGGTTCCCGATCGCGCTCATCGCGTTCGTCGTGCCGATCCCGGGCTCGATGCTCGATGCGTTGCTGTTGCCGCTCAAGGACTGGGTCTCCGCCATCGTCGACACCGTCCTGCACGCGCTCGGCTACCCGATCGCGCGCAACGGCGTGCTGCTCATGATCGGCTCGTACCGACTGCTGATCGCGGACGCGTGCTCGGGTCTCAATTCCATGGTCGCGCTGTCGGGCATCGGACTGCTCTACGTGTACCTCGCGGCGCATCGCAGCCGATTCCGAAATGCGGCGCTGCTCGCGAGCATCCTGCCGATCGCGTTCGCCGCGAACATCGTGCGCGTGATGCTGCTCGTGCTCATCACGTACTACGGCGGCGAGTCCGCGGGCCGCGCGTTCCACGATCACGCCGGGCTCTTCGAGGTGCTGCTCGCGTTCGGCGCGTTCTTCGCGCTCGACCGGCTGCTCGGCATCGGCGGCAGCCTGCCGCGTCCGCCGACCCCGATGATCCCGCGCATGAGGACCGTGTGATGAAGGATCGCGTGCCGTTCCGCATCGCCGTAATCTTCGTCGGCATCACGCTCGCGGCGCTGCTCGCGTGGGCGCTCACGCCGCGCCTCGCGCCGAACGCGGACGCGGCGCCGCTCGCGAGCGTCGTGCCCGAGCGATTCGGCGACTGGCGCGAGATCGCGCTCGCCGATGCGCCCATCGATCCGCGCACACAGAATGCCGGTGAAACCGACCGCGAGGCGCCGTACGACGACGTGCTGCTGCGCGGCTACGAGAATTCCCGCGGCGACGTGGTGGTCCTGGCACTCGCCTATGGGCGTCATCAGCGCCAGGAGGTCAAGATCCATCGGCCCGAGCTCTGCTACACAGCGCAGGGCTTCAAGGTGCTGAGCCAGACGCCGGTCGACGTCGCGCTCGCGGGCATTTCGGCCCCCGCGCACGGCACGCGAATGCTCGTGCGCGGCAGCGACCGCGTCGAGGCCGTGAGCTACTGGATCCGCATCGGCGACGAATACAGCCGCAGCGCGTGGCGCACGCGTTCGCACATCTTCGCCGAGGGTGTGCGCGGCCGCGTCGTCGACGGCATGCTCGTGCGCGTCTCGCAGATCCTGCCCGGCACCGACGGCGCGACGCCCGCGCGATTCGCGGTGCAGGAAGGTTTCCTCGCCGACCTCGTGCGCGCGCTGCCGGCGCGCTCGCGCGGGCTGCTCATCGGGACGTCGACGTGAAGATCGATTTCCTGAGCCACACCGCCATGGGTGGCGACTTCGTCGTCGGCTCGCACCATCTCGCGGCCGCGCTCGCGGCGCGCGGTCACGACGTGCGCCACGTGAGCGCGCCCGTGACGCCCGCGCACGTGGCAAGGCTCGGCGACGCGTTCGTGCGCCGGCGCTGCGCGCGCTTCCTGCGCGGCGGCGCGACGCTCGCGGGCGTGCGCGACATCGTGCCGTTCGCGCCGTTGCCGTGGGCGCTCGCGCGCTCCGTGCCGGCGCTGATGCGGCTGCATTCGCGCGCCATGTTGACGAAGCCGCTGCGCGGCGTCGGTGCGCTGCACCTCGCGGACTCCGACTGCGTCGTCGTCGACGAGCCGCGGCTCGTGGGCCTCGCGCTGTCCGCCGCACCGAAGGCCACGCTCGCCTACCGTGCTACCGATCTGTACGCCGCGATGCGCGGCGACGCGCGCATCGCCGATGCCGAACGACAGCTGTGCCGCGCGGCCGACGTGCTGATCGCGACGTCCGAGCCCATCGCCGCGCACTTGCGCGCGCTGTCGGGACGTCACGCGGTCGTCCTTGGCAATGGCGTGGACACCGCGCACTTCGCGACGTCGCGTGAATGGCCGTCGATGCTCGCGCGGTTGCCGGGCGAGCGCGCCCGCCGCGCCGTCTACGTTGGCGCGTTCGACGCACGGTTCAGCCGCGAGGCCGTGATCGCGGCGGCGCGTGCGCTGCCGGACCGCATCTTCGTGCTCGTGGGTCCGGGCGGCGCGGGCGTCGCGGCGGCGGCCAATCTACCCAACATCCACGCGACCGGCGCGGTGCCGTACGCGGTCCTGCCCGGCCTGCTGCAATCCTGCGCCGTGGGACTGCTGCCGTTCGCGGACAGCGACGTCAACACCGGCCGCAGCCCCATGAAGCTGTTCGAGTACGCGGCCGCGGGCCTCGCGGTCGCGGCCACGGCCGGATTCCGCGCGAACGCGGCGCCGCCCGCGCTCGCCGTCTCGTCGGCCGACGCGTTCGGTGACGCCGTGTCGCGCGCGTTCGCGATGGCCGCGGACGCCGGGCTCGTCGTCGCGTCGCGCACGGCCGCGCGTGCGCAGGACTGGAATGCAAAGGCGGGCGAGCTGCTGCGGCTGCTGCAGACCGCGCGCGCGGAGTCGTCGATGACGGAGCCGGTGCCGGATGCGCCGCTCGTGCCGGTGCGCGACTGATGGAGCTCACGCTGTTCCTGCCGTTCTTCCTCGTGCTCGCGTGGGTCGCCATGCGCAGCCCGCTGCACTGGCTCGCCGCGACCGCGTTCGCGTGCTTCCTGCAGGGGGCATCGCCGTTCATGATCACCGCGGGCGGGCGCCTCGCGGGCATGGCGCCGGCCTATCTATTGACCATGATGGGCGTGTGGCACTACGTGCGCGAGCGCATGAGCGTCACGGCGCTGCGCGCACCCGTGGCGCGCGAGTGGTTCGCGCCGTCGGTGTGGCTGTGGGCGTTCACCGTGATCGGCGTGCTCGGCGCGCTGTTCCTGCCGCGCGTGTTCCACGGCGTCGCGCACGCGATGCTGAGCCGCGGCTCGATCAACGCCGCGGTGCTCATTCCCGTTGCGCCGGGCGGCACCAACATCATCCAGGCGTTCTATCTGGTTCTGAACCTCGTGTTGTTCACGATCGCGTCGACCATTGTCGCCTCGCGCAAGGAAGGACTCGAGTGGGCGATGAAGGGCATCGCGGCGGGCCTGCTGTGCGCCTGCGTGATCGGGCTCTACCAGTGGGTGGGTTTCTACGCGGGCCTGCCGTGGCCGCTCGAGATCATCAACTCCAACACCGGCGTCGGCCAGTTCCCCAACCAGATGGCGGGACCGTTGAAGCGCATCAGCGCGACGTTCTGGGAGCCCTCGCTGCTCGGCTACAGCTTCGTCGGCTGCCTCGGCATCTTCCTGCTCGGCGCGCGCCGCGTCTCGCTCGGATTGCTCGCGTTGTGCGTGCTGCTGCTCTCGACGTCGTCGCTCGGTTACTTCGGGCTCGCGGCGCTCGTGCTCACGTGGCTCGTGAGCGATCGCGGCTCATCGGTCGGGTTCAAATTCCGCGTCGCGCTGTCGCTCGCCATCGTCTGCATCTGCTTCATCGTCGCGGACCAGCTGCTGCTCGACGGCATGGTGTTCGAGCAGCTCATCCTCAACAAGGCCGAGAGCAGCTCGGGCGTCGGCCGCAGCACGGCCGATCACTTCGCGATGATCACGTTCCTCGAGAGCGGCGGCCTGGGCGTCGGCGTCGGCACGACGCGCGCGTCGAGCTTCGCCGCGACGTTGCTCGCGACGACCGGCTTCCCGGGCTTCATCGCGTTCATGGCGTTCGCGTTCACGCTGTTGACAGCGTTACGCCGCGCGGGCGACCGCGCCTCGCGCGAGCTGCAGCTCGGGCTCACGGGCTTCCTCATCGTCTGGATCATCGCGATCCCGGACGTCGTGCAGGCGCTGTTCTGGATGATCGCGGGCGTCGCCGCCGGACATCTGCGCGCGCAACCGGCGCTCGCGAAAACCACCGAACCGGAGGGCATCGCATGCCCGGCCACGTGAAGCCGCGTCCCGCGCGCGACGTCACGATCGACGTGGCGCGCGGCATCGCGATCATCCTCGTCGTCGTCGGCCACAACCACGCCGTGAGCACCGCGGCGCCGGGCTTCATTGCCGCGCTGTTCCTGTTCCACGTGCCGCTGTTCTTCGCGTTGAGCGGGCTCGTGCAGCGCGAGCAGCCGCTCGGCACCTCCGTCTTGACGCTCGCGCGCCGGCTGCTCGTGCCGTTCTTCGTGGCCGCGTTCGCCGTCGGCATCGTGAAATGCGTGACGCGCGGTCAGCCGCTGGCGGAAATGTTGTCAGGCGTCGCGTGGGGCACGGGGCAAACATTGCCGTGGTCGCACCTGTGGTTCCTGCCGGCGCTGTTCGTCACGCTGCTCGCGCTGCAGGCGCTGCGGCGTATTCCGGCGCCGCCCGCGCTGCGCTGGCTCGGCGTCGCCGCGGTCTCCGCAGTCGCACTCATCGTGCTGCCGTTCGCAACGGGTCCGGAGCTGCCGGGATTCACGCCACCTGTGGGCTGGCCATGGAGCCTCGATCTGCTCGCCGCGTGCCTCACGTTCGCCGCGCTCGGCGCGTGGCTCGGCGGCGCGCCGGCCGCACGTGCGCTGCTCGCGCGACCGTGGGTGGCACTCATCGCCGCAGCGGTCTTCGCCGCCTGCGTCTCCGCGCGCGTCGATCTCAACCTGCGCGAGTTTTCGCCGCCATTGCTCGCGCTCGGCGCCGCGCTTTCCGGCTGCGCGGTCGCGCTCGCAATTGCCGCGTGGCTCGCGCGCGGCGCGGCCGCGCCGGCGCTCGCGCTCGTGGGCCGCCACACGCTCGTGATCTTCCTGCTCCACGTGTCGCTGCAGAAGCTGCTCACCGGCTTCGTGCCGTCGACGCTGCCGGCCCCCGGGCGGATATTGCTCGGCCTCGCAGCCGCCGCCGTGACGATCCTCGTGACGCTCGCGCTCTCGCTGCTCTGGGAGCGCGTGACGCGACGCATGGGATCCGCCGCACCGCCGCGGTCGCGCGATTCCGCGCTCTCGCGCGAGGTGTCGACATGAAGCTGCGCCTGGGACTCCTCATCCTCGGCGGATTGCTCGCGCCGTGCGCGCATGCGTTCGAGTTCGGTGTCTGCACACATCTCGCGCTCGGCCGTTCGAATGCCGACGACGTGCTCGCGCTCATGCACGGCGCGGGGTTCGATGCCCTGCGCGACGACATGTACTGGGGCGCGGTCGAAAGCCAGCGCGGCAAGCCGCGCATCCCGCCGAAGTACGCCGAGCTGCGCGCCGCGTTCGCGGCCGACATCAATGTCAAGTACCCTGAGCTGCGCGTCACCAACTACTTCACACGCTGGCAGCAGACTGGCGTCATCAAGCGCGCCGAAGGCTCGGAGTGGGGCGATGGCGCATACGAGGCTGGTCCCAACGCCGAGGATTTCCTCAAGAAGATCCGGGGGTGATCCATGGCGAGAACCTCAGAGCCCTCGCTCCGCTCGGGGCGCACAATAGGCGCGTACAAATCCTACAACTTCGTGGACAAGGACCCGGTGATCGACCTGATGCGTGACATGGTGCGCGAATCAGGGCAAACCCATAAGGAGATTCACGAGCAGTCCGGCGTCTCCATCTCGACCATCTACAACTGGTTCGACGGCCCCACCAAGCGACCGCAATTCGCAACCGTGGCGGCCGTCGTGGCGACGCTCGGCTACACGCTGACGCTCCGCCAAGGCGCACCCAACAACTCGGGGTCCGCCAAGGCGCATATGCAGCTCATCCGAAGGAGGATCAAACTGTGAGCTTACGGGGGAGAATTATCGAGCGGTTCGGTCACTACAACGTGGTCGACCGCTCAAGGCCCACGCTCGCCTGTTACGTGGTGCGCTGTGGAACAGAGGTATTGGCGACGTTCAACGACAAGAGCATCGCCTTGCGCAACGCCGCGCTGCGCTACGTGGCGATACAACAACAGGAGATCGAGTGGCGCACGACGCTCATCAAGCAACGCGAGATCGACTTGGCGCTGATCATGCGCAAGGTCGGACTCAATCCCACTGACTGGAAAGGAGAATAGCATGGAGCCCACTACACTCCTCGCTGCCGTCCATGAACTCGCGCATGAGTTCATCACGCCCGCCACGCTGGGCATCGTCGTTGTGCCGACGATGATCCTCGCGTTCGTCATCGCCGTGATGATGAAGCGCATCTAGCCGTTCACCCCACTAGGAGAACAACATGCAAGCCAAGATACTCGGCACGAGCGAAGCGCTCACGCTCATTCACAAGCTGATGGATGGGCAGGAGTGGAACGCCGACACGCTCGCCAACATCAGCGTCATCATGGGCAAGGCGGGGTTCGCCCTGCGTGATCCCAATGCGCCCGACCCGCAGCCCAAGCAATGGCGGGTCAGCGGCAACGTCGAGTTCATGATCGAAGCGCTAAACGCCGATGACGCCAACACGTTCGCCTACGACTGGCTCAGCGATCTGCTGTTCTCGTCGCAGCAACCGATCTGGCTGCGTCAGGTCAGTCTCGATCCCGTCCACAACGCTGAGCCGTACGAGGAGAACGAGTGATGGCGAAGCGCGTCTACAGCGTCGAGCACAGCCAAGTGGTCGGCGAAATCCTCGAGGACGCCATGGCGGGTGTGCGCATGGCGCTCATCCGCAAACACGAAGGCATCTATCGCACGCAGCACGAGCACCCGCTGCACCGCGACGAAGCGTTCTGGCGCGATGTCATGAAGTCAGTCATTGGCGCCGTCGTGCAAACCGTCGACGCCATGAACAATGAGAAGACGCCATGACGCCTGAAGCAACCATGATCATAGCGACAGTGCTCATGCTCGCCCTTCTCGTACTCACTAGTAGAGCGTAACCGCCACCAAGGAAAGGCAACCAATAACATGGGCGAACTCGTAGAATATCTCTCGATGAATGCGAACCACATCTTCACCGGCATTGCGTATATGCTGGGAGGGGCTGGCGTAATGCTGGTGGTGATCGAGTCCAACTACTCTAATCGCATGGACCGCGTCTACCATCAGGCGTACAACCATGGATTCATTGACGGCTGGGAAGAGCGGGCTGCAGCCAACTCGCTCATAGAAGGCGAGTCGTCACTGACTATGGACTGACCACCACTTACTACGCGCCGGAGCCTCAGGCTCCGGCGTGTTGTCGTGTATGGCGCACCACTACGATTAAATGATCCCTCAACCTCCTGTTACCAGACAACCTACTGAAGGAGCTACCCATGCCAATCGATAAAGATGGCGTCCTCACCGGATCGTTCGAGGAGTTCGAGCATGAAGCCTACTCCATTCGCAAGATGGAATGGCTATTGGCGCAACCCATGGGCGATGGCGAGAAG
>Ga0081455_10007590_pt1 | contig 11399 bp, 9 predicted proteins | sample TabmetS3T2R1_FD_70207 | JGI IMG/M metagenome (GOLD analysis project Ga0081455, IMG submission 70207) | Tabebuia heterophylla rhizosphere microbial communities from the University of Puerto Rico - S3T2R1 | ecosystem: Host-associated > Plants > Roots > Rhizosphere ...
GGCGGGAAAGGTCTCGGCATAGAAGCGGGCAGCAGCCTCGGCGTCCTTGTCATACCATAAGCAAATCGTGTTCTTGGTCATTCGACCCTCTCCGCTTTCGCATCATTTGTCTGACGCCGAATTGTAGTCGAGCTTGGGATCGAAGTCGCCTCGCCCCTCGGGCGCAACGTCGAGCATGTTCCAGACGGGGTTGAGCAGATCGTTGTGGCGGTACTCCTGCCCCGGCTCGGCTGGTACGTAGAGCAGCTCGGAACCCCAGAAGTGATAGATCCCATCGCGGCCACGGCGAAACACATTCAGTATCGGCATGTCCCATTCCTCGCCGTCCGTGAAATCTTGCTGCTTCCGTAGGGCTGGGTCGAGGCCGGTCGAGTCGCCGAAATAGTCGCGGTCGTAGGTGTTGCCAGCGGTGGACAACAGTCGCAGCCAGCGCCACCCGCGTTCCTTGGCGAATGAAAGGATGCGCGGCAGCGGCGACTTGGCAACGACGGCAAAGTTGATGCGCTGGTCGATGTGCCGCGCGGCACCGTCGAGACTATCGAGGAAGTGCGTGCAGCCTGAACAGGGCCGCTCCCGCTCCGGCCCGAACATGAAGCTGTAGATCGCCAAGGTATCCTTGCCGGGTTCAAACAGCTCCGACAACCTCACCCGTTTCGGCCTCCCGCGTGCGCCAGGTCCCTCGAAAACATAGTCCTCCGCGATTGCGCCTCCCGGCGGCAACGCCCGACGCTGAGCCGCCACCCGCTCGAGCTGGCGGCGCAACTCCATTTCGTGCTCGAGCAGGACATTGCGCGCCCGGCGATATTGCGGACTCTCGTTGGGAAAGTGAATGTGCTGAAGGCGCTGCGGAGCGGACTTTGCGAGTGCGACCATGTCGATTTCCTTCGCTGTTCCGGTGCTCGCTCTTTGTTGCAGTTAGCGTTCTTTCGGCTCCCAGAGACCCAGCATCGCTCCGGTCGGATCGGTGATGATGCTGAACGCGCCTGCACCCTCGACCTCGACCTGATCCTTGATGACGGTCGCGCCGAGAGACTTGGCCTTCGCGGTGGCGGCCTTAAGGTCATCGACATTCACGTAGGCGACCCACAAAGACCCCGCGTCCGGCATCGGGTTCTTCATAAGCCCGCCGCCCGTGCCTTCACCGACCTTGATCATGGTGTAGGTCATATCGCCCATCTCCATGTCCTCAAGCTTCCAGTCGAACAATTTGCCGTAGAAGGCTTTGGCCTTGCCGACGCTGGTCGACATTAATTCGACGTGGACGAACGGATTACCCATGAGGTGGACCTCCTGTCTTTTGCAGAAATTGCGGGGCTTACCCCAATAACAACCGGTGCGAGTTTGAGTTCCGCCCGAGCACGAGGACTTGAAGATCCTTCGCGCCTCGATTCGCCGGCGTTGCTAAGCCACGTGCGCAGACAGTCGCGACATCTCGCAACGCACGAGGTCTCGATATACGCCCTTGCGTTGAACGAGTGCGTGCGGCGGTCCATCCTCGACAATGACCCCGCCTTGCAGCACGACAATGCGGTCGAAGTCGCGCAGCGTCGCCAGGCGGTGGGCGATAGCAATCACCGTGCGACCCTTCATCAGCCGATCGAGAGCTTGACGCACGGCTTCCTCGGATTCCGTGTCGAGTGCAGACGTCGCCTCGTCGAGCAGCAGAATCGGGGCGTCCTTGAGGAAGGCGCGCGCGATGGCGATGCGCTGCCGCTGTCCCGGCGAAAGCTTCGCGCCGCGATTGCCGACGATCGTGTCAACGCCTTTCGGAAGCGCGTTGATGAACTCGCTGCACCGGGCGGCACTGATGGCGCGCATCACTTCGCCGTCGGATGCATCAGGACGCCCATAGCGGACGTTCTCGAGAATAGAGCGATGGAATAGCGAGATGTCCTGCGGCACGCAGGTCATCGCCGCCCGCAGGCTCTCCTGCATCACCTCGGTGACGTTCTCGCCACCGACAAGGACGCGTCCCTTCTCCACGTCATAGTATCGCTGAATGAGGGCAAACAAGGTTGACTTGCCGCTGCCGGAGTGGCCGACCAGACCGACCCTTTGGCCCGCTTCGATGTGGAGATTGAAATCGGCGAAGACCTTCTGGCCGTCGGGATAATGGAAGCTGACATTGCGCAATGTGACGCTTCCGGAATTGCGTTTCAGGGGCTCGGCGTGGGGGAGATCGCAAAGATCGTGGGAGACCAAGAGCGTTGCAAGCGCCTCTGAGAGGCGAGCCATATGTTGTGTCACATCGACGAGCGCAACCGCGAGATCGCGAGTGGCGTGCAATACGGCAAGACCGAGCGTGCAGACGAGGATCACTTGGCCCGGTGTCACGAGCCCTTGTTGCCACAGCAGAATTGCCCAACCCAGCAGGCCTATGGCGAGCAGCATAGTGACCGCCGCGTGCAGCAGCCTAAGCCTTTCGAGGTGGAAGAGGCTTCGCTTCCTGGCAACCAATTCACGACCGACGGTGCGATCGAAGCGCCGGTGCTCGCGATGGATCCCGCAAAATGACAAGACGCTGGGCATATTGCCGATCACGTCGATCATCTCGCCATCGACCGACGCGGCCTGATGGGCGAATTGGTGGTGCAGGTCCTCGCCTGCAGCAGCCATGCGAAACATGGCAATGACTATGACGACCGCTATCGCCGATAGCACGGCGGCCATGGGCAAACTTACGGTGACGACGAGAGCGATCGCCGCAAGGGTCGCCACGCAGGGCGGCAACACGTTGCAGACGAGCATATTCTCCACCGTATAGGCGGCGTTTGAGGTCGCGGTGATGCGACTTGTCAGCGTCCCGGGCAACCGATCGGCGAAATAACTCGGGGCGTGACCGGTCAGGTGCCGGAACAGATCGCGACGGATATCCCCGGTTACCGTCGTGAAGGTGTAGCTGCCGATATAGCCGGCAAGGCGCCACAACAGCATGTCTGCGGCAATGAGACCGGCGAGGACCGCGAAAGCCACCCACACGCTAGTCGCTATCACGGTTGCTCCACTCAACGTGTCGACCAGCATCTTCACGCCGTATTGCGCGCCGACCGAGCAGACGACAGCGCTAATCACGGCGGCGAGAATGAAGCCATGCGGAATCGCGCGCCGCTTTACGTAGCGGGCAAGAAACGCAACCGGGTGCCGGGTGAATGTGCAAAGATCATCCATAGGGGCCGCCTGATTTTCGCACTGGTCCGAACGCTTGCCCCCACCTAATAAAAACGCGCGCCACACCGATGAGTTGCCGTCATAATCACACCGAAAGTTCTCAAAACACCGGAAATTCCCGCTGATTTTGCCGATTGGGGTGTGGCAGGAGGTCGCAACGCCTCTAGGCCGCTGACCGCCCGCTTCCGCGACATTTCATTCGATGTCGCGCAGACGATCGTTCGTTACGCAGTGCCCGCGACAGGAGCTGCCGAATCTGGGTCACCGTCCGGCCTGAGGATGCGAACTTCATCAGCTTCCGAGCCAATCTCGTTCGCGCCTCATTCACATCGCGATTTGAGATCACGCCCTCGGCAAGCAACTCCGTCAACACGTCATCCATCGCGTGCTCGAAACTCGAGAGAGCTTCCGTGGTAAATGCGGATCGCAGCTCTCCGGTCGTACTCATGTCCACTTCCTCTTTGCGCGGCGAGACTTGCCGCGTCAAGTCAACGTCACCTGGCGGGGTTCGTTCCGCCGTTTACGAGCTCGGTTAATTGGTCGCATGCCCGTCGACGACGGAGACGCGACTCATTCCTTCCGCGCGTATGACTTCGACCGAGACTTTCTCGGCATGACGATAGGCCCTGACATCGACGCTGCACGCGTTCAAGCGCAGATTTCTCAACAGGACCCAATCGAGGAATCCCGGGAGGCGAGGATCGCGGAAGCGAATCTCACTCCGCACGGGGTCGAACTCGAGTCCCAGTGAGGCTTGCAGCATCAGGAGAAGCGTCCCGCTTGCCCAGGCTTGCGGTGAACAGGCCACCGGATAGAGGGTTGGCCCTCGTCCGCGCCGACGCTGAAAGCCACAAAACAGCTCGGGCAGCCGCCGCAGGTCCATGTAGGCAGCGGCCTCGAACATGCCTTTGAAGACCGGCTCGATGGCGCCCTTATGTCCATAGCGTGCGAAGCCGAGCGCGATGAGAGCGTTGTCATGGGGCCAGACGGAGCCATTGTGATACGACATGGGATTGTATCGCTGGGCCCGGTTCGAAACCGTGCGTATGCCCCAACCCGAGAACAAATCCGGTCCCAATAACCCGCCAACGATCGTCGCGGCGCGATCGGGCTTCACGATGCCGGTAAAGAGCAACTGCCCCGCGTTCGACGTTCGCACCCGGCAGGGTTTCTTGGCGCCGTCAAGGGCAACGGCATACGTTTCGATCTCCGGACACCAGAAGAACGTCTCAAATCGCGCTGCGAGCTCATTCGCCTCGTTTTCGAGATCGATGGCCCGGTCTTCCAAACCCAGTTTTCTTGCACCGTTGGCGGCAAGCAGCTTGGCCGCGTAAACGTAGCCTTGAACCTCCGCAAGCGCGATCGGTCCCGCTGCAAGCTGGCCGTTGTCATGAAAGATCGCATCGAGCGAATCCTTCCACCCCTGATTGGCCAAACCCTGCTCGGTTGCCCGGCAATATTCGACGAAGCCGTCACCGTCGCTGTCCCCGGGCCCGTCAATCCACGCGAGCGCCGCTTCGATCGCCGGCCACAACTCAGCGAGCATCAAGTCGTCGCCAGTGCGTTCCGCATAGAGACACGCGACAATGACGAAGAGCGGAGTTGAATCGACGCTTCCATAGTAGCGAGCAAAAGGAACCTCGCCCAAACCAGCCAATTCGCCGCCTCGCATTTCGTGCAAAATCTTGCCCGGCTGCGAGTCGGAGAAAGGATCGTTGACCTTGGACTGATAGGCAGCCAAGTGCCCTAAGACGCCACGCGCTATGCTCGGGTCGAGCCAAAGCATTTCCAGAGCCGTGATGAGGCCATCGCGTCCGAACGCGGTCGAATACCAAGGAATGCCGGCGTAAGGATAAAGACCTTGGGGCGTATCCGTCATGAGCATGTAGAGATCGGCGACCGACCGGCACAGCACCTCGTTGAACGTATCGTTCGAGGTTTCCACCGCCGCCGCTCGGCCCGCGGCTAATTTCAAGCGGCGCCGCACCACTGACATGGCCTTGAAAAAATTCGGTGGGCTGGCTCCCTCGGTCAAGTCGCAACTCGCTACTACGACGAAAGAAAATCGCTCGTTCGGAGCCAGCGTAAGCAGATACGACGCCTGCCGTTTGCCGAGTTGCGTCGGGGCGGGATCGAAGCCGATGTCGAGCTTCCGCGCCTTGCCATCGAGGCCGTCGTAGCGGAGCTCCACGCTCCGCGCGCTTGTCGCATCCTTCGTCGTGGCGCCACGTTGTGCGCGGTGGATTCCGCGGACCTCGAAGATGTCGGCGAAATCGCTAGCAAAAATGACAGTGAGCTCGATCGCGACTGGATCTTGGCCGTGATTGCGAATGCCCAGCCGCTGATAGAGTGAGCGGTTCGAGACGAAGGTTGTCCGTATGATATGCAGCGTGTCCTTTTTTAGAACGCGCTGATCGTCGACAAAGATGTCCGGGTTGGTCAAATCGACATTCAGAATCGCGTTGTCGTCGGTGACATTGGAGCCCAACAGCAGGGGCGCCATGCGATTGAACCGGAGTTCGAGACGGGAGAGGAAGCGCGTATCGCAGTGAAAGAAGCCGTCGGGACCGCCGGGTGAGGCGCCAATATCCCCGTGGCTGTCGAGGACGACAAAGCTGTCGCTCATCTTGAGCGTGCGCTTGCGTCTCGCCGACGGTTCCGGCCCAGCGATCGTATCGACGATAAAATCCACGGAAAGCGTCCCCGGTCCGGCTCAATCGAAATGCGATTGTTTGCCGTTTCCGTTGATCCGACTTGGCCGCGAGTGGACGCTGCGACGTTTTCCGTCGCGATCGCGGAGTGGCGCTTCAGGCGACGCCCGGTAAAGCTTGACGTAGTCATGAGCCATGCGCGTGGCGGTAAAACGCGCTTCGAACCGCCGCCGCACGGCATTGCGATCGAGGGCTAACACGCCCGGCAGTGCCTGTATGGCCTCTTCCGGCGTTTCGACAATGCTCCCGGTCACCCCTTCATCGACGATTTCGGGCACCGAGCCGCGCCGGAAGGCGAGAACCGGCGTGCCGCACGCCATGGACTCGATAAGGGCAAGCCCGAACGGTTCTGGCCAGTCGATTGGAAACAACAATGCGCGCGCATTACCAAGAAATTCCGTCTTGGCCCGTTCGTTGATTTCGCCCACAAACTCAACGTCCGGCCCGTCAAGAAGCGGCGCGATCGTTTCGCGGAAATAGGCTTCGTCGACCTTGTCAACCTTGGCGGCGATTTTCAGCGGAATACCGCTGGCGCGGGCGATCGCAATGGCGTGGTCGACGCGCTTCTCTGGGCAAATGCGCCCAAGGAACGCCAAGTAGTTCCCGCGCCGGCCAACATTCGCCGTATGCAAGTCAATCGGAATCCCGTGATAGACCGTGGCCACATACTGCGCAAAGGGCGCCGGCTCGCGCTGCGCGTTGGAGATCGAGACCAACGGCATCTCACTGAAGCCGCGGTAAAGGGTTTGTAGGTCGGTCAGGTCCTGTCGGCCATGTAGCGTGGTTAGCGTCCTATGGGCAATCGGCCGAAAGATCGGAAAATGAAACTGATCGATGTGAAAATGCAGAATATCGAATTCGTCGGCGCGCTCGCGCACCTTATCGAGCATAAGCAGGTAGTAGGGAATCGGGTCCTGCACCGTCGGCGTAAGTCGAAGCGCGACGCTTGGCGAGGAGACAAGCTCTGCCGAGGTTAGCGAGTCCCCGCTTGCGAATAGGGTGACCAGATGACCTTGCCTAACCAGTTCTTCGGTCAGGTATGAAACGACACGCTCAGTGCCGCCATAGTAGGCAGGGGGCACGCTTTCCATTGGGGGAGCGATTTGCGCGATCCTCATCGATCACCTCTGCGTTCTCCAAGAATAAACGGATGCGGAACGTGGGGGTCCTCAAGCGACGTTCTACGGATCAGTGACTTCGCGGACAGAAAACTCTGTCAGTGCGTCAATTGGCGCTCCTCTTCAACGCATTCAACGCACCAGCACGAAAAAGGCTCCGGTCATTACCGAACCGTAATGGGGGCTTCGGTGTTTCAGTTTTGGGATCGATCAGGTTCATGCGACGCTGCATCATGCATAGTCTTTTTCGAGCCATGGCAACGATCGGGATTGTGCTCATTGCACTTCCTGTGACAGATGCGTTTTGCGCTCCCATGGAGAGCACGCACCAATCCCCCTCGACAAATCAGGCGACCGTTACGGGGAAAACCGAGCCGGAGGCTCCGGCCGTCACTGAGGACGGAACCCCGGCAACCGTCATCGACGATCGCGAGGTGGAGGGCGTTCTCGGAAAGAGCGTTCGCAGTAACGCCGATGAAGATATGGGCCAGATTATCGACGTGATCGTCAAACGCGACGGTCACGTGCGCGCCGCCGTCATCGATTTCGGAGGATTTCTCGGTGTCGGCAGCCGGAAAATCGCCGTGGAGTGGAGCGCGTTGAGCTTCCCGCCCAGTGGCACGATCGACCATGTCATTTTGAACCTCACGCGCGATCAAGTTCGGCTCGCTCCCGAATACCGACCGGGTGAACCCGTCGTCGTGCTGGGCGCGGTGGAGGCGGTTCAGCCTAAGCCCGATCATCCAGCACAAACGGAAAATCCTGCGCCGGAGAAGTAACCTTGCCCGCCTCCCTGCGCAAACATGGTCGGCAGGGGCGACTGGAGGCGGACCCGGACGAAGCCCACAACGCGAGTCCAAAGCAAAGTTCTTCGCTTAGGTCGGACGATCGGCCGTCGCGACCGTCGCGCCGGAGCATGCGCGGCCTTGACTGGTTCGTTTTCTTCCTCGCGGACACGCAGATGGGATTCGGCCCGCTGGTGGCCGTCTATTTGACCGCGCAGAAGTGGACTCAAGGCGATATCGGGCTTGTGTTGACCGCCGGCGGCTTGATCGCTCTGGCGGGCCAGATGCCGGGCGGTGCGCTGGTCGATGCCGCGCGGTCCGAGCGAGTTCTGGCCGCCTGTGCCGTGCTGGCAATCGGTGCAAGTGCGTTCTTGATCGGTGCCTGGCCGGTTTTTACCGTGGTGTTGGCGGCCAAGCTGTTGCACTCGGCTGCAAGCTGCATCCTGGGACCAGCCATTGCCGCCATTAGCCTTGGGCTTGTCGGTCATTCGGCAATAGCCGAGAGACTCGGCCGCAATGCCCGCTTCGCCGCCATCGGCGCGGGGCTCGCTGCCGCCGGGATGGGCGCGGCCGGTTATCTCATTTCGAACCAGGCAGTTTTTTTCATTACCGCTGCGCTCTGCGTGCCGACACTCTTTTCGCTCTGGGTGATCGGCGCGGGCCAAGTCGATCCGGAGCAAGCTCATGGCGGCAAGGCCTCTCCGCATCCTGGCGACCCCACGGCAACGATGAGGATGCTGGTGCAAAATCGCCCGCTTATGGTCTTCGCCCTCTGTCTTGCTCTGTTTCATCTCGCTAATGCGGCGATGCTGCCACTCACTGCCAGCACGGTGACGATGCGGTCGGGCGAGTGGGCCGCGGCACTGGTCGGCGCCTGCATCCTCGTGCCGCAGGTGGTGGTCGCAGCATTGGCGCCGTGGATCGGACGCCAGGCAACGATTCGCGGACGGCGCCCGATACTTCTTCTCGGCTTCGCAGCGTTGCCGGTGCGCGGTGTCCTTCTAGCATTCGTAAGCGACCCCGACATGCTTGTTGCCGTGCAGATTCTCGACGGCATCTCTGCGGCCGCGCTTGCCGTGCTGGTCCCGCTCATCATTGCCGACGTGACGCGCGGAACGGGCCATTTCAATCTTGCGCAAGGGGTCATCGGCACAGCGGTTGGGATCGGTGCGTCAATAAGCACGACGCTCGCCGGCTATACGGCCGATTACCTCGGAATTGCGGCGGCCTTTGTCACGCTCGCCGGTCTCGCCGCGGCAGGGTTCTTCGCAGTCTTGGCATATATGCCCGAAACCGCAGGATTCCCGCAAGAAAGCAACGATTCTCGCCGCGGCGCGTTGTTGTTGAAAGTCTCTCGCGCGCGCCGGCCGTGACATAACTGGCTTGTGTCAAGGCCTTAACCCGCGTCGTCAGCGCAACATGGTGAATACAGCGTGCGCCGGATAATCAAGACCCATGGCACAAACCGCAGACACCCTCGTGCTCTTCGGAGCCACTGGCGATTTGACGCAGCGGATGTTGCTGCCTTCTCTCTTTGCGCTCCATACCGATCATTTGCTTCCGCCGAAGCTTGCAATTCTCGGCGCGGCGCGCAGCGATATGGGGAACGACGGCTTTCGCTCGCTGGCTGAAGCGGCGCTCGCGAAACATTTGCCGGCCGATCGCCGTCTGTCCGGAGCAAGCACGGATTTCCTGAAGCGCCTCCACTACGTCGCACTGGATGCGGCTCAGCCTGACAGCTTTGGCGCCCTGTCGAAGGCGCTCCGCAACGGCAAAACGCAGACGCTCGCGATCCTGCTTTCGACCGGGCCGTCATTGTTCCAACCGGCGATCGCCGGGCTTCAATCGACCGGACTGACCGGGGCTAGGGCACGCATCGGGCTCGAGAAGCCGCTTGGTCAAGATCTCGCGTCTTTCCACGACATCAACGACGCCGTGCTCAGCGCATTCCCCGAGGAGCGGACGTTCCGAATAGACCACTATCTCGGCAAGGAAACAGTACAGAATCTGCTGGCGCTTCGCTTCGGCAACAGGCTGTTCGAGCAGCTCTGGAACGCGACCGGCATCGAGCATATTCAGATCACCGTCGCCGAAACGGTGGGCCTCGAGGGGCGCGGCGGCTTCTACGATGAAGCCGGCGCCTTACGCGACATGGTGCAGAACCACATGCTCCAGTTGCTCGCTCTGGTGGCGATGGAACCGCCTGCGCACTTCAACGCCACCGAAGTCCGTGACGAGAAGGTGAAGGTGCTGCGCTCGCTGCGCCCGATCGACCGGACGACGGCCGCCACCCACAGCGTGATCGGCCAATATGGCCCGGGCGTGGTCCGGGGCGCGTCTGTGCCGGGCTATGTCGAGGAACTGGGCAGGCCTTCCGGTACCGAAACGTTCGTTGCGCTGAAGACGTATATCGATAACTGGCGCTGGAAGGGAGTTCCCTTCTATCTCAGGACCGGCAAGCGATTGGCGAATCGCCAGTCCGAGATCTTCATCCAGCTGCGACACGTGCCGCACTCGATCTTCGAGAGCGGAGGCGCGTTGGTGCAGCCGAACAAGCTGATCATCCGCCTGCAACCCGAGGAGAATATTCGCCTCATGGTGATGGCCAAGGAGCCTGGCCTCGATCGCGAAGGCATTCGTCTGCGCGAAGTCCCGCTCGACCTCTCTCTCACCAATGCCTTTGCCGGCGTGCGGCGCCGCATCGCCTATGAGCGGCTGCTTCTGGACTTCATCGAAGGGGACCCCACCCTGTTCGTGCGCCGGGACGAGGTCGAGGCGCAATGGAAATGGATTGATGCGATACGCGATGGCTGGGCATCGGGCCAGATGCGCCCGCAGGCTTACGCGGCGGGAACCTGGGGGCCGCCGGCCGCTAATGCCCTGATCAAGCGAGACGGAGCGGATTGGCATGACTAACGTCGCATGGCGCGATTATGATACCGCCAGCGAAATGGCGAGCGCGGTCGCCGATCACATCGGCCTCTTCGTTGAGGCTGCACTCGATTCCCGCGGAGAAGCGCTGGTTGCGCTGCCCGGGGGCAAGTCTCCGATTCCCCTGTTTGAGCGGCTGGCAACTGCAAAGATCGATTGGAGCCGCGTCACGATCATTCCCACTGACGACCGCCTGGTCCCGGTAACCGACTCTATGAGCAACGTCGCGATGATCGCCCGGCATTTCTTGCCAACGGGCGCCCATGTGCTGCCAATCGTGGTGGAAGGAGACGCTCATTATCGCACGGCCGGTGAGGCGGCCGATGCGCAGTTGGCCAAGGTTGCCTGGCCTCCGGACCTTGTCTGCCTCGGCGTCGGTGCGGACGGACACACCGCATCGATTTTTCCCGGACCCGATCTCGAAGACGCGCTCAATGGTCCGCCAAACCGCAGGGCACTCGGGCTGATGCCGGATCCCTTACCGGGCGAAGCCCCGGTTGCGCGCGTCACGCTCAGCCGAGCGGCGATCCTTTCGGCGCGCGCAATCCTCCTTGTGATTTCTGGCGCCCAAAAGCGCGCGGTTGTAGAACGCGCCCTTAGAGCAGGTCGCTTCTCCCGTACGCCCATCGGGCGGGTTCTGGCCAATGCCAAGACCCGGATTGAAATTCATTGGAGCGAGACATGAG
>Ga0081455_10007592_pt1 | contig 11398 bp, 10 predicted proteins | sample TabmetS3T2R1_FD_70207 | JGI IMG/M metagenome (GOLD analysis project Ga0081455, IMG submission 70207) | Tabebuia heterophylla rhizosphere microbial communities from the University of Puerto Rico - S3T2R1 | ecosystem: Host-associated > Plants > Roots > Rhizosphere ...
CAGCATCCGCTGCACGGTTTGCGGTCGGCCGCATTCCCTCAAGGAGGCCTATCTGAAACCGGTGGCACCGCAGGCGCGCCCCGTGGCCTCGACGCTTGCCGCACACCTGCGGCAGCGGCGCGCCAACACGCACTGAGGCGACGCGCAGACCCTTGACATCGGCCGGTCTTGCCGCCGTCGCGCCGAGCGGCGCCGCCCCCAAGTCGGGCCCGCGCTGCGGCGGCGGCCCGCGCGCGGCGACCTCGCGCGCGCCAGGCATGCCCCCGGGGCCCTTGCGCAAAAAAATCTCGGCCGCCGCAAGTGAGGGCGTGACAGCGGGACAGCCGTTGGGAACAATCGGGGCCGTGGCACGTGCGGCAAAGAGGGGCGGTGGTCGTGGCTGACGCGGTGAGTTGCGGTGAGGGTTGGCGTCTGTCACCTGCCGAGTATGTCAAAACGCGCCTCGCTGCCTTTGCTGTGGGCGCCCCCGTCTCCTGTTATGTTGCCATGCGCGACGGTTGCCGGCTTGCCCTCGACGTCTATCTCCCGCAAGCCGCCCCGGGCGTGCCGGGAGGCCAAGACAAGCGCCCCACGATCCTGATTTTCACGCCCTATTACCGCCGCTTCAAGCTGCTGCCGGGCGCCCCCGCCGGCACAGACGCGAGCCCCAACGCCGGCAAATGGCGCGACCTCTTCGTCCCCAACGGCTATGCGCTCGTCGTCTGCGACGTCCGCGGCACCGGCGCCAGCTTTGGCACCCGCGCCAGCTTCCGCTCACCCGCCGAGCGCGAGGATTTTGCCGAAATCGCCGATTGGGTGGTGCGCCAGCCCTGGTCGAACGGCGCGCTGGGCGCCACGGGGATCTCCTACGTCGGCGCGGCGGCGGACTTCCTGGCGAGCACCGGGCACCCCTCCCTCAAAGCCATCGCACCCTTGTTCGCGGTTTGGGACACCTACGCCGATCACTATTACCCCGGAGGTCTGCTGCTCAACCGCTTGGCCGAGACCTACGACGAGCTGATGCTGGCGCTCGACCATGACCGGCGCGACCTCTTGCAGAAATTCGCCTACTTCAAGGATCCGCACCTGGCGGGGCCGCAGCCCGTCGACGCTGATGCGGATGGTGAGCTCGTGCGCGCGGCCATTGCCGAGCATCGCGGCAACTTCCGCATGCCGGAATTCATTCGCGAGTTTCGCTTCCACGACGACGCACTCGCGTCCGATCCGAGCATCACGCCCGCCAGCTTTAGCCCGTATGGCTATTGGCGCGGCGTGGACCCCGGTGTTGCCGTCTATTCCGTGTCGGGCTGGTATGATGGCGCCGGCTATGCCAACGGCGCCATTGCGCGTTTTCTGACGCTGAAGACGGAGCGGCGGCATTTGCTGCTTGGCCCCTGGGATCATGGCGCCCGCATCAACGGCTCGCCCTGGCGCGCCCGCCCGGAACCCGAATTTCCCCTGGCGGCGGAAATCTTGCGCTTTTTCGATCACTATCTCATGGGCTTGCCGACGGGACTTGAGCGTGAGGCGCCGGTGCATTATTTCGCGCTTGGCCGGGAGCGCTGGCAGGCGGCCGGGGACTGGCCGCCTCAGCAGGACACCCAAACGCTCTACCTTTCTGCGCCGGGCGCCCTGCGCGAGAGGGCGCAGGCGCCGGCGAGCGACACCCACAAGGTCTCCTTTGCGTTCGGGACCGGACAGATGACCCGCTACGAACGCATCGCGGCCATCGACACGCCGCAGTACTATGCCGACTGGCATGGCCGCGATGCTGGCCTCCTCCTCTATACCTCCCAACCTCTGCGCCAGCCCCTGCTGTTGGCCGGCCACGCGGTGCTCAGCCTGTGGCTCGAGGCCGATCAGCCCGATGCCGCCATCCACGTCTACCTGGAGGATGTGGGGCCGGATGGGCATTGCCGCTACGTGACCGAGGGAGCTTTGCGCGCCCTGCACCGCAAGGAAGCCCCCGCGCCCCAACACCACCGCACGACCTGGCCCTGGCGCACGTTCGCGCGGGCCGATGCCGCGCTCCTGCCGCGGGGCGAGGCCGTGGAGCTGAGGTTTGCGCTGCTTCCGGTAGCCTGGGCCTTCGCCGCCGGCAGCCGTGTGCGCCTTGCCATTTCCGGTGCCGACTGCGACCACGTCGTGCAGGTGCCGCACGGCCGCCCGCCGTTGTTGCGCATCCATCACGGCACCCAGCACCCCTCGCGCCTGGCACTGCCCTGTTTGCCCGACCCCTCAGGTGAGGCGATCAGCGACGAAGCGTCGACGTCCCAACCGAAGCGCGCCTGAGGAACGGCATGGCCCTGTTGCAGGTGATGGGCGTCGAGCACAGCTTCTACGGGGTGGAGGCCTTGAGCGGCGTTGACCTTGAGGTGGAGGCCCACACCGTCACGGGCCTGATCGGTCCCAACGGCGCCGGCAAGACCACGCTTTTCAACTGCATCACAGGGGTCGTGCCGCCCGATCGCGGCCGCATCATCTTCGATGGTGCCGACATTGCCGGCCTGCGCCCCGACCAGGTCAGCCGCAGGGGATTGGCGCGCACCTTCCAGATCGCGCGCGGCCTGCCGCGCCTCTCGGTGATCGAGAACCTGATGCTGTACGGCCCGCATCAGCCCGGGGAGCGCTTGGCTCCGGCTTTGCTGCGGCCGGCCTCGGCACGCCGGCGCGAGGAGGAGCTCATTGCTCGCGCCGTCGCCATCGCACGGCGGCTCAATCTTTATTCGGTGATCGCCAACCCCGCATCCGACCTCTCGGGAGGACAAAAAAAGCTGCTCGAGATCGGGCGCGTGCTGATGGGTGAGCCCAAGCTGATCCTGCTCGACGAACCGGTGGCCGGCGTCAATCCGACGCTCGCGCGCGAAATCGGCGGCCACCTCAGAGCTTTGGCCAGCGAGGGCCTGACGATCCTATTGATCGAGCATCACTTGGACATGGTGGCCCGGCTCTGCGACCACGTCATCGTGCTGGCCGAAGGCCGGCGGCTGGCCGAGGGCTCGTTCGCGGCGGTTGCCGCCGACCCCGCCGTGCAGGAGGCCTATATGGGGCGGCGGCGCGGGTTTGCTGTGACATGAGCCTGCTCGTGGCAAGCGGAGTGGTGGCCGGCTACGGCGCGCAGGATGAAATCCTGAAAGGTGTCGACCTCGTGGTGGCCGCGGGCGAGGTCGTGTGCATTATCGGCCCCAACGGTGCCGGCAAGTCGACGCTGCTCAAGGCCATTGCGGGCCTGTTGCGACCAAAGCTTGGCAGCGTGACGCTCAGGGGCCGCCCGATCGCCGGGCTGCCGGCGCGCGAAATCGCGCGGCTCGGGCTTGCCTACGTGCCCCAGGAATTCAATGTCTTTCCCACCCTGTCGGTGCGCGAGAACCTGGAGATCGGCGGCTACATCGACCGCAAGGCGGCCGGGCGCCGCATCGAGGGTGTGCTGGCGCGCTTCCCCGTGCTTGCCGACAAAGCGCGCCATGCCGCCCGCACGCTGTCAGGCGGCGAGCGCCAGATGCTGGCGATGGCGATGGCGCTGATGGTGGAGCCCGTGGTCCTGCTGCTCGATGAGCCCTCAGCCGGTTTGTCGCCGCGTGCCGCCGAGCGGCTGTTCGATGCCGTGGTGGAGATCCATAGGGACGGCGTGGCCGTGGCGATCGTCGAGCAGAATGCCAACGAAGCGCTCGCCATCGCCGATCGGGCCTACATTCTGGTCGACGGCAAGAATAGCCGCACCGGCGTGGCCAGCGCGCTTGCCGCGGATCCGGAAATCAGAAGGCTCTTTCTCGGGGCCTGACATCGGCCTAGTATTTTCATGAGTTTCGCCAGAGGGGTTTGCCATGACAGGAACGACACGTCGCGCGCTGATTGCGGGTGCCGCCGCGGCCACGGCCATTGCCGCCTCGCGGCTCCCAACCGCCGCCCAGACGGAGGCCATCAAGCTCGGCGTGCTGACGCCCTTGACGGGCGCGGGCGGGCAGGACGGCCCGCGCATGCTCAAGGCCATGGAGGCCGTGATCGAGGAGGTCAACAAAAGCGGCGGCGTGCTCGGGCGCAAAATAGAAACCGTCATTGAGGACGATCAGACCAATCCCGAAGCCGCCGTGCGGGCTGCCCGCAAGCTGATCGAGGTGAACAAGGTGCCGGTCATCATGGGCACCTGGGCCTCGGCGGTCACGAGCGCCGTCGCCCCCGTGTGCTGGGAATCAAAGACTTTCCTGTGCACGGTCTCCGGGGCGGATTCCATCACCCAGCTGCCACATCAAGGCTACCTCATTCGCACCCAGCCGACCTCCAAGCTGCAGGCGACCGCGCATGCGGACTTCATTGCCGGACTGGGCAAGAAAAAGGTGGCGGTGATCGGCATCCAGGCGCCGTTTGCGCTCTCGACCAAGGAACACTTGGATGCGGTCCTCAAGAGCAAGGGTGCCAAGGTGGTGGCGCACATCATCTATGAGAAGGACAAGGCGACCTATCGCTCGGAGATCGACCAGGCGATGCGCTCGGATCCCGATTTTCTCTACCTCAACGGCTATGCTCCGGACACCGTGGTGGTGTTGCGCGACCTCTATAAGGCCAACATCAACCTGCCCAAGTTCTGCCAGTCCTACGCCGTGCCGCAGAAGACGCTCGATAGCATTCCCCCCGAGGTATCGGCGGGTATCTACACCGGGCAGCCCTCGGCCGATATCGAGGGCAAAGCCTTCAAGTTGGCGGCGGCGCGGCTCGGCATCGCCGAGCCCGACTCTTATGAGGCGCAGGCAACCGATTGGGCGAGCCTCGTGATCTTGACGCTGGCCAAGGCCAAGGAGGTAAGCGGGACAGGCTTGAAGGAGAACGTGCGCAAGATCAGCCAGGGCGCGGGCGAGAAGGTCTTTAGCGCGGTTGAGGGATTGCAGGCGCTGGCCGTGGGCAAAGAGATCAACTACGAGGGGGCCTCGGGACCCTGCGACTTCACGGACATCGGCGACATTGAGGGCTGCCGCTTCCGCTACATGGAGGTGGTAGATGGCAAACTGCGCTTTCTCAAGGTGGTCTAGCCCGTTGGCGTGATCACCTGCCCCTGCGCCCGAAGCTCAAGCGGCCCCGAGGTCCATGGAAGTCTGGCAGCTGATCCTCAATGGGTTGATGTCGGGCACCATCCTGGCCGTGCCGGCGATCGGCTTGAGCGCAATTTTCGCGGTGCTGCGCTTTACGAACTTTGCGCTGGCCTCGCATATGACGATCGGCGCGTTCGCCGGGTTCGTCGCCAATGTCTGGCTCGGCTGGCCGGTCATCCCGTCGTTGCTCGCGGCTTTTCTGCTGGCTGGCCTGGTCGGCGTTTTGTCGGATGAGTTCATCCTGAAGCCCTTTCGCGCCGCGGGCTTTATCACCACCGCGATCGGCTCGATCGCGCTGACGATCGCGCTCGAAAACTGCGTGCGCCTCGTGTTTGGCAATGAGCTCAGAGGCTACGACCTGCCGATCCGGCGCGATTGGGTGCTTGGCGGGCTCAGGATCTCCCCGCAACAGGTGGAAAACCTCCTGATCGCGCTGGTCGCCATGGGCCTGCTGTTCGCCTTCCTTTTCTTCACCCGCACCGGGCGGGCCATGCGTGCCTTTGCCGACAATCCGATGCTGGCGTCGATCAAAGGCATCAACGCCGACATGGTGGCGCGGCTGGTGTCCTTCGTGGCAATGGGCCTCGCCGGTCTCGGCGGCATGCTGATCGGGCTCGATACCACCATCGACCCCCTGGTGGGCTTCAAAACCATCCTGTCGATCTTCGCCGCCGCCGTGGTCGGCGGCCTTGGCAGCCTGCCCGGCGCGGTCGTTGGTGCCTTGCTGGTGGGCGTCGGCGAGGAATTGAGCCTGCTTTTCCTGCAGCCGGCCTACCGCAGTGCCATCGGCTTTCTTGCCATCCTGATGGTCTTGACCCTGCGGCCGCGCGGGATTCTGGGCGCGCGGGCTTAAGTGAGGAGAGGGCATGGAGCACTACCTCGTTGCCATTGGGGTCACGGCCGGCGTCTACGCCCTGATGGCGCTCGGCATGAACGTGATTTGGGGCATGGCCGGCTTGATCAACTTGGGCCTGGTCGGCTTCTTTGCCGTGGGGGCCTATGTCTCGGGACTGATAACGCTCAAGCTCGGCGCGCCCATTGCCGTCGGCGTGGCGGCGGGGACCCTGATCGCGGCACTGGTCGGCGTGCTGGTGGCGCTCATCACCGTTAATTTGCGCGGCGACTACCTGGCCATTGTCACGCTTGGCTTTGCCGAGAGCCTCAGGATCGTCATGTCGAACGAGCTGTGGATTGCCAATGGCACCGATGGCCTCTCCGGCATTCCCGGTCCCTTTCGGGCCGAACTTGGGCCCCACCTCTTCAATCTCTTCTATCTTGGCATTGTGGTCGGCGCGGTCAGCGTCCTTTTCTTCCTCGTCGATCGCTTGGTCAACTCGCCGTTTGGGCGCGTGCTGCGCGCCATTCGCGACGATGAGGAGATCGCCCAGGTCGCCGGTAAAAACGTCGCCTTGTTCAAGCTCAAGGCCTTTGCCTTCGGCAGCGCGGCGCTCGGCTTGGCGGGCGCGCTCTATGGCCATTTCACGAGCTACATCGCGCCCGATCTGTTCGCACCGCTGTTGACGCTCTACGTCAAGCTATCGCTGCTGACCGGCGGCCTCGGCAACAGCAAGGGCGCGGTGCTCGGTGCCGTGCTCGTGGTCTTCTTCCTGGAATCGACGAGGTTTCTGGCCCCGCTGATCCCGGGGTTATCGGCCGTGCAAGCCGCCGCCGTGCGGGAGCTCGCGATTTCCGTGGCCTTGCTCGTGATCTTGCGCTTTTACGCCAAAGGCTTGCTGCCCGAGCGCATCGCGCCACCAAGGTTGGAAGCCGGTGGTGCGGCGCCCGTCCCTCATCGCATCTGATCAGCCGGAAAGAGGCAAACCCCATGCTCAAGACCAAGCGCGGCCTGGAGATGGCCGACGTCGCCGCCATCCTCGAGGTGTGCAAAGAGGCTGCCGATGCGCGCGAGCTCTATCGCGAGATCGAGCGGATCTCGCAGGAGTGTGTGGGTTGGCGCCTCCTGACCATCCTGCGCTATGTCGAGGCGGACGAGGCCGTTGAGCGCCTCTACTCCAGCGACGAGCAGGCCTATCCGGTCGGCGGTAAGAAACCTCTCGACAAGATTGCGCTGAGCCATCGAGCCATGGAAAAAGGCAAGGTTTTCCTGGCGGCGACGCGCGAGGAGATCTGCACCGCCTTTTTCGATCACGAGCTCATCTTCTCGCTCGGCATCAGCGCCATCCTCAACGCGCCGATCCGCTACGGCGGACGCCGGCTCGGCACGCTCAACCTGTGCGGCGAGGAAGGCGCGTACGGTTCCGCCGAGGTCGCCTCCGCCACGATCTTGGCTGGCCTGATCGCGCCGTCCCTGCTGAGCGGCGGCAATTGACGCGCTCGCGCAATTTACCGATGCTCGCCATCAAGCCACAGGGGAAGAGGCGATGACGCAATACCACTTCAAAAACTTCGAATTGCTCGATCCCGAGCGCGACGAGCTCGTGGGTGGCCACGAGGTGCTGGTTGAAGGCGCCTATATCCGCGAGGTCTCGGCCAAGCCCATCAAGGCGCCGGGGGCCAGCGTGATCGATTGCGGCAACAAGACCTTGATGCCTGGCTTGATCGACAGCCACGTACACGTGGTGCTTTCCGAGGTGTCGCTGCCGCGCCTCGAGCACATGCCCTTGACCTTAATGACGGCGCGCGCCGCGGTGCTGATGCGCAACATGCTCGACCGCGGATTTACCAGCGTGCGCGATACCGGCGGCGCCGACTGGGGACTGAAAGAGGCCGTCGACCAGTGGCTGCTGCCCGGACCGCGGCTGTTCATCGCCGGCAAGGCGCTTGGTCCCACTGGTGGGCACAGTGACGGTCGGCGCCGCACCGACCACGGCACGCGCTGTCACTGCTGCGATGCGCTGCATTTCGCCATGGGTCTGGCCGATGGCGTCGCCGAGGTGCGCAAGGCGGTGCGCGAGGAGATGCGCCAGGGCTGCGACCAGGTGAAGATCATGATGTCGGGCGGTGTCGCCTCGCCTTATGATCCGCTCGATAGCCTGCAGTTCTCCCCCGAGGAGGTGGCCGCTGCGGTCGAGGAGGCACATGCCTTCGGGCGCTACGTCTGCGCGCATGCCTATACCACCGAGGCGATCACACGGGCGGCGCACGCGGGCGTGCGCACCATCGAGCACGGCAATTTGATCGACGATGCCTCGGCCAAGCTGATGGCGTCGAAGGGCATGTTCTTGATCGCCAACCTCGTCACCTACTACGAGATGAAGGACCGCGCGGCCGAGTACGGAATGAGCGCGGACATGCTGGCGAAAAATGATCTTGTCATCGATGGCGGCCTGCGGTCGCTCGAGATCTGCAAACGCGCCGGCGTGCCCGTTGCCTATGGCACGGACCTGTTGGGACAATTGCAGAGCGAACAGTCGCGCGAGTTCATCATCCGCGCCGAGGTGCAAAAGCCGATCGAGATCATCCGCGCCGCCACGCTGATCGGTGCGGAGATCGTGCGCCAAGTTGGCAAGCTCGGCTGTGTCAAGCCTGGTGCCTTCGCCGATTTGCTGATTGTCGAGGGCAATCCGCTGCGAGACCTCGGCGTGCTGCAGGAGCAAGGCAAATTTCTTGCCGCCATCATGAAGGGCGGGCGTTTCCACAAGAACCGGCTCAACTAAGCGATGACGCAAGTCCACTTCAAGAATTTCAGGCTGCTCGAGCCCAGCCACGGGGAGCTGCGGGGAGGCTACGAGCTTCTGATCGAAGATCAGTGTGTGCGCGAGCTGAGCGAGCGCCCAATTGAGAGCCGGGCGGCCGAGGTCATCGATTGCGGCGGGCGCACGCTGATGCCGGGACTGATCGATTGCCACGTGCACGTTATTCATAGCGAGGTGAACATCCGCTTTCTGGAAGCCATGCCGCTGACGCTGCTGACGGCGCGCGCGGGCCTGCGTCTGCGCGCCATGCTGGATCGCGGCTTTACCAGCGTGCGCGACACCGGCGGCGCCGATTGGGGCATCAAAACCGCCATCGAGCAGGGCTATCTGGTGGGGCCGCGCCTGTTCATTGCCGGCATGTCGATCGGGCCAACCGGCGGGCATGCCGATGGCCGCCGCCGGACCGACGACGGCGACGGCTGCGCCTGCTGCAATGGGCTCAAATTCAAGTCGGCGGTCGCCGATGGCACCGACGAGGTGCGCAAAGCGGCCCGCGAGCAGATGCGGCAGGGCGCCGACCACGTGAAAATCATGATGTCGGGCGGCGTCGCCTCGCCCTATGACCCGCTCGACAGCCTGCAGTTCTCCGAGGGCGAAGTGGCCGCCGTGGTGGAGGAGGCGCGGGCCTTCGGCCGCTACGTCTGTGCGCACGCCTATTCGGCCGAGGCCATCACGCGCGCGGCGCGGCTGGGTGTGCGCACCATCGAGCACGGCAATCTGATCGATGATAAGGCCGCGCAACTGATGGCCTCCAAGGGCATGTTCCTGGTGGCCAACCTCGTCGCCTATTATGCCATGAAGGAGCGGGCGCAAAAGTTCGGCATGAGCCCGGAGAGCCTGGCCAAGAACGACCTCGTGCTGGAGGGCGGCCTCAAGTCGCTCGAAATCTGCAAGCGCCACGGCGTGCCGGTCGCCTACGGCAGCGACCTGCTGGGGGAGCTGCATTGGGACCAGAGCCGCGAATTCTCCTTGCGCGCCGAGGTAGTGAGCCCGATCGAAATCATCCGCTCGGCCACCACCATTGCGGCGCAAATCTTGCGCCTGGAGGGCAAGGTCGGCACATTATTGCCGGGCGCCTGGGCCGATCTGTTGCTGGTCGACGGCAATCCCTTGGCCGATCTTGGCTTGCTCGAGGAGCAGGGCCGGCATCTCTCAATCATCATGAAGGCCGGCCGCTTTCACAAGCGCCGGCTCAACTAGGCGCCGCGGTCATGGCCGCTCAGGTGCAAGGTCGCAGGGCAGAAAAGGTCACAGCATGAGGCCCGGGGCGGCGCACGCGCTTTTGTTCGGCCGCTGGGCGCTCAAGTCGGGTGCCGGCATGACGCTTGCCTATATCCTGACGCCCTTAGTGTTCGTCACCTGGCTCGCCTTCTTCCGCCAGGAAATCCCTTCCTTTCCGCCCGAAGGCTATTCCTTGCGCTGGTTCCTGGCGATTGCCGGCAACGATCGCTTCGTGGCCGGTTTCCTGTTGAGCCTCGAGCTGGCCGTGCTCGCCACCGGGATCGGCCTGATGCTCGGTTTGCCCGCGGCGCTCGCCCTGGCGCGCACGCAATTTTCCGGCCATGAGGCCCTCATGAGCCTGTTGCTCCTGCCCCTCATCGTGCCGGGCATCGTGCTCGGCATTGCCCTTTACGTGTTCCAGGTGGAGGCCGAGCTCGCGACCGGCCTGCCGCTCCTGGGTTCCCTCGGCGGCCTGCTTGCCGGCCATGTCCTGATCGTCATTCCTTGGACGGTTCGCTTGGTGAGTGCGAGCCTCGCCGGTCTCGACCGCAGCATCGAGGAGGCGGCGCAAAGCCTGGGCGCCAATCGTTGGGTCACCTTTCGCCGGGTGACGCTTCCCGCCATTCGTCCCGGCGTGGTGGCGGCGGCACTGTTCGGCTTCGTTGCCTCCTTTGGCAACCTGGAGATGAGCCTATTTCTGGTCGGGCCCGGACGCACGACCTTGCCGATCGCCATCATTCAGTACCTGGAATGGAAGATCGATCCCACCATCGCCGCCGTGTCCGTGCTGCAAATTCTGCTGATCGGCGTGGCTATGCTGGTGACGGATCGCTTCGTCAGGATCAGCCGGATGGTGTGAGGATCGCGCATGGCCCGGCTCAGGATCGAGGGGGTGAGCAAGCGCTATGGCGAGGTGGTCGCCATCCGCGAGGTGACGCTCGACGTCGCCGACGGGGAATTCGTCGTCCTGCTGGGGCCCTCGGGCTGCGGCAAGACCACGACCCTGCGGGTGGTGGCAGGCTTCGTCGAGCCCGATAGCGGCACGGTGGCGCTGGGCAACCGTGACATCACCTGGCTGCCGCCCTGGAAGCGCAATGCCGGTCTGGTGTTCCAGAACTATGCGCTCTTTCCGCACCTGACGGTTGAGCAGAATGTGGCCTTCGGCCTCGAGATGCGCAAAACCGCGGCGGCCGAGACGGCGCGCCGCGTTGGCGAGGTGCTCAAGCTGGTGCGGCTCGAGCATCTGGCCCAGCGCTTGCCACGCCAGCTCTCCGGTGGCCAGCAGCAGCGCGTGGCGCTGGCCCGCGCGCTGGTGTTTCATCCCGACGTGCTGCTCTTGGATGAGCCGCTCTCCAATCTCGATGCCAAGCTGCGGCAGGACGTGCGCGTCGAAATTCGGGAACTGCAAAGGACGTTGGGGCTGACCACCGTCATGGTCACGCATGACCAGGAGGAGGC